>PJUE01000518.1_pt1 | contig 22814 bp, 22 predicted proteins | sample 1512171 | NCBI WGS metagenome assembly PJUE01 (sample SAMN08177674, study PRJNA422409) | Feces metagenome, whole genome shotgun sequencing project. | isolation source: Chicken feces (3) enriched on wood chips: alkali lignin treatment | host: Gallus gallus | place: USA: Madison | collected 2015-01-15
CCGTCGGGCAAGATCTTCTACGGCCGCGACCGGGCGGCCATGGCTGAGGCTCTGGGCGTGACGGAGGCCGTCTCGCCCTACACCGTCTATGCGACCACCTCGGCCAACCCGGAGCTGACGGGGTTGCGGCCGGTGGCGCCGCCCGCCGCCTTCAGCAACAACCACCTGGGCTACGCCCTGACCTGGTTCGGCCTGGCGATCGTGCTGGTCGTCTTCTACGCAGCCCTGCTGCTGCGCCGCTATCGTCCCATGCCTGCCAAGGACCGCTGACCTGACTGCTCGCCTTCACACCCTGTCCAACGGCGTGCGCGTCGTGTGCGACCCCATGCCCGGCCTGCGCACCATCGCCGTGACCGTGGCCGTCAACGGCGGCGCCCGCATGGAGGACGAAGTCCATTCCGGCTGGTCGCACCTGCTGGAGCACCTGGTCTTCAAGGGCGCGGGCGACATGGGCGCGCGCGAGATCGTGGAGCGCATCGAGGCCGAGGGCGGCTCGATCAACGCCGCGACCGGCTATGAGCGCACCAGCTTCGACGTGCGCGCGCTGAAGGGCAGCCTGCCGCTGGCCATGCAGGTGTTGTCCGACCTGGTGTTCCGCCCGACCCTGTCGCCCGAGGAGATCGAGCGCGAGAAGGACGTGGTGGCTCAGGAGATCGCCGAGGCCTTCGACACTCCCGACGACCATGTGTTCGAGATGGCCCAGACCCAGGCCTTCGCCGGCCAGGCCCTGGGGCGGCCGATCCTGGGGTCGGTCCCCAGCCTGGCCCCTGCCGACCGGGCGGCCGTCGCCGACTGGCGCGCCCGTCTCTACTCGCCCGACCGCATGGTGGTGGCGGTTTCCGGCGCGGTCGATGAGGCCGAGTTGCTGACCCTGGCCGAAGCCTGGTTCGGCCAGGCGGCGTCGGCGCCGGGCGAAACGACGGCGCCGGCCGTCTTCACGGGCGGCGAGGCGCGGCTAGCGCGCAAGATCGAACAGGCCAATCTAGTGTTCCAGCTTCCCAGCCTGGGGGTGAGCGATCCGCGCCAGCCCGCCGTGCGCCTGTTCACCGAAATCCTGGGCGGGGGCATGGCCTCGCGCCTGTTCCAGAGCGCGCGCGAGGATCGGGGTCTGGCCTACGCCATCGACGCCTACCACGAGACCTATGACGATCTGGGCCTATTGGGCGTCTACGCCGGAGCGGCGGCCGAGCGCTCGCTGGAGCTGGCCGAGCTGTGCGCCGCCGAGATCCTCGACCTGGCCGAAAGGGGGCCGACGGACGCCGAACTGGCGCGGGCCAAGGCCGTGCTGAACGCCAGCCTGTGGATGGCCGACGAAAGCCCGGCCAGCCGTTCGGGCCGTCTGGCGGGGCAGACCCTGGCGTTCGGCGCACCCGTGTCGTCCGAGGACAGCGCCGCCCGTATCGAAGCCCAGACGGCCGACGATCTGCGCGTCGTGGGCCGGCTCATGGCGGCGCCGGGGCTGTCGGCGACGGCGGTGCTGGGGCCCCGGGCGGCGGGCGGGGCGGGGCGCGCCTTCCGTCAGCGGATGGCGGCGGGCTGATCGCGGCCTGCTGACGCCGAGATCGCTTCGCGCTATCGTTTAACCCATGGCCCTGTTCGACTGGATGGCCGAGGCGACCGGACCGGTCCTGAACGGGCAGGGGGTCGTGCTGCGCCCGCCGCGTCCCTCCGACTACTTGGCCTGGGCCTCCCTGCGCGAGGAATCGCGCGACTATCTGCAGCCGTGGGAGCCGGCCTGGGCCGAGGACGACCTGACCCGCGCCGCCTTTCGTCGCCGCCTGGGCGTCTATGCGCGAGAGATGGAGCAGGGGACGGCCTGGCCGTTGTTCGTCTTCGATCCGGCGGACGAGGCCCTGCTGGGCGCCATCACCCTGTCCAACATCCGGCGCGGCGTGGCCGAGACCGGCACCCTGGGTTACTGGATCGGCCGCCCCTATGCGGGGCGGGGCGTCGGCACGGCGGCCGTCCGGGCCATGCTGGCCCACGCCTTTGGAAGCCTGGGACTGCATCGGGTCGAGGCGGCCTGCGTGCCGACCAACCATGCTTCGCACCGTGTGCTGGAAAAGGCGGGCTTTCGTCAGGAAGGCGTCGCCCGGGCTTATTTGAAAATTAACGGCCGTTGGGCAGACCATTTGCTGTTCGGCGTCCTCCAGGAGGAGTTCGACGCCAGAGTCGCCCATTCCGTCAGAGTATCGGACCCGTCTTGAGCACACGATCCAGAGCCCTGACGTGGGACCCCACCACGGCGATCGAAGCCCTTGCGGCGGCGGACGCCGCCCTGTGGATATGGACGCCCGCCGAGGATCAGATCCGCTTCACCGGGGCCACCCGGCCGCTCGGCCTGGGGCCGCTGGCGCCGCAATGCTCGGGCGCGGCCTTCACCGCCCTGGCCCTGCCGCAGGACCGGGCTCTGGCGGATCGTCTGCTCAAGCCGCAGGCCGAGGGGACGGAGATCGCCGTGCGCCTGCGGATGCGCGGCTGCGAGACCTGCCTGTGGCGCGGCGTCTGGCTGGAGGACGGCTTGCGCGCGGCGGGCATCGTCGCCCTGGAGACCAAGTTCGCGGGCGCCGACCGGGACACGCTGACGGGGTTGCTGGATCGACGCACCTTCCTGGTGCGCGTGGCCGAGACGCTGGGGACAGCGGGCGACTATGAAATGGTGGTGGCCGATCTGGATCGGCTGCGTCGTCTCAACGAAGCCTTGGGCCATGAGCGCGCCGATCTGGTGCTGTCGGCCCTAGGGTCGCGCCTGTCGGCGGCCTTCTCCGAGGACTGCATCCCGGCCCGCATCGGCGAGGACGAGTTCGCCGTCCTGGTGCGGCGCGGCGGCAGCGGCGCCAGCGGCAGCGAACGGCTGCGCGAGGCGCTCGAACAGCCGTTGCGGCTGGCGGGTTTCGACATCTATCCCACCCTGTCGATCGGCGCCGTGACGGCCGAGGGCGGACCGGACGCGCCGGACGCCGCCGAACTGCTGCGCCGGGTCGAACTGGCGGTCGAACAGGCCAAGCAGGCGGGACGCGGCGGGGCGGCGGCCTATGGTCGGGCGCTGGAGAGCGACAGCCTGTCTCGTCTGGCGCTGGAGGCGGACCTGCGAAACGCCTTCGTGCGGGGCGAGATCGAGCCCTTCTACCAGCCGATCGTCAACCTGGGCACGGGCGCGGTGGCGGGCTTCGAGGCCCTGGCCCGGTGGCGGCACCCTCGGCGCGGCCTGGTGCCGCCGGACGAGTTCCTGACCCTGGCCGATGAAATGGGCCTGATGAACGAGCTCGGCCTGCTGATGATGACCCAGGCCGCGCGTCAGCTGGCCGAGTGGCTGCAGCGCCATCCCGGCGCCGGGCGGCTGTTCTGCAGCGTCAACCTGTCGGTGGGCGAGATCGAGCGCGCCCATCTGGTCGAGGACGTGGCCCGCATCATCAAGGAAGCCGGCCTGCCGCGCGGCGCCCTGAAGCTGGAAGTCACCGAGGGCGACATCATGCGCGACACCGCGCGCGCCGCCGAGGTGCTGAAGGCCCTGCGCGAGGCAGGGGCCAGTCTGGCGCTGGACGACTTCGGCACGGGCTTCTCGTCCCTGTCCTACCTGGCCAAGCTGCCGTTCGACACGCTGAAGATCGACCGCTATTTCGTGCTGACGATGGACAAGGACGAGGGCTCGGCCAAGATCGTCAAATCGGTCGTCAACCTGGGACGCGACTTGGCGCTGGAGGTGGTGGCCGAAGGGGTGGAGAACGCGGTCCTGGCCAAGCTGTTGCTCGACGACGGCTGCCACTACGGTCAGGGCTTCGGCTATGCGCCGGCCCTGCCCGCCCAGGAGGCGGAGGTCTATCTGAACGAGTCCCTCGCCGACGGGGCCGCTCCGATCAAGGCGCGCTCGGTCTAGAAGCGGGGCTCAGGCCCGGCCGCTCTGGCTGGACAGACGGGCGGCGTCGACGCCGAGGGCGGCCAGGGCGCGGCTCCATTTGGTGTCGTAGTCGGCGTCGAAGATCAGGGCCGGATCGGCGTCCGTCGTCAGCCAGATGTTCTCGTTCAGCTCTTCCTCGAGCTGTCCCTCGCCCCAGCCGGCGTAGCCCAGCAGCAGGATGGAGCGGCTGGGTCCGTCCTCGGCGTCGGCCATGGCGGTCAGGGCGTCGCGGGTGCCGGTCAGGGCCAGGCCGTCGCCGAAGGTCAGACTGGCGTCCTCGCTGGTCCAGTCGTCCGTGTGCAGGACGAAGCCGCGCTCGCGCTCGACCGGGCCGCCGATCAGCACCGAACGGTCGCCCGCGGCGTCGTCGATCGGCGTGTCCAGCTTTTCAAGGACCTCGGCCAGGGACACGCCCGGCGCGGGCTGGTCCAGGCGCAGGCCCAGGGCGTGTTCATCGTCGTGGGCGCAGATCAGGATGACGGCGTGGCGGAAGCGATCGTCGTCGATACCCGGCATCGCCACCAGAAGACGCCCGGTCAGGGAGGAGAAGGCGGTCATGCCTCTATCATCGGGGCGGACGATGGCGGGCGCAAGCCATTCTCAAGGCTCCACGCGCTTGGCGATCCCCCTGCGGGTCTCTATCTGACTCCCATCGTCCTGGATCGTCCGGGCCGAACTCCCGGAGACCCCGACATGACCATCCAGATCGGCGACCGCATTCCCGACGCCACCCTGACGACCATGACGCCCGACGGCCCCAAGCCGGTCACGACGGCCGAGCTGTTCGGCGGCAAGACGGTCGCCCTGTTCGCCGTGCCGGGCGCCTTCACCCCGACCTGCTCCGCGCGCCACCTGCCGGGCTATGTCGACCATCGCGCCGATCTGGCGGGCAAGGGCGTGGACACCGTCGCCTGCGTCTCGGTCAACGACGCCTTCGTCATGGGCGCCTGGGCCAAGGACAATGAACTGAACGGCGCCGACGACATCGTCATGCTGGCCGACGGCAACGGCGACTTCACTCGCGCCGTGGGCCTGTCGCTGGACGCCAAGGGCTTCGGCATGGGCGAGCGCTCGCAGCGCTATTCCATGCTGGTCAAGGACGGCGTGGTCGACCAGCTCAACATCGAGCAGGGCGGCGAGTTCAAGGTCTCCTCTGCCGAGCACCTGCTGGCCCAGCTGTGATGAGCGTCGTCGCCCAGACGGCGGCCCGAACGGCCGGTTGAGCCATGGGCGACGTCTTCACCCCGGAGAAACGCAGCGCCGTCATGCGGCGGGTGAAGGGGCGCGATACCGCGCCCGAACTGAAGGTCCGGCGCCTGCTGCGGGGCGCCGGGATCGGCTATCGGCTGGGCGGCTGCGGCCTGCCCGGCCGACCCGATGTGGTGATGAAGGGGCGACGCATCGCCCTGTTCGTCCACGGCTGTTTCTGGCACGGCCATGACTGCCCGCGCGGCGCGCGCCAACCTCGCTCCAACGCCGACTACTGGCTGGCCAAGATCGATCGCAACCGGGCGCGCGACGACCGCGTCGCCGCCGAGCTGGCGGGGGCGGGTTGGCGGGTGCTGACCCTGTGGGAGTGCGAGCAGAAGACGCCGGATTGGGGCGAGCGGCTGCTGGCTGAGGTGCGGGGCGAAGCCGACGCCGGCTAGGCCACGGCCTGGGCGCCGACTTCAGCGTCGCCGGCGGGGTCCAGGACTTCGCTCAGGGCGGTGAGCAGGACCGCCGGCGTCAGCGGCTTGGCCACGAAATGGTTCATGCCGGCCTCCAGACACGCGGCGATGTCCTCGGGAGAGGTGTCGGCGGTTACGGCGATGACCGGGGCGTCGGCGTTCGGTCCGCCGCCCGCGCGCAGGCGGCGCGTCGTCTCGCGACCGTCCAGTTCGGGCATCCGCACATCCATGAAGATGACGTCGAAGACGTCGGCGTCACAGGCCTTGAGGGCGGCCATGCCGTCCTCGGCCATGGTCAGTTCGCAGTCGAGGGCCTGCAGGATCACCTGAACGGCGCGGCGGTTGATGGCGTGGTCGTCCACCACCAGAACCCGCAGCGGGCGTTCGGCGTCGGGGTCCGGCTCGGCTGGGGCGGCGGCGAGGGGCGTTTCCGTCTCTTCGCGCGGCGCAGACGGAGCGTCCATTGGGAGCGGCCGCCGGGTCGGCGTCGCGGCGGACGGGGCGCCGGTCAGAGGAGGGGCGGCGAGGAAGGCGGCGACTTCACCGTCTTCTTCGCCTTCCGACAGGGTGAGGGCGACGGTGAAGGTCGACCCCTGGCCCGCCTCGCTGCGGACTGTCAGCCGACCGCCCATCAGTTCGATCAGGTCGCGGCTGATCGCCAGGCCCAGGCCTGAGCCGCCGTAGCGGGCGGCCACGCCGTCGGCGGTCTGGTCGAAGGGGGTGAAGAGGCGCTCCAACTGGCTGGTCGTCATGCCTGGCCCCGTATCGGCCACGTCGATCAGCAGGACATGGCGCCCGGCCTCGTCCCGCCAGGCGCACAGTCGGACGGTGACGGCGCCGGAGTCGGTGAACTTCACCGCGTTGGAGATCAGGTTGTTGAGCACCTGGCGCAGGCGCATGGCGTCGCCCTGGACGATGCGAGGCATGTAGCGTGAACCGTCGAGACGCAGGCGCAGGCCCTTGGCGCGTACGGGACCCTGCCACAGACGGAAGGTGTGGTTGAGCAGGTCGCGCAGATCGAACCCGCGCGTCTCGACCTTGAGGCGGCCGGCGTCGAGGCGGGCGTGATCGAGCAGGTCGTCCAGCAGCTCCTTCATCATCAGGCCGGCGTCCTCGATCATGGCCGTCTGCTGGCGGGTCGAGGAGGAGGAGGGCGCAGCGACGCGGCTCAGCTCATGCGCGCCGGTCAGGATGGCGCCGATCGGGGTGCGCAGATCGTGGGCCACGGCGGCCAGAAGGGCGCTGCGTCCCGCCATGATGCTTTCGGCCTCGCGGCGCTTGTCGTCCGCCTCCTTGAGCGCGCGGGCCTCGGCCGTGCCCGCCGCGTACAGGCGGCTGCGCGTGGTCAGGCAGAAGAAGACGAAGGCCAGAACCCCGACGGCCACCGGCAGGATGAAGCGCCCCTCGACGCTGGACCGGGCCATGAAGAACGGCGTCAGCGCCAGCACCGCCACCTGGGGCGTGACGGTCCAGATGAAGACCCGCAGATTGCCGGCCGAGGCGATGACCGAATTGATCGCGCCCGCCGCCAGCAGGGTGGTGGCGACCACGCCGCCGGGCAGCCCGCCCATGGTCCACAGGGGGATGGCGATGCTGGCGTAGACGCCGGCGTTGGCCGTCAGGGCTAGGTCGCCCAGGGCGCCGCGCCAGCCCTTGAGCGTCATCGCCTGACCGCGCGTCACCGATGCGAATGCGGCGGCCTCGGCCAGTTGCAGCAGCAGATAGACAGCCAGCCAGACGAGGCAGAGCGACAGGCCGAGGATGGGGCTGAACAACAGGGCGCAGGCCAGACCCACGACGAGTCGTTGGGGCAGCATCTTGTGCCGCTGTCGGATGGCGGAAGCCCACCCGCTCCGGGATGCATCGGTCTGCGTCATGCGGCGATCCGAACGGGCGACGGCGCCCTTCCGTTGCATCATGGCGACGGAGACCTAATGCTCCGTCAACGGCCGGAGCCGACCGCTTCGGCCACGCTGGAAAAGCCCTCGGCGCGCAGACGGGCCGCCAGATCGCGCTTGATCCGGCCGACCATGCCGGGGCCTTCATAGATCATGGCCGAGTAGACCTGGACCGCCGAGGCGCCCGCGCGGATGCGGGCCCAGGCGTCAGCGCCGTCGGCGATTCCCCCCACCGCGATCAGCGGCAGGCGCCCGCCCGCCGCCTCGGCCGCCGCCTCCAGCGCTTTCTGGGCAAAGGGTTTCAGCGGGGCGCCCGACAGGCCGCCAGCCTCGTCCTTATAGGCGGACCGCAGGGAGGCGGGCCGCTCCAGCGTCGTATTGGACACGATCAGGGCGTCGATGCGGTGGGCGATGGAGGCCTCGACGATCATGCCGATTTCCTCGCCGATCAGGTCGGGCGCGATCTTCAGGAAGACCGGCGCGCCGTCGGCGGGGCGGGCCTCATGGATGCGGCCCAGCAGGTCGTCCAGCGCCTCGCGTCCCTGAAGCGCGCGCAGGCCCGGCGTGTTGGGCGACGAGATGTTGACGGTGAAATAGTCGGCCAGCCCCGCCAGTCGCTTCAGCCCCGCGACATAGTCGGCGGCCTTGTCCTCGGTATCCTTGTTGGCGCCCAGATTGGCGCCGATGGCGGTGCGGGTCGGACGCCGGGCCAGACGGGCGGCGAAAGGCTCCAGCCCCTCGTTGTTGAAGCCCATGCGGTTGATGATGGCCCGGTCTTCCGCCAGGCGGAACAGGCGCGGCCTGGGGTTGCCGGGTTGGGCGCGCGGGGTGACCGAGCCGCACTCCACCGCGCCGAAGCCCAGGCGCGACAGGCCTTCCAGCGCCTCGCCATTCTTGTCGAGGCCGGCGGCCAGACCGACGGGGTTGGACATCTCCAGCCCTGCGATCGTGGTCTTCAGGATCGGATCGTCGGCGCCGGGCGCGGGCAGGGGCGTCATCTGCAGGGCGCGAATGGCCAGGCGGTGCGCAGCTTCCGGATCGAATTGGCGCAGCGCCCAGGCGCCGAGGTCGGTCAGGCTCATGTTCAGGCGGTCTCGTCGAGGATCATGCGGCCGTCGGCCGTCACCGACAGGGCCCGCGCGGCGCGCGTGGCCGCGACGGGCAGGGGGCCGTAGATGTGGGGAAACAGGGCGCCGCCGCGCGACGGCTCCCAGATCAGGGCGTCGCCCAGGGCGGTCAAATCCACCTCGACCAGCATCAGCTCGGCCTGACCGGCGTAGTGTTTGGCCGCCGTGGCTTCCAGTTGATCGGCTGCAGACAGGTGGATGTAGCCGTCGGCCCGGTCCGCCGCCGAGCCGTCATAGCGGCCCTCGGCCAGGGCGGCGCGCCAGTCGGCGCGGCTCAGGATCTTGAACGCGACGTCGGGCCGGTCGGTCACGCTACGGTCTCCGGGGTCAGCCAGCCTTCATAGGACGGGCGCCCGGCGACATCGACGCTGAAGACCGCCGCCGCCCCGGTGGGGAAGCCGCCGCTCATCTTGTCCAGCACCGCAGGCGAGGCGGCGCTCTCGATCAGGTATTCGACCGCCAGCTGATGCACGCCGGGGTTATGGGCGATCAGCAGCAGGCAGCCCGCCTGGTCTTCGGCCGCCTCGACCGCGCGGCGCAGGACGTCGGCGGGGGCGTTGTAGAGGGCGTCGGAGACGTGCAGCTCGACATCGCCGAAATGCTCGCTGACCCCGTCCCAGGTGTCTCGCGTGCGCTGGGCGCCCGAGACCAGAGCCATGTCCGGCCTCATGCCGCGTTCGGCCAGGGCGCGGCCCATGGCGGCGGCGTCGCGGCGGCCGCGTTCGCTCAAGGGCCGGGCTGTGTCGCCGCCCGGCGCCGAGGCTTCGGCCTTGGCGTGACGCATCAGGATCAGTCTCTGCATGGCGAGGGCTTTACGGCTGTTTGCGCGCGGCGCCCATAGGGGGCGCAGGATGGGGGTGCGCGGGACGGGCGCGCGCATGATCGCGCGCGGCGGGGGAGGGGGTCAGGGACGGGCGCCCGGCCAGCACGGCCTGGGCCAGGCCGCCGGGCCGCACGCGGGCGTAGGCGCGACGCGAGGCTTCCAGCATGATCAGGCCCGCCGCGCCGGGAAACAGCTTCGGCCCCACCTGCTCCAGACCGTCGGCCAGCGGCAGCATCGGCCGCCACGGCGGGACGTAGAGGGCCTGGGACCAGGCGGTCGGCTCCAGCCCGACCTCGCGCACCAGCCGCTCCAGCTGGCCGCGCGTGAAGGGGCGGCCGTGGCCGAAGGGGGTGGTCTCGGCCCGCGCCCACATGCCGCCGCGCGCCGCCGCCGCCAGGATGATCCGCCCGGCCGGGGCCAGGACGCGCACCGCCTCGGCCAGCAGACCCTGCGGATCGTCGGCCTCTTCCAGCGCATGGACCAGCAGGATGCGGTCGAACGTCCCGGCCGCGAAGGGCAGGCGACGGTCGTCGACCAGGACGGTGCGGTTGCGTCCCGCCGCCGCCCATTGCTCGGCGCCCTGTCCGCCCGGCATGGCGGCGATCACCCGGCGCGCGCCGATGAAACCGTCCAGCCAGGGCGTGGCGTAGCCCAGGCCTAGAACGTCGCAATTGTTGGCCTCGCCCCAGGCGTCCTCCAGCCGTCGCGCCAGCATGCGCCGGGCCAGCGCGCCGGTCGGCTCGCCATAGAAGGTGCGGAGATCGTCGATGCTGCGGCGCATGGGGCCAGTATGGCGGATTTCGCGACGGATGTCGGCTTTCCTGCCTAAAACCGCTCGTCCCGGCGTCCGGGATGAGCGGAGTTTGTCGTGCGGCCCCGGTAGGATAGGGTTTCGATAGGAGACCTCCCCATGACCCTGACCGTTCGCCAGTTCCCTTGCCTGTCCGACAACTACGGCTTCCTGATCCGCGACGAGGCGACGGGGCTGGTCGCCGCCGTGGACACGCCGGACGCCGAGGCCATTCTGGACGATCTGGAGGCGTCGGGCTGGGGGCGGCTGGATCTGATCCTGAACACCCACTGGCACGCGGACCACACCGGCGGCAACGAACGGCTGAAGGCCGAGACCGGTTGCGAGATCGCCGGACCGGAGGAGGTGCGCCGCGCGGCGCCGCTGGATCACGTCCTGGTCGACGGCGAGGCGGTGCGCCTGGGCGAGACGGCCTTCGACGTGGTGCTGTCGCCCGGCCATACGCTGGGCCATGTGGCCTATCATGCGGCGGACGACGGCCTGGCCTTCGTCGGCGACGTCATCTTCGCCTTGGGCTGCGGACGGCTGTTCGAGGGCACGCCGCAGCAGATGTGGGACAGCCTGAACCGCATCGCCGCCTGGCCCGAGGCGACGACCCTCTATTGCGCCCATGAATATACGGCCTCGAACGCCCGCTTCGCCCTGTCTCTGCCGGACGCCGATGAGGCGTTGAAGGCTCACGCCGAGGCCGTCTTCGCCGCCCGTGAGCGCGGCGAGGCAAGCGTGCCGACCACGGTGGGGATCGAGCGCCGGTTCAACCCCTTCCTGCGCGCCCGCGACGCCGCCGACTTCGCCGAGCGCCGCGCCCTCAAGGACGGTTTCAAGGGCTAGGACGCCCGCCGGATTTCCAGTCACCCATCATCGGAGATGTTCATGCAGTTGAAGGATCGGGTCGCGATCGTGACCGGCGCGGGCGGGGGCCTTGGCCGCTGTCACGCCCTCTATCTGGCCGGCCAGGGCGCCAAGGTCGTGGTCAACGATCTGACCGAGGCGGCGGCCCAGAACGTCGTGGACGAGATCGTCGCGGCGGGCGGCCAGGCGATGGCGGCGGCCGGTTCGGTCACCGACGTCGACGCGGTTCAGGCCATGGTCGAGGCGGCGATGAAGGCCTGGGGCCGCATCGACATCCTGATCAACAACGCCGGCATCCTGCGCGACAAGAGCTTCTCGAAGATGACGCTGGACGACTTCCGCCTGGTGGTGGACGTGCATCTGATGGGGGCGGCCATCTGCTCCAAGGCGGTGTGGGAGATCATGCGGGCGCAGAGCTACGGCCGCATCGTCATGACGACTTCGTCCTCGGGCCTCTACGGCAATTTCGGCCAGGCCAACTATGGCGCGGCCAAGCTGGCGCAGGTGGGCCTGATGCAGACCCTGGCCATCGAGGGCGCCAAATACAACATCAAGGTCAACGCCCTGGCGCCGACCGCCGCCACCCAGATGACGTCGGGCATCCTGTCCGAGGAGGTGCTGAAGGCGCTGGACCCGGCCCTGGTCAGTCCCGGCCTGCTGGCGCTGGTGGGCGAGGATGCGCCGACGCGGGCCATCCTGTGCGCGGGCGGCGGGCATTTCGCCACGGCCAACATCACCCTGACGCCGGGCGTGCGCATCGGCGGGGCTGCGGATGCGGGCGAGCAGCTGATCGCGCGCTGGAACGAGGCTGCGAACCGCGAGGGCGAGACCGTGCCGGATTTCGGCTTCCAGCAGGCGGCGCAGGAGATGGCCTCGGCGGGCGTAACTGCGCCGGTCGCTGCGGGATGAGCCGTCAGGCGCGGCGGCGTTCGTCGCCGCGCCACAGCCACAGGCCGCCGAAGATCAGCGCCAGGGCGACCAGCGTCAACGCCTGGGGCGCGACTTCGGTCAGGCCGGCGCCCATGGCGTTCATTCGCACGAAGGCCTGAACCGCCGCGGTCGAGGGGGACAGATGCGCCAGCCAGACCAGAAGTTTGGGCATCATGAAGTGCGGCCAGGCCGCGCCCGCCAGGAAGAACAGCGGCGCCGAGGTGCCGACCAGCACCTGCAACACCCGCTCATGCCGGTCGAACAGTCCGCCCAGCAGCAGGCCCAGCGCCGCGACCCCGGCCGAGAAGACCGGCGCCAGCAGGATCACCCCGGCCATGTCGCCCGCGCGCGGATAGTCCTGAAACCAGAAGACGAAGCCGAAATAGAACAGGCAGGACGCCGTGCCGGTCGCCGTCAGCGCCAGCCACAGACCCAGCCGGGCGCTGCGCCGCATGGGGGATGCGCCGGTTTCGCGACGCAGGGCGGCGATGACGCCCGCGCCCAGCAGCAGGGTCTGTTGCAGGATGATCAGGCTGACGGCGGGCACGGCGTAGTCGCCATAGCCCTCGGTCGGGTTGAACAGGGATTCCTGTTTCAGGCTCGGCGCCAGCTTGGCCGCGCGGGCGGCCTCGGGCAGGCCCTCCAGCCGCGTCTCGGCGACATGGGCGGCGGCCGCCGCGACCGCCTTTCCGACCGAGGTGACGCGAACCAGATAGCCGCCGTTCAGCCAGACGGCCACGCCGTCGGGCGCGCCGCGCGCCAGGTCGGCCTCGAACCGTTCGGGCAGGATGACGACGCCGTCGACCACGCCGCGCCGCATCAGGTCGGAGGCCTGGGCGGTCGAGGGGATGACGGCGGCGACCTCGATCGCATGGGAGGCGTTCAGGTCTTCGACCAGGGCGCGGGTCAGGGCGCTTTGCGTCGGCGTCACCACGGCGACCGGCAGGCCCGTCGCCGCCTGTCCGGCGTAGGCCGCCGGATAATAGAAGGCGTAGAGAACGACGGCCAGGATCAGCAGGCTGCTGACCGGCCGGGCGCGCGGCAGGTTGCGGAAGGTCGCGATGAAGGCGGCGCCGACGCCCTGTTCGGGCAGGGGAAAGGCCAGCGCCTCGGCCTTGGGCGCGCGGCGGGCGCGCAGGCGGATCAGCACGGCCGATGCGATCAGGGCGATCAGGGTGACGACGCTGAGGATCGCCAGATCGCGCCAGGCCCCGCCGGGCGCCGCGCCGGTCACCATCTGGCCGGTCTGCAGCCGCAGATAGTGGGTGTAGGGCAGGATGTCGCTCCAGATCCGGGCGAAGCGCGGCCCGTGATCCAGCGGCAGGGTGCCGTTCGAGAAGGCGATGGCCGCGCCCGAATAGATGGCGGTGGCCGAAAACGCCATGTCGACGTCCCCCACCAGGGCGACCAGCAGGGCCGACAGGGCGACGCTGATCGCCATCAGGGCCGCCACGCCCAGCATCAGCAGGGGCAGTGACCCCGCCACGCCCCAGCCTCTGATCCCGCACAGCCAGCCGATCCAGGCCAGGCCCCACAGGGTGAAGATGACGAAGTGCGGCGTCAGCCGCCCGATCAGGGCCGCCGTGGTTCGTCCGCCGGTCTGCGCTCTGAACATCTGGAAAGAGCCGCCCTGCATCAGCCGCCCGACCGCCAGCACCGCCGAACAGGCGGCCAGCAGGTGCAGCACGCCGGGCGCCAGCAGGCCGCCGAGGAACAGCTCGAAGCTCAACTGCGGATTGCCGATGATCGACACCTGGACGGCGGGCGGCTCCAGCGCCGTGGCGGGCAGGCCCATCTGGCGCGCGCGCTCCTCCAGCCGGGGCGCGGCGGCCGAGGCGATGGCCGACGACTGGCCCAGGGCCGACAGGGCGCCGACGGTCTGGAAGGCGCCGTTGAACGACACCGTCACCTGCTCCGGGCGGCGAAAGGCGCCTTCGCTGAAGCCTGAAGGAAAGTGGGCGATGCTGTAGACCTCGCCGCGCCGCATCAGGCCTACGGCCTCATCCACCGTCGCCGGTGCGTAGGCCACGCGCACGCCGGGGCCGGCCTCCATGTTGCGGATGGCCGCGCGGCTGAAGGCGGAATTGTCCTGATCCACCACGGCGACCGGGGCCTGGCGGATCACGCCGGGGGCCAGCATGGCCGCGATCACCGCCAGCAGGATCAGCGGCAGGCCGAAGGCGACGAAGGCGTCCCACGGGCGGGTCGCCAGCCGCCGCGTCTCGTCCTGAACGGCCGCGCGGAAGACGGCCGCCCCGCCCTTCATCGCGACGACCAGTCGAACAGGACGCTCATGCCCGGCCGCAGACCTCCGATCGGCCGGGCGGGTTTGGCCTTCACCTGAAAGCTGCGCACGTCATAGCCGCTGGACTGGCGGGTCGAGCGCCAGGTGGCGAACTCGCCCTGGGGGCTGATGGCGGTGACGCGGAAGGCGGCGCCCTTGATCCCCAGCGCGGGCACGTCGCCGCGCACGGTCGCGCCGATCTTCAGGTCGCGGAACTGGTCCTCGCGCACGCTGAAGGCGACCCAGGGATCGGCCGTATCGACGATGGTGAACACCGGCACCCCAGTCAGCACCAGTTCGCCGACATTGGCGAAGCGTTCGGACACCTCGCCGCCGTGGGGGGCGGTCAGGCGGGTCTCGCCCTGCAGGCTCTCGACCTCGGCGACGGCGGCGCGGGCGCCGCTGACGTTGGCGTCGGCGACCGACTTCTCCTGCGGCCGGGTTCCGGCCAGGGCCTTCAGATACTGCTGGCGGGCGGCCTCGGTCTGGGAGGCGGTGGCGGCGCGGGCGGCGACGGCCTCGTCGCGGCGCTGGGCCGATATGACGCCCTCGGCGAACAGGGTCTCGGCCCGGCGCGCCGTCTGGTCGGCCAGCCGGGCCGTCGCCTGAGACGCGCGCCAGATGGACTCGACCGTCTGCACGTCCTCGGCGCGGGCGCCCTCGCGGCTCATGGACTGGATGGCTTCGGTCGACTGCAGCAGGGCGCGGGCCTGGGCGTCCTTGGCCTCGACCTCGGGGCTGCTCATCAGGGCCAGCTCCTGCCCCGCCTTCACCTGATCGCCCTCGGCGGCCAGGAAGCGTTCGACGCGGCTGGGCACCTTGGTGGCGACGGTGAAGGTCTCGGCCTCGACCATGCCCTGGACCTGATCCGGCGCCGGGCGGGCGGCCAGGAACAGGCCCACGACGATGAAGGCGATCAGCAGGACCACGCCCGCCGCGACGATCAGGGGCAGCGGCGACCGGCGCGGTTTCGGCGGAGGCGCTTCGGTCGGCTGGGGCGGCGTATAGGCCGAGGAAGGCGTCTCGCTCATGGGGCGCTGATTCATGGGGCGCTGATCCGGTCGTCGCGTTGCAGATAGTCGTTCAGGGTCTGGTCGCTTCCCGCCGCCGCCAGCAGGGCCGACAGGCTGAGGTCGTATTCATAGGCCGCCGCCGCCCGTTGCAGCCGCGCCGTCCCCAGCAGGTTGCGGGCGTCGATGACCGAGGCGGCGGTCGCCTCGCCCTCGCGGAAGCCGACCTCCTGAACGCGCAGGTTCTCGCGCGCGGCCGCCAGGCTGCTGTCCATGGTCAGGAACTGCCGCCGCGCCAGCTCGACCTGGTTGTAGGCGCGCGTGACCAGCAGGCGGGCGTCGTCGCGGGCCTGGCGCTCGACCTCGCCGGCGGCCGAGGCCTGGGCGCGGGCGGCGCCGAGCATCCTCCGCCGGTCCAGCGACGACATCAGGGTGTAGCGGGCGCCCAGCCCAAAGGCCCAGTCCGGCTCGGTCGGCAGGGCGTCGTCCGGGTTCATGTTGTAAGTCCCGAAGGCGTAGACCGACGGCTTCATCCGCGAGGCCACGAGATCCGCCCCGGCCTCGGCCAGATCGCGCCCGGCCTGGGCTTGAACGATGCGCGAATTCGACTGGCCCGCGCTGTCCAGGAAGACGGAGGCGGGGCCGACCGGGTCGCGATTGACGAACAGGGGCGTGGTCGGGGTCACGCCCGCCTCGACGTCGGCGACGCGCGCCAGGGAGGCGACGGCGTTCTCATGCTCCAGTTCGGCGCGGTTGACCTGGCGCTGGGCGGCGTCGCGGGCGACCTCGACCTGAAGGGTCTGGGCGCGGCTGAGCAGCCCTTCCTCCTCCATGCGCCGAGCGTTGTGCAGGTGCAGGTCGAACCCGTCGCGGGTCTCCAGCGCGATCTTCAGCGCTTCGGCCGCCAGCACCTGGCCGAAATAGGCGCGGGCCAGGTTGACGCTCTCCAGGTTCAGGGCCTCCTGCCGCCGGGCCTCGGCCAGGTCGACATTGGCCGCCGCCGCGCGCCGCAGGGCGGGGATAGCCCCGCCGGTGTAGATGGGCTGGAGCGCCGTGACCGTCGGACGGAAGGTGGTGTCGTCCACCTGCAGCCGGATGTCGTGGGGCAGGGCGGCGAAGATCTCCGGCAGGGCGGCCTCAAGCCGCTGGCCCACCGCGTTCAGCACGTCGCCCGGCACGCCCGGCAGGTCCGAGATCAGGCCGGGGACGGCGGCGCCGAGGTCGGACTGGGCGCGGTCCAGCGCGTCCGACAGCGACAGGTCGAAGGTCTTGCGATAGCGGATCAGCTGGGCGTCCAGCGACACCGTCGGCCGGTTCAGTCCGGCGGCGACCTGGGCCTGGGCCTCGGCGACCTGGACCCCGTAGCCGGCGGCGCGCCCGAGGCTGGAGGTGGTGCGCAGCCGCGCCTCGGCTTCGGCGTAGGTCAGGGGCGTGCGCGACGTCTCCTGGGCGGCGGTAGGCTGAACCTGCGCCATGACGGGCGTTGCGCCCAGGGTCAGGGCGCCCGCAGCCAGGGCTCCACGCCATCCGATCCAAGCCCTAGCCATCGCTTCAACCCCGCAATCAGCCGTGAACAACGATCCTGAAGCACGGCCGTTGCGTCAAGCAAGCCGCGCCAATTGCAAAAGGCGCGCCCGCCGTGACGAACGCGCCTTTCGATTGAAGACGAAGGTTTCCGGCTGCGCCTAGAGACCCGGCAGCTTGAACCGGCTGTCGCGACGCGGCGCGATGGTGATGCCTTCGCGGCCGCCGGTCAGGGCTTCCAGGCGGGCGTGCTCGCTGGAGGCGTCAATCGTCTTGGCGCCTTCCGAGGTCTGGCTGACCGTCGCGGCCTGGCTGGCCGGATCGTCCTTGCGCCAGAACATGATGCGGTTGGCCCAGCTTTCTTCCTTGTGCGCCAAGCCGCCGAACTCGTCGTCGACGACATAGCGGGCCAGGGGGTCGGCGCGGTCGGCACCGGCCTCGGCGGCCAGGACCTGTTCGCCGGTGGTGCGGGTCACCGCCTGGCGCTGGCCCAGCAGGATCTGACGGGCGGCGCTTTCAGGCGCCAGCTCCTGCGGACGCGGGGCGCCGGGCGAAGGCGGGGTCAGGCCGTATTCCGGCGGCACCACCAGGGGGGCGCTGGCCACGGTGACGAATTCGTCCGGCACGACCTTGGTCAGGCCGATGCTCTGCTTCATCGATCCGCAGGCGCTCAGACTGAGGGCCGCGCCGGCGGCCAGGGTCACGATCAGGACGGGACGGTTACGCATGGGTCGTTCGGCTCCGGGAGGCGCGCCGCACGGGCGCAGGCTCGGGTCGATAGTTAAGGGGGTGTGATTACGACTTTTCGTGGGCCGCGCCAACTGTCGAACGGCGCTCGGACAGGAAGCTGTCCAGGATCAGCAGCACGACGCCGATGGTGATGCCGCTGTCGGCGATGTTGAAGATCCAGGGAAACAGGCCCGTGCCGGAAAAGTCGAGAAAGTCGACCACGCCGCCGAAACGGATGCGGTCGACGACGTTGCCGACGGCGCCGCCCATGACCAGGCCGATGGCGGCGATAAGCAGGCGACGATCGGCCCGCGTCGCCCACCAGGCTAGCAGGCCTGCGACCACGACCGAAAAGACGCTGAGGATCCAACGCCCCGCGCCGCCGCCGAACAGGCCGAAGCTGACCCCGGTGTTCAGCACATAGGTCAGGTTGAACACCGGCGGCGCCACCTCGGCGATGCGATAGCCGTCGGGGATATTGGAGATATGGGCGGCGTCGATGGCGCCCAGCACCCAGGCCTTGGTCAGTTGGTCCAGGATGATGACGGCCAGGGCGATGCCGTAGGCGCCGAGCGCGAGACGGGAAATCTTCATGCCGAGCGAGTTAGCAGGAAGACGTTCGGCGGCGAAGAGGGAAAGCGAAGAGGCGCGGATCGTCGGCACGGCCTTTCCCCCCGATTTTCCCTCGCTATAAGCAGGGCATGACCCTGCCTCATCCGCTGCCCCGCCTGTCCGCCGTCGCCGACGACTACGACATCCTGCTCTGCGACGTCTGGGGCGTGATCCACAATGGGCGCGAAAGCTGGCCGGCGGCCTGCGAGGCCCTGACGAAGTTCAATGAGAAGGGCGGCCATGTCGTCCTGATCTCCAACTCGCCGCGCCCGTCGCCGGACGTGGTGGCGCAGCTGGACGTCCTGGGCGTGCCGCGCAGCGCCTGGAAGGCCTTCGTCACCTCGGGCGACGCCACCCGCATGGAGTTGGCGCGCCGCGCGCCCGGACCGGCCTGGATCATCGGGCCGGATCGCGACTTCGTCCTCTATGAAGGCCTGGACCTGACCAGCGCCCACGATGCGGGCGACGCGGCCTTCATCTCCGTCACCGGCCCTTATGACGACACGACCGAGACGCCCGAGGACTATCGCGAGCGGTTGACGCCCGCCGTCGCGCGCGGGCTGGAGCTGATCTGCGCCAACCCCGACCGCATCGTCCAGCGCGGCGATTCCATCATCTACTGCGGCGGCGCCATCGCCGATCTGTATGAGTCGATGGGCGGCCGCGTGGTCATGGCGGGCAAGCCGTTCGCGCCCATCTACGCCCTGGCGCTGAAGGAGGCCGAGGGTCTGATGGGCCGCGCGGTCGATCGTTCGCGCGTCCTGTGCATCGGCGACGGCGTGGTCACGGATGTGCTGGGCGCCGCCGAACAGGCGCTGGACTGTCTGTTCATCGCCCAGGGCATTCACGGCGACGCCGCCAAGGGCGCGGACGGGGCCCTCGATCCGGCCCGCGCGGCCGAACTGCTCCGTGCCGAGACGACCTTCGCCCGCTACGCCGCTCTGGAACTGATGTGGTGAGTCTCGCCATTTCGTCGCACCTGCCTTAAAGGGCCGCTCATGGTTGATCTGGTCCAAGCGCACCCGTCGGGCGGTTACATCCTCGACGAACTCCACGTCGGCATGGCCGCCGAGAAGACGGTTCACGTCACGGAGGAGCGGATTCGTCTGTTCGCCGAGGCCTCCGACGACTTCAATCCGGTGCATCTGGATGAAGCCTTCGCCGCCAAGACGGCCTATCGCGGCCGCATCGCCCACGGCCTGCTGTCGGCGGCCTTCGGCTCGGCGGTGGTGGGGACGATCCTGCCGGGAGCGGGCTCGATCTACATCTCCCAGACGCTGGCCTTCCACTTCCCGGTGCGGATCGGCGACACGGTGCGGATCGTCATCACCGTCATCGGCCTGGACCATGACAGCGCGCGCGGCGAGCTGCGCTGCGAAGGCTTTGTCGAGGACAAGCTGATCATGGACGGCGTGGCCGTCGTGCGCGTGCCGCGTCGCCGCAAGCCTTCGGCGCGCTGAAGGCCGCCTGAAGTGGTCGAGGTCATTCGGGACTGGCGCGGCCTGACGGACGCGCAGAAGGGGGCGGCCGTGGCCGTCGGCGCTTTCGACGGCGTGCATCGCGGCCATCAGGCGGTCATCGCTTCGGCGCGCGAGGCGGCGGATCGCCTGGGCGTTCCCCTGGCCGTGGTCAGCTTCGACCCCCATCCGCGCCGCCTGTTCCAGCCCGAGGCCGCGCCCTTTCGTCTGATGACGCCGGACCAGATGGCCCGCGCCCTGGCGCCGCTGGGCGTCGATCGCCTGTATCTGCTGCCGTTCGATCGCGAGATGGCGGGCATGACGGACGAGGAATTCGCTCGCCGCGTCCTGTCCGAAGGCCTCGGGATCGTCCACGCCGCCGTCGGCTTCGACTTCACTTTCGGCAAGGGCCGCTCCGGCTCGCCCGCCTTGCTGCAGGCCTATGGCGAGACGCTGGGCTTCGGCGTCTCGGTCACCGACCGCATCGACGACGCCTCAGGGCTCAAGCTGTCGTCCAGCGCCGTGCGCGAGGCGTTGAAGGCGGGTGACATGAACCGCGCCGCCGCCATCCTGGGCCGCCCCTTCGCCATTCAGGGCGAGGTGATCCACGGCGACAAGCGCGGCCGCACCATCGGCACGCCCACCGCCAACATCGCCATGGGCGACTATATGCGCCCGGCCTACGGGGTCTATGCGACCCGCACCCGCCTGCCCGACGGCCGGGTGGTCAAGGGCGTCGCCAACCTGGGCGTTCGCCCGATGTTCGAGATCGAAGAGCCGCTGCTGGAAGTCTGGCTGCTGGACTTCGCCGAGAGCCTCTACGGCCAGGTGCTGGAGACCGAACTGATCGCCTTCCTGCGTGGCGAGATGAAGTTCGACGGCCTGGACGCGCTCAAGGTCCAGATCGACGCGGATGCAGAGGCGGCGAGGGCCGTGCTGGCTCTTTAGAGACCCTCTCCCATCAGGAGAGGGACTACTGGCTCAGCCCGGCGCCTTTTCGGCGATGGCCATCAGGTCGTCGTGCAGCGACTTGCCCTTGTCGTCGATGATGTCGGCTATGCGCCACATCGGGCCTTCCTTCAGCAGTTTCAGCGTCCGGCGCTGGTCCACGCCGTGGTTGGTGAAGACGACGTCGGCCGTGGCCGCGCGCGGACCGTCCGGCGTCATCGTCACCGTTTTCAGCGCAAAGCCGTCGATGTCCTGACAGGCGCAGATCGGGTCCTGGTCGAGGTAGGGGGCGCTGTTCGTGCGTTTGGCTTCGCGGTCGTCGACGCCGATCAGGGCGTTCATGGTTCGCGAATAGAGCGGATCGCGGCCGGGGGTGATGGTCGCCTCGGCCGGGTCGGGCGTCTCGCGCGGCTCGCTGACGCGGGCGTAGAGGGCGCGCACGAAGGCCTCGGCGTCCTTTTCGCCCGCGGCGTAGACGGCGGCGCGGCCGGTCAGGGCGGGGGCGGCCTTCTCAGTCGCCGCAGGCGTGCTCGTCGGTTCTGAGCAGGCGGCCGCCGTCAGGGCCAACGCCGCCGCCGTCGCCAGGGCTTGAACACGCATCTGATCGTCTCCCCATCTGTTCGTCTGGACTATGGCGCAGGGGACGCCGGGTCTGCTAGAGCCTTCCCATCATGACCGTTCGCGTGATCCGTCCGATTTCGATTAGCCGCCCGGCGTAGCGCTGCAGGGCTGACAGCCCCGCGCACGTCGGGATTTCTCGAAACATTCCGCCGAGACGCCGCCGCCTTGAGGCATCAAGGCATGGGCCGTCCGGCGCCTTCGCGCTAGACTGACGCCCGACGCCGCTTCCAAGCGGCCGCGCGCGACAAGACGAAAAGACATTCCATGGCCGACGCCGACACCCAGACTCCTTCCGGCCGCGACTATCGCGACACCGTCTTCCTGCCCGAGACGCCGTTCCCGATGCGCGGCGGCCTGCCCAAGAAGGAGCCGGAAATCCTGGAGCAGTGGGGGGACCTCTATGGCCGTCTGCGCGCCATCCGTCAGGAGCAGAAGGCGCCGCTCTACGTCCTGCACGACGGCCCGCCCTACGCCAACGGCGACATCCACATCGGCCACGCCCTGAACAAGACGCTGAAGGACTTTGTGGTCCGCTCGCGCTTCCTGCTGGGTTATGACGTCGACTACGTGCCGGGCTGGGACTGCCACGGCCTGCCGATCGAGTGGAAGATCGAGGAACAGTTCCGCGCCAAGGGCCGCCGCAAGGACGAGGTGTCGAAGGAAGAGTTCCGCACCGCCTGCCGCGAATACGCCGGCAAATATATCGACCTGCAGCGCGACCAGTTCGTGCGTCTGGGCGTCACCGGCGACTTCGCCAATCGTTACGCCACCATGGACTTCACGTCCGAGGCGGCCATCGTCGCGGAATTCCATAAGTTCAAGAACTCGGGCCAGCTGTATCGCGGCTCCAAGCCGGTGATGTGGTCGCCGGTCGAGCGCACGGCCCTGGCTGACGCGGAAGTCGAGTATCACGATCACGTCTCGCCCACGATCTGGGTCAAATTCCCGGTGGTCGGCGCGACCGACAGCCACCCGGACGACCTGCTGGCCTTCCGCACGGCGACGCCCGCGATCGTGATCTGGACGACCACGCCGTGGACCATCCCGGCCAACCGGGCGATCAGCTACGGCCCCGAAATCAACTACGGCCTGTATGAGGTCACGGCCCTTGAGGAAGGGCTGGATTATGAGCCCTGGGCCAAGCCGGGCGATCGTTTCATCATCGCCGACAAACTGGCCGAGGATGTGTTCAAGGCTGCCAAGATCGCCGCCTGGACGCGCGTCTACGACATCGATCCTTCGGGTCTGGAGTGCGCCCACCCGCTGGCGGCGCTGGACAGCGGCTACGGCTTCTCGGTGCCGCTGCTGGCGGGCGACCACGTCACCGACGACGCAGGGACCGGCTTCGTCCACACGGCGCCGGGCCACGGTGCGGACGACTACAATGTCTGGCTGGCCCACGGTCATCGCGAGGTGCCGGACACGGTCGATCCCGACGGCGCCTACTACGACCACGTCCCCCTGTTCGCCGGCCTCAAGGTGCTGGAGACCGAAGGTAAGAAGACCGGCAAGTTCGGTCCCGCCAACGGCGCGGTGATGGACAGGCTGATCGAGGCGGGCAACCTGCTGGCGCGCGGCCGGATGGAGCACTCCTATCCGCACTCGTGGCGCTCCAAGGCG
>PJUE01000521.1_pt1 | contig 22769 bp, 18 predicted proteins | sample 1512171 | NCBI WGS metagenome assembly PJUE01 (sample SAMN08177674, study PRJNA422409) | Feces metagenome, whole genome shotgun sequencing project. | isolation source: Chicken feces (3) enriched on wood chips: alkali lignin treatment | host: Gallus gallus | place: USA: Madison | collected 2015-01-15
ATCAGGCAAGGCGTACGCGATGATGTAATCCCCGCGATCCGGTGACTGACGTGCGCCACCCGCATTGATGATGATGTACTGCTTCCCGGTTTTCGGTGACACGTAGGTCATCGGCCCGGACTGGCTGCCCACCGGCAGACGGTCTTTCCAGATCTCTTTTCCGTTGGCGGTATCGAACGCGCGCAGGTAGAAATCCTGCGTACCGGCGAAGAACAGCAGGCCGGACTGGGTAGAGAGCGATGCGCCCAGGGTTGGCATGCCGATCGGGATAGGCATATGCATGCGGATCCCCAGCGGACCGGTATCTTCCACGGTACCTACCGGCACCTGCCACACCAGTTTGCCGGACTTCAGATCCACGGCAGACATGGTGCCGAACGGCGGTTTCTGGCACGGAATGCCCAGCGGCGACAGGAAACGCTCGCGCATCGCGCCGAACGGCGTACCGTCCATCGGCACGATCCCCATCTCAATCCCGCTGGCGTTTTTGGCCACATTGGCGCGCGGCACCATGTAGTTCGCCAGCCCCAGGCGCATATCGTTAACGAACATCAGGCTGTTGTTCGGATCCACCGAGACGCTGCCCCAGTTCATCCCGCCCAGCGAGCCCGGGAACTGCAGGGAGCGATCCAGACCCGGTGGGGTATAGACGCCCTGATGGCGCATCTCTTTAAACTGGATGCGGCACAGCAGCAGGTCAACCGGCGTCGCGCCCCACATATCCGATTCGTGCAGGGTCTGGTTGCCGATCATCGGCATGCCGACCGAGTACGGCTGGGTAGGGGAGTAACGCTCGCCCTCGACATTCCCGGCAGGCACCGGACGCTCTTCCACTTTCGCGACCGGCTCGCCGGTTTCGCGGTTGAGCATAAAGATCATGCCCTGCTTGCTGGTCTGCACCAGCACCGGAGTGGTACCGCCTTTATCATCCGGCAGATCGTACAGCAGCGGCTGAGACGGCAGGTCGAAGTCCCACAGATCGTGGTGGGTGGTCTGGAAATGCCAGCGTACCTGGCCGGTAGCGGCATCCACCGCCACGATTGAGGAGCTGTATTTATCGTCCAGTTCGGTACGTTCGCCCGCGTAGAAGTCCGGGGTGGCGTTACCGGTCGGGAGATAGATCAGGTTCAGCTTCGCGTCATAGGACATGGCAGACCAGACGTTCGGCGTCCCGCGGGTATAGGTCTGGCCTTCCGGCGGCAGGCCGGTCAGGTTCGGGTTGCCCGGATCCCAGGCCCAGGCCAGTTTACCGGTGTGGACGTCATACGCCCGGACCACGCCCGGGGGTTCGCCGGTGGAGAAGTTATCCGCCACGCGTCCGCCCACAACCACCACATTACCCGCTACCAGCGGAGTGGAGGTTTGCTGATAGTAGCCCGGCTTGATCTCACCCATGCCTACGCCAAGGTCAACCACGCCGTGGTCGCCAAAGTCTTCGCACAGCTGGCCATTGTCGGCGTTAAGGGCAATCAGACGGGCATCGGTGGTGGGCAGGAACAGACGGCGCGCGCAGGCGGCAGGCTGCGTTTCTGTCAGTGACGTTGTCACGTTAGAGGTGTCTTCGAAATAGCCCAGGCCACGGCAGCGCTGCCAGTTTGGCGCGGTGGCTTTCGAATCATAACGCCACTTCTCTTTCCCGGAGTCCACGTCCAGCGCCAGCACCTTGCTGTACGGGGTACAGACAAACAGCGTGTCGCCAATCTGCAGCGGGGTGTTCTGGTCTTCCGCGCCGGAGCCGTTGCTTTGCGGAATGTCGCCGGTATGGGCAACCCAGGCCACCTTCAAATCGTTAACGTTCTGCTTGTTAATCTGATCCAGCGCGGCAAAACGGTCGCCGTGGGTGGTGTTACCCCAGTGCGCCCAGTTCTTCTGCTGCTGCCCCGCAGGCACCGGTTTAACCGGGACGGGTTCGTTAGCGGCCACCAGGGTTTGCGGCTTAAACATCCAGCCGAAGCTCACCAGCATCACTACGGCCAGGACGGCAGCAATACCGAACGCCGGGGCTTTATTGACCGGCCGATCCGCGCCACGCAGGTAAGGCCAGACGATCGCGGCCAGGAATGCCAGCACCGCAAAGGTAAACAGGCGCGAGAACAGCGGCCAGAAATCCCAGCCCGCGTCGCTGACGGCCCAGATCGCCGAGGCGATAAACGCCACCGCGTAAAGGATGATGCCGCTGGCGCGATGACGCGCAATGAGGAACGCGGCGATCAGCATCACCACGCCCATGATCAGGAAGTACCAGCTTCCCCCTACGGTGGCGAGCTTAAAGCCCAGCCCACCGACGGCCAGTCCGATGAGTGCCATCAGACCGACCAGCAGCCACAGCAGGATCCGGGGGAACCCACGTAGCGAATTACCTATAGCCATTTCTGTCTCCTGAAATAATCTTGTCTTCACTGGACAGGCAGAACCCGGCCTGAACCAAATGGGTAACAGAAGAGAAGATTTATGATGAAAAAGTCGGGCATGACGCCGTTATAGCGTCAGAGAAATCACCACTGCGTTATTTGAATGAACCATTTGGTGAAATCGGCGGGTATGATAAATCTGTTAAATTGTTTAGCGCAATTGTTAATGAATGATTTCGCATTATTTGAGTAACGGAAACAAAAAGCCCGTCAGCAAGACGGGCGTAGGGGAAGTGTGATCACACCGGCATGGATTTACGAATCGCGCTGAGGAGCGTTTGCGTGGCAGTGGAGAGCGGGGCTTCCACGCGGGTTAATACCCCAATAGGTTCGCCGGGGCTGGAGGTTGTCACCGGCAGCGCCACCAGCGTGCCCTGGCGCAGATCTTCTTTCACCGCACCGGAAGGGACAAACCAGACATAGTCATAATCGACGGTCAGCTGGCGCGACAGGGAGGCTGACAGGGTTTCGATACAGCCCGACGGCAGTTTGCACCCCTGGGTTTGCAGCAGCGTTTCCGCGGTCTGGCGCGGAACGGTACCTTTCGGGGAGACCACCACCGGCCACTCCATCACCCGGCTGAGGGTCACGGTATCGTTGAGGATCGGGTGACGCGGGCGCACCACCAGCTTCAGGGATTCCAGGAACAGCAGTTCGTAGTTGAGACCGCTCATCAGCTCCGGGTCCGACATTCTGCCGATGCCAATATCCAGCTCTCCGGATTTCAGCCCCGCCAGCAGCATGGTGTTATTCATGGTGGCGACCTGCAGCGTGATGTTGCGCTGCTGCTTGTGGAACTGGCCAATGACCGCAGGGAGGATGCCCAGCGCCGCGGTAGGAAGCGCACCGATGCGCACCACATCTCCCGGCACGTCGTTGCGCCGCGTCAGGGACTGGCCCGCCGTATTCAGGGCATCGAGCACTTTAATGGCGTGGGTCAGGAATTGCTCTCCCACCAGCGTCAGCTGTGCACCCAGTCGTCCCCGGTCGAACAGGCGGGTGCCGGTCAGCTGTTCCAGCTCATTCAGCGTTTTTGAGAGCGCAGGCTGGCTCAGGTTGAGAGTTTCAGCCGCACGCCCCAGCGTTCCCTGTTGAGCGACGGCCACAAAAGTGTGCAGATGGCGCAGACGAATGCGCTGACTAAACAAACCATTTTTTTCCATAGGCGATGTTAAAAACAGAGGTAGCGGAGTGACAAGTAAAGTTGTTTAATTTTGATAACCTGCTAGCAAAATATTATTAACATTCAATCTAATTGAGTAACAAGCAATTTTTGGTTCTGCCCGTAAATAGTTGTGCAGACGCCTGAATCGCTTCACATCGCCGCTAGTCAGGAAATGAGCACCTCTCCACCTGGATCACAATTCGTAAATTCTTCCAGACGGCCTTAATGGCCTTCTCTACACTCCAGATAATATTCACTGGAGGCATTAAATCATGGCGAACAACATCACGGCTGATGATATTCGGGAGAACTTTTCACAGGCGATGTCGGCAATGTATCAGCAGGAAGTTCCGCAATACGGGACGCTGCTGGAGCTGGTCGCAGATGTGAATCTGGCGGTACTGGAAAATAACCCGAAGCTGCATGAGCAACTGGCCAACGCGGATGAACTGGCTCGCCTCAACCTCGAACGCCACGGGGCAATCCGTGTCGGTACGGCCCTGGAGCTGGCCACCCTGCGGCGGATGTTCGCCATTATGGGCATGTTCCCGGTCAGCTATTACGACCTCTCTCAGGCCGGGGTGCCGGTCCACTCGACCGCGTTTCGTCCGGTTGACGATGCTGCTCTGTGCCGCAATCCGTTTCGGATCTTCACCTCGCTGCTGCGCCTCGAACTGATTGATAACGTCGCCCTGCGCGAACAGGCGGCGGCGATCCTTGCCCGGCGCAATATCTTCACCCCCCGCTGTCTGGAGCTGATTGCCCTGCACGAAGCGGAAGGGGCGTTCACCCCGGCGCAGGCCGAGGAGTTTGTCCAGCAGGCGCTGGAGACCTTCCGCTGGCATCGTCATGCCACGGTCGATCATGAAACCTATCAGGCGCTGCACAACGAACACCGGCTGATTGCCGACGTGGTCTGCTTCCCGGGCTGTCATATCAACCACCTGACGCCTCGCACGCTGGATATCGACCGGGTACAGTCCCTGATGCCGGAGTACGGTATTGAGCCGAAGATGCTGATTGAAGGGCCGCCGCGCCGGGAGATGCCGCTCCTGCTGCGTCAGACCAGCTTTAAGGCGCTGGAGGAACCAATTTTGTTTGCGGGCGAACATCGGGGGACCCATACCGCCCGCTTCGGTGAGATCGAGCAGCGCGGCGTGGCCTTAACCCCGAAAGGGCGTGAACTCTACGATCGCCTGCTTAACGAAGCCGGAACGGGCAAAGACAACCTGACTCATCAGCTGCATCTGCAGGAGGTATTCCAGGCCTTTCCCGACAGCGATATTTTCCTGCGCCGTCAGGGGCTGGCGTGGTTCCGCTATCGCCTGACCCCGGCCGGGGAGTCGCACCGTCACTCCTTTGGCCCCGGGGACGATCCGCAGCCGCTGATTGAGCGCGGCTGGGTGGTTGCGCAGCCTATTACCTATGAAGATTTCCTCCCGGTAAGCGCCGCCGGGATCTTCCAGTCGAACCTCGGTAACGAGACGCAGGCCCGCACCCACGGCAACGCCAGCCGCGATGCCTTCGAGGAGGCGCTGGGCTGCCCGGTGCTGGATGAGTTCACCCTCTATCGCGAGGCGGAAGAACGCAGCAAGCGGCGTTGCGGTTTACTCTGAAAACGGTAATCTGCGGGGATGTGATTGCAACCTGAGGTCAGTATGGAAAACGACTCATCCCCGATAATCACCACGCGCCAGGGGGCGCTGGGCGGCATCACGGATGGCGATGTGCAGGTCTGGCGCGCCATTCCCTACGCCGCGCCGCCGGTGGGCGCCCTGCGCTGGCGTTCGCCGCAGCCGGTTGAGCGCTGGCAGGGCGTGCGTCAGGCCACCACTTTTTCGCCGTCGAGCTGGCAGAGCAGCGAGTACTGCCAGCAGCTGGGCGGGGGCGATCCGGGGCGTTTCTCGGAAGATTGCCTCTACCTGAACGTCTGGGCCCCGGTTCAACGCCCGGCGCCGCTGCCGGTGATGGTCTGGCTGCACGGGGGCGGCTTTACTATCGGCGCAGGCGGGCTGCCGCCCTATGACGGGAAGGCGCTGGCGCAGCGCGGCGCGATCCTGGTGACGCTGAACTACCGGCTGGGCCATCTGGGCTTTTTTGCCCATCCGGCGCTGGCAGGGGAAGAGGAGCGGGTGGTGCATAACTTTGCTCTGCTCGATCAGATTGCCGCCCTGGAGTGGGTGCGGGACAACATCGCGCAGTTTGGCGGTGACCCGAACAACATCACCCTGTTTGGTGAATCCGCCGGGGCGCGCAGCGTGCTGTCACTGCTGGCCTCGCCGCTGGCGTTAGGGCTGTTTCATAAGGCGATTATCCAGAGCGGGTATACCCTACCGGACACGCCCCGGGAGCAGGCGCTCAAAAAAGGCAAGGCGCTGGCGGCCCATTTTGGGCTGGAAGATGCCACCGCAGAGCAGCTGCGGGCGATCCCGCCCGAGGCGCTCTGGCCGCTGACGGCCCCGCTTAATGTCGCCCCTGCGCCGATCAATGGGGATTGCGTCCTGCCGGAGCCGATGCTGGAGGTCTTTTTTGCCGCTCGTCAGCATCCGGTGCCGATCATGGTCGGCTCCAACAGCGACGAAGCCAGCGTGATGGCGGTGTTTGGTATCGATCTCGCAGGGCAGATCCAGAAGCTGCGCCGGGAGCGACGGCTGGGACTGGGGTTGATCAAGCTGCTCTATCCCGGCATCAAAGACGATGCTGAACTCGGACGCCAGGTGTGCCGCGATATGGCCTTCACCACCCTGGGGTTTGTGGTGATGCAGGCCCAGCGTCGGGTGGGGCAGCCGTGCTGGCGCTACTGGTTCGACTATGTGGCCGAAGCCGAGCATGCCACCTATAGCAATGGGGCGTGGCATGGCAACGAGGTGCCGTACGTGTTTGATACGCTCACTCTGGCCGAGCCCGCCCGGCGCTACGTGAATGACAACGACCTGGCCTTCTCAGCCCAGGTTGCCGATTACTGGGTCAACTTCGCCCGCCATGCCAGCCAGCAGTGCGACGCGTTGGATGGCCCGACGCGCTGGCCTGCCTGTCACCACGGGCGGGACGTGTTGCTACGCATTGGAGTGAATAAACATGCGGGATTTAAGCTTGAAAACCGCTTTATGCGCGCCCGCATGGCGCTGTTTAAACGGGTGATGAAGCACCACGTCAGCCTGGATTGAGCAGACACTCTCGAAAGGCGGCCAGCCCGGCCGCTTTGCCCCACGACTCCCGCAGCACCAGCCGGTAGCTGGCGCCGGTCCTGACGCTGCTGGCGTAAGGCCGCACCAGCCGCCCGGCGCGGATATCCTCCGCCACCAGCGTCTCGTCGGCAATGGCGACCCCGAGCCCCTGAATGGCGGCGGTGATCGCCAGATCCATGGTGTCGAAGTGTTGATTTTTGTGCATGGCAGGCGGCGAAGTGGTCTGTTTTTCCAGCCACAGCGACCAGTCGGTCTTATCCCGCGTCGGATGCAGAAAGGTAAGCGACTCCAGCGCCGGGCCCTGGCGCAGAGGGCTGACCACCGGGGTTAACGCCTCTTCAAACAGCAGATCCCCGGCGCTGAGCTGGGTGCCAAAGACAATGGCGGCATCATAGGATTCGGTTTTGAAATTGACGCTGTGCTCGTTGGTGGTGGTCAGGGCGATCTGCAGCTCGGGCTGCTCGCGCTCCACCTGCAGCAGCCGCGGCACCAGCCAGCGCATGGCGCAGGTGGGTACCTTCAGACGCACCACGGTTTGCTGGGCGCGGGCCTGGTCCGCCACCGTCAGAAAGTGCTCCCAGGAGGCACGCAGATCCGGCAGCAGGGCGCTACCCTGGGAAGAGAGGCGCAGCCCGCGGGCGTGGCGTTCAAACAGCGGAAAGCCGAACCAGCTTTCGAGGGCGGCGATTTTGCGGCTTACTGCCCCCTGGGTCAGGCACAGCTCTTTGGCGGCATGGGTCAGATTCAGATGCCGCGCGGTGATAATAAAAGCCTCAACGGCGGTAAGCGGGAACGAGCGACGCGACACAGAACCTCCAGGTATGATTTTTTGTCATGGCTATTATGACAACAATTCGATTGTCGCCACAATAGCGTTCAGGTTGAATAGTTATGCATTCTCCACCAGAGGAATTTCCGATGACGCTGCGTACCCCGATACAACCCCGTTCCAAACTGCCGGACGTTGGCACCACGATTTTTACCGTTATCGGTCAGCTTTCCGCTGAACACAATGCCATCAACCTTTCCCAGGGTGCGCCGAACTTCGAATGCGATCCGGCGCTGATTGCCGGCGTTCACCGTGCGATGCAGGCGGGTCACAACCAGTACGCGTCGATGACCGGGCTGGCGCCGCTGAAAGCGCGCATCGCCGATAAAATCGCCTCGCTGTATGGCACCCAATACGATCCCGCCAGCGAAGTGCTGATCACCGCCAGCGCCAGCGAAGGGCTCTATTCGGCCATCAGCGGGCTGGTGCATCCCGGCGACGAAGTCATCTACTTTGAACCCTCATTCGACAGCTATGCGCCGATTGTGCGCCTACAGGGCGCGACGCCGGTCGCCATCAAGCTGACCGTGCCGGATTTCGCGGTGAACTGGGATGAAGTGCGTGCCGCCATCACCTCGCGCACGCGGATGATCATCATCAACACGCCGCATAATCCGAGCGGGCAGGTCTTCTCGGCCGCCGATCTGGAGCAGCTCGCGCTCGTCACCCGTAATACTGATATCATTATTCTCTCTGACGAAGTGTACGAGCACGTGGTGTTTGACGACGTGCCGCATCACGGCATGGCGACCCATCCCGGGCTGGCGGAACGCAGCGTGATCGTCTCGTCCTTCGGCAAAACCTACCACGTCACCGGCTGGCGCGTGGGCTACTGCGTGGCCCCGGCGGAGCTGATGGAGGAGATCTGCAAGATCCATCAGTTTTTAATGTTTTCTGCCGATACCCCTATGCAGTACGCTTTTGCCGAGCATATGGCCGATCCGCAAACCTGGCTGTCGCTGGCGGCATTTTACCAGCGCAAGCGCGATCTGCTGGTCAATCTGCTGGCCGATTCACCCTTCCGTCTGCTGCCGAGCGCAGGCTCGTTCTTCCTGCTGGCGGATTACAGCCACTTCAGCGACGAGCGCGACAGCGAGATGGTGAAGCGGCTGATTGTGGATCACGGCGTTGCCACTATCCCGCTGTCGGCGTTTTATACCGACGGGACAGATAACAAATTAATCCGTCTCTCTTTTGCCAAAGATGAGGCGACATTACGGGCAGGTGCGCAGGCCCTGTGTCGGGTAACACCACGCTTAGGAGTTCAGTCATGAAATTAAAAGCCTTCGTTGTCGGCCTGGGATTGCTGTGTTCGTTTTCGTCCTTCGCGGCAACAGAATTACGTTACGGCGTCGAAGCCGAGTATCCGCCATTTGAGAGCCGCAATGCCTCGGGTGAGCTGGAAGGGTTTGATATTGAGCTCGGCAACGCCATTTGCGCCGCCGCCGCGCTGAAATGCAGCTGGGTTGAAACCTCGTTCGACGCGCTGATCCCGGGACTGGTGGCGAAGAAATTTGACGCCATTAACTCGGCGATGAACATTACCGATCAGCGTCGTCAGAGCATCGACTTTACCCAGCCGATCTACCGGATCCCCTCCCAGCTGGTGGGCAAAACCGGCAGTGCGGTAGACGCTACGCCGGAAGGGCTGAAAGGCAAGACCATCGGCGTGCTGCAGGGCTCCATTCAGGAGACCTATGCCAAGGAGCACTGGGAAAAACAGGGCGTCACCGTGGTGTCCTATAAAGATCAGAACATGGCCTGGGGCGATCTGCTCAATGGCCGTATCGATGCCTCGCTGGTGATGTCTGCCGCCGGGCAGGCAGGCTTCCTCAGCAAGCCGCAGGGGAAGGGCTTCGGCTTTATCGGCAAACCGGTATCGGATGACACTATTCTCGGCAGCGGGATCGGCTATGGCCTGCGTAAAGGCGACGAGGGCACCAAAAAGCAGCTTGATGCCGCCATTGATAAAGTCCGCGCTGACGGCACTATCGATAAGCTGGCGAAGAAGTACTTCCCGGGTATCGATGTCAGCGTAAAATAACGACAATCTGACTTTTAGCCCCTGTCGTTAATGTCCGGCAGGGGCCTTTTTATACCCGTCATACTTCAAGTTGCCTGTGCGTTGGCTTTCCTCGCTCACCCCAGTCACTTACTTTAGTAAGCTCCTGGGGATTCGCTGCGTCGCCGCCTTCATGCAACTCGAATTATTTAGGGTATATACGTTTCTTTACCCCCGATTCAGGCAATTCTCCTCGACATAAAAATCTTTCTCCCATTGCGCATATTCTCGCCTGTCAATTATTGGATTCTTAACCGTTTTTGTTTAGGCTGTGCCCTCTTAATGATGTTCTTTCTTGCCGTTGTTTCGCCCTGAGCGAAATCCACCTCCCCACGACCATAAGGACGTTTTTCCAGGCATGAATCGCAGACGTTTTTTAAAAGGCTCCCTGGCTGTTGCCGCCCTGAGCGGGACTTCCGGCCTCGCCGCGCTTTTTTCCCGGGCAGCCAGTGCCGCTGAGTCGGATATTGCGGACGGTACGAGCCGTCGTTTCGACTTCTCCGTGCTGCAATCCATGGCGCACGACCTGGCGCAAACACCCTGGGGCGGTGCGCCGCGTCCGCTGCCGGATACCTTAGCGACGCTGACGCCGCAGGCCTATAACAGCATCCAGTACGATGCGAAGCAGTCGCTGTGGAACAACATCGAAAACCGCCAGCTCGACGTGCAGTTCTTCCACGTCGGAATGGGCTTCCGCCGCCGGGTGCGCATGTTCTCGCTGGATAATCAGACCGCGCAGGCGCGTGAAATTCACTTCCGCCCGGAGCTGTTCAACTACCACGACGCGGGCGTTGATACGAAGCAGCTGGAAGGCCAGAGCGATTTAGGCTTTGCCGGTTTCCGCGCCTTTAAATCCCCGGAGCTGGCGCGTCGCGATATCGTCTCCTTCCTGGGCGCGAGCTACTTCCGCGCGGTGGATGACACTTATCAGTACGGCCTCTCTGCCCGCGGTCTGGCGCTCAACACCTATGCCGATACGCAGGAAGAGTTCCCGGACTTTACCTCGTTCTGGTTTGAAACCGTCAAACCGGGTGCGACCACCTTTACGGTCTACACCCTGCTCGACAGCCCGAGCATCACCGGGGCCTATAAGTTCGTGATCCACTGCGAGAAGACTCAGGTGATCATGGACGTCGAAAACCACCTGTATGCCCGAAAGGACATTCAGCAGCTGGGGATCGCGCCGATGACCAGCATGTTCGCCTGCGGCAACAACGAGCGCCGCATGTGCGACACCATTCATCCGCAGATCCACGACTCCGATCGTCTGGCGATGTGGCGCGGCAACGGCGAGTGGATCTGCCGTCCGCTGAACAACCCGCAGAAGTTACAGTTCAACGCCTATACCGATAAGAACCCGAAAGGCTTTGGTCTGCTGCAGCTCGATCGCGATTTCTCGCACTATCAGGACATCATGGGCTGGTACAACAAACGTCCAGGCCTGTGGGTCGAGCCGCGCAACCAGTGGGGCAAGGGCACCGTGGGGCTGATGGAGATCCCGACCACCGGTGAAACCCTGGATAACGTGGTCTGCTTCTGGCAGCCGGAAAAACCGGTGAAAGCAGGCGACAAGCTGGACTTCCAGTACCGTCTCTACTGGAGCGCCAAACCGCCGGTCCGTTCTCCGCTGGCGAACGTGATGGCGACCCGTACCGGGATGGGCGGCTTCCCGGAAGGCTGGGCCCCGGGTGAAAACTATCCGAAGGTGTGGGCGCGCCGTTTCGCTATCGATTTTGTTGGTGGCGATCTGAAAGCGGCTGCGCCGAAAGGGATCGAGCCGGTGATCACCCTCTCCAGCGGCGAAGCGAAGCAGATCGAGATCCTGTACGTGGAGCCGTTCGACGGGTATCGCATTCTGTTTGACTGGTATCCGACCAGCGACTCCACCGACACGGTGGACATGCGCATGTTCCTGCGCTGCCAGGGAGAGGCGATCAGCGAAACCTGGCTGTATCACTACTTCCCACCGGCGCCCGATAAGCGCCAGTACGTGGATGACCGCATAATGCGTTAAGCCTGTGCCGGGTGGCGGCTGCGCCTGACCCGGCCTACTCAAACCATAACGATCCGGACCCTAGGCCCGGCAAGCGAATGCGCCGCCGGGCATCAGCCGCACCGATGCCACATTGCCGGGTGGCGGCTACACCTTACCCGGCCTACAAAGGCTAACCGATGAATATGACTAACGAAGAAGAAATTATCCCCGTCAGCGCGCATATCGAACTGCGCGCCACCGACGAGCGTTACACCACCGAGCTGCACAATCTGGTAGTCAAAAACCGGGAGTGGCTGCAGGAATACCTCAACTGGCCGCAGTTTGTCGGCACCGAAGACGATACCCGCCAGAACATCCTGAGCAACCAGATGCTGCATCAGCGCGGTTACGCCAAAATGTTCCTCATCTTCAGGGATAATGCCCTGGTGGGGGTGTTGTCGTTCAATTCCATCGAGCCGCTGAACAAAACCGGCTACATCGGCTACTGGCTGGATGAAGCGCATCAGGGGCAGGGGATTTTGTCTCAGGCGCTGGAGGCGTTTATTCAGCACTACGCCGGACGGGGAGAGATCCGCCGCTTCGTGATCAAGTGCCGCGTAGACAACGCCGCCAGTAACCAGGTGGCGCTGCGCAACGGCTTTCTGCTGGAAGGGTGCCTGAAAGAGGCCGAGTTCCTCAACGGGCGCTATGATGACCAGAATATCTACGCCCGGATCTGCACCTCATAATGCCCCGAGCAACGGCGTGCGGGTAATGTGCTGCGCGCCGTTGATCATCTTCTCGCCGCGCAGGTGAATCACCTCTCCGTCTGATGCCTCAATCACCGCGTCATCGGTAATTTCAATATGATGCTCGATCAGCACTTCGCCGCGAATGCGCGCCCGACCCTGGATCACCACTTTATCGTCAATCAGAATCGGCCCACCGCGTAGCCAGGCGTCGCCGCCAATCAGGACGTGATGTTTGATCACGCAGTTGCCCTCCACCAGGGCGTTTTCCGCCACCTGGGAGCTGTAGCGCAGGGTGGGGATGGCATCCTCCTCCAGCCCGGCGAGCAGGCGGGCGTTGCCGTACACTTTGGCGCAGTCACACACCCAGACGTTATTCACCTCGTTGCCTTCCAGCAGCGCGTTCTCAAATACTTCCGCGCGGTGTTCAACAAAGGCGTAGGTGACGATGGCGTTGCCGTAGATCTGCGCCTGATGCACGACTCGCGACTGGCTGACCGTGGCTTCGCCAAAAATGCGCAGGATCTGATGCGGGTCCGGGGTTAAGCCTTTGGCGGCAATTACCATGCTGTTATGCAGGACGCGGGCATTGTTGAAAAGATGACACTCACCGCGCACTACCGAGGATTGCACCGTGACGTTGTCACCTATACGCGCGCCGTGGGTGATCTGCGCCCCATCGACCCAGACGTTATCACTCACCGATGCCTGATGGCTGATGACGCTGGGCCGGGTGATGCGCGCATTGCCGCTGACCTGCGCCCCGGCGAACACCACGCTGTTCTCGTCGTAGATCCAGCAGTCTTGCTCGTGCGACAGCGCCGATTCGTCATCGATCCAGCCGCCCCGGGTGCCGCACTTCACATCGTTGAAATCGCGCGCGGCTATAATCTGGCGCACTTCTACCGCTGCCTTCGTCTCGCCGTCCTGCCAGTAGTGCTGACGGCTTTCATCGCTAAGTCGATATTTTTTCATCACTGTGCCCGCAGTTGTCCTCTCCACTAAACGTAGCAAACTTTAGCTTGATCGAAACAGTGGCATCCGCAAATGAAACACCTTAAACTAGTATTTCAAATATATTTTATAGATTAAAATTTATGTATAAAACGCAACCGACTGAACGCGTTCTTAATTTACCCGCGGGCTACTACGGGATGGTGCTGGGGACCATTGGGATGGGCTTTGCCTGGCGTTACGCCAGCACTATCTGGCCGGTGACGCGCTGGCCGGGCGAGATCCTGGTGACGCTGGCGATGGCGATCTGGGCATTACTGACCGTCGCTTTTCTCACCCGGGCGATACGTTTTCCGCGCAGCGTGCTGGCGGAGATGCGCCATCCGGTGATGAGCAGCTTTGTCAGCCTGTTTCCGGCCACCACCATGCTGGTGGCGATTGGTTTTGTGCCCTGGTATCGCCCGCTGGCGCTGGCGCTGTTCACCGTCGGGGTGGTGGTGCAGCTGAGCTATGCGGCGTGGCAGTCTGCCGGACTGTGGCGCGGCAAACACCCGGAGGAGGCGACTACCCCGGGCCTCTATCTGCCGACGGTGGCGAACAACTTTATCAGCGCCATGGCCTGCGGCGCGCTCGGATTTCACGATGCCGGGCTGGTGTTCCTCGGGGCCGGGGTCTTCTCCTGGCTGAGCCTGGAGCCGGTGATTTTGCAGCGTCTGCGGAGCGCAGGCGAACTGCCCCCCGCGATGCGTACCTCCCTTGGGATCCAGCTGGCGCCCGCGCTGGTGGCCTGTAGCGCCTGGTTCAGCGTCAACGGCGGCGAAGCCGATACCTTCGCTAAAATGCTGTTCGGCTACGGCCTGCTGCAGCTGCTGTTTACCCTGCGCCTGATGCCCTGGTATCTGTCGCAGCCGTTTAATGCGTCGTTCTGGAGCTTTTCGTTCGGCGTCTCGGCGTTGGCTACCACCGGTCTGCATCTGGGGCAGAGTAGCCCGTCCGGTTTTTTCCACGCCATCGCCATCCCGCTGTTTATTTTTACCAATGCCATCATTGCGCTATTACTGGTGCGCACGTTTATCCTGCTGATGCAGGGCAAACTGTTGGTCCGTGCAGACAAAGCAACGCTTATGCAAGCTGAGGAAAGAGAATGACTGTGTTTGATGAGAACTACTTTACCGAAAAATATGGCATGACCCGCACCCACTCTGAGGTGGTGTACAGCGCAGGGATTGTTAAACCGGGCAAAACCCTGGATCTCGGCTGCGGCAACGGACGTAACAGCCTCTACCTGGCGGCTAATGGCTTTGACGTTACCGCGTGGGATAAGAATGCGGCAAGCATCGATAACATCGAGAGCATCAAGGCCAAAGAGGGGATCGCTAACCTGCAGACGGCGATTCAGGATCTCAACAGCCTGCGCTTTGACGGCGAATACGATTTTATCCTCTCAACCGTCGTGCTGATGTTCCTCCAGCCAGAGACTATTCCGGGCCTGATTGACAACATGCAGCGCTGCACCAAACCGGGCGGCTATAACCTGATTGTGGCGGCAATGGATACCGAAGACTATCCGTGCAACGTCGGCTTCCCGTTTGCGTTTAAAACCGGGGAGCTGAGCGGCTACTATGCGGGCTGGGAACAGCTGAAGTACAACGAGGACGTCGGTGAGTTACACCGCACCGACGCCCAGGGGAATCGTATTAAACTGCGTTTCGCCACGCTGCTGGCGCGTAAACCAGCGTAACGGGCATTGCCCGGCGGCGCTTCGCTTGCACGGGCCTACAGGTCAGGGGTTTTGTAGGCCGGGTAAGGCGTTAGCCGCCACCCGGCTTAACGCGCCGCCAGCAGACAAAGCTGCAGCGCGGTATGATACGAGGCCTCGAACGATTTCAGCGGTAAAAACTCAAACTTCGAGTGGAAGTTATGGGCACCGGTGAAGAAGTTCGGGGTCAACAGCCCCTTCGCTGAAAGTGCCGCGCCGTCAGTGCCGCCGCGCATCGGGGTCGGTTTCGGCGTGATGCCTAAGCTTTCCATCGCCTCAAACATCAGGTCGATAGCCCGACGATCTTCCCCTACGGCGTTGCTGATGTTGCTGTAGGTATCTTCGATGTGCCAGCTCACCTTCGCGGTAGGATGCTGTGCGGCGATCTTCTGCGCGACGTCGCCAATTTGCGCCTTACGGGCGGCAAAGCTGTCGCGATCGAAATCACGAATATTGGCCTTCAGCACCGCCTCGTTTTGCCCGGCCTGGATGCCGTTGAACCAGATGTAGCCTTCACGGCCTTCGGTATGCTCCGGGGTTTGCAGGCGATCGAAGTGGCTGATGTAGTCGGTGGCCATCAGCAGCGGGTTCACCAGCACCCCTTTGGCCGACATCGGGTGCGCGGTCACGCCGGTAAAGCGAATTTCCGCCGCTGCGGCATTGAAGTTCTCATAAACAATCTCCCCCAGCTCGCAGCAGTCGATAGTCCAGGCGAAATCGACGTCAAAACGCGCCAGATCCAGGGCTTTCGCCCCGCACAGGCCAATCTCTTCGTCCGGCACGAAGGCCACCACGATATCGCCATGTTGATGCTCTGCGGTGAGGTTCTCCAGCAGCGTCATCACCACGGTGACCGCCGCTTTGTTGTCGGCGCCCAGCACGCTGGTACCGTCGCTAAAGATAATCTCTTCGTTGGGATAGGCCAGAATTTCCGGGTGCTCGCTGACCCGCAGCCAGATATCTTTTTCACGGTTCAGACAGAGATCATCTCCGGTAAACGTGAGGATCTGCGGATAAATATCCGGTGACAATCCCACGTCGACGGTATCGATATGGGTGATAAAACCGATGCGCGGTGCGCCGGGCACATTGCCCTTTTTCACCGCGGTAACGGTGGCAAATTCGTCGATCACAATGTCGTCCAGACCCAGCGTTTGCAGCTCCATCGCCAGTGCACGAGCCATCTCATGCTGACCGGGGGTGGAGGGCAGGGTTTTCACCTTCGGATCGCTCTGGCTGGTGATAGCCAGGTAGCGAAAGAAGCGTTGGGTTAATTGACTGGCGAGCGCGTGAGCCATGGTGGATCCTTCTTTATTTGTGTTATCAGGTGTTTGCACAATCACTTTAGTGTTATTTATGGTTTGGCACGACAAAAATTCATTAGCCGTCAAATTAAAAGACAGGAAAACGCGATGAAAAGCAACCTCACAACCCTGGCACTGATGGTCGCCGCGCTGACGGTCAGTTCCACCGTTGCCGCTAAAACGCTGGTCTACTGTTCGGAAGGATCGCCGGAGAACTTTAACCCGCAACTCTATACCTCGGGCACCAGCGTGGATGCCAGCGCCGTACCGGTGTATAACCGGCTGGTGGATTTTACTCCGGGCACTACCGATCTGGTGCCGAGCCTGGCCGAAAGCTGGGACGTCAGCGAGGATGGCAAGGTCTATACCTTCCATCTGCGCAAAGGGGTCAAGTTCCAGAGCAATACGCTATTCACCCCGACACGAGACTTTAACGCCGATGATGTGATCTTCTCGTTTATGCGTCAGAAAGATGCCAGTCATCCGTATCACAACGTCTCCAACGGTAACTACTCCAATTTCGAGAGCCTGGAGTTCGGCAAGCTGATCGTCGCCATCGACAAAGTGGATGAGCATACGGTGCGCTTCACCCTGGCCCATCCGGAAGCGCCGTTCGTGGCGGACCTGGCCTGGTACTTCGCCTCAATCCTCTCTGCCGAATATGCCGACGCGATGCTGAAAGCCGGCACCCCGGAGAAGGTGGATATGGAGCCGATCGGCACCGGGCCGTTTAAGCTGGCGAAGTACCAGAAAGACTCGCGTATTCTGTTTACGGCGTTCCCTGAGTACTGGCAGGGCAAAGCGAAGCTGGATCGCCTGGTGTTCACCATCGTTCCGGACGCCTCGGTGCGCTTCGCCAAGCTGGAGAAAAACGAGTGCCAGGTAATGCCGTTCCCGAACCCCGCCGATCTGCCGCGGATGAAGGCCAACAAAGATCTCAATCTCATGAGCAAGGCGGGGCTGAATACCGGCTTCCTGTCGTTCAATACGCAAAAACCGCCGCTGGATAACGTCAAGGTGCGCCAGGCGCTGGCGATGGCGATCAACAAACCGGCCATTATCGAGGCCGTCTTCCAGGGCACCGGCACCGCCGCGAAAAACCTGCTGCCGCCGGGCGTCTGGAGCGCAGACAGTGAGTTGAAAGACTACGACTACGATCCAGAAAAAGCCAAAGCCCTGCTGAAAGAGGCCGGTTTTGCCAACGGGATGACCATCGACCTGTGGGCCATGCCGGTCCAGCGTCCGTACAACCCCAATGCCAAACGGATGGCCGAGATGATCCAGGCCGACTGGGCAAAAGTCGGCGTGCAGACCAAAGTCGTCACCTATGAGTGGGGGGAGTACCTCAAGCGGGTGAAGGGGGGTGAGCATCAGGCGGCGCTGATGGGCTGGACGACGGCAACGGGCGATCCGGATAATTTCTTCGGCCCGCTCTTTACCTGCACCTCGGCCAACGGCGGGTCGAATTCCGCCAAATGGTGTTATCCGCCATTTGATAAAATTATTGCCGAAGCGAAATCTATTACCGATCAGAATAAACGTGCGGCGTTATACCAGCAGGCACAGCAAATGATGCACGATCAAATGCCAGCGGTAATGATTGCGCACTCAACTATTTTTGAACCTGTACGTAAAGAAGTCACAGGTTATGAAATTGATCCGTTCGGTAAACATTTATTCTGGCAAGTGGATATAAAATAAACGTTTAATTCTGCCCGTCATCAAGACGGGCGATTTTTTTTTAATTTGTGCTGTCTTCATCATTTTTTGTCACTTTTCTTTCAGCCAACTTTTGCTATAACTTCAATTGCATATTTGCACTTAACAGGGATACACCCATTATGCGTACTACTACTTTATTTAAAGTTGCCGCGCTCTCCGGCCTGTTGCTTCTTGCTGGCTGTGCGTCAAAAGTGGCTGCGCCTGAACAATATTCAGGCTTTTTAAAAGACTACTCCGGGCTCCAGCAAACCACCTCTGCATCGGGTAAACCAACGCTGCGCTGGGTTGATCCGTCTTATAACGAAGCAAACTACGACAGCATTATCTGGAACAATATCACCTATTATCCGACGCCTAAGCCTACCACTCAGATCGGCCAACGCACGCTGGATGAACTGTTAAACTACACCAACACCAAAATGAAAACCGCTATCGGCCAGCGTAAGCCGATTGTGACGACCCCGGGTTCACGCAGCCTGATCTTCCGTGGCGCCATCACCGGTGTCAGCTCGCAGAAAGAAGGCCTGCAGTTCTATGAAGTTGTCCCTGTTGCGCTGGTGGTTGCCGGCACGCAAATGGCAACCGGTCACCGTACTATGGATACCCACCTCTTCTTTGAAGGTGAGCTGATTGACTCTAAGACCAACAAGCCGGTCATCAAAGTCGTCCGTAAGGGTGAAGGGAAGGAGCTGAATAACGAAAGTACACCAATGACCTTCGCGACCCTCAAGCAGGTTGTTGATGACATGGCGACCGATGCCACCATGTTTGATGTGAATAAAACCAAATAACCACAGACCGGCCTGCAACGCGCAGGCCGGTTTTTTTTACGCCGTTCGCAGCCGTCTGAACCAGTTCTCCGGTCGGGCAAACATCACCAGATTTCCCGTTAAGATCAGCAGCAGCCCGGCAATGCCGTTGCTGTGCCAGACGTACCCCTCGTACACCGTCGAGAACGAGAGCGCCACCAGCGGGAACAGCAGGGTGCTGTACGCCGCTTTGCCCGCGCCAATCCGCCCGACCAGCGTGAAGTAAGCGCCAAAGGCAATCACCGAGCCAAAAAGCGCCAGATAGAGCAGAGCGCCCATATAGCTCACCGACCAGACCGGCGTAAAGTCATCCCCGCGGATCAGCGCAATCGCCCCCATCACCAGAGTGCCGTACAGCATCGCCCAGGCGTTGGTGGTCATGGTTTCCAGCCCGTTGCGCTGGTGGCGCAGGCTGATCATATTCCCGAGTGAGAAGCCGTAGGTGCCCAGCGCCGACAGGGCAATGCCGAACAGCAGGCCGGCGCTCCAGCCGCTGGCTAACAGGTCGTTCCAGAACAGGGTGATAATGCCGAGCAGCCCCAGCGCCGCCGCCAGATAAAAGCGTGCCGGCGGGCGCTGACTAAAGAAGAGGAAGCTGTTCAGGGCGTTATAGAGCACCGCCATCGAAAAAATCACCGATTCGAGGCCGGTATTGATGTATCCCGCTGCCGTATAAAAGCACCAGAAATTAAAGCAGAAGACGCAGCAGCCCTGCAGGCCGCAAAACAGATGGTCGCGCAAGGCGAGCGGGCGCAGGCGTCGCAATATTAACAGCACCGCCATAATGGTGGCGGTGGCGACGGCGAAGCGCCAGAAAATAGAGACCGGCGCAGGCACCGGCCCCTGTTGTAAAAAGATGGCAATCCAGGTGGTTCCCCAGATCACGACCACCAGCGCGTACAATAATGCGTTCATCGTTTTGTCTCTTATCAGCAAAGTCTGACCCCAGTATGGGGGCAGGGAGAAGGGCCTTCTTTCACAGGCTTGCGGTGAACTTGCATATTCTTGCGCTTTTTTCCCGCCGGGGAGTCAACAGGGCTGGCACTGAAGTGAAGATCTTTTTAGACTCAATGGTTCTTATTTATCAGGGTGTGAGTCGCTATGGCTGAGATGTACGGTGCCTTTGAAAATCTGCGCAAGCATAAAGCGGTATTGCACAATGCCGTGGCGCTGAATTCAGGCATCCAGCTGGCGGCCTGGTCAAATAAACGCGACACCATTACGCAATATTGCGATCACCACACCCTGAGCCTCTATATTGCCGACGGCTACGAGAGCTATCACAAAACCAACGCGGGCTGGAAAAACGGCGGCGGCCCGGATCGCTTCTGCCTGATGCCAAAAGAGAGCGAATCCAGCTGGGATATCCGCGACAATCTGTCGTTTATCCATCTCTACTGTACCGACGCGCACCTGCGCAACGTCGGGGAGCAGATCTGGGATAAAAGCCCGTACAGCTTTACCCTGGACGAAAATCTGTTTGGCGACGATGCCAGCATTACCGCCCTGTACCGCCATTTTATCCTCGGCTGCGACTGGCAGCAGTCGGCCAACCAGCTCACGCTGAGTACCGCCTCGACGCTGCTTCTTACCCATCTGGTGCAGCATTACAGCAACGTGCAGTGGGCGCTCCCGACGGTAACGGGCGGCCTGTCGCCGTTCGTGCTGCGCAACGTGCTGGGGTTTATCGAAGAGAATCTGGCCCAGCCGCTGACCCTGGCGGATCTGGCGGGACAGGCGAGCTTAAGCGAGTTTCATTTTGCCCGCATGTTCCGTCAGTCGATGCAGATGGCGCCGCACCAGTATGTGATGCAGCGGCGGATGGAGAAGGCCAAAGTCCTGGTGCGATCCACCCGCCAGCCGCTGACCGAGATCGCGCTGGCCTGCGGGTTCAGCTCCGCCAGCCATTTCAGCAACCGCTTTCGCTCTGCCACCGGGCTGACGCCGTCCCAGCTACGCGCGTCGGGTGCGTAGCAGCAGGGCGTAGCAGATGCCGCCCGCCACTAATCCCCAGAACGCCGAGCCAATCCCGGCAAGCGTCGCGCCGCTGGCGGTGAGCAGAAAGGTCACGATCGCGGCATCGCGTTCGGCCTCATTGTGCAGGGCCTGATGCAGACTGCCACCGATGGTACCCAGCAGCGCCAGCCCCGCCAGAGTCTGGATCCAGCTTAACGGCAGGGCCGCCATCAGCCCGCTAATCGAGCCGCCGAAAATCCCTGCCAGCAGATAAAAGATGCCTGCCGCTGCCGCAGCCAGCCAGCGTTTGCCGGCATCCGGGTGCGCATCCGGGCTCTGACAGATGGCGGCGGTGATCGCCGCAATGCAGATCGAGTACACGCCAAACGGCGACAGCAGCAGCGCCAGCCCGCCGGTGAAGACGATCAGCGGCGAGACCGCCACCGGATAGCCGGAGGCTTTGAGCGTGGCGAACCCAGGCGCATTCTGCGAGGCCATGGTCACCAGGAAGAAGGGCAGACCGATACTGACAAGCGTGGTCAGGTTAAAGGTCGGGGCGATAAATTCCGGCATTACCACCGCAAAGGTTAACTTATCAGTGACAACGTCACCTTTCAGGGCCGCTACTGCACCGCCCACCAGCAGGGTAGCGACGATGGCATAGCGCGGGGCGAAAGCTTTGGTGATAAGCCAGGCCAGCAACATGCTGCCGCACAGCAGCAGGTGCCCCTCCAGATTGCTGAAGGCCTGTAATCCGAAACGCAGCAGGACACCCGCCAGCATCGCTGCCGCCAGGGAGTGGGGAATAATTTTCATCAGCCGGGCGAACAGGCCGCTCACGCCGCAAATCAAAATCAGCGCGTTAGCAAAGATAAAGATGCCGATGGTCTCTGACAGCGTCACCCCCTGCAGGCTGGTCGCCAGCAGGGCGGCTCCGGGCGTCGACCAGGCAGTGAGCACCGGGGCTTTATACCACCACGACAGCGCCAGGGTGCTGATCCCCATACCGATCCCCAGCGACGTCATCCAGCCTGCAATCTGTGGTGCCGTCGCGCCTGCCGCAGCGGCCGCCTGCCAGATGATGGCGGCGGAGCTGGCGTAGCCCACCAGCACGGCGACAAAACCCGATAACAGGGTAGGAAAGGTGAGCGAGGTTGCGCGCATAGGAACTCCGTTGTGCGTTATAACATCCGTGAATGTAGCACTGTGCGTTATAGCATACAAGTGTTACACTCGCGACAACGGGAGGGCCCATGGACATCACACAACATCTTGCCTTTACACTGAAAACGCTGCGTCAGGCGCGCGGCTGGAGCCTGTCAAAGCTGGCAGAAGAGACCGGCGTGTCGAAAGCGATGCTCGGCCAGGTGGAACGCAACGAATCCAGTCCGACAGTCTCAACGCTGTGGAAAATTGCCACCGGGCTGAACGTGCCGTTCTCCACCTTTATCACCCCCGAAGCGGAGAATCCGCCGGTCTTCGACCCGCAGCAGCAGGCGATGGTGGTAAAACCGCTGTTTCCCTGGGACGAGACGCTAAAGTATGATCATTTCTCGATTACCCTCGCCCCGGGCGCACTCAGCGAATCCACGCCGCACGAAGCCGGGGTGATTGAGCACGTGGTGGCGATCAGCGGGGAGCTGGAGATGCAGATCGACGGCGTCTGGCAGACGTTAGCCCCCGATACCGGCCTGCGATTTGCCGGAGATAAACCGCACGCCTACCGCAACAGCAGCGGCCAGACGGTGCACTTTCACTCGCTTATCCATTATCCCCGCTAAAGGCACGCAAAACTGTTTCACTGGCCCATACTTCTGACTACAATAGCCGCCATTTTGACCATAACGGATAACGACGAAGTATGCGCCTGCCATCCCATCATCTTG
>PJUE01000525.1_pt1 | contig 22562 bp, 19 predicted proteins | sample 1512171 | NCBI WGS metagenome assembly PJUE01 (sample SAMN08177674, study PRJNA422409) | Feces metagenome, whole genome shotgun sequencing project. | isolation source: Chicken feces (3) enriched on wood chips: alkali lignin treatment | host: Gallus gallus | place: USA: Madison | collected 2015-01-15
ATCGTGGCAAGTTCCGATGGTATTGAAGCTGAAAAAGGAAGGATTATTGTCAATGGAGGAGAAATCACCTTAAAAGTTGCTGACGATGGGATTGTTGCTTCTTACGAAGATGGTGACGAGACTATAATACCTGATGTAATTATAAATGGCGGAAAAATAAATATCGAAACCACTGGATCAGGAGGGGAGGGGATTGAAAGCAAGGCGAGCCTTAGCATCAATAATGGTGAAATTTACATCAAAGCTATTGATGATGCGATCAACGCCGGCAAAGCAATTTATATTAATGGAGGGACAATCGTTGCCTATAGTACCACAAACGATGGTATAGATTCTAATGGAACGATGGCTATTACAGGAGGGCATATTTTTGCTATCGGTGCAAAGAGTCCAGAAGAAGGATTCGATTGCGATAACAACACCTTTAAGATTACCGGCGGACTTATGGTCGGAGTGGGGGGAGCTACAAGTTCTCCAACTGCAGGTGTCTCTACACAGCCTTCGGCTATTTTGAGTGGCGGTACCGCCAACCAGATCTACAGTATTCTTGACAAGGATAATAATGAGGTATTAACATTTAAATCGCCTGTTTCTTTTTCAACGTTACTGGTCTCCAATGGAAGTTTTTCAGTAGGAGCCTCCTACAAGCTCGTAAGTGTATCTTCAGTTGACGATGCCAATGCGTTTAACGGACTATACTTGAGTGGAAAATTTAGCAATCCAACGGTTACTTCAACGTTTACATTATCAACTATGGTGAGTAGTTTGGGCGGAAGTATTGGCCCAGGTGGCGGTGGCGGTAGATAGAAAAAATTGATGCTCGAAAGGCTGTCCAAGGTCCCGTCCAAAGAGAAATTGACGGGATTTTGTAATTTAAATTTTTAATAGATGGCGATTCCGCTATGTTGTTGCTGTTACTGGCCACTGGGGATTAAAAAGAGTAAATCAGCATGCAATAGACTGTCGCGTATTTCTACATCATTATTTTTGATGGCGCCGTAACGTGTGTTCTGGAGATTTAAAATTTCATCCTTCGTTATCATTTCTTATCCATTATTAATAATCATTAAACTTTTTCTTGAGTTGATTTCCTATCGTAGGTGTTGTATAAATTTTCAGGAATTTCTGCGAGAGTCGATTCATGTACTTTATTACCAAGTGTGTAAAACTCCTGAAAACTCATAATAAGAGGTTTCCATTTATCTGGATCAACCCGGTTTGGATGATTATCCATCGTAATTGATTTATCCAAAAATACCCTGTTTATCTTTAGTTCAAATGTGATAATCTTTCCCTGTTGTAACGGTTCGTCTTCGGCCAATTTATGGGTGTCCATAACAACGGCTTCCATTTGTACAGGGCACTCGTTAATCCGGGAGGCATTGATGGTTTCGGCTGGGATTCCCGTCAATCCGGCTATTTCAAATTTATTTTTTTCAAAACGATAGCCCTTTAGTATTTTAGACGGAGGAACAGGATTAGACCCCGTGGTTTTAGCCAGTAAGTTCACTGCCTTTGCTTCGTTTACCGATGGTAGGTTTAATACGGCCTCTCTGGTTACCAAAAGGTTTTTGGCCGTTTGAGATGAGGCCCCAAGCCCAATCATGCACCTCCAACCCAACCAGAAAATCGAAGATATAGGCGCAAGATTCGATGTACCATCTGGATTTTTAGTACTGATAAGTACTACCGGCGTGCCGAAGTATAGAATGGAGGGATAACTTTTAATATGCATGAGTAGTACCTTTTAATATTTTACTGATTTTTTATCTTTCTTTTAAAATTAACCACATCCGACATTTATTAAAATCCGTTTCTTGCGTAATTCACTCGTTACACTTACTCCACGACGACCTGATAAATATCCCTTTCCATCGTAATCCCATTTTGCTCTAAAAAGGCAGGCATATTAATCCTTGCCTTTTGCATCTCCGCCCGTATAACCAATCTGGCATTATCCATGTACTGCCGGTCTGACCAGGTGGCAACGGTAATTACCCGAAGGTCACCACGATCCCCTGTCTGTTGAAAAATTTCATATTTTACAAAGCCGGGCTGCTGCCTTAGTGTATTCCTGATGAAAATCGATTTTTCGGAATATGCCGCAATAGCTTTTTTAGGAATGCTGATTTTGTCAATGACGGCCACCTGTTCTTTGACAGTGCGATCTTCGCTGTTATTCTGTTCCATTTTGAATTGATTTTTATGTTGACCAAAAGTTTTCATCACCAAAAGCATAAGCATGATGATTTTTAATATTTGTTTCATAAGATTTGTATTCATTGTTTCCAATTCAGTTTACCGCTTTTGTCAAACATTTCGATAGATGGGTTGCCTAGGCTATCAACTTTTAAAATAATCCTGGGTATTTCGTTGTTATCCTTCATAACTAAGGCCGCATTTCCATTTTCCGTAAGCAGGTTGATACGATTGATGTTATGGCCAGGTTTACCGGACAGGTCTTTGTCGTTAATCAATAGCCCGGCTCTGAAATAGTTGTCGTGTTTATTGTCCTGCGCCAGTATACCGATAGCATCGGCATTCTGATAGTCAAATGCGAGTGCGTTCAGGTTGGTATCCTCATTATCAGTTATGGCAAGACCGCCTCTTTCGTCACCGTTCCTGTCATAGAATATAAGACCTGCTGGTGCGTAAGCTCTTTTATAGGTTTTTCCAGCAATAATAGGTTGCGGAATATGGTCTGTGTTTGCAATAACAACACGATTTTTACCCGAGGCATCATTAATATTTATTCTTTTTGCGTTAAAATTTTGCCTGTTGTCCAAGTATAAGTACACTATACAAGCCATAAAAACAATATTGGAAAGTATAAGGGCGGATAATAATATCCTTAGCGGTTTAGAAATTGTTTGCATAATTTAGTCTCATTTTTTAGTTTATTATTCTTTTAATATACTGTTTTTCTGGTGCTTATTACAATTCTGTTCCATGCATTTATGGTAACAACTGCCATAATGATCTGTGCAATTTGATTTTCATCAAAAAATTGTTTGGCCAGTCTGTACGTTTGCTCGCTTAAACCGTTTTGACTGATTAAGGTTACTTCTTCAGTCATGGCTAAAATTGTTTTCTCTTCCTCAGTAAATAATCCGGTATCTTTCCAGGCGTTTAGTAGGAAAATTCGCTGTGCGGTTTCGCCTTGTTTTAATGCATCCGAAGCGTGCATATTGATACAAAAAGCACAACCGTTGATTTGTGATGCACGAATCTTAATTAGATAGAAATGCGTTTTAGAAAGCCGCGAATTTTGCAGGTAATTTTCCAGAGCGAACATTGCTTTGAATGCATCGGGCTCCAGCTGTTGTATATCAATTCTCTTTTCCATATTTAATTTATTCTTTTTTCTTTATTTAGCTTTTGAAAGTCTCATTTTTTATTACCAAAAAAAACAATTTACTGGACATGAATTATTATTAAGCCAAGCATACTCTGCGCTCCATGTGCAAACATAACGATGCCTATCGTCAGACGAATAACCAGACCTGTATAATCATTGTGTGTTTTTAAAAAATTCTGTTCCATGATTTCTTAATTATTTGATGATACAATTGTTCAAAATACTTTTCTCACGAAAAGTCCAAAGTTGCTGTAGTTTGTAGCAAGAGTTCCGTACTGATCAAAGTTTGCGGCCAGTCCAAATTGTATGCCTCGGGTATCGATCCCTGCTCTTGTATATTGATAGCTCCGGCTATGTCCGTTCTGATTCCATGTGGTCATATATTGAAATCGGGCATATAGATTTACAGGTCTGTTTACGGCTCCCTGATATTCAATAAAACCCATAAGTTCGAAATTGGGCACAGACCATGTATCCATCCTTGGGTAAATCAGCACAGATGTTGTTTTCCCTTTATGAAAATACTGGAAAAATACAGATGGTCTTACTCGGTTGACGGGAGTGAAGATAGTTCCAACTCCTGCTGTCCATCGTTTGCTCATTGTATAGGAAAGGTAAGACTGGCTCATAATTTCATTTCCACGGTTTTTATCATAAGGTATCAGAACAGAAGAGGTGTGAAAGAACCCGAGGGATTTTCCCGGATTGAACCTCGTAGCAAACGAATGCTGATAATAATATCCGGCATGTCCCGCACTGATTTCAACAGGTATTTGCGCCGGGCTATGCCAGAACCATATGCTAAAAAACAGGCAGGTTAGCACGTATTTTATCGTCGTTGTTTCTTTCATCGTTCCCTTCAGATTTCATTTTTTTAAGCTATGCCTAGAAATGGTTGCAACCAACCACTTTTTAAGTATTGATACATGAGATGCTGAAAACGTGACAACCTATTTAGGATATTTCGTTGCGTAGCAGATTTGTCCTATCTTTTCGGAACGAAAGACACACTTATATGCTGCTAAACGGGCATTTGTGATAACATTTATCATCCCGCTGGAACAATAGTACCTAAACTTCGTCTTACGTTTTTTGTAACACGATACGAATATAGGAAGTAGCCTGGCCGTCAATACCGTAAGTATGGCGGTAAAAAATGTAGTTTTTTCTGTTTTTGATGTAGAACCCGCGATTAGGTAAGATTTTCAACCGTATTTTTAAACTCAGTGGGGAGCTGACCTTCGTAGCTTCTGAATGCACGGGAAAAATGAGAAGAGTCTGTGTAGCCAAGTTGATAGGACACCTCCTTGACCGACATATTCAAAAAGCTCAACAGGTACTTTGCTTCTTGCATGACATGAAACTCAATCCATTTTTTCGCCGAAAGCCCAGTGTATTCAACTAATATTTCGCTCAGGTATTTTGGTGAAATATGCAACTGTTCCGCATAAAAAGCAACATCTTTATACTGCGAGAAATTTTTTGAAACTAATTCTCTAAACTTTACAACGATGTGTTCTTTACCGTTGAGTTCCTTTTTATTGCCCCGATAAAGGTTCCAGAAATATTTCTGTGAAATAATGAGGATTGAATATAGTATTCCCGATACTGCTTCGGGCTTATCAGCGATTGCCCGAAGTGTGCTGAAAAGCTGTTGCATTTCCTCAAATTGCCTATCGGTGAGTTGCATGACACTCTTTTCATCGGGGCAAAAAAATTCGAGGGAATAGAAAAATGACCTGCTGAAATTATTTACAAAAATGTCATCATAAAAAAACAATGTATCATTTGAAGGGAAGCTCGTATTGAGCCATTGGCAGGTCATTCCTGGGCCGATCGTCAACAGGCTTCCCCGTTTTAAATCATAATCGGTAGAGCCTATCCTGATGCATGCTCCTTCACCATAATATAAACCGATCGTATAAAAGTAGTTTTTAAAAGGCTTTGTGATTTTCAAGTGTTCAAGACACGCTTTTGATGCTAAATAATAAGGCACTATATTGCCATCTTTTTTTTGCGACCTTAAATATCTGAGCAAATCAAAGTTGTCTGAATGTTTTTGTTTCATAAAGGAGATGTTTAAAATTAGTATATTCCTGGGAATGCTTCTCTGTCCAAAACCCGTTTTTCAAGAATGATGATATCGCCTTCATTTCTGATCTTCTGAAAACCCAATTTTTTAGCAAATTTCAGTGCTTTAAGATTCGTTATTTCCGTCTTTGCTACCAATACATTTGCCTGATACTTTTCTTTTGCCACTGCTATCAACAACTTAAAAGCTGCAGACATTATTCCTTTCCCCCAATATTCGGGCAGTAGAGAACCACCTATCTCAATTTTCTTTTCCTCCTGATTCCAGTGATGTAAGGCGCAGTCTCCAATGACTGTATGCTCATTTTCCACGGTTCGTATACTGTAGAGTTCCTCACAAAGAGATAGAATATGTTCTGTAAACTGTATCGGATTCATTTGCTCCTTACAAGTTGTCTGATCCTGAATGTTTGGTTCATCTCCATGATACAATCTGTAAAATGACTCAGCGTCCTTTACAGAAATTTCTTTCAATATGATTTTTATATGGTCTCCATCCGATTTCATGACCTGCATAAATTATAATTTTTATGTTTATTTGTCAATAACTGCTGATCATTGACCGATCGATAGTTACTTGCAGCATATTGGTTCAAAGTTAATGATTTAGAAAAATATTATTAACTTATCCTGTGTGAGCTTCAAAAGAAGACTGAATGATGAATCACAACAAGAATTTTTCAGTTCCGATAATAATACCTTTCCAGCTGGTAGTGATAACGAGTACCGGGTTTACCGTCTTAAAGTACAGCAACCTACTGTGCGAAGTTCGGCCAATTCACATGCTAATGTCGCAACATTATAGTCCAATTAAGTAAAACTGATTATGAAAACTAAAATATCTTGTATTAAGATACTATTCACTATATTAGCGGAATGAAGAAATCTGATTAGCATATAACAAATAATGTTTTTTTCGAGGCAATCAATGAATGCCTTGAGGTTTTATTTGTTAAATTTTAAAAATATGCTAAAATGATTAATTTCTTTGAAAGTCCTTTTAAAGGCAAAATAATTCAAGACCATAATACCAACCCCAATATTATTGCTGGAAAATATTCCTATTATTCAGGCTACTATCATGAACACTCTTTTGAAGACTGCGCTCGTTATTTGATGCCAAATCGAAATGACGTTGATAAGTTAATTATTGGCTCTTTCTGTTCTATTGGAAGCGGTGTTAGTTTCATTATGGCGGGAAATCAGGGGCACCGACATAACTGGATATCTAGTTTTCCTTTCTTTTATATGCCAGAAGTTGAAAGCTTTGGTGGTTCAATTGATGGATTTGAAAATGCTGGAGATACACTTGTTGGTAATGATGTTTGGATAGGAAGCGAGGCTATGATTATGCCCGGAGTGAAAATCGGCGATGGGGCTGTAATTGGTAGTCGGGCACTAATCACCAAAGATGTTGCCCCTTATACTATTGTCGGGGGAAATCCTGCGCGGGTAATTAGAACACGATTCAGTGAAGAACATATCAAAATGCTTTTAGAAATCAAATGGTGGGATTGGGATGAAAAAAAAATATCGGATGCTATTCCAATACTTTGTTCTGAAAATATAGAGTTGCTATATGAATTTTATCAAAACTATCGTTACTAACCGACTAAAATATACCATCTTTTTTTAGGTAGCTATTTATCAGGGCTGGATTATTCCAGCCTTTTTTGCGGTATAAATCTCTTGTCAAGAAAAAAATAAAGGACGCATTGAATGACTAATGTTAGTGAGATAAACAGCACCATCAAAGGGGTTCCTCCAAAATAATCTCCAGGAATTGTAGGATTAGAGACAAGTTATACAAGGTACTCAAAAAACATAGATTATTGATAGACAGGAAAAAGAAGCTTGCGCCAGGAACCACGAATTCAAATCATTATTATCTAAAATATCCTAACCTAATCAAAGAGTTAGCACCTACGCGTAGTAATGAATTATGGGTTTCAGATATTACATGAACCTACTTCATTTTTTAACTTCCCACATATTGGAAGGAAAAGTAGTCGGGCAAGTTCCCGTCGGATTCATAGATTGCATCTGAATTCTGATTAGTTAACAGGAGCACAAGATAAAGTGAGCGAGGTACTCTTTTTTATCTCATTTAGAATAGTATAGAAGTCTTTTCTATAAAATGGTGTTTTCCATATTGCCAATTTCAAGCACGGCCCAACCGCCATTGAGTACTGTGTATTTGAGGCTGAAAGATGATCCTGGATGTGCAGTTAAGAACACGGTAGACAATGGTCTCTTAGCACTAAATGTATAGGAAAGCTACTTAAAATTGAGAAGACTATCTTTATCCATGTTGCAGGGCCTGTGATCGGCGGACCTGTGCTTCCATTTACCTTTATCGTGATCTCTCGCGGTGCAATTTCGGGCCTCCATGCGATTATTGCGACCGGAACGAGGCCTAAGAAGCTATGAACCGAAAGGGTACGCAAAGCCCAAAATATACGCGATAAATCTTTTATTTGTGAACCAATTAATGGTACGTAATTTTTCATTCATTGCAGAGAAAATCGTATACTTGTCTCTACTACCAGTTGAAGGATCTAAATGACAAAAAGATATGTCCAATGCATTATTTATTTAACGCTAATTTGCTGTTTATTTGCACAACATGCCCAGGCCCAGTTTCATTTCGGTAGTCTAACTTATGATAAAGGGCTTTCGAATAGCACCGTATTGAGTATATGCCGTGACAATGCAGGCTTTCTCTGGATCGGTACCAGGGACGGACTTAATAGATACGATGGTAACCGCATTAAACAGTACCGTTCGGATAATAACGATGTTAACACCATTTCCACGAACAACTATATTTACACCATTGTTGAACATCCGCGCCAAAAGACCCTTTGGATCGGAACACAGCAGGGCCTAAATATTTATCAGCCTAAACAGGACCGTTTTCAGCGAATTAGCTTTGAGCATGTCAAACCTAAAAATAGCAACCATTTTGCCGTTTTAGCAATTTATTTTATTGAATCTAGCGTCTTGCTCGGTACAAACAATGGTCTGATGTGCATTAAAAATGCCGATCATCCAAAGATAGAAAACGTGAATATTCTCCCCGGACTGGAAATCTACTCCTTATTACAGCTGGGAAGAAATATCTTGATCGGGACAAACAGAGGATTATATCTTTGGCGGGATCAAAAAACAATTGAACCAATTAAACTGAGTCATACAAATAGCTCAGCGATATCCGTGAAGGATATGAAGCGAGTGGCTACAGATAAAATTTGGATTGCCACGGATGGACATGGTCTTTTTGAATTGGACATCTTATTTCAGCAGACTGCGCATTATACAGGTAAAACGGGACTATCAAGTGACTATGTGCGAGCGATAGCGATAGATAAAGCCAAAAATATCTGGGTGGGGACTATGGAAGGGGCCAATTTGCTACAGCCCGACGGGAGTCAGATTCAGCAGATAAAATCGAGTACCATCAATCCTTTCAGTATCAATGATAATTCCATCAAGACGATTTTTATTGATCGACAGGATATTGTTTGGATGGGGACAAATTTTGGCGGAATAAACTATCATCATCCGTCGGTATATCCCTTTAAGGTAGATCTCGCAGACGGCAATTTCAAACATCTGAGCGGAAATCTGGTCAGCGCCATTGCCGTTGACGATGATGAAAATACTTGGGTGGGAACAGAACGGGACGGGCTGAACGTTCGCAAAAAGGGTAGTGATGTATATCGAAAAATAGAGCTTCGGTCCAATACGGTCAAATGCCTGCTCACAGATGATAAATATATTTACGTAGGTACGTTCGGCGCAGGGCTGGCTCGCATCAGCCGTCAAAATACCAATGATATTCGCTATTACAATATTACCGGTGAAAATGGCATTACGCTGCTCCAGAATTACATCAGCAGCATTAACCGGGATCGCCTCGGGAATATTTGGATCGGGACCGGCAACAAAGGCTTACAGATGATCAATAGTCAGTTTACAACTGCTATTCAACCTACCAGTACTTTTACAAAAAATACCGCCAACAATTATATCAAGCACATTTTAGCCAGCCGAAACGGTAGTCTATTTATTGGAACGGCCCAGGGGCTTGGTCAGCTCCGAAATACCGCTGAACAACAAGGAATCTATCGCTCTGAGGATCTTCTGAAAGATCATTATATCAACACACTTTTTGAAGATAGGACTTCACAGATATGGATTGGGACGCAAGAAAAGGGGCTTTACAACTATAATCCGAAAACAGGAGTGGTAAACAGGGTGGAGTTATTTCCAACGCGAAGCTATTACCATGTGTTGGGGATTGCCGAAAACAACGCCAACGAAATTATTATCTCCACAAATAATGGACTCGTGTTTTACAATAAGCTGACGGGAGCAAAACGCTATATGGATATTCAGGATGGTTTCCCAACAAATGAATTCTTACCAAATGCCATTTTTTGCCGGGACGGGCAGCTGCTTGTCGGTTCACACAAAGGCTTGATCAGTCTCGATGTGTCTCATCACCAGTCAAATGAGGGAGTGCCCAAATTGTTGATCTCGGGCTTCTCTATCAACGGTCTGAGCAGGACGAGAGTCGATAAAGTGTTGGGCTATCTAAATCCGGACCGGGCGGAGGAAATTGCACTGAAACATGACCAAAATACATTTACGATCGACTTTAGTTCAGACAACCTTATCAATCCGCAAAAAAACAGCTATGCCTATAAAATTGAAGAACTCGAAAAAGAATGGAATCTGACCGATCAGCCTTCCATAACTTATACCAATCTGAGCCCCGGACGATATACGCTTCGGTTAAAGACGGCAAATAATGACGGACTGTGGAGTAACTCGAGCAAATCTGTGGTATTCAACATTGCTCCGCCTTTTTATAAATCTATCTGGGCCTATACTGGGTATACAGTGCTACTGATGGGCATTGTCTATTTTTTCTACCGCTATAACCTGGACAAAAAGCAGCTTAAAACAAAGTTATATTATGAAGAAAAACTACATCAGGATCAAGCTGCGCTGATGCAGTCAAAGCTTGATTTCTTCACCAAGATCAGCCATGAAATCCGCACCCCACTGACCTTGATCCATGCCCCAATAGAGAAAATATTGCTGGATAAAAGGCTCGACAATCAGGTGGATGCGCAGTTACAGCAGGTGAGACGTAATATTAAGCGGCTGCTACATTTGACGCAAGAACTATTGTCTTTCAATAAAATGGATGCCCAAAAATTGACCTTGAATAAAGTTGCTATCGACGCAACAAGTTATTTTGAAAATATACATCAATCCTTTGTTGTGATAGCCGAAGAATCGGGGATAGGCTATGTCTTGGATAATCAATTTGAAGGTTCTTTTATGGCTGATCCCCAGCAGCTGGAAAAAGTATTACTCAACCTGCTTTCCAATGCCTTTAAATTTAGGAGCGAGCATGCTCCCAAGGTTCAACTTGTCATCCGTCAGCGGAACGAAGATCTGTTTATCCATGTGATGGATAATGGTCAGGGTATCAAAAGGGAAGACCGGGAGCGCATATTCGATACCTTTTACCAAGCTGATGCGGGAAAAGGGAAGGAAGGCTGGGGAATCGGCTTGTCTTTCGCCAAAGAGCTCGTAGAACTGCATCAAGGAAATCTCTATCTTGACAATCCGCTGCATCTGGGCCAACAGGGGGGCACCGTATTCACCATATTGTTGCCGGCATGTATCCTGCAACAGCAGGGGATACCGACGGAAATTATTTCGGAGACAAGTACGACTGAAAGTACCGCGACCTGTATTCCGGACTCGGCCCGGGATTATCAGCTGCTGATCGTGGAAGATAATGACGAACTCCGTTCTTTTCTGCTCAACCATCTGCAGACATGTTACAACGTAAGTGCTGCTGCCAATGGAAAGGAGGCGCTTGCGGCAATTTCCGATAGTGTGCCCGATATGATTATAACAGATATCGCGATGCCCCAGATGGATGGCTACACGTTGGTGAAATCCATCAAAGCCGATCCGGATACAGCCCACATTCCCGTAATTATGTTGACAGCCAAAGGAGAGGAGCAGGATAGTATCATTGGTTATCAAAGTGGCATCATCAATTATGTAACTAAACCATTCAACTTACAGGTTTTAGATCTTCAGATTTTCAACACCATATCAGCTTTAGAGTTGGTTAAGGAACGTAACCGACGCTATTTGCTGTTATCGAAACGTGATGAAAACATAAGCAATGCTGCTGCGACTTATTTGGATAAGTTAAGAACGATGGTCGAAGCACATATCGCCGAAGCTGAGTTTTCAGTTGCGAGTTTAGCGGAAAATATGGGCCAGAGCCAAAGTGCGCTGTTGAAGAAGGTCAAAAGCCTGACAGGCCTCAATGTTGCCGAATTGATTAAAGATATCCGTCTGAGAGTCGCTGCCAATCTCCTGATACAGTCTGATCAGGTCGCATCTGTTGCCTATTCCGTAGGATTCAACGATCGAAAGTATTTCAGTAAAGAATTTAAAAAGAAATTTGGTGTAAATCCCACTCAATATAGGGAAAATAGCTTACGCTAAGAGATTTTACCCCTATATTTCCGATTTTTTACCCCCTTATTTTCCATAAAGATCCAAATATTTGTCAAGCTTCTTTCTACGACAGAAAAAAGCTATGGGCAAATACTACCTCATGTCGGATTGCCCGAAAACCAATCATAAAGTGAAATCAATTTATTAAATGTAAAATATGATACCGCATCTAAAAACAATCGTATTGGGAGCGACCTGCCTGTTCCAAGTTCCGCAGCTCTATGCACAAAAGCAGCAGATCAGCGGAATAGTAACCGATATAGTTACCGGAAAGCCATTGCCCGGTGTAAGTATTTTGCAAAAGGGCTCCGGCACAAAAGGAACCACGGACCTTAATGGTCGCTTCTCTTTTCAGGTCACGGACACTTCAGCAGTACTTATCTTTAGATTTATCGGTTATGATGAACAAGAAGTTACTGTAAAAGAATCTAAAGTGCTGCAGGTAAAACTCATACAGACCAATAAATCCTTGGATGAAGTTGTTGTAATCGGGTACGGTGAAGTGCAACGAAAAGACCTTACAGGTTCTGTGGGATCAGTCAATATGCAGGATATCAAGAAGGCTCCCGTTGGTTCTGCATTGGAAGCATTGGCCGGTCGTGTAGCCGGTGTACAGGTCACATCAGAAAGCGGGAAACCGGGCAGTGAGATGAACATTGTGATCCGCGGGGCCAATTCCCTGACACAGGATAACTCACCTCTGTATGTCATCGATGGTTTTCCAATAGAAAATGCGAACAGTAATGTCCTTAATCCGGATGAAATCGCTTCGATCGAAGTGCTGAAAGATGCATCTGCCACTGCGATATACGGTGCACGTGGTGCCAATGGTGTTATTTTGATCACGACAAAAAAGGGCGAAGCAGGGGCTCCACAGATCAGTTATAATGGCTATATAGGATCGCAGCAGATCATCAATAGCATGGATCTGATGAATGGCTATGAATTTGTCCGTTTGCAGGCGGAACGCGATCCTGTCGGCGCGCAGCTCACTTATTTTAACGATGGCAAGACATTAGAAGACTATAGGTCTGTACCGAGCAACGACTGGCAGCAGCATATTTTTAGAGATGGCGTGATGCACAACCACAGCCTCTCGGTCATGGGCGGCAACAGCAACACAAAATATTCCGTTTCAGGTAATATCTTTGGTCAGCAAGGTATTATCATTAATTCGGGATTTGACCGTAAACAAGGCAAGATCACGCTCGATCAGAGTTTTCAGAAACTAAAAGTCGGTATCAATGCCATGTATACCGGCACACTTACTGATGGCAGCAATCCCGCGGCTCCAGAATCGGCATTCTCCGCCATGAACTACCTGATGTACAGTGTATGGGGCTACCGGCCCATTGCTTTTGCCGATGAAGATCTTTTGAATGATCCAACAGACGATCTCGCTAATCCCACCAACGACTATCGGTTCAACCCCATACTTTCTGCTCAGAATGAGCTCCGCAAAAACTATAACAACCGGCTTATCGTGAACGGTTATGCAGAATATGCATTCTCGCCGGCGCTAAAACTGCGGATTAATGGTGGTATTAACAATTCGGATACACGGCTGGACACATACAACAATTCACGTACCCGGTACGGTTTTGCTGGAAGCACAAACGGCGTAAACGGTTCGATTCTATACACGCAGAGCAATACTTGGCTCAACGAAAACCTGTTGACCTACAACAAAAAATTTAAAGACCATACCCTAAATGCGGTTGTTGGGATCACTTTTCAAGGCAACAAGTACCATAGGTATGGCTTTTCAGCCATTCATCTGCCCAACGAGATCAAGGGACTGGCAGGCCTGAGTGAAGGGGTGCCCCAGCCTGTCACCTCTCTGCAATCGGAATGGTCCATGCTCTCGTATCTGGGCCGTGTTAACTATAATTACAAAAGCCGCTACCTCCTGACCGCATCGTTTCGGGCAGATGGCTCATCCAAGTTCGTTGGCAATAACAGATATGGGTACTTTCCCTCTGCTGCATTCGCCTGGCGACTGATCAATGAACCCTTTATGAAAAATCAGCAACTTTTCTCGGATGCGAAACTGAGACTGGGTTATGGAATTACAGGAAATAACAGGGTGAGTGAATATGCTTCTTTTTCGCCTGTGTACTTTGAAAATACCAGTGTTAGTACCAACGGTTACTATTCCTGGGGAAATGAGCTTTTACAAGGGATGTACCTTGGTATCGGAACACCGGATCTGCGCTGGGAAAGTACGGCACAGCGCAATGCCGGCATCGATCTGGGGCTTTTTAAAAACAGGTTGATGCTGACGGCGGATTATTACCACAAGCGCACCTATGATCTCCTGCTCTATGCGGCATTACCCTCCACCACGGGCTATAGCAATGCCTTTAAAAATATAGGTGAAACGAGCAACAAGGGGATTGAATTAACCTTATCGGGAGATATCATCCAAAAAGCCAATTTTAGCTGGAATAGTTCCTTCAACATTTCCTTTAACCGAAATAAAGTGGTTGAACTTACCGAAAATCAGGAAAGCCTGACCACGGCACTGGCCTGGGATCAGGATTACAGAACTACTCCATTATATATTGCCAAAATCAATCAGCCACTTGGACAGATGTATGGATACCTCTGGGATGGTGTCTATCAATATGAAGACTTTGACCAACAGCCAAATGGCAGTTACCTCTTAAAACAGACGGTGGCGACCAATGGTAATACACGTAGCTCGATTCGCCCCGGCGACGTGAAGTATAAGGATCTCAATGGGGATCTGGTAGTGGATAATCTTGACAGGACAGTGATCGGACGTGGATATCCCATTCACCAGGGGGGATTTGCGAATACCTTTAAATACAAGAATTTTGATCTCCACTTATTTTTTCAATGGTCTTATGGAAACGATATTGTCAATGCCAATAGGCTGTTATTTGAAAATGGCAGTAAAGCACATCTCAATCAATTTGCGAGCTATGCGGACCGCTGGACACCGGAAAATACCTCTTCTACCATGCCCCGTGTGGGTGGCCAGGGGCCTAATGTCTATTCGACCCGCATTATCGAAGACGGCTCATACCTGCGTCTGAAAACAGGATCTATAGGTTATACTTTTGATAAGGGGCTGTTGGACAAGTGGAAAATCAAAAGCCTGCGTATCTATGCCTCAGTACAGAATATATGGACACTTACCAATTACTCAGGATATGATCCCGAGGTTGCTGTGTACTACTCGGCGTTGACGCCCGGCTTTGACTATTCGTCCTACCCAAGACCCAAAACCTTTGTATTTGGTATCAACCTTAATCTGTAATCTTATGAAACTAGTATTAATAAAAAAATATAAGCATTTAAGCTTCTTGTGTTTAGTGGCATCGACTTCAATTTTTTCAGGATGTTCTAAATTTTTGGACAAGCAGCCCTTTGATGTGGTCAAGGAAAATTATTATCAGAATGAAAAGGAGGTGATGACCGGACTTGTTGGCGTATACGATATTCTCGGCAGGGAAGACTTTTACGGATCCACCTATTCGAGCTATCTGACCCTGGGTGATGAGGGGGCCTATTTTCGCTCGTCTTATCTCGCTGGACCAGAAATCTATAGTTACGATGCTTCTAATCCAAAAATCAATGATATCTGGCGATTTCTGTATGAGGGCATTGAGCGGGCCAATTTTTTTCTGAGCAAAATTGAGTCCGTACAGATGGCTGCTTCTGATAAACAGGCTGTGATAGGTGAAGTCAGGTTTTTGCGGGCCTATTACTATTTTATTCTGGTCAGCAACTGGGGGGATGTTCCTTTGAAAACAGCGCCTACAAGTTCGGTAAGTGATGTCAATATCGCACGTACGCCACAGACGGAAGTTTATAACTATATTGTGCAGGAGATGGAAGCAGCGGATTCCATGGTCAAGGACATTCAGGCGTATGGTCATGCTGGCCGCGTTACAAAATCTGCCGTCCGAGGCATCTTGGCCCGGGTATACCTAAAAATGGCCGGAGCTCCGCTCAATGACGCATCCAAGTATCAAAAAGCATTGGAATGGTCAAGCAAACTGGTCTTTCCACAAGGGGGAGATTATAAACATAGCCTTGTCGCAGATTACAAAAAGATCTTTACAGATATGGCGGCAGACCGGTATAATATCAGCGAATCCATCTGGGAGGTAGAATTCTACGGCAATCGCAGCGGTGATTTTGAAGCTGGGCGCATTGGCAATCAAAGTGGCATACAGACCAGCGATGAAGGCAAGGGCTTTAGTTATGGTCTGTTGGCTGCCACGCGCAAGCTCTTTGAATCTTACGAACCCACAGATAAACGCCGGGACTGGAATATCGCCAGTTATCGGTACAACCATGCCAACAACTTGATCACAGACTCCGTATTCTATACGGCAGCGGAAATTGAGCGTCGGCACGTCGCCAAATTTAGAAGAGATTACGAGACCTTAAAGCCTAAAAACAGGAATTATACGCCAATTAATTTTCCGCTATTACGTTATGCTGATGTCCTGTTGATGTTTGCTGAAGCCGAAAATGAAGTGAATGGCCCCACGGCCCGTGCCAAAAATGCACTTCAGGAAGTACGTGGCCGTGCACATGCTTCAAACCGGAGTGATGAGCTAACCAATGAAAGCGAAATGCGAATAGCTATACGGGAGGAACGCTTTCGGGAATTATGCTACGAAGGGTTGCGGAAATTTGATCTCGTACGTTATGGTACTTTCATTGCCGAAATGAAACTCGTTGCCCAACAGTATAACCAGTTGGCGCCGGCCGATTATCGGTACATGGCATTGGCTTTCAATAATGTCAGTGATCGGGATACGTATTTCCCTATTCCGATCAACGAGCTATCGCTGAATAACCTGATGACGCAAAATCCAGCATGGTAACACTAGCTAATAATGTGAAAATTATGAAAAGATATATTTATATAGCATCGCTTCTCGTACTGCCGAGCCTACAATCTTGCGAGAAAAAAGAGGCCATCCCTTTGAACTTAGAAGTCCATACCGATAAAAATAGCTATAAAGTCGGTGAGCGAGTGTTGTTCCATATCAGTGGCAATCCCGACCAGCTGACGTTCTTCTCGGGTGAAGAAGGCCATAAGTACGTTTACCGCGAGCGCACCAAAGCTATTCCACAGGCTGTGACACTCGAGTTTTCGAGCAACCGCCGTTATGGTACGGATGCACAACAGCCGAATTCTCTCCGCCTACTGGTATCGCAGCAATTTGCAGGAATTTATCAGCCTGATGCGATCAAGGAGAGCGACTGGGTGGATATTACTGCCGCATTTAAGTTATCTGGGATCCAGGCCAATGACGCTACGTACGTATCCTCGGGACAAGTTGATCTGTCGAAATTAAGTGCGTCGGGTTTTAATCTGAATGCGAATGCCATGGTTTATTTTGCTTTCAAATACTCCGGGAAAACCGGATCGACACAGCCCCGCTGGTGGATCAATCAGTTCAGCCTAAATACCGAAACAACAGAAGGTATTACCCTGCCGATAGCAAATCTGCAAGGCGCAGCCTGGACCTCAATCGGTCTAGAAAACTCTCCTGTCTCCTGGTTATTAAGCAGTGCGGGGCTACGCTTTCAAGGAGGCGGAGCAACAATAGGCTCCAATCAGGTGTGGGCTATCTCAAAACCGCTGGACCTGACCAGTGTGACACCGGACAAAGGGGTAGCGCTCAAAAATATGAGCACCCGAATGGATTCCTATGCTTACGCCTTCACAGCTCCCGGGACTTATGAAATTACTTTCGTTGGCAGTAATAGCAATGTGTACGGAGAATACCCTGTAGTCAAAACAGTCGAACTGGAAGTGACGGAATGAAACCGGCGCATGCGGAAAAAATAATCCGACATTGCCCCAAAAATATAATATACAAGAATCAACAGCGCAGTAAATAAAATCTTATGAAGCAGACACATTGTCCTTTTGGACTTAAAATGATATTCTTATTTCTTTTGACAACCTTCTTTTCCTGTGCGCAGCAGCGCACCAAGCATAACAGTTCCGATTTTGTGGCTGCCGACTTTACGCGAGCCAGAGCGCAATATGACCTGCTCCTTGATAACAGCAACTTTCCTCGGACGTTGGATACAACAGGTCATGTGGTGGGAACCGATGAATGGGATTGGACAGGCGGCTTTTTCCCGGGCGCGCTTTGGTATATATACGAGTATACAAAAGACCCCCAGGTCAAAGCTCAGGCCACAGCATGGACCGAAAAACTGGAAAAGGCGAAGGATCTGACTCAGCATCATGACATTGGTTTTGTGATGTACTGTTCGTATGGCAACGCTTTACGGCTGGAGGACGATTCTACAAAGATCAAAAAATACCAGCAGCTCCTCATACATTCAGCAGAGTCTGCCCTGAAGCGCTTTGATCCAAAAGTTGGTCTTATCAAATCCTGGAATGAAAAAGCGTCCTGGGACGGAAAAACGCTATGGAAATATCCGGTGATCATCGATAATATGATGAACCTGGAGCTGTTGTTTTTTGCATCAACATTAACTGGAGATCCCAAATACAAAAATGCCGCCATCAGTCATGCCGACCATACCCTGAAGAATCATTTCAGACCCGATTACAGCACTTACCATGTGGTGGACTATGATCCCAATACGGGAGCAGTCCTGCATCAGCAGACCAATCAGGGCTATGCCGACAATTCAACCTGGTCTAGAGGGCAGGGCTGGGCAATCTATGGCTATACGCTGCTCTACCGCGAAACCAAGGACAGTAAATATTTGGATGCAGCCAGGAAAGCGGCAGATTTTTATATGAATCATCCCAATCTGCCAAAGGATAATGTTCCCTATTGGGATTTTAATGCTGGCCAGGAAGGATACCGACCGGATGTGGATTATGCAAATCGAAAGTTGAACGATATACCACGGGATGCGTCGGCAGCGGCACTGGTCAGCGCAGCCTTGCTGGAATTGTCTACCTATACGACCGGAACAGATGCCAAACGCTATTATGACTTTGCCGAAAGCACATTGAAATCGCTCTCCTCCAGCGAATACCTGGCTGAAAAGGGGACCAATGGCGGCTTCATTCTTAAGCACTCGACAGGAAGCATGCCACATAAAAGTGAAATTGATGTTCCGCTTATCTATGCAGATTACTACTTTTTAGAAGCGTTGCTACGTTACAGAAAACTAAATGGGGCCTAGTATGAAGATTAAAACGATAGTATTGTCGTGCTTTTTGTTGGGCTGTTCGCTATGGTCGTTCGCCCAGCAACAGCCTATGGGCAGCTCCGATAAGATGGCCTGGTGGTCAGCATCCAGATTTGGACTGTTTATTCACTGGGGCCTATATTCTCAGACTGCCGGTGACTGGAATGGCAGGCCAACACGGGGTGGCGAACATTTTATGTTATATGAAAGGATCCCACTGCAACAGTATGCGCAGATCGCCAAAGATTTTAACCCTACTGCTTTTGATGCCGATACCTGGGCAAAGGCCGCCACGGGGGCCGGCATGAAATACATTGTCGTTACAGCAAAACATCACGATGGGTTTGCCATGTTCAATTCCCCCAGTAGCGATTATAATATTGTCCAACAGACTCCCTGGCAGCGGGACCCAATGCGGGACCTGGCTGATGCCTGCAAACGTTATGATTTAAAACTTTGCTTTTACTATTCTTTGGGGCGGGACTGGGCAGATCCGGATGTCCCTACCAATTGGCCTAGTAAGGCCGGGCGAAGCAACTTCTGGGATTATCCGAATGAAGACGCCAAAGATTTATCAAAATATATCGAGCGAAAAGTAAAACCACAATTACACGAATTATTGACACAGTATGGCCCCATTGGTATAATATGGTTTGATACGCCCGAACTCTTTACTAAAGAACAAAGTACAGAGATCCAACAGTTCATTCATGATTTACAGCCCAATTGCATCATCAATAATCGTATCGGCAATCAGCTTGGCGACTACGAAGTCGTTGAGCAATCCCTAATGAATAAAGCAAAAGGCAAATGGGAGGCCTGCATCACAATGAGTCGCAATTGGGGTTTTAATAAGCATGATACAGTCTGGAAAAGTCCCGAGATATTGGTTAGAAATCTTGTAGAAGTGGTCAGTAAAGGTGGAAATCTGCTGCTGAATATCGGCCCGAAAGGGGATGGTACCTTTCCAGTGGAAAGTATGGCCCGATTACGGAGTATCGGAGATTGGATGAACCTTAATGCAGAGGCAATATACGGGTCAGGCGAATGGAAAATACAAAGCGAAGGAAACCAATTACATGAGGAGGTAACCGAGATCGCGGGGCAACAAACGATCAAAGATGCCGAAAATGATGCAACCTCAAAAGAAATTGTGTCCGACATCCGTTTTACGACAAAAGATGGCTTTGTCTATGTGTTTGTACGAAGTCCAAAAACCGACTTTGCAGCGGTAAAAAGTCTGGCAGCAGGTCAGGCGCGAATAGCGAAAATTACGCTATTGGGAAGCAAGCAGAAAATCAAATGGAAACAGGACGCTACAGCATTACATCTTCCTGTTCCTTCGGCGACAGGCGGAGAGATACCTGTTTATGTTTTCAAGGTATCACTTGTTGGCCAGTCATAAGGCTATACAGCGTCATCTATCAACGGAAAGAAAGGATATTCACAACCAAATTATAACAGATGAAAAAGATCATTTTCAGTTTTGCGGTACTCGGTCTGCTGCTAAATTCTTGTTCCAGCCCATTGGACGGACTCGATTCCGCAACAGAAACAAATGTTTCCTTATACGGTAGTTCGGTAGCAAACAGCAGTCTGTCCGGCTCTGGCCTGGTTACTGCCGGAATGACACGGACAGAAATCAATGCTGTAATCGCGCAGGCAAGTGCCGGCGATACCGTGTGGGTGGAAGCCGGTACTTATCTTATTGATGGTGCCCTGTTGATGAAGCCCGGTATTACGCTTATGAAAAGCGGAAATACAAACCCCATATTTGATGCGCGGGCATCGGACAGTCAGCTGCTTCGGCAGACTTACAGTGCGGCCAATGTTGCTGGCTGTACATTCTCGGGCATTACATTTTGGAATCTGACTTTTTACATCAATAATGCGTCTGACGTAACTTTTAAATGGTGTATTTTTGACTATGGTATTAAGAAAGCAGGTAGCAACAAATCGAATGATCTGCATGATGCTTACATTCGCCTGATCGGCACGGATAAAGCCACGGTTTCAAACTGTGTATTCTCCAGGAGGCAGGGAAATAGTGGAAGAGGAGTGTGGAACGGGTCGGGCAGTACAAATTCAAAGGTCATCAACAATACCTTTGGCAACGCCGGCACAACGGGTTACTTTATCACGGCGATCAATGATAATTCTCAAAGCAATAGTCTGATCAGTGGCAATACCATTTTACGCAATGTATCTTTCAATAATGAAGATGCTAATACCGATCATGGTATTTATGCACATAGTTTTAACGGTCTGACGATACAGAACAATGTGATCAAAGGCTGGCCGGCGAATGGAAGCGGTGGTGCTATTAAAGCTCGAAACGGGCAGAACTTGGCTATCCTCAATAATGAATTCCATACTTCGGGGATTTTACTGTATATCTATACTGAACCTTCCTCATATCAGTATCTTAAAAATGTACAGGTCAAGGACAACAAGATTTACTTGGATTCATTGATCGGAGGCATGTATGGTGGGATCGGCTATTGGCGGCAGAGCGGCGTTACCGGGCAGGAAGAGTCAATTCTGATATCCGGCAACGAGATGCCAAATGGATCAATTAGTATTTCGGGATCCAATGGCTTTAGCAGCGCGCAGTTTAATCTATCGGGTGGTGGGGTATTCAACAATGATCTACACCTGCCTTTTCTTTCGCTTGCGGCAGGTGTAAGTCAATCGGGTAATTACTAAGGCCATTAGTTCCATTTTTGTACCATCGTAGTTTACGAGAAATGCCAGTGCCATTTTTTTATAATGGTTTTGGATCGTAATGATATCAAAAAAAATGGTTGAAACTAACTATCTCATTATTGGGATCATAACTATATATATCAGGGCTAGTGTATTCCGGCCTTTTTTGTGATATAAATTCTATCTTAGTCGTATGCTGTACAATCCCTTTGAAAAAGTCACCAAAAGTTCGTTTCGCGAGCTCGTCGAGTCGGGCTATACCGACTTCTTTCTACAGCGCTTTGAATGGTGGTAGCCTCCATAGCTTCATGTTCAAAAGATGAAAAAACAGAATCTGATGCACGGGAGGTTATCGAAACCGGTACAGCGATAAACATTAGTTCGACATCAAAAAGTGGTCCGGTTGAAAAGCCTTAGCGGGGCTCCTCGATCCCAAGTTAACGTTGTATTCAGCTTATATCCTCCTACCTTAATTTATATCTTACTCCAAAATTCAAATAATTGGGATCAAATACATCTTCATCAATATAATATTTTGCTTTATAACCAGCATAAATCTGCAGTTTTTTTACAATAGCGAGTTCGATACCAATTTGCACATTTAATGGTATGTAAGTTTCCTTTATCCTCGTTTCAGACTGTTTCCATTTCTCGCTGTAAAATTCTGCTC
>PJUE01000527.1_pt1 | contig 22425 bp, 16 predicted proteins | sample 1512171 | NCBI WGS metagenome assembly PJUE01 (sample SAMN08177674, study PRJNA422409) | Feces metagenome, whole genome shotgun sequencing project. | isolation source: Chicken feces (3) enriched on wood chips: alkali lignin treatment | host: Gallus gallus | place: USA: Madison | collected 2015-01-15
CAGAAGCTGATCGACCTTGAGACCGAAACCGGCCTGACCGTTGCCGAGATCAAGGAAATCAACCGTCGCATGTCGATCGGTGAAGCCAAGGCCCGCCGCGCCAAGAAAGAAATGGTCGAGGCGAACCTGCGTCTGGTGATTTCCATCGCCAAGAAGTACACCAACCGTGGCCTGCAGTTCCTCGACCTGATCCAGGAAGGCAACATCGGCCTGATGAAAGCGGTGGACAAGTTCGAATACCGTCGCGGCTACAAGTTCTCGACCTATGCCACCTGGTGGATCCGTCAGGCGATCACCCGTTCGATCGCCGACCAGGCACGCACCATCCGGATTCCGGTGCACATGATCGAGACGATCAACAAGCTCAACCGTATTTCCCGCCAAATGCTGCAGGAAATGGGTCGCGAACCGACTCCGGAAGAGCTGGGCGAGCGCATGGAAATGCCTGAGGACAAAATCCGCAAGGTACTGAAGATCGCCAAAGAGCCGATCTCCATGGAAACCCCGATCGGTGACGACGAAGATTCGCACCTGGGCGACTTCATCGAGGACTCGACCATGCAGTCCCCGATCGACGTAGCCACGGTCGAAAGCCTCAAGGAAGCCACCCGTGACGTGCTCTCGGGCCTGACCGCACGTGAAGCCAAGGTGCTGCGCATGCGTTTCGGTATCGACATGAACACCGACCACACCCTCGAAGAGGTGGGCAAGCAGTTTGACGTAACGCGTGAGCGGATCCGTCAGATCGAAGCGAAGGCGTTGCGCAAGCTACGCCACCCGACTCGCAGCGAGCACCTGCGCTCCTTCCTCGACGAGTGATGACAAAACCCCGGCCCAGGCCGGGGTTTTTCTTTAGTGGCCCGAGACATAAAGCCCGCCTTCCGTTGCACACCTGCAGCAATGCCCGTCTACACTCGACTGCAGACCACCTGAGTGCGAGGCTGCCATGTCCTTGAAGCCGGCCATTCTGTTGCTGATCCTGATTTTGTGGAACACAACGGCCGGCGCCCTGACCCTGACAGATGAGGAGAACGCCTGGCTGGCTGCCCACCCGCAGCTGAAACTGGGTGTAGACGCCTCTTGGCCACCGTTCGAGTTTCGCGACCAGGAGGGCCGGTACCAGGGATTGGCCGCCGACTACATCGCCATGATCCAGCAGCGCCTGGGCGTAACGTTCAAACCGGTCGAACCCAGCAGCTGGACCGAGGTGCTGGCGCAGGCGCGGGAAAGCCGTATCGACCTGCTGCCCGGCATCATGTCCACCCCCGAACGCCAAGGCTTCCTGGCTTTCACTCGCCCGTACCTCGACTTCCCCATTGTCATCCTCGCGCACAAAGGCGGCGCGCAACCGCGCAAGCTGGCTGACCTGTACGGCCTGAAAGTTGCCGTGGTCGAGAACTACGCCCCGCACGAGTTGCTGCGTACCCACCACCCGGACCTCAACTTGGTTGCCCTGCCAAACGTCAGCTCCACGCTGCAAGCCCTGGCTACCGACCAAGTGGATGCCGTGGTCGGCGACCTCGCTTCCAGTATCTGGAGCCTGCGCCAACTCAAGCTCGACGGCCTCTACGTCAGCGGCGAAACGCCCTACCGCTACCAGTTGGCGATGGCCGTTCCCCGCGACAAGAGCGTGCTGGTCGGCATCCTCGACAAAGTGATGGCCGACATGAGCAGCAGCGAAATCAGCCAGATCCAGCAGCACTGGGTGGGCAATGTGGTCGACCAGCGGATGTTCTGGTCCGACCTGCTGGTGTATGGCCTGCCAACGGTGCTATTGCTGATGGCTGTGCTGGCAGTGGTCATTCGCATCAACCGCCGGCTCAGCTCGGAAATTTCCCGGCGCATCGCCCTTGAGCAAGAACTGCGCAGCAGCGAGTACCACTACCGCGGCCTGGTCGAGAGCCTGTCAGCCATCGCCTGGGAAGCCGATGCCAACGACTTCACCTACAGCTACGTTTCACCCCATGCCGAAGATCTGCTCGGCTACCCATTGAGTGACTGGCTCAGGCCCGGTTTCTGGCGCAGTATCCTGCACCCGGAGGACGCGCTCTGGGCCCAGGCCTACTGCGACAGCGAGACCGCAGCGGGGCGCGACCACAGTCTGGACTACCGGGTGATCCGGGCTGACGGTCAGCCCCTTTGGATACGCAACATCGTCAGTATGATCGAGCACGGCCACCAGCCAGTGATGCGCGGGCTGATGATCGACATCAGCGAAACCAAGCGCACGGAGGACGCCCTGCGTCTGTCCGAACAGAAGTTCGCCTCGGTATTCCAGCAGTGCCCCGATATCTTGCTCATCGCCCGCCACAGCGATGGCTGCCTGCTGGAGGTGAACGAGGCTTTCGAAGAGCAGATCGGACTGCCCCCAGACCAGGTCATAGGCCGCACTGCCACCGACCTTGACCTGTGGGGCGTAGAGGGCAGTGGCCCGCTCCTGCTTCAAAGGTTGCACCAAGGGGGTATCCGTAACCTGGAAATGAGCTTCCGCCGCAGCAACGGCCAACTGTTCACCGGCCTGACTTCGGCTGAAACCTTCGAACTGGACGGCACACCCGCGCTGGTAGTGGCGGTACGCGACATCAGCCAGCTCAAGGAGACCCAGCAGCAGCTGCAAACTTCTGAAGAAAAGTTCGCAAAGGCCTTCCACGCTTCGCCCGACGGCCTGCTGCTGTCGCGCCAGAGCGACGGTTTGCTGCTGGAGGTGAACGAAGGCTTCTGCCGCCTCACCGGCTACGACCTCAACCCAACCATCGACCAGACCTCGCTGGACCTGGGTATCTGGGTCGACCTCAACGAGCGCAAACGCCTGGTCGACCAGCTCAACCGTGACGGCTTCGTGCGCGACTTCACCTGCCATATCCGCCGCAGCGACGGGCAGATCCGACTGTGCGAGCTGTCTGCCCGCCCCCTGCCGATTACCGGCGTCGACTGCATGCTGACCATTGCCCGCGACATCACCGAGCGTCACCTGATGCAAGAAAAACTGCAGCTGGCCGCCACAGTGTTCGAGAACACTGCCGAAGGCGTGCTGATAACCGACATTGACCAGCGCATCAGTGCCGTCAACCGCGCCTTCAGCGAAATCACCGGCTACAGCGAGATCGAGGCCCTCGGCCAGACCCCGCGCCTGCTCGCCTCTGGCCAGCACGACAGCGCTTTCTATCTGGCCATGTGGCACCAGCTTACCGCCGAGGGCCACTGGCAGGGCGAAATCTACAACAAGCGCAAGAACGGCGAACTTTACCCAAGCTGGCTGACCATCAGCGCCGTGCGCAACAGCGACCGCGAGATCACCCACTTCGTGGCGGTTTTTGCAGACATCTCCAGCATCAAGCACGCCCAGGCCAAACTCGACTATCAGGCCCACCACGACCCGCTGACCGGCCTGCCCAATCGCACCTTGTTCGAAAACCGGCTGCAGGGCGTACTCACCTGCGCGCAGGTGTCCAACCGCCAAGGCGCAGTGCTGTTCCTGGACCTCGACCGCTTCAAGCACATCAACGACAGCCTTGGCCACCCGGTCGGCGACCTGCTGCTCAAGGGCATCGCCCAGCGCCTGAAAGAGCAGGTACGCGACGTTGACACCGTAGCCCGCCTGGGTGGCGACGAATTCATCATTCTGCTGCCCGGCTTGCACAAGCCCAGTGACGCCAGCACTATCGCCAACAAACTACTGGCCTGCTTCAACGCACCGTTCCAGGCCGGCGAACATGAGTTTTTCACCAGCGCCAGCATCGGCATCAGTCTTTACCCACAGGATGGCACTGACGTCTCCACACTGATCCGCAACGCCGACGCCGCCATGTACCGCTCCAAAGCCAAAGGCCGCAACCGCGTCGAAGCCTACACTCGCGACCTCACCGCCCAGGCCAGCGAGCGCATCGCCCTGGAGCATGAGCTGCGCCGGGCCGTCGAACGCAACGAAATGAGCCTGTGCTTCCAGCCCAAGCTCAGCCTGAAGACCCAGAGCCTGGTGGGTGCCGAAGCGCTGATCCGCTGGAGCCACCCGACCTTTGGTGAGGTACCGCCGGAACACTTCATCCACTTGGCGGAAGAGAACGGCACTATCCTGCAGCTCGGCGACTGGGTACTGGAGCAAGCCTGCCGGCAGATGCAGGCCTGGAAGCAGCACTACGAACCCTTCGGCCCGCTGTCGATCAACCTTGCCGGCGCCCAGCTGCGCCACCCACACCTGGCACGGCGCATCGAACAACTGCTCAAGCACTACCAGCTGAGGGCCGGTGACCTGCAGCTGGAAATCACCGAGAACTTCATCATGAGCCAGGCAGAGGAGGCCTTGGCCGTGCTGTACCAACTGAAAAAACTGGGTGTACAGCTAGCCATCGACGACTTTGGCACCGGCTATTCCTCACTGAGCTACCTGAAGCGCCTGCCGCTGGACATCCTCAAGATCGACAAGTCGTTCATCCGCGGCCTGCCCGACGATCCACACGACGCCGCCATTGCCCGGGCGATCATTGCCTTGGGCCGCAGCATGCAGTTGACCATCATTGCCGAAGGCGTGGAGAACCAGGCCCAGCAACGTTTTCTGGCGGCCGAGGGCTGCGAGCAGATCCAGGGCTACATCGTCAGCCTCCCGCTACCACCAGAGGAATTCGCAGCCGCGTTTCTTCGCATAGCACTATCGGATCTTTCAGATGGCACAGGTGCGAAACCCTCGTTATAATCCGCCCACTTACTGAGGGCCTATAGCTCAGTTGGTTAGAGCAGAGGACTCATAATCCTTTGGTCCACGGTTCGAGTCCGTGTGGGCCCACCAGATACGACAAAGCCGCGCGATTGCGCGGCTTTTTTGTGCCTGACATCAATCTGCCCCGCAAATCACCAAGGCATCTTCCACCCTGCAATTGTGGAGTAGCCCATCGTAGCCCCAATAATTAGACGGTAGCGGCCCACTCCCCACCGAACTGCCGTCCTCTTCATACACGTTGATGACAGCGTTCCACAAACTGGTACGAGGCGTTTCGCCTGCGGGGTCCAGGCAGAGGATGTGCGTCAACTGGAAACCTTCTCCATCTTCATAACCTTGGTAACCAACAGCCATCATCCAGTGCCCACCTCCCCCACTGAAGCGAACACCAACAATAGGAGCGCACTGACTATCAATGGCACGTGCCACCTGCTCTACGATTTCTTTTTTGCTGCCACTCACATATTCAGCACCCACACCGATCCCGCTGAAGCAGTCGACAAGCCGAATCATGTCTTTATGATCGGTGCCCCCGGATACCAGCGCACCTAGATTGCGGATTTCACTCCGGAACCGGCCTTCTCGACTGTTGCCGTGCCACTGGTGCATCTCTGTGGCTTCGTCGTATCGCATGACGCCCAGGGTGATAAGCGCCATGACTACACTGTAGGGCCCGCAAGCACCATCCAGCCCGCCTTGGCGCAGATGCACCTGCTGGTTGTCATCGAACGCACAGGTGACCGGTCCATCGGGCGAAACAATCAACCATGGGCTTACCATCATCTTGTTCATTGCGGATCCTTGTTCGAGAGAGCTCCCGGAGGGTAGCGGCGGGAAAGGTATCAATAAGCCACCACAGCGTCCAGGCGCCAGCAGCACAGCCGTCCGCTTGGCTAGCCAGAGCCAGATGAACCCATAAGAACCGTCCCAGCCTGCTCCACCACCCCCTCTGCCAACGTCCGCAAATGTACCGCTGTTGATTAATCCCCTACCGGACGCATCTCGACCTGTCGTGGGTTGTAGAAGGTCATGCCAGGCGGAATATCCCGCGTAACCAACGACATCGCGCCAATCACCACGTCATCGCCAATGTCGATGCGATCAGCAACGATGCAACTGTTGGCGCCCATGCTCACGTTGTCACCAATGCGCAGTGCGTACTCCTGCAACCCCAGGGTCTTGATGCCGATCGAGCAGTTCTGCCGGATGAAGAAATTGCGCCCGATGCTGACGTACCGGGTAATCACCACCCCCGGCAGGTGCGCGATGCGCAGGCCGGGGGCAATCTGGGCGCCGATGTCGATGTCCACCCCATACTTGAGGTTGAGCCGCTGTTGCATGCGCCGGGCGTGACGCCGGGCAAGGCCGCCGCGGGCGTCGAGGTACTGGGCCAGGCGATAGGCGAAGAGGAAACACAGTTTGTTGTCCTTGCTTGCGCGGCGCAGCACGTTGAACAGCAGGCTGATCGGGCGTCCGGGCCTTTTCTTGTTGGAGACTTCCAGTCGCCAGCATTCGAGCAGGTGGTCGAGGTTCACGCTGAGGTTCCCGTTGAACTAGCACTTCATCATGCCGAATTAATGCCGAAGACGCAGCCTTCGGACATGCGCGGCCGTTCTAACCCAAAGTGCCAAGCCGACGCCGTCAACGGTGATCGACTGTACCTGGCCTTGCCCTGATTGGCACAGGCTGGCTAGGCTAGCGGGCCAACCGTAGAGACTCGCCATGTCGGATGCCCGCTCCATCACGCTGGATGAAATCGATCGCCAGCTGATCGCCCTGCTGCAGATCAATGCCCGCGAAAGTGTCGCCACCCTCGCCCGCCAGCTGGGCATCGCCCGCACCACCGTCAATTCGCGCCTGGAGCGTCTGGAGAAAAACAAGGTTATCTCCGGCTATGGCGTACGCCTGGGCCAGAGTGTGATAGGCGGCGGGTTGCAGGCGTATGTCGGGATCAAGGTGCAGCCACGCTCCGGCAAGGACGTGGTGCGGCGCCTGAGTGCCATGGGCCAGGTGCAGCAGCTGTGTGCGGTAAGCGGCGAATTCGACTATGTGGCCTGGCTGCGTACGGACTCGCCCGAGCAGCTGGATCAGTTGCTCGACCAGATTGGCAGTGTCGACGGGGTGGAGAAAACCACCACGTCGATCATTCTCAGCAGCAAGGTGGACCGTGGACAGCCGCTTTGAACGGACTGGCGCTCGGGTGGGGTTATCGATGAGGCCGGTTGTAGGAGCGGGTTTACCCGCGAATAGGGCAGAGAATCTACCGACGCATTCGCGGGTGAACCCGCTCCTACAAAGGGCCAGGGCGGCTTGTGAACTACCTCGACCGCCTGCCTCGTCTTAATGAACATAAGCTTAATCATTACGACGAAACTAACTACATTCAGACAACACTCTGCACCTTAATTACGAACACCCCACTCCCTAAAATGACAGCCGGGCATCTCCTATACTCAGGCTCCGCTCCTCGCGCAGCCTCTCTGGCAAGGTCATTTCATGAACAAGAAGAACCGCCACCCCGCCGACGGCAAGAAGCCAATCACCATTTTCGGCCCGGACTTCCCTTTTGCTTTCGACGACTGGCTGGAACACCCGGCAGGCCTGGGCAGCATTCCGGCTGAGCGCCATGGGGAAGAGGTGGCCATTGTCGGTGCCGGTATCGCCGGCCTGGTAGCGGCCTACGAGCTGATGAAGCTGGGCCTCAAGCCGGTGGTGTACGAGGCGTCCAAGCTGGGCGGCCGGCTGCGCTCGCAAGCCTTCAATGGCACTGACGGGATCGTTGCCGAGCTGGGTGGCATGCGCTTCCCGGTGTCGTCCACCGCCTTCTACCACTACGTCGACAAGCTGGGCCTGGAAACCAAGCCCTTCCCCAACCCGCTGACCCCGGCTTCGGGCAGCACGGTGATCGACCTGGAAGGCCAGACCTACTACGCCGAGAAGCCCACCGACCTGCCACAACTGTTTCATGAGGTAGCCGACGCCTGGGCCGATGCGCTGGAGAGCGGTGCGCAGTTCGCCGATATCCAGCAGGCCATCCGCGACCGTGATGTACCGCGCCTGAAGGAACTTTGGAACAAGCTGGTGCCGCTGTGGGACGACCGCACCTTCTATGACTTCGTCGCCACCTCGCGCTCTTTTGCCAAGCTGAGCTTCCAGCACCGCGAAGTGTTCGGCCAGGTCGGTTTCGGCACCGGCGGTTGGGACTCGGACTTCCCCAACTCGATGCTGGAAATCTTCCGCGTGGTGATGACCAACTGCGACGACCACCAGCACCTGGTGGTCGGGGGCGTGGAACAAGTGCCACAAGGCATCTGGCGCCACGTACCGGAACGCTGCGTGCATTGGCCAGAGGGCACCAGCCTGAGCACGCTGCATGGCGGCGCACCACGTACCGGGGTCAAGCGCATTGCCCGCGCCGCCGATGGCCGCCTGGCGGTCACCGACAACTGGGGCGATACCCGCCACTACAGCGCAGTACTCGCCACCTGCCAGACCTGGTTGCTGACCACCCAGATCGACTGCGAAGAATCGCTGTTCTCGCAAAAGATGTGGATGGCCCTGGACCGTACCCGCTACATGCAGTCGTCGAAAACCTTCGTCATGGTCGACCGCCCGTTCTGGAAGGACAAGGACCCGGAAACCGGCCGTGACCTGCTGAGCATGACCCTCACCGATCGCCTCACCCGCGGCACTTACCTGTTCGACAACGGCAACGACAAGCCCGGGGTGATCTGCCTGTCATACTCGTGGATGAGCGACGCGCTGAAGATGCTGCCGCACCCGGTGGAGAAGCGCGTACAACTGGCCCTGGATGCGCTGAAGAAGATCTACCCGAAGACCGATATCGCCGGCCACATCATCGGCGACCCGATCACGGTTTCCTGGGAGGCCGACCCGTACTTCCTCGGCGCCTTCAAAGGCGCGCTTCCGGGCCATTACCGCTACAACCAGCGCATGTACGCGCACTTCATGCAGCAGGATATGCCGGCGGAGCAGCGCGGTATCTTCATTGCCGGTGACGACGTGTCATGGACCCCCGCCTGGGTTGAAGGCGCGGTGCAGACGTCGCTGAATGCAGTGTGGGGTATCATGAACCACTTTGGTGGCCACACCCACCCCGACAACCCGGGCCCGGGCGATGTGTTCAACGAAATCGGCCCGATCGCCCTGGCGGATTGAGACAAGGAGGCACCATGCGCATCGCTCTGTACCAGGGCGCACCCAAGCCACTGGATGTGCCCGGCAACCTTCAACGGCTGCGCCACCAGGCGCAGTTGGCAGCCGAACGCGGCGCACAGTTGCTGGTGTGCCCGGAGATGTTCCTGACCGGCTACAACATCGGCCTGGCCCAGGTCGAGCGCCTGGCCGAGGCCGCCGATGGCCCGGCAGCCATGACCGTGGTAGAGATCGCCCAGGCGCACCGCATCGCCATTGTCTATGGCTACCCGGAGCGCGGCGACGACGGGGCGATCTACAACAGCGTGCAGTTAATCGATGCGCATGGCCGCAGCCTGAGTAATTACCGCAAGACGCACCTGTTCGGTGAACTGGACCGCTCGATGTTCAGCCCAGGTGCCGACCACTTCCCGGTGGTGGAACTGGAAGGCTGGAAGGTTGGCCTGCTGATCTGCTACGACATCGAGTTCCCGGAGAACGCCCGACGCCTGGCGCTGGACGGCGCCGAGCTGATCCTGGTGCCGACGGCGAACATGACGCCGTACGACTTTACCTGTCAGGTGACCGTGAGGGCACGGGCACAGGAAAACCAGTGCTACCTGGTATATGCCAACTACTGCGGCGCGGAAGACGAGATTGAGTATTGCGGGCAGAGCAGCATCATTGGCCCGGATGGCAGCTTGCTGGCCATGGCCGGGCGGGATGAGTGCCAGTTGTTGGCAGAGCTGGAACATGAGCGGGTGGTGCAGGGACGCACGGCGTTTCCCTACCTGACCGATTTGCGCCAGGAGCTGCACCTGCGTAAAGGCTGACAGGGGCCGCTATGCGGCCCATTCGCGGGCACGCCCGCTCCCACGGGATCTGCGCTGCCTTTCATACCGACGCCATACCCGCGAAAAGGCCGGGCCTGCGAACAAATCGGTTAGCATGGAACGCAGCCACCGGAGCCCCCATGCCTGACGCCATCCGCCTCCTTACCCTCGCCAACGGCTTGCAACTGACCCTGCGCCACGCCCCGCGCCTCAAGCGCTCGGCCGCCGCACTGCGGGTGTACGCGGGCAGCCACGACGCGCCTGCCAAATGGCCCGGTCTGGCGCACTTCCTCGAACACCTGTTCTTCCTCGGTACCCCGCGCTTTCCGCTGGAAGACGGCCTGATGCGCTACGTGCAAGCCCTGGGCGGTCAGGTCAACGCCAGCACCCGGGAACGCGCCACCGACTTTTTCTTCGAGGTGCCCCCCAACACGCTCGGTGGCGGTCTCGAGCGCCTGTGCCAAATGCTGGCAGAACCGGATCTGGGCATCGAACGCCAACGCCGTGAACGCGAAGTGATCCATGCCGAATTCATCGCCTGGTCGCGCAATCCATCGGCACAACAGCAGTTCGCCTTGCTGCAGTCAGTGTCAGCCAAGCATCCACTGGGCGCTTTTCATGCTGGTAATCGATACACCCTGGCCTTGCACGATGCGGCCTTCCAGCAAGCGCTTGCGGGCTTTCATCAGCGCTTCTACCAAGGCGGCCAGATCTGCCTGAGCCTTTGCGGTCCGCAGCCGCTGGATGAACTTGAACGCCTTGCCCGGCAGCATGCCGAAGTGTTCGCCGCAGGTGAGCGCGTGCCGCAAATGCTGCCGCCGCCACTGCCAGCAATGGCTAGCGCTTTGACCTTCACGCACCAAAGCCTCCCCAGCGGTGCCGAGCACGCCCTGGAACTGCTGATCGCTTACCTGGAGGACAGCCGCCCAGGTACCTGGCTGGGCGCGCTTCGCGAGCGTGGCTGGCTACAACGTTTCACGGCCGAAAGGTTGTATGCGTTCGCCGGTCAGCTGCTGTGGCACCTTGACCTGAAGCTCAGTGCCGACGCTTGCCCGGACGAAGCCAGCGCCCTGCTGCAAGGTTGGTTCAGGTTCATCCGCCAGGCCGACCGCGAACAGTTGAACCACCAATTCGGCCTGTTGCAGCACAGCCGTGCGCACAGTGCCAGCGCGCTCGAGCTGGCCCGCCGGGACAGCACAGGCCAGCCGTTCGCCAAGCTGGATGCCCAAGGGTTGCAGGCGCTTGGCGCCCTGCTGGAAAGCCTGCCAGGTGGCGACCATGGCGATTGGCAGCTTTTACCAGTCGACCCATTGCTGAAGGCTGACCTGCCCCATGCCAAGGCGCAGCCGCTGCCGGCAGCGCTGAAGATCAGTGACCAGCTCCCGCCGGCGCGCCAATACGCGGCGCTGTACCTGCGCTGGTGTGTACCTTCGCCTTTGCGCCAGCAGCTACAGCGTGTGCTGGAACTGGCCCTGGCACCACTGCAGGAACGCTGTGACCGCGCCTCCGTGCAACTGCAGTACAGCAGCGCCGGAGAATACTGGCAGTTGCGCTGCGCCGGCCTGCCAGCAGCAGTGCTGCGGGCAGTGGAACAAGCCTTGGCCTTGATGCTCAAGCCACCTGCCAGTTGCTGGCTGCCCTGCATGGCGCAGCCCCCGGCCCTGATCCCCATCAGGGCCCTGCTCAAGCAACTGCCAGACGCGGTACGGGGTAGCCTGCCCGCAGCGGTGCCTGCCTGCACGCTGACCCAGCAGCAGCTCGACAGCCTGTGGCTGCACACCGAGTGGCATGGCATGGCTGCAGGTTTCGAGGATACCGCGCTAAACGCCTTGGGCGCCGCGCTGTTGCAGTGCCCTGGGCAAGGCTCGCGGCCGGGGCCCCTGCCATCATGGGCCAACCACCGCTGGCAGCATGCCCACGTGCAAGGCAGCGAACATGCCCTGCTGCTCTTCTGCCCGTTGCCGGCGGCAAAAGAGGCCGCAGGCCGCCTGTTAGCCCAATTGCTGCAAGGGCCGGTTTACCAGCGCCTGCGGGTAGACTTGCAACTCGGCTACGCGGTGTTCAGCGCCTTTCGTCAGGTCGAGGGAGTCGGTGGGCTGCTGTTCGGTGTGCAGTCCCCCCACACCGGTCAGGCACAGGTGCTCGACCACCTGCTCAGCCTGCTGCGCCATGGCGTCACCCTTGACCCGGCCGCTCGCCAGGCGTTGGCCGGGCAATTCGACGAACCCGCCATGGCCAATGCCGATGTCGCCGAATGGGCGTGGCAGACACACTTGGGCACACAAGCCGATCGGCTGGATGTGCTGCGCAGGTCTATCCTGACTACGCGGCAGACGGATCTGGACCACCTGCTGAGCGACCTGCTCGACCCAGGTTCCGCTTGGCTATGTTTGGCCAACGCTGCCGCGCCAGACACTTCCTGGCAGGGTGAAAATCGATGATTATTACGCGAACTGCAACGGCGCTTCTCGAATAATTAACCTTCCGGTTCAAATTTTTCTTGTAAGATAGCGCAATCCCGTTTTCACGGAACTGCCAACGCATGGCGGTACCCAAGTAGTAGCTGAACAACCCAACCCTCATTCGGAAGGAGTAATTCCATGTGGACCAAACCTGCATACACTGACCTGCGTATCGGCTTCGAAGTCACCATGTACTTCGCTAACCGCTAAGCCGGGCTTAGGGTTTCACGCCTCGGCCTGCCGGGGCGTTTTCGTTTTTCAGATCCGGTTTCTGCATAGAGAGTGGCCATGTACATCCAGGTTCTCGGCTCCGCCGCCGGTGGCGGGTTCCCGCAGTGGAACTGCAACTGCGTCAACTGCAAGGGGTACCGTGATGGCACCCTGAAAGCCACGGCGCGCACCCAGTCATCCATCGCCCTGTCCGACGACGGTGTGCACTGGATATTGTGCAATGCCTCGCCCGACATCCGCGCCCAACTGCAGGCCTTTGCGCCGATGCAGCCGGCCCGGGCACTGCGCGACACCGGTATCAACGCCATCGTCCTGCTGGACAGCCAGATCGACCACACCACCGGCCTGCTCAGCCTGCGCGAAGGCTGCCCGCATCAGGTGTGGTGCACGGACATGGTCCACCAGGACCTGACCACCGGTTTCCCGCTGTTCAACATGCTCAGCCACTGGAACGGTGGCTTGCAGTGGAACCGTATCGAGCTGGAAGGCAGCTTCGTGATCGACGCCTGCCCCAACCTCAAGTTCACCCCCTTCCCCCTGCGCAGCGCCGCGCCGCCCTACTCCCCGCACCGCTTCGACCCGCACCCGGGCGATAACCTGGGTTTGATGGTCGAAGACACCCGCACCGGCGGCAAGCTGTTCTACGCCCCGGGCCTGGGCCAGGTAGACGAAAAGCTGCTGGCGATGATGCACGGTGCCGACTGCCTGCTGGTCGACGGCACCCTGTGGGAAGACGACGAAATGCAGCGCCGTGGCGTAGGCACCCGCACCGGCCGCGAGATGGGTCACCTGGCCCAGAACGGCCCTGGCGGCATGCTGGAAGTGCTCGACGGCTTCCCGCGCCAGCGCAAGGTACTTATCCACATCAACAACACCAACCCGATTCTCGACGAAGACTCACCCGAGCGCGCCGAAGTCCTGCGCCGAGGCGTCGAAGTTGCCTTCGATGGCATGAGCATCGCGTTGTAAAACAGTCTGTGAGGCGACACCAGACCCTGTGGGAGCGGGCATGCCCGCGAAAAAGCCAACACGGTCCATGGCACCGGCTTCGCCGGTGTTCGCGGGCACGCCCGCTCCCACAAGGGAGAGGGATGTGCCAGGCCAGATAATCGTTCTACAGGAGCCAGCCGAATGAGCGACGCACTGCCAATGTCCCCTGCCGAATTCGAGCAGGCCCTGCGCGCCAAGGGCGCCTATTACCACATCCATCACCCGTACCACGTGGCGATGTACCAGGGGCGCGCCACCCGCGAGCAGATCCAGGGCTGGGTAGCCAACCGCTTCTACTACCAGGTCAACATCCCGATGAAGGATGCCGCGATCCTGGCCAACTGCCCGGACCGCGAAGTGCGCCGCGAGTGGATCCAGCGCCTGCTCGACCACGATGGTGCTCCCGGCGAGGATGGCGGCATCGAAGCCTGGCTGCGCCTGGGCCAGGCTGTCGGGCTGGACCCGGACCAATTGCGCTCGCAAGAACTGGTATTGCCTGGCGTGCGCTTTGCCGTGGACGCCTACGTCAACTTTGCCCGCCGCGCCAGCTGGCAGGAAGCCGCCAGCAGTTCGCTGACCGAGCTGTTCGCCCCGCAAATCCACCAGTCACGCCTGGACAGCTGGCCGCAGCACTACCCGTGGATCGACTCCGCCGGCTATGAGTATTTCCGTACCCGCCTGGGCCAGGCTCGACGCGATGTGGAACACGGCCTGGCGATTACCCTGCAGCACTACACCACCCGTGCGGGCCAGGAGCGTATGCTGGAGATACTGCAGTTCAAGCTGGATATCCTCTGGAGTATGCTCGACGCCATGAGCATGGCCTACGAACTGAACCGCCCCCCCTATCACTCCGTCACCCAGGAACGGGTGTGGCACAAGGGAATCACCCTATGAGTTTCGACCGTAACCAAGTGCCGAACTGGCGCCCCGGCTACCGCTTCCAGTACGAGCCGGCGCAAAAGGGCCATGTGTTGCTGTACCCCGAAGGCATGATCAAGCTCAACGACAGCGCGAGCCTGATCGGTGGCCTGATCGACGGCCAGCGTGACGTGGCAGCCATCATCAGCGAACTCGAACAGCAGTTCCCCGATGTCCCGGAAGTGGCCGATGACATCGAGCAGTTCATGGAGGTGGCCCGTGCCGAACACTGGATCGTCCTCGCCTGAGTTGCCACCTACGCCCGAGGTCGGCCTGCCGCTGTGGCTGCTGGCCGAGCTGACCTACCGCTGCCCGCTGCAGTGCCCGTATTGCTCCAACCCGCTGGACTTCGCCGCCCAGGGCCAGGAGCTGAGCACCGAACAGTGGTTCAAGGTCATGGCTGAAGCGCGGGAAATGGGTGCCGCACAAATCGGCTTTTCCGGCGGTGAACCGCTGGTACGCCAGGACCTTGCCCAGCTGATCGCAGAGGCCCGCCGCCTGGGTTACTACACCAACCTGATCACCTCGGGCATTGGCCTGAACGAGGCGCGCATCGCCGACTTCAAAAAGGCTGGCCTGGACCATATCCAGATCAGCTTCCAGGCCAGCGACGAGCAGGTGAACAACCTGCTGGCCGGCTCGAAAAAGGCTTTTGCACAGAAGCTGGAAATGGCCCGCGCGGTAAAAGCCCATGGCTACCCGATGGTGCTCAACTTCGTCACCCATCGGCACAACATCGACAAGATCGACCGCATCATCGAGTTGTGCATTGCCCTAGAGGCCGACTTTGTCGAACTCGCCACGTGCCAGTTCTATGGCTGGGCGCACCTCAACCGCCTTGGGCTGCTGCCAACCCGCGCGCAGCTCGAGCGGGCAGAACGTATCACCAACGAATACCGGGACAAGCTCAAGGCCGAGGGCAACCCGTGCAAGCTTATTTTCGTTACCCCTGACTACTACGAAGAGCGCCCCAAGGCCTGCATGAACGGCTGGGGCAACCTGTTCCTCACCATCACCCCGGACGGTACTGCCTTGCCCTGCCACGGCGCCCGCCAGCTGCCGGTGCAGTTTCCGAATGTACGCGACCACGACTTGCACCATATCTGGTATGAGTCGTTCGGTTTCAACCGCTTCCGTGGCTATGAGTGGATGCGCGAACCGTGCCGCTCCTGCGACGAGAAAGAAAAGGACTTCGGCGGCTGTCGCTGCCAGGCCTTCATGCTGACCGGCGATGCCAGCAACGCAGACCCGGTGTGCGCCAAGTCGACCGAGCACGGCATCATCCTCAAGGCCCGCGAGGAGGCAGAAACCGCCCAGCTCGCGATCGAACAGATGACCTTCCGCAATGATCGAAACTCCCGTGTCATCGCCCGCGGCTGAGTTCAGCGCGGCCCAGGCGGTTGCCGCCGGCACCGACTTCGCCGAACTCAAGGTCAGTGCCGACGGGCTGTTCTGGAACGAATTCCGCCCGGCCGATGGAGCGTGCCGTATCTGGCACTGGCTGCACTACCAGGCCCGTTGCCTGACTCCGGACGGCTTCAGCGTACGCAGCCGGGTCTATGAGTACGGCGGCGGCAGCTTCTGCCTGGGTGGCGACGGGCTGGTGTTCGTCAACGAAAAGGACCAGCAGGTCTACACCCAGCCGCTGGACGATCTGTTACCACGTGCACTGACCCAGGATGCCAGCTGCCGCTATGGCGATGTGCAGTGGCACGACGGCCAGGTGCTGGCCGTCGAAGAGCGCCATGCCGAGCAGGTAGAGCACCGCCTGGTCGCTCTGGGTAACAGTAGCCGCCAGGTGCTCGCCGAGGGCGCCGACTTCTACGCCTCGCCTGCCGTCAGTGCCGATGGCCAGCGCCTGGCGTGGATCGAATGGGACCGCCCGGCGCAGCCCTGGACCGTCACCCGGCTGATGTATCGCGCGCGCGATGCCAGCGGCCGCTGGGGGCCGGCGCAATGTGTAGCCGCCGCAGAAGAATCGCTGCAACAACCACGCTTCGATGCCGAAGGTCGGCTCTACTGCCTGTCCGACCGCAATGGTTTCTGGCAACCCTGGGGTGAGGTCGATGGCCAATGGCAGGCGTTGCCTGCCGCACCGGCAGACCATGCTGCTGCGCCTTGGCAATTGGGCACCTGTACCTGGTTGGCACTGGGCCCGCAAAGCTACCTGGCCAGCTGGTTCGAAGACGGCTTCGGGCAATTGGGGCTGCGTGGTGAAGATGGCCGTATGGAGCGTTTCGCCAGTGCCTACACACGCTTTCGCAGCCTGGCCATGGACAGCGAACACCTGTATGCCATCGCCGCGTCGCCCATCAGCCCCCCGGCAGTCATTGCCATTGACCGCAGCAACCATGAAGTACGCGTGCTGGCCGGTGGTGCCGAAATGCTGCCGGCAGGGCAAATCAGCCTGCCGCAGCCGATCCATTACGACAGTGGCGGCGAGCAGGCCCATGGTTTCTTCTACCCGCCAGCGCAGCCGCAAGGCGCCGCACCGCTGGTGGTGTTCATCCACGGCGGGCCAACCTCAGCCTGCTATCCCGTGCTCGACCCGCGCATCCAGTACTGGACCCAGCGTGGCTTTGCCGTGGCCGACCTCAACTACCGGGGCAGCACCGGCTATGGTCGGGAATACCGCCAGGCACTGCACCAGCGCTGGGGCGAGAGCGATGTGGCCGATGCCTGCGCGGTAGTCGAATACCTGGCAGCTCAGGGCGTGGTCGACAAATGCAAGGCGTTCATCCGCGGCGGAAGCGCCGGGGGCTACACCACCCTGTGCGCTTTGGCGTTCCAAGACGTGTTTCGCGCCGGCGCCAGCCTGTACGGGGTCAGCGACCCGATAGCCCTGAGCCGTGCCACCCACAAGTTCGAGGGTGATTATCTGGACTGGTTGATCGGCGACCCGCAGCGGGACGCTGACCGCTATCGCCAGCGCACGCCGCTGCTGCATGCAGAGCGCATCAAGGTGCCGGTGATTTTCTTCCAGGGTGAGCTGGATGCAGTGGTGGTGCCGGAACAGACGCGGTCCATGCTGGCAGCGTTGCAGGCCAACGGGATCGACGCTGAAGGGCACTTTTATGCGGGAGAGCGGCACGGGTTCCGCAAGGCGGAGAACCTGGCGCATGCCTTGGAAGAAGAGTGGAAATTTTATTGCCGGGTGTTGGCGCAATAGTTCCAGACGCCCCGAGCAGGAGCAACCTTGTGCTGCTCCTGTAGGGGCCAATCTCTGCCTGTATCAACGCTTGGCGATGATATACACCGCATGCACGATCCCCGGAATGTACCCCAGCAGGGTCAGCAGGATATTAAGCCAGAACGCCCCACCAAACCCGACCTGCAGGAACACCCCCAGCGGCGGCAGAATGATGGCGATGATGATGCGGATAAAGTCCATGCGAGTCTCTCCTTAAGGGTTACATCAAAGACTAGCTGCCCGCCTTAGAGGTTCCACAGGCAAAAAAAAACGCCCCGGGCCGAATGAAACAGGCCAGGGGCGATGCGCAGGAACGCCAGACGGTTCGTTGAATTCTTTGCCAGGCCGCTACGCCGGCATTTCGCGACGGGCCTGCTGCTGGGCATGCAGGCGGGCGAAAGCGCGCGCCAGGCGCAGCAGCATTTCGTCGATGTTGCCTTTGCTCACAGTCAGCGCCGGTGAAAAGCGCACTACATCCGTTTGCGGCGCGTTGAGCAGCAGGCCTTCGTGCAGGGCCGCAGCCACCAGTTCGCGGGCCAGGTTTTCTTTCAGTTGCAGGGCCCATAGCAGCCCGTGACCGCGCACTTCACCCTGACCATAGCGCCCGGTCAGGCGGCTCAGGCCTTCACGCAGGTGACGACCGTTGTCCTGTACCTGGGCTAAAAAGCCAGGTTCCAGCACGCTGTCCAGCACCGCCAAGCCGGCGGCGCACATCAGCGCGTTGCCGTGATGGCTGCCTTCCAGCTCACCAGGCTCGGCGCAGCATGCCTTGCCCCTTGCCAACAAGGCGGCCAGCGGCACGCCGCCCCCCAGGCCCTTGCCCAAGGTGATGATGTCGGCGCGCACGCCATAGAGTTCTTCGGCCAGCAGCGCACCACAGCGACCAATACCGGTCTGCACCTCATCAAGGATCAGCAGGATGCCCAGTTCGCGGCAGAGCGTTTCCACGCCCTTGAGGTATTCCTGAGTAGCGGGAATAACGCCCGCCTCCCCCTGTATCGGCTCGAGCATGATTGCCACGGTGCGTGAATCCACCTCGGCGTGCAGCGCCGCCAGGTCATTGAACGGCACCTTGCTGAAACCCGGCAGGCCAGGTTCGCAGCGATTGCACGGCAACGGGTCGGACGCGGACAGCGCGCCCAGGCTACGGCCATGGCAGGCTTGGCTGGCAGTAATGATGTGATAGGCGCCATTGCGGTGCAGTTGGCCCCACTTACGCGCCAGCTTGATCGCCCCTTCACAGGCCTCGGCACCGCTGTTGAGCAGGTAGGCCTGGTCACTGCCGGTACTCTGACACAGCCGGTTGACCAGCCCCAGCAAGCCACGGTTGTGGAAGCCCGAGCCCGGGTTGATCAAGGCCTGAGCCTGGTTGCCCAACGCTTTGACCAGCACGCTGGGGCTGTGGCCCAAGCTGTTGACTGCACCGCCCTGAGTGAAGTCCAGGTAGGCATGCCCTTCGTTGTCCCACAACCACGAGCCCTGGCCACGCACGAATACCTGCGCTGCACGTTCGGCGCCGGGCATCAGGCGCTCGGGCGACAGCTCAGACGCGTGCGGCACGATCACCGGCGCACGCTTGGGCTCGGCGGCGGCGGCAGGAGCCGAGCGGCGCAGGTTGAACAGGTTCATCAAGGGCTCCAACCAATCACGGTAAAGGGCAGCCACGGTGCGGTCTTGGTGCCGGCACTCGATATTTTGCCTTTCCTATCAAAAGTGTTTTTCATCCGGGGTAACAATCGACCGAATCATCGCTGTAACCCTTTGGAATACGGCGATAGACTAGGCTTCAGCAGGTTTTTCGACCATTTCGTTTTTCCAGCATTTTCGATAAGTATTGCTTATGGATTTCCGCCAACTGCGTTATTTCGTCGCGGTGTACGAAGAAGGCCACGTAGGCCGTGCCGCCGAACGCCTGTCGCTGTCACAGCCGGCGCTTTCCCAGCAGATTCGCCAGTTGGAGCACAGCCTCGACCTGAGCCTGTTCGAGCGCAGCAACAAACGCTTGCTGCCGACCCTGGCCGCCCACACTTTGTACAACCATGCCCTGCCGTTGCTCGACGGCCTGCAGCGTGCCCACGAGGCCATGCGCAACTTCAAGGGCCAGTCGCTGCGCACCTTGGCTATCGGTGTATTGCAGACCGTGCGGCCAAGCCTGATACCGCAGCTGCTTGAACGGCTGCGCAAGGCTCAACCTCACCTGGTCGTGCAGATTTACGAGTTGTCGGGGTTGGAGATCGAACGGCGCCTGCTCAACGGCAACCTGGACATCGGCATCAGCTACTTGCCGCCGCGCCAGCCAGGGCTGCATGGCCTGCTGTTGTACGAAGATGAGCTGCAACTGGTCATACCCAATACCCACCCGCTGAAGGACTTCAAGAAGGTGTCCATCCGCCAGGCCGCCGAGTTGCCCATGCTGATGCTGGGCGAAGAGTTCCAGATCCGTCAGATCTGGCAGGCGCAGTTGGCCAGTCAGGGCCGACGGCCGCAGGTGCAGGCAGAGATGAATAATATGGCAGGGATTCTCGATAGCCTCGCGCACACAGCGCTGGCGACCATTCTGCCGGGGCGCGCCAAGGAGGCCGCCGAAGAGGATCAGGGGCTGCTGTGGAAGCCGTTGAGCGAGCCGCGCGTGCCATTGAAGGTTGGCCTGGTATTTCGCGATGCCCAGCGCCAGCAGGCCTCTGTAGAGCTGCTGCGCACATTGCTTGAGGAAGAGACGGACGCCCGCCTGCTGGGGGCATCACCGCTGGATGTGCTGGCCTAAAACACGCACATAAAGAAAACCCCGCCGAAGCGGGGTTTTCCAGACTGTTTCCCTGTGACATCCGTATCGCCCCGCCATCCTGGCAGGTGGTCCTTCGTCGTCGTCCTTGATCTGTCCTTTGCGCTTCCTGCGCAACGTCCATGTGGTAAAGATTAACCGTGGATCCAATCTTAGAACAGTGGTGAAAAGTCACCACGTCGTGTAGGAAAAAGCTTACACAAGAGATTCATTCACAGATATGCGATGGCTGGGGCCGCTTCCACCTATCCAAACTTAGGCAATACCTGTGGGAGCGGCCTTGCGTCGCGATTGGACTGCGCAGCAGCCCCAAAAATCGATCAGAACTGCTCGGCATCCAGCAGGTACAGCGACTCACTTCCCGCCTTCACCGAAGCCACCAGCGAATCCACCCGTGGCAGCAACCGCGCAAAGTAGAACCGCGCCGTACCCAGCTTGCCCGAATAGAACGGCGCATCCCCCTCGCCCGCCTGGGCCGCCCGCGCCATCAGTGCCCACATGTAGCCATAGGCAACATAGCCAAAGGCATGCAGGTACTCGACCGAAGCCGCGCCAATTTCATTCGGGTTGCCCTTGGCCTGCTGCAGTACCCACTCGGTCAACCCGTCGAGCTGATCGAGCGAAGCGCCCAGTGGCTTGGCGAATTCGTCCAGTTCGCTGCCTGCACCGGTAATGAACTGACGAATCTCGTCAGAGAACAGCTTGTAGTATGCCCCGCCGCTGGCCACCACTTTACGCCCCATCAGGTCGAGGGCCTGGATGCCATTGGTACCTTCGTAGATCTGGGTAATGCGCACGTCGCGCACCAACTGCTCCTGCCCCCACTCACGAATGTAACCATGCCCGCCAAATACCTGCTGGCCGTGCACTGCGCACTCCAGGCCCAGGTCGGTGAGGAAGGCCTTCGCCACCGGCGTCAGCAGTGCCACCAGCTCTTCGCTGCGTTTGCGCACGCTGGCGTCTTCGCTGTACTTGGCACTGTCCAGTTGCATGGCCACATAAGTGGAGAATGCGCGGCCACCTTCGATCAGCGCCTTCATGGTCAACAGCATGCGACGCACGTCCGGGTGGACGATGATCGGGTCGGCAGCCTTGTCCTTGGCTTGTGGGCCGGCCGGGGCACGGCTTTGCAGGCGATCGCGGGCGTACTCCACGGCGTTCTGGTAGGAGCGCTCGGCCGACGCCAGGCCTTGAATGCCAACGCCCAGGCGCTCGTAGTTCATCATGGTGAACATGGCCGCCAGGCCTTTGTTCGGCTCACCGACGATGTAGCCGACAGCTTCGTCGAAGTTCATCACACAGGTAGCCGAGGCCTGGATGCCCATTTTGTGCTCGATCGAGCCGCAAGTGGCCGGGTTCCGCGCGCCGAGGCTACCGTCTTCATTTACCAGGAATTTCGGCACCAGGAACAGCGAAATACCTTTCGGCCCCGCCGGTGCATCCGGCAACTTGGCCAGCACCAGATGGATGATGTTCTCGGTCAGGTCGTGTTCGCCACCCGTGATGAAAATCTTGGTACCGCTGACCTTGTAGCTGCCATCAGCCTGGGGCTCGGCCTTGGTGCGGATGATGCCCAGGTCAGTACCGGCATGCGGCTCGGTCAGGCACATGGAGCCGGCCCAAACGCCGGCATACATGTTCGGAAGGTATTTTTTCTTCAAGGCCTCGCTGGCGTGGGCGTTGATCGACAGACAGGCGCCGGCCGTCAGCATCGGGTACAGCCCGAAAGCCAGGCTGGACGCGTTGACCATTTCCTCGACCTGGGCCGAGATGGCCTTGGGCATACCCATACCGCCGAACAGCGGGTCGCCGCCCACGCCCACCCAGCCGCCTTCGGCGTAGGTGTTGTAGGCTTCAATGAAACCGGCTGGGGTCCGCACCGCGCCGTTGTCCCAGTGGCAGCCCTCTTCGTCGGCGGCGCGGCTGAGCGGCGCAATGGTCTTGGCGGTGACCTTGCCGGCTTCTTCCAGCACGGCCATGGCCGTGTCGGCATCGACAACCTCGGCCAGCCCGGGCAACTGCGTCCACTGCTCGGCCACGTTGAAGACTTCATTCAGTACGAAGCGCATGTCGCGCAGGGGCGCTTTATAGTCAGCCATGACAACCTCTCGCTAGTCGGGTCGGGGCGGTCTCGGGGAACCGCGACA
>PJUE01000529.1_pt1 | contig 22367 bp, 12 predicted proteins | sample 1512171 | NCBI WGS metagenome assembly PJUE01 (sample SAMN08177674, study PRJNA422409) | Feces metagenome, whole genome shotgun sequencing project. | isolation source: Chicken feces (3) enriched on wood chips: alkali lignin treatment | host: Gallus gallus | place: USA: Madison | collected 2015-01-15
CCGTTGGTCGGCACATCTGTCGGATATCGAATGAATTCATCCACGCATGGCGTGGATCTACTGGGACGCGCGGCTGTTGGTAGGTGTCGACCTTGGTCGACACATCTGTCAGATATCGAATGAGTTCATCCGTGTCGACCAAGGTCGACACCTACCAGATCCGACCCCGTGCCGACCAACGGTCGGCACCCGCCCTCAGCAGCAGGTCCCAACAGCTCGCAGGAAACTGTCGAAGGCGGGGTGGGTCCGGTTGAGGGGGTGTGAGCGGCATGGATGCCGCGACCAAGCCCCCATGGACGGGTTTACGGCGTCCCCCTCAACCGGACCCACCCCGCCAACCCACGGATAACCAGCTGTTGCTGTTGCTGTTGCTGTTGCTTCGGCAGGTGCAGGGCTGCAAGCCCTGCAAACAAGGCCCTCATCCACGCATGGCGTGGATCTACTGGCCCATCGCCTGCCACCACTGCGCCAGCAGCTCCGGCCTGCGCAACCGCTCCCGCCACCAGCGCAATGCCGCACCATCCTCACCCGTGCGCCACGCCAGCCAGAACGTCTCCTCCGGCTTCGGCTCTTCCACCTCGCGGATCACCAGCTGGCCACGCGCCACCGCTGCGCGCGCGCAGGGCTCGGGCAGGAAACCGAATCCAACGCCCTCACACTGCAGCTTCAACTTGCTGGCCATGTCCGGCACCGTCAGCATTTCCTGGCCCATCAACAGGCCCACCGTTCGCGGCAGCAACCGCCGCGCGGAATCGGATACCGCGATCGCACAATGCTCGGCCAGCTGCTCGCGGCCCAGAACGCCCGGCACCTGCGCCAGCGGATGATGCGGCGCCACCGCGAACACGAAATCGACGCTGCCCAGCGGCTCCACCACATACCCCCCACCACTGGGGCCCTCGCCCGCAGCACCCACCAGCAGATCGGCACGCCGGTCCAGCAACGCCTCCCACGTGCCCGACAACGCTTCGCCGAACAGACGCAGGCGCGTAGGCGCTTCAATGCCACGGAACGCGGCAATGTCCGAGCCCAGCAGCCAGGTCGGAAACACAGAATCCACCGCCAAGGTCAGCTCGGCCTCCCAACCGGAAGCCACCCGGCGTACCCGCAGCTCGAGTTCACGGGCAGCCCGCAGCAGGTGACGGCCCTCGTCCAGCAGCGCCCGACCGGCCTCGGTCAGCTCCGCACGGGGGCCGACCCGGTCGAACAGCTGCACGCCCAGGTCCTCCTCCAGCTTGGCCACGGTGTAGGAGATCGTCGAGGGCACCTTGTGCAGGGCCTTGCCGGCGGCGGCAAACGAGCCGCGGCGGTCGATGGCATCCAGGATCTGCAGGGCATCGAGGCTGAGCTTGAGCATTCGAAATTTTCGATGATGGCTGTCAAAACTATCCGTTTTTCAAACCCGGGGTGCAAGCGGATACTTCTCTCCAACGGGGAAACACAGCGGCCATCGGCCCACCCCGCCCCATCGAAACCATCGAACAAGGAGAAATCATCATGCTGCAGATCCGCAAGAGCGCTACCCGTGGCCTGGCCGAGCATGGCTGGCTGTCCTCCCGCCACACCTTCTCCTTCGCCGGCTACTACGACCCGCGCTACGTCAGCTTCGGCCCGCTGCGCGTCATCAACGAAGACAAGGTCATCGGTGGCCAGGGCTTTGGCACCCACAGCCACAGCAACATGGAAATCATTTCCTATGTGCTGGGCGGCGCGCTGGAGCACAAGGACTCGATGGGCACCGGCTCGGTGCTGCGCTACGGCGACGTACAGGTGATGAGCGCCGGCAGCGGCGTCAGCCACAGCGAGTTCAACCACTCGGCCACCGATCCGGTGCACTTCCTGCAGATCTGGGTCTTCCCGGACAGCGAGAACATCGAGCCGTCCTACCGCGAGACCCACTTCGCGCCGGAGACCAAGCGCGGCCAGCTGCGCCTGATCGCCTCGCCGGATGGTGCCGACGGTTCGCTGCGCATCCAGCAGGATGCCCGCATCTACGCCACCATCCTCGATGGCAGCCAGAAGCTTCACCACGCACTGGGCAACGGCCGTGGCGCCTATGTGCAGGTTGCCCGTGGCCAGCTGCAGGTCAACGGCATCACCCTCGATGCCGGCGACGCGCTGCAGGTCAGCGACGAGGCGCAGCTGACCCTTGAAAACGGCAACGACGCCGAAGTGCTGGTGTTCGACCTGCCGCTGTAAGGGTTGGGCCGCAACGTGCAGCAAGGCCCGCGATGCCCAACGGCAGCGCGGGCCTTTGCATGTGGGCCGGGAATGCTGCATTCGTATTCGCAGCGCGATGGCGCGAATGGCACTTGCCCGAGGTGCTTGCAAACGTTTCCATTACAGGGATTCTTCAACGCCTTCCAGCGCATGACGCCTTCTTCCCCGCGTGCCCAGCAGCACGCCACCCGCGCCGCCTTCTTCATTCCCGGCTTTGCCACTGCCGCCTGGGCGCCGATGGTGCCCTATGCCAAGGCCAAGGCGGGCCTGTCCGATGCCAGTCTGGGCGCCGTGCTGCTGTGCCTGGGCCTGGGCTCGCTGCTGGCCATGCCGCTGGCCGGTGCACTGAGCGGACGTCTGGGCTGCCGTCGCCTGATGGTCATCACCACCGCGCTGATCCTGCTGGCGCTGCCGCTGCTGGCGCTGGCACCGTCGCCGCTGGTACTGGGCGGGGCGCTGTTCCTGTTCGGTGCCGGTGTGGGCGCGATGGACTGCACGATGAACATGCAGGCGGTGGCGGTCGAACGCGATGCCGGCCGCGCGATGATGTCCGGTTTCCACGCGTTCTACAGCATCGGCGGCTTCGTCGGTGCCGGCTGTATGACCGGACTGCTGTTGCTGGGCACGCCGCTGTGGATGGCGGCGCTGCTGTCGGTGGCAGCCATGCTCGTGGTGGCCGTGTTGTCGGCGCCGCACTGGCGGCCGCAGCGTATCGCCCACGAGGGCCCGATGCTGGCCATTCCGCATGGCGTGGTGCTGTTCATCAGTGTGCTGGCCTTCATCGTGTTCCTGGCCGAAGGTTCGATGCTCGACTGGAGTGCAGTGTTCCTGGCCGACGTGCGGCAGGTGCCGCGCGACCAGGCCGGTGCCGGCTTCGCGGTATTCACCCTGGCGATGACCGCGATGCGCCTGTTCGGCGATGGCATCGTCGAGCGCCTCGGCCGCACGCCGACGATCGTCATTGGCGGCATCACCGCGGCAACGGGCTTCGCGCTGGCCACGCTGGTGCCCTCCTTCGCCGTGGCACTGGTCGGCTACGTGATGGTCGGCCTGGGCTGCGCCAACATCGTGCCGGCGCTGTTCTCGATGGCCGGCCAGCAGCGCGCGATGCCGGAGAGCATCGCCATCACCGCGGTGACCACGCTGGGCTACGCCGGCATCCTCGCCGGCCCGGCCGCGATCGGCGGACTGGCCCACCTCACCACCCTGGGCATCGCCTTCCTGTGCGTGGGCGCGCTGCTGCTGGGCGTCGCCGCCTCGGCCCGTGCCCTCGCCCGCCGCCTTCCTTGAACCCAAAAAAGGGGACGGAGGGGATTAAGTCGTTTGTGCCACAAGCGACTTAATCCCCTCCGTCCCCTTTTTTTCAGGTGCGCACCCGCCACTCGGCCTGGGCGGGCAGCTGCGGTGCCGGGCAGGTCGCGCGCGGATGGTGTTCGTCCTGCGCCATCCAGTCGTCGACCACGCCGGCCAGCAGGTCCAAGCGCAGCGGCAGGGTGATGTGGTCTTCGCCGCGCATCTCGATGTAGTGCGCGCGCGGGTTGGCCAGGGCAAGCTCGCGGCCTTGGCTGACCGGAATATGCTGGTCGCCCTGGCCGTGCAGCAGCAGCACGCAGGCGCGGGTATCGGCCAGCGCGCGGGCCACGTCCACCTGGTCCAGGTCGACATCGATGCGACGGCTGGCCGCGGCAATCACCTGGTTGATGTCCTGGCCGCCGTAGCGCCAGCGCGCGTAGGACGCGACCGCCTGCGCCTTCAGGCCCTCCGGCTGCAGCGCCATCAGGTGCGGGATCATCGTGCGGATCGCCACGCCGGCATTGGCAAATGATTCCATCGCCACCACGCCCGCCACCTGGTCGCCCAGTTTGTCGGCGGTGAACACCGCAGTGGCCGCGCCGTAGGAAACGCCGAACAGGTACAGCGGCCCGGTCACCTCGCCGCGCGCACGCAGTTCGCCAATCACATCGACCACGTCGTCCGATTCATAGGTGCCGTAGCCGGATGGGCCGCGCCCGGACTGGCCGTGGTTGCGCAGGTCCAGGGTGACCACGCGGTAGCCCGATTCGGCCAGCTGCAGCGACCAAGGCAGCATCGAATCACCGTTCATCATCCAGCCGTGCAGCAGCACTACGGTGCCGCGCGGCGCCTGCGCACGGAACGGCTGCGGCACGCTGAGGCTCAACCCGGTGTCAAGCGGCTGGCCGTTTTCATGGCGCTGCGGCAGGTAGTGGTAGCGGGCGCCGTAGTCGCCCGGATCGAACGCACGCCAGAAGATCGGCACGCCATCGCGTCCCGGCAGCAAACCATGGCGGTTGGGCAGCTCGGCGATGGCCGCGGCGATGCGCGGCTGGTCCAGCAGCGTGGACACGCCACCGGGCGCGATCAGCTGGTCGCTGAGCGAGGTGGACGAGGCGGTGATCGAGGATGAGCATGCAGCCAGCCACAGGCCGGCGCACGCCAGCAACAGCAGCAGCGGGCGCTTCATGGCAATCAGGGAAAAAGTGCGACAGCGTGGCAGGTTAGCGGGCACGACCGGGCGCATCTATCGCAGATCGATGACGGGTTGATGACAGACCGGCATCGATTCAGCTTTGTCCGCGCGCCCTTCATGCCAAGGGCGCGCGTATCCGGTCAGCGCTTGACCAGCTCGACGCGGCGATTGCGCGCCCTGCCCTCTTCGCTGCCGTTGTCAGCTACGGGCTTGTCGGCGCCGAAGCCGGCCGCCTGCAGCCGGTCGGCGGCGATGCCCTTGCCGGCCAACGCCGCCACCACCGATGCAGCGCGGGCGTCGGACAGGCTGCGGTTGTGGGCCGCCGCGCCGCTGTTATCCGTGTGGCCCTCGATCGACAGCTTCAACGCAGGATCGGCCCGCAGCAGTTCCAGCACCTGCGCCAGCTGTGGTTCGGAGGTCGGCAGGATGTCGGCCTTGTCGGTGGCGAAGTTGACCTGGATGGCGACCCGGCCCGCACTGTCCAGCTGCTTCTTCAGTGCGTCGGCCGGCAGCAGCGCCGCGGTCTGGTTGAAGCCCTTCCGCTCGACCACGACCCAGCCCGCACTGAGGTATTCCAGCCGCGCATGCACCCACAGCTGGCGACCGTCTGCCAGGTCGACCTGGTAGACCTGGGTTTCGTAGTCCTGCCAGCTGAAGCCGGCGGCATGGCTGTAGGCCGACTTCACCTGCTGCGGCACGCCCTCGGCCGCGTCGCGCGGAATGTGGCCGTCGAACACCTTGCGGCCACCGGCCTGCGCCATCATCGCCTCGAGATTGCGCCGCACCTCGTGCACCGAATACGCGTGCTCGTCCTTGTCGAAATCCTGGGCCCAGGTGCGCCCTTCCACCTGTTCGAAGCGCTCGCCGTTCCAGAACGGGAATGCGTCGAAATCACGCTTCTGCGGCGCGTTGCGGTCCGCGTAGCCGGCTGGCAGGCCCAGGTGCGGGAAGCTGTCCGACCATTGTGCGGTCGCCTTGAATGGCACTTCATCCAGCACCACCAGACCCGCGCCGTTGCTGTCCACGGCCAGCTGCACCCACACCGTGCGACCGGCCTGACGCACCACGTACACCGTGGTCGACGCTTCCTGCTCCAAGTTCACCGCATCGATGAAGCCGCCGCCGATCTCATCTTCCAGCTGCGGGCCGTAGTAGATGTCACGCAGCAGCTTGCCCTCGAACACCTTGTGGCCGCCGGCCGCAGCCAGTACGCCATCGAAGTTGCGCTGCACTTCCAATGCGGAGAAGGTCTTGTCCGCAACGTTGCTGTCGGCAACGATGCGCGCCGACCAGCTCGGGCCTTCCACCCAGTGCACGCCATCGCCGATGCGGAACGGGAAGCGCGCCCATGCACGCGTGCTGGCGCTGTTCTGCGGCGCATAGCCCTGCGGCAGGCTGAAGAACGGCAGTTCGCCCAGGGCCACACTGCTGCTCGAGAGCTGGGTGGTATCGAAGGACAGCACCGGCACCGGCTTGCCATCGCGGTCGGTGATGCCCTGCGCATCCTGCGTTGCCGGTGTGGTGCCGGCGGCGGCGGGCGCTGCATCCGGCGCGCTCGTCGCAGGCGCGGGTGATGCGTCGTTGCCCGGTACGGGGGTGCGTTCGCATGCCACCAGCGCCAGCATCACCGCACTGCCCAGCCAGATCTTCGTCCACGCCTGCATCGCCATACCTCACATCCATTGAGAAGGGCCCCGAGCATAGCCCATGGCCGTGACGGGCCACACACTGCCATCGTTCCTGCGTATTCACGTCACTTCCATGTCATTGCCGCTGCCGACACTCCGGGACTTTCCCCCTCCCAAGGTCCGGTTTCGATGCGAACGATTGCGCGTTTTCCCCGTGTTTCGCTGCTTGCCCTGCTGATCGCCCCCGCACTGGACGCCTTGGCCGAAGCACCGCAGGGCGAGGCCGCCGAAACGCGCAGCGCCGACGCACGTACCCTGGACCAGGTGCAGGTGATCGGCCAGGCCACCAGCTACGCCAAGACGTCGGTGCGCACCGAAACGCTGAACCGCCAGACCGTGCTGAGCAGCGTCAACGGTGCGCTCAACGAAGTGCCGGGCGTGGTGGTCAGCGAAGCCGATGCCACCGGTTCGTCGGTGTGGGGCACGCAGATCAGCATGCGCGGCTTCGTCACCAATCGTGATACGCAGCAGATCGGCACCACCATCGATGGCCTGCCCAATGGTGGCTCGGGCTACGGCGGCGGCTCGATGGCCAACCGCTACATCGACACCCTCGACCTGGAAACGGTGGAAGTGAGCCAGGGCACGGCCGACATCTCCTCGCGCTCGAACGAAGCACTCGGCGGCACGCTCAACTTCCTCACCAGTGATCCGCTTCATGACAGCCGCCTGCGCTTCGTCGTCGGCGCCGGTGACAACGATGCGCGCAAGTACTACGTGCGCTACGACACCGGCGTGCTCGGCGGCCACACCCGCGCCTGGGTCAGCGCATCCTCGGCCCGCGTGAGCGACTGGATCGATGGCAGCGGCAAGACCAGCAACGACCATATCGCCGGCAAGTTCATCACTGAACTGGACCGCTGGACGCTGACCGGCTACCTGTCCTACAACGATGCCGACGAGCCGGAATACACCAGCGTTTCGCCGCAGGGCTTCGCCACCAACCCGGACCGCGACAACCTGGTCGGCACTCTCACCGGCATCCCCTACCTGGACCAGAACTACCGTTCCGGCTCGCGCGCCCTGCGCGAAAACACCTTCGGCTACCTGCGCGCGGCCTTCGACGGCGGCAACGGCTTCAAGGCCTCGATGGCCGCCTACGGCCACCGCATGCAGGGCCGCGGCGACTGGCTGCCGCCCTACCTGGCCGACGTGACCAATGATGGCGCCGGCCGCCCGCAATCCGAATACCTCGGCGGCAGCACCGTCCACGGCGGCAGCAACCTGGGCCAGATCTATTTCGTGAACCCCGATGGCAGCAGTGCCCAGCCGATCGCCGGCTGCACGCCGCGCGTGGGCTTCAGCGCCGAATATGATCCCAACTGTTACTCCGGCAACGTGCTGGGCGCGCAGTCCTACCGCCACACCCACTACGACAACGACCGCATGGGCGTGACCGCCGATGTCGAATGGCGGCAGACCTTCGGCGGCGTCGACAACAGGATCCGCGGCGGCCTGTGGGTGGAGAAGCTGGATCGCTCCGCACGCCGCGACTGGCACCGCCTGCTCAACGTCGGCCAGGACATCGGCTTCGACCACCAGCCGTACTGGGTGCAGTTCGAGGACAAGTACAAGGTGGACGAGCAGATGTACTACGTCGAGGACGTGGCCCGCTTCGGCCCGTTCAGCGCGCGGGTGGGCGTCAAGCAGTTCTTCGTCGACCAGTCGCGCAACCGCGTGATCGGTGCCAGCGAGCACGTCACCTCCGATTCCAAGTCCGATCCGCTGCTGTCCACCGGCTTCACCTGGACACCGGGCGTTGAGGGTATGGAACTGTTCGCCGGCTACTCGCAGAACTTCGCCGCGATTCCTTCCGGCGTACTCGGCGAAACCGACCCGCAGCGCTTCCGCAACGTCGAACCGGAAACGGCCGACAACATCGAAGTGGGCATGCGCATCAGCCACTGGCCGCTGACCGTCTCGGTAACCCTGTACAACATCAAGTTCGACAACCGCATCGTCTACCTGCCGGCCGGCTTCGTCAGCGGCATCGATTACCTGGGCGAGACCGACGGCGTCTACGAGAACTTCGGTGGCGTGGAAAGCAACGGCCTGGAAGCCGCCTTCGGCTACGGCTGGGACAACGGCTGGCGGGTCAACGCGGCCTACACCTACAACCGCTCCAAGTACCTGGGCAGTGGCGACGCCGCGCGTGACACCCAGCTGGGCATCGTCGATGGCGCCAAGGTGATCGGCCAGCCCGAGCAGATCCTGGTGCTGTCGGCCGACTGGCAGGGCGAGAACTGGAACTTCGGCCTGTCCGGCCGCTACCTCGGCACCCGCTACCTGGACGCGGCCAACGTCAACAAACTGCCCTCGGCCACCGTCTTCAACGCCAACATCGGCTTCGACCTGCAGGGCCTGTCGCCGCGCCTGAAGGGCATGGGTGCCAACCTGGTGGTGAGCAACCTGACCGACAAGCGCTATCTTGCAGGGGTGGACGGTGCCAACGCGGCCTTCATCGGCGCCCCGCGCACCGTCGGCATCTCCTTCCGCGTGGATCTGTGAGGAATTCGTGACTGATATCGGCCGACGCCGGTTGTTGCAGGCCGGCGTCGCCGCCGGCCTGGCACCGCTGCTGCCCAGCATCGCCCGGGCGGCGGCCATCGCTCCGTCCGCGCGGACGCGCAGCCTGCAGGACCTGCAGCACATCGTGGTGTTCATGCAGGAAAACCGCTCGTTCGACCACTACTTCGGCACCCTGCCGGGCGTACGTGGTTTCGGCGATCGCTTTGTCGCCCCCGCTGCGCCGCTGGCCGGCGCGGCGGCCCCGCGCAGCCTGTGGCTGCAGCCCGATGCCAGCGGCCAGCGTGCGATCGCGCCGTTCCCGCTGGATACGGCCGCACACTTCGGCTACATGCGCGTGGAAGGCACCCCGCACACCTGGCCCGACGCACAGCGCGCCTGGGATCACGGCCGCATGGGGCACTGGCCGATGGCCAAGCAGAACCACGCAATGGGCTATTTCCAGCGCGCCGACCTGCCCTTCCAGTTCGCCCTGGCCGAAGCATTCACGATCTGCGATGCCTACCACTGCGCCATGCAGGCCGGCACCAACCCGAACCGGGTGTTCCTGTGGACCGGCCACAACGATGCCTTCGCCCGCGCGGGCGGGCCGGTGATCGCCAACTCGCATGACAACTTCCCCGAGCACGGCGGGCATCCGGAGTCGTACCGCTGGGCCAGCTATGTCGAGCGCCTGCAGCAGGCCGGCGTGTCCTGGCAGATCTACCAGGACATGGCCGACAACTTCACCGACAACCCGCTGGCCGGCTTCGAGACCTTCCGCCAGGCGTACAGTGCCGCACCGGGACACGATGCCGCGCTGCGCCAGCGCGGGGTCAGCACGCGGGGCCTGGCCCAGCTGCGCCAGGACGCCATTGATGGCCGCCTGCCGCAGGTCAGCTTCATCATCGCCGACGCCGCCGGCAGCGAGCACCCCGGCCCCTCCAGCCCGGCCCAGGGCGCGGCTTACACGGCGCGCGTGCTCGACGCGCTGACCGCAGACCCGGAAGTGTGGAGCCGCACCGCGCTGCTGCTGATGTTCGACGAGAACGATGGCTTCTTCGATCACGTGCCGCCGCCAGCACCTCCGTCGGCACGATCCGACGGCAGCTGGGCGGGCGCTTCGTCGGTCAGCACCAAGGGCGAGTACCACCAGCACCCGGCACCGGGCGACGAGAAGTACGACGCTGCCGAACTTCGCGGCCGCCCCTATGGCCTGGGCCCGCGCGTACCGCTGTATGTGATCTCGCCCTGGAGCCGCGGCGGCTGGGTCGATTCGCAGGTGTACGACCACACCTCAGTGCTGCGCCTGATCGAACGCCGCTTCGGCGTGGCCGCACCGGACATCTCGCCGTGGCGCCGCGCCGTGTGTGGCGATCTGACCGGGGCCTTCGATTTCGCCCAGCGCGATACCCGCCCCTTCGTGCGCGGACTGCCCGATGTGAGCGCCACCGCCGCACGCACCGCCGCCCTGCCCGGACGCACCGTGCCTGCGCTGCCCGAAGGCCTGCAGGCGGCGCGCCAGGAAGCGGGCACGCGCCCGTCGCGGGCATTGCCGTATCGCCCACAGGCGCAGGTGGATGCGCTTGCTGCAAACGCTGTCAGCCTGCATCTGTCCTGTGAGGGCGCGGCCACGGTACTGCATGTCTACGATCGCCTGCAGCTGACCGCCGTGCCGCGCCGTTACACGGTGCTGCCCGGTGCACCGCTGCTGGACCGCTGGGCACTGGATGCGCACGGCCGCTACGACCTGTGGCTGCTGGGCCCGAACGGCTTCCACCGGCACTTCCGTGGCACTGCCGGTGCGCCGGTGCTGCAGGCCCAGGTTGAACAAGCCGATGGCCAGCTGCGGTTGCAGCTGCGCAATGCCGGCGGTGCCGCGCAGTCGGTGCGCGTGCATGCCGGCGCCTATGCCGGGCACATGCCGGAGAAGACGCTGACCCTGGCTGCCGGTGCACAGACCACGCTGGCATGGGACGCTGCGCCCACCGTCGGCTGGTATGACCTGCACGTGGTGGCCGGTGGCAGCGAGCTGCGCCTGGCGGGCCGCGCCGAAGACGGCCGCCCCGCCACCAGCGACCCGGCGATGGGCGGCCAGCCGCTGCGCTTCGAGCACGGCTGAGGGTGTTTGTAGAGCCGAGCCCACGTTCGGCTGCATTTTGTAGAGTCGAGCCATGCTCGACTGAACCGAGCCGCGCAGTCGAGCATGGCTCGACTCTACAGAAGCGAAGCAACCAGACATTCGCGCAGACCCAAGCCGTGCCCGTCTATCAGCAGCACGGGCACGCACCTACGCTTGTCTCCTCGGTGGCCGCGCAGCGCCCGCGCGACGCCTTCTGGAGAACGCCATGAACCACACTATTTCCCCCATCGATACCGACCCGCAGGAAACCCGCGAGTGGCGCGAGTCGCTGCAGGCCGTGCTCGAGATCGGCGGCCGCCCGCGCGCGCACTACCTGCTCGACCAGCTGTCCGACCTGGACGCAGACCGGTACGGCGACCTGCACACGCGCGCCTGGACTGCCTACACCAACAGCATCCCGCTGCACCGGCAGCCGCCCTACCCCGGCGACCTCGCCATCGAGCGCCGCCTCAACGCGATGATCCGCTGGAACGCGATGGTGATGGTGCTGCGCGCTGGCAAACACTCCAACGTCGGCGGCCATATCGCCACCTACCAGTCGGCGGCAGTGCTGTACGACGTGGGCTTCGATCATTTCTTCCGTGGCCGCACCGAGACCTTCGACGGCGACATGATCTACATCCAGGGCCACTCCGCCCCCGGCATCTACGGCCGTGCCTACCTGGATGGCCGCCTGGACGAGCAGCAGATGGACAACTTCCGCCGCGAAGCCGGGCGCGAAGGGCTGTCTTCCTACCCGCATCCGCGGTTGATGCCCGGGTTCTGGCAGTTCCCCACGGTATCGATGGGCCTGGGCCCGCTCACCGCCGCCTACCAGGCGCGCTACATGCGCTACCTGGAATACCGCGGACTGAAACCACACCAGGGCCGCAAGGTCTGGGCTTTCCTTGGCGATGGCGAGATGGACCAGCCCGAGTCGCTGGCCGCCATCTCCCTGGCCGGGCGCGAGCGCCTGGACAACCTGGTGTTCGTGGTCAACTGCAACCTGCAACGCCTCGACGGGCCGGTGCGTGGCAATGCCAAGGTCATCCAGGAGCTGGAAGGCACCTTCCGCGCCGCTGGCTGGAACGTCATCAAGGTGATCTGGGGTGGTGGCTGGGATGCGCTGCTGGCCGCCGACCACGACGGCCTGCTGCGCCAGCGCATGATGGAATGCGTGGACGGCGACTACCAGACGTTCAAGTCGCAGAACGGCGCGTACGTGCGCGAGCACTTCTTCGGTGGCCACCCGGAACTGCTGGCACGCGTGGCGCACATGAGCGACGAACAGATCTGGGCGCTGGCACGCGGTGGCCACGATCCGCAGAAGGTGCACGCGGCCTACCTGCAGGCCATGCAGACCACCGGGCGGCCGACGGTGGTGCTGGCCAAGACGGTAAAGGGCTTCGGCATGGGCGAGGCCGGCGAAGGCCAGAACATCAACCACCAGCTGAAGAAGATGAGCGCCGACGCAGTGCGCGCCTTCCGCGACCGCTTCGACCTGCCGGTCAGCGACGCACAGCTGGAGGACATGCCCTACCTGCGCCCGCAGCCGGGCAGCGCCGAAGCGCAGTACTTCGCCGAACGCCGCCGCGCACAGGGCGGGCAGCTGCCGGCGCGGCGTACCCATGTGGAGCCGCTGCCGGTGCCGCCGCTGTCCACGTTCAGTACGCAACTGCAGGGCAGCGGCGAGCGTGGCCAGTCCACCACCATGGGCTTCGTGCGCATCCTCACCACGCTGTTGAAAGACCCCGCGCTGGGCAGGCTGACCATTCCGATCGTGCCCGATGAATCACGCACCTTCGGCATGGAAGGCCTGTTCCGCCAGATCGGCATCCACTCCTGGCTGGGCCAGCTGTATACCCCGCAGGATGCAGGGCAGCTGAGCTACTACAAGGAAGCCACCGACGGGCAGATCCTGCAGGAAGGCATCAACGAGTCCGGTGCGATCAGCTCGTGGATCGCCGCCGGCACCGCCTACAGCAACCACGGCCTGGCAACGATCCCGTTCTACATCTTCTATTCGATGTTCGGCCTGCAGCGAGTAGGCGACCTGGCCTGGGCTGCCGCCGATGCGCGTACGCGTGGCTTCCTGCTGGGCGCTACTTCCGGCCGCACCACGCTGATGGGCGAGGGCCTGCAGCACGATGATGGCCACAGCCACGTGCTGTCCTCGGTCATTCCCAGCTGCATCTCCTACGACCCGACCTACAACTTCGAGCTGGCGGTAATCATCCACGACGGCCTGCGCCGCATGTACGTGGACCAGGAAGACATCTACTACTACATCACCCTGCTCAACGAGAATTACCCCCACCCTGCCCTGCCCGAAGGTGCCGAGGCCGGCATCCTCAAGGGCCTGTACCTGCTGCAGCCGGCAGCGGCCGACGCCAGCGCGCAGCCGCGCGTGCAGCTGATGGGCAGTGGCGCGATCCTGCGCGAGGTGGAGGCCGCCGCCACCCTGCTGCAGCAGGATTTCGGCATCGCCAGTGATGTGTGGAGCGCCACCAGCCTGACCGAACTGCGCCGCGACGGCCTGGCCGCCGAACGCTGGAATCTGCTGCACCCGGCCGCCGAACCGCGCGTGCCCTACGTGCAGCAATGCTTGGCAGCGCATCCTGGCCCGGTAGTGGTGGCCACGGACTACATGAAGATCGTCGCCGACCAGATCCGACCCTTCATCGATGATCGCCGCTTCATCGCGCTCGGCACCGATGGTTTCGGCCGCTCCGACACGCGCGGATCACTGCGAACGTTCTTCGAGGTGGACCGCCACTTCATCGTGCTGGCTGCGTTGAAGGCATTGGCCGATGACGGTCGCGTCGAACGTACGCTGATGCAGGTCGCCATCGAGCGCTACGGCATCGACGTGGACAAGGCTGATCCGGCCGCGGCCTGATCAGCCGTTCCAGCCCAGCCCGCGCGGTTCATTGCTGAATCCCGCCGCGCGCAGGGCGTCGACGGCGGGCCCGCGATGGACGGGTTCTTCGTTGATCCGCTCCAGGATGAAGGACAGGCGCCGGCCACGCCGCAGCCCCACGGCCAGCGCCTGCGCCGCCGCTGCCCAGCGTGTGCCCGCGTCGGGTGCCGTGTCGTCGATCCAGCTGCTCAGCTGGCGGCCGCCCTGCGGCAGGTACAGTTGCAGGCGGCCTTCGCCGATCACCACCATGGCACCGGCCCGGCGCACCGGCCGCGGCCCGGCGATCGGCTGCGGCCAGGGCAACAGGCTGCCGAACGGATTGGCCGGATCCAGCGCCGACAGCGCAATGCAGGCGCCATCTACGCCTGCCCGCTCGGCGCTGGCACGCAGTCGGTCGATGTCGTCGCGCTGGGCGAACTGGGCACCGCCCATGCCGTCCACGAAGCGACCACGCAGCAGCTGGCCGGCATCCTCCATGCTGCGCAGCACCGGGCGCAGTGCCGGGAATCCACCGGCCACGGCTTCGCTCATCGCTGCGCTGCGGGTGACCACCGTGTAGCGGTCCAGCAGCGCCTCGGTCTGCGCCAGCGCGCGCAGCGTGTCACTGGCACGCTCCCGCGGCAGCAGCGACCAGCGTCCTGCCAACGTAGGCCCCGTGCTGCTGGCCAGCTCCAGTCCTGCGGTGTCCATCGTCAGTGGCACGAAGGCAAAGCCGCGGCGGCGGCGCGACACCGGCGTCGGCCGTGCCCGTGCGGGCCGCGCTCCGCCCAGCGCACGCAGCGGCGCCCACAGGTCACTGCTGATCTGTCCGCGCCAGGCCAGCTGCCACAGCGCCGCCTGGAAGTCCTCGCCCGCCGCTTCTGCACCGGGCAGTCGCGGCTGTACCTGCATCGCCAGTTGCCGGGCGAAGAACGCACCGCCGTCGGCCAGCACCTGCAGGATGGCCTGCTGCATCGGTGAGTCTTCGCCCTGCTCCGGTGTGACCGGCAGGGTCTCAGCGGCACGCTCACGCAGGTGCAGCGACACCAGTCCATCGTCGTCGCCCAGCCGGCCATGGCCGACCCAGAGCACCGTGCCGGTGGCCAGCAGTTCATCCAGCAGCGCTGGCGTGTAGCCGGGCACGCGCGCGGGCAGTACCTGCTGTTCCCACAGCGATGCCGGCAGTGGCAGCCCCGCCAGTTGCTCGATCACCTGCAGCACGCCTTCGCTGTCACCCAGGCGTGCGCCCCCGGGCAACACGTTCTGCCACAGTACGCCCTGCCCCTGCAGCAGCAGACCGACATAGGCCTGCACCGGTACCGGGCGGGTCGCCTCGCGGGCGGCCTGCAAGGAGCGCAGCCGCAGCCGCTGCAGCACCGCTGTGCCCACCCACTCATGGCCTGCATGCGGTGAAGCCGCCGCTGCGATTTCGTCTGCCGCGCGACGATCCAGGCCGAACCGGCCGCGTACCACCCGGCCCTGTTCCTGCAGCACGTGCAGGGCAGCATCCACCACCGCCACACCGAGGCCGAAACGGGCGGCCACGCTGCCACTGCTGAAAGGCCCATGGGTGCGCGCGTGGCGGCCAAGCAGATCGCCCAATGGATCCAGAACCGGGGCCAGGAATACCTCGGCCACCTCCGCAGGCGGAATGATGCCCAGGGCATCGCGCAGGCGCGCGGCATCTTCCACCGCCGCCCACTGCTGGGTCCCTGCGACGGGAACGCGGATTGCACGACCCGCCGCGTGCAGCGCCTGCAGCCAGGCATCGGCCTGCGCTGGCTCGGTGATGCGCTGCGCGACCTCCACGGCCGGCAGCGGGCCCAGCTCACGCAGCAGGTCGGCCACGCCTTCGCTGCCACGCGCGTGGCGGGCCGGATCCAGGCGTTGCTGCTCGCACTCCACGGTGGCCATCACGGCATCGTCCAGCAGTTCGCCCAGATCCACCTCGCCGAGCAGCTCCGCCAGCAGGCCACTGTCGAGCGACAGCACCGATGCACGCCGCTCGGCCAGCGGTACATCGGCTTCGTACATGAACTCGGCGACATAGCCGAACAGCAGGTTCGCCGCGAACGGCGATGGCACGGCCGTATCCACCTCGACCACCTGGACCTGGCCGGCCTGCACGCGCAGCATCAGCGCATCCAGTGCGTCCAGGTCGTAGACGTCCTGCAGGCATTCGCGCGCGGTCTCGATCAGGATCGGGAACTCATCGTGGCCACGGGCGATCTCCAGCAGCTGCCCCGCACGCAGTCGCTGCTGCCACAACGGCGAGCGCTTGCCCGGCGTGCGCCGCGGCAGCAGCAGTGCGCGCGAGGCACACTCACGGAAACGTGCGGCGAACAACGCGGAACCGGCGACCGAGCGGTTAATGACCTGGCGCAGGTGGGACGCATCGAACAGGAACAGTTCCGCGCCAGGCGGTGTGCCACTGCGGTCGGGGATGCGGACGATGATGCCGTCGTCGCTGGCCACCACGGCCGGATCGATGCCGGCCTGCTCACGCAGGCGCGCGGCCACCGCCAGCGCCCAGGGATCATGCACACGACGCCCGTAGGGCGAATGCAGCATCACCCGCCAGTCGCCGAGTTCGTCACGGCAGCGCTCGACGACCAGGCGCAGGTCGGTCGGCAGCACACCGGTGGCCTGCTGCTGTTCGGCCACGAGTGCCAGCATGTTGCTGATCGCGCTTTCATCCAGTCCGCGATCACGCAGCCGGGCGAGCAGTGCGGGCGACGGCTCGCCAGCGCCACCAGGCTCGGTTTCGAGTTCCGCCAGGAAGGCACCGGTGGCCTGCCCCAGCTCGGCCGGGCGGCCGATGCCTTCGCCCCGCCAGAATGGCAGCCGCGCCGAGCGCCCCGGCGCTGGCGTCACCACGACCTGGTCGAGGGTGATCTGGTCGATGCGCCAGGACGTGGCGCCGAGGGTGATCACATCATTCACCCGCGACTCGTGGACCATTTCTTCGTCCAGCTCGCCGACACGGCGCGATCCCGCCTGTTCTTCTCCTTCAGGCAGCACCACCGCGTACATGCCACGGTCGGGAATGGTGCCGCCGCTGGTCACCGCCAGCTGGCGGGCGCCAGGACGTGCGGTCAACGTGCCGGTCTTCCGGTCCCATACAAGCCGCGGGCGGAAACCAGCGAACGCATCGGACGGATAGCGGCCGGCCAGCATGTCCAGCACCGCGTCGAAGGCGCTGCGAGGCAGCGTGCGGTACGGTGCAGCCCGTCGCACACGCGCGAACCAGGCCTCGGCATCGAGTGGCTCCATCGCTACCGCAGCCACGGTCTGCTGGGCCAGCACATCGAGCGGATTGCGCGGCGGATCGAGGGCTTCGATGCGTCCATCCAGCATGCTGTCGACCACCACCGCGGCATCGACCAGATCACGGCGCGTACGCGGATACAGCAGGCCACGCGACAGGCCGCCCACCTGGTGGCCGGCACGGCCCACCCGCTGCAGTGCACTGGACACCGAAGGCGGCGCCGCGACCTGGATCACCAGATCCACCAGGCCCATGTCGATGCCCAGTTCGAGGCTGGAGGTGGCGACCACGCAGCGCAGTTCGCCAGACTTCAGCGCCTGCTCGATGGCCGCGCGCTGTTCCTTGGACACCGAGCCGTGGTGCGAGCGGGCGATCACCGAGGCCGGCGTGGTGACGCGGTTCACCGTGCTGCCGGTGAACGATCCGTAGGCGGCTGTACCCGCAGTCTCCGCTTCGCCCGCAGGCTCGACGCCCGTGCGCTCGGCATGCAGTTCGTTGAGTCGCGCCGTCAGCCGTTCCGCCACCCCACGCGAATTGGCAAAGACAATCGTGGAGCGATGCCGCATCACGTTGTCGAGAATGCTGGCCTCCACATGCGGCCAGATCGAACCGGTGCGTGCGCCAGCACCGCGTCCTTCGCCGGGACCGTGCACGACAAGGTCGGTCATGTCTTCCACCGGCACCACGATCTTCAGTTCCAGCTGCCGCTGCGAAGGCGGCTGCACCACCTGCACCGGGCGATCACCGCCGAGGAAGGCGGCAACGCCCTCGACCGGGCGGACCGTGGCCGACAGGCCGATGCGCTGTGCGGGCACCTGCAGCAGCGCGTCGAGCCGCTCCAGGCTCAGCGCCAGGTGCGAGCCACGCTTGCCGCCTGCCACCGCATGGATCTCGTCGAGGATCACCGTATGCACATCGCGCAGGATCTCCCGCGCCTGCGAGGTCAGCATCAGGTACAGCGACTCGGGCGTGGTGATCAGGATGTCCGGCGCACGCCGCAGCAGGCGCGCGCGTTCGCTGCTGCTGGTATCACCGGTGCGCATGGCCACGGTCAAGGCCACCGCGGGATCGCCGCGCTCGCTGCGGCGGGCGCAGATGCCCTGCAGGGGCACCTCCAGGTTGCGCTGCACATCGCTGCCCAGCGCCTTGATCGGCGACAGGTACAGCACGCGCGTGCGCGCCGAGGGCTGGGCGGCAGGCTCGCGGCGTGCGTCGCCATCGCGCTCGGCGAACACCTGGTCGATCGCATGCAGGAAAGCGGCCAGTGTCTTGCCCGATCCGGTTGGCGCCACTACCAGGGTGTGCTGGCCCGCGGCGATGGATGTCCAGGCCTCGTCCTGCACCGGCGTCGAGGTAGCGAACGCGGAACGGAACCAGTCACGGGTGGCGGGATGGAAGTGCTGCAGGGAATCCAAGGCAGGGCCGGTCGCCATCGATGTTGGCTTCGATGATACGGCGAAGAAATCGTTTGTCGTTACGAATAGTTACGTTATAACATTTCACCCCATTTTTACGGAGCGTGTCATGCGTCGCCACCTGCTAGCTGCAGCCATCCCCCTCGCCCTTCAGTCCGTCGCCCTCCATTCCGCCCGGGCGGCAGACGCGCCCACCCTTCCCACCCTGCAGGTGGAAGCCAGCCAGCCCTCGCGCATCGACAGCCGGGTCACCGTCGACAACCCACAGGCCCAGAACCGCACCCTCGGCGGCCTGCTCGAGCACGTCTCCGGCGTGCAGAACAGCGCCTTCGGGCCCAACGCCGGTGCGCCGGTCATCCGCAGCCTCAGCGGCAACCGCGTGCAGATCCTGCAGGACGGCCAGTCCATCCTCGGCATGAACGCGATCAGCGGCGACATCAACATTCCGTTCGACCCGCTGTTCGTGCGCAGCGTCACCGTCAACAAGTCCTCCGACACGGTGCGCTACGGCGGCAACGCCATCGGCGGCAGCGTCGAGGTCGATTCCGGCCTGATCCCGCGCACGATGGAAGACAAGGACCAGTCGCTGGAACTGGTGCTGCGCAAGGGTTTCAACGCAGCCGATGCGCAGGGCTTCCGCATGAATTTCAACAACCAGCGCAACGTCTCCACCAACCTGCAGGTCTCACGGCAGCGCATCTCGCACTACGATATTCCCGGCAACAGCAAGGCGGCCGCCTGCAACACCCAGCTGTTCCCGGCCGCCGGCGGCGTCAACTCGGCGCTGGCCGATGCCTGCCAGAAAGAAGCCCGCGTGCAGCAGGTCTACAACAAGGCCTCGCAGCCCTACATCGACCAGTTCATGACCGAGAACCCGGACTGGGCCGATGGCGAGTTCTCCTTCTACACCAACAGCCCGACCTCGGTCTGGCAGCGCCAGACCTACGTCAATCCTGCCAACCCGGACTACGTCGCCGGCACGCCGTCCTATGTGCAGAAGCGGATCAACAACGACGTCACCCCGGATTACCACCACCGCCTGGGCAACAGCTACTCACGCAGTTCGCAGGTGGCGCTCGGCTCGACTCTGTTCTTCGACCGCGGCTACGTGGGTGTCAGCATCGATGCGAAGGACAGCGAGTACGGCGTGCCGGGCTTCTCGATGCAGAACCTGTCCTTCGGTTCCAACTATGCCGACGGCCTGCCGGTGGGCGTGGTCATCAAACAGGAGCGCTATGCGCTGGAAGCCCTGCTGCGTGACCCGGTGCCAGGCGTCGAGCGTGCCGAGCTGCGCGTCTCGCAACTGGACAATACCTCCGGCGAACGGCTGGGTGCCAGCAAAGCCAACGACTACGATTTTGAAAGCACCCAGGCCGAACTGCTGCTGGCCCATCGCCGCGTCGGTCCGCTGAGCGGCCTGCTTGGCCTCAGCCAGCAGTCGCGTGATGTCACCGGCAGCGGCGCGCTGCGCTACCTGCCCGATGTCGATACCCGCAGCCAGTCGGTGTTCCTGAAGGAAACACTGGACTTCGACTGGGCCTCCTTCGACGCCGGCGTGCGCCATGAACGCGTCGATCACACGTTGCGGCCCAGCAGCTTCAAGACCGCGCGCAATTCGGCCAACACCGCGCTGCAGGACCGTGACTTCCGCCTCAACAGCTACAGCCTCGGCTCCCATGTCGAACTGGGCCCGCTGTTCGCTGCCAAGCTGCGCTACTCATCGTCGCAGCGTGCGCCGGAGATCAACGAACTGTACGCCAGCAATGCGCACTACTCGGTGATGACCCAGGAGGAAGGCAACCAGAACCTGCAGCCGGAGCGTGCGAAGAACCTGGAGCTGACCGGCCAGTTCCAGCTGGGCGGCTTCCAGCTGTCGGCCACGGCCTACCGCATGCGTTACGAGAACTACCTGTACTTGGGCTATTCCGGCCTGCAGACCGCCAACCGCCTGCCGCTGAAGTACTGGAAGCAGACCGACACCACGGTGAAGGGCTTCGAGATCGATGCGTCGCAGTCCGTGGCACTCGGTCGCTTCGGCAGCCTGGAGGTGTCCGCCTTTGCCGACCTGGTGAAGAACAAGGCCGACCATCCCGATGCGCTGCGTGCCCACAACGATGGCGAGTATCTGCCCAACATGCCAACCAACCGTTATGGCGCCACGCTGCAATGGCAACGAGAGAGCTGGAAGGCACAACTGTCGAGCACCTACTACGACACGCAGAAGTACCTCGGCCGCAACGTAAGTGAGGAAGTGCCGCTGGATGCGTTCAATCCGGTCGACCTGCAGCTGAGCCGGGAGATTCCCCTGCGCACGACTGCCGTCGCGGGAATGGAGGTCTTCATCAATGGCAGCAACCTGCTCAACGAAGAGGCGCGCCCGCACAACTCGCCACTGAAATACATCGCGCCACTGCCGGGGCGTGGCTTCCAGGTGGGGGTGAGCGTGCGGCTCTGAGGCCGGGCCGCACGCACAGCGCCCGCGGAAGGTGAACGCCGATTGTTGCTGCGTGCACGGCAGGCTTGATTGCCACCGCCCCTTCGGGCAACGATCCATGATCAACGAAAGGAGGATTCAATGAACGGAATGAAGGCAGTTCTCTGTGCGCTGCTGTTGGGTGTTTCGTCCACTGCGGGCGCGGCTTCAGCTGTTTCCCATGATGCAGACGGCGCCTACGGCTACTCGATGAACCAGGCGACGGTGAGCGGAGCCATGCAGAACGCACTGAAGTACTGTGTCGCCCGCTCCCGCAACTGCGGGCAGTCGGCCGTCGCCACCGGAGAGGGCTATTCGGCCATCGTCACCGGAACAGTGTCCATGGGCTTCGCGCTGGCCGAGGCCAGTCCGGAGGCCGCGCAGCGCAAGGCCGAGAAGATGTGCCGGGAACGCGCCAACGACTGCACGCTTGCGGTGATGTGGCGTGAGCAGCCGCCGCAGGTTATCGAGTGGCCGGGGCACCCGGCTGCGCCGGCATCGGCGCCGGCAGCGGCGAACGCCCGCACTGACTGATCGCGGATCGGTGGGACAGCCGCCCAGCGTCGATGACGTTGGGCGGCTGCATTGCCCCCGGTGGCTCAGTAGCTGACGCGCAAGGTCAACATCCAGTTGCGCGGTTCGCCGTAGTGGTTGCCATGCGCTGGACCGTCCAGGGCCTGACGCATCACTACGCTGGCGACGCCGTGCTCAGAAACAACTGGTTAGATGGATCAGTCATGCCACCCTTCAAACACCACTTTGCGGTGAATACCCAGGTAGTGGCGCAGGGCTGCATCCGGAGTGCGGGTAAAACTCATGTCCGCGCGCACCATCCCGCGGTTGACCAGATCCTCTTCCAGGCCACTGTCCGCAAAAAGAACGCGACCGTCATCATTGAACGTGATGAAGCCCCGATCAAACAGCGCATCCAGCGTGGCAACCAGCGGCAAGCCATTGTTTGCATCCAGACTAGGCTCCAGTATGCCTGGCATCGCGGGCGCAGACGTGCATGCCCACGGTTGGATATGCGAAGCCTTTATCACCTCCGGTACCTCACAGCCCGTCACTGCACATCGCCCTCCCCACAGTGACAGGACGTCGCTCCGGAACTTCCCTTGCCCAAGTCGTGCGTCGATAAGCTGCTGGCGAGTTGTTGTAGGCGCCAATGACTGCAATTGATCAATGTCACGGATGAGCTTCTTCCCCCCCCCCCCCCCCCCCCCTCACCCCGATGGTGTTCCCCCCAACACCGGCTCCCCCCCCACCGTCCCGCGCCAGAGCAGCGTGTC
>PJUE01000531.1_pt1 | contig 22300 bp, 21 predicted proteins | sample 1512171 | NCBI WGS metagenome assembly PJUE01 (sample SAMN08177674, study PRJNA422409) | Feces metagenome, whole genome shotgun sequencing project. | isolation source: Chicken feces (3) enriched on wood chips: alkali lignin treatment | host: Gallus gallus | place: USA: Madison | collected 2015-01-15
ACGGCTACATCTACCAGCCCGACGTCGATCCGGTGGCGCAGATGGTCAACCTCATCTCGACCTCGCGCAACTACCAGGCCGGCGTGGAGATGCTGACCACCGCCAAGGAACTGGCCCTGGCCACCCTGACCATGGGCCGCTGAGGCGGACCCGCGAGGACAACACGATGACCACCGTCTCTACCCAGACCAGCCAGGACGTCTATTCCGCGCTCGGCCTGACCGCTCCCAACAGCAACACCAGCACCCGCAAGAGCACGCTGGACCAGTCGGATTTCCTGCGCCTGATGACCGAACAGCTGCAGCACCAGGATCCGCTGAAGCCGATGGACAACACGCAGATGGTCGCGCAGATGGCGCAGATGTCCACCGTGCAGGGCATCACCGATCTGAACACGACGGTGCAGGGCTTCCAGGAATCGATGGCCAGTGACCAGGTGCTGCGCGGTGCCGCGCTGGTCGGTCACGAAGTGCTGGTGCCGTCCACCAAGATGGTGCTCGGCGAGGAAGGCGGCAGCAGCGGCGTGGTCGCCGCGCCCGGTGCCGGCATCGTCAACGTGACGGTGAAGGATGCCAACGGCGCCACTGTCACCCAGCTGAGCGTGGAAGCCAGTGCCGCCGGTGAAACGGCGTTCGAGTGGGATGGCAAGGACGCCAACGGCAACCGCGTGGCCGCCGGCGATTACACCATTTCCGCCACCCACACCGACACGGCCGGTACCCAGACCACGCTGTCCACGTATGTGCAGGCACCGGTTGAAAGCGTGACGGTGGGTTCGGACGGCCTGTACCTGAACCTCAAGGGCCTGGGCACGGCCCCGATCGACTACGTGCTCCGCGTCAGCTGAGCCGCTCACCCGCATCTACCAGGAGCAATCCCATGGGCTTCAACATTTCGCTGTCCGGCATCAATGCCGCCAACACCGACCTGAGCGTCACCGCCAACAACGTCGCCAACGTCAACACCACCGGCTTCAAGGAATCGCGGGCCGAGTTCGCCGATCTGTTCGCCGCCACCAGCTACGGCCTGGCCAGGAACCAGGTCGGTTCGGGCGCGCGCGTTTCCAACGTGGCCCAGCAGTTCCTGCAGGGCAACAACGAGCAGACCGGACGCAGCCTGGACATGGCCATCTCCGGTGAAGGCTTCTTCACCATGAGCATGAACGGTGACCGCGTGTACTCGCGCGCGGGCAACTTCCAGACCGACTCGGCCGGCTATGTGGTCAACCCGCAGGGTGCGCGCCTGCAGGTGTTCGCACCGAACGCCGATGGCACCAGCTTCGACGCCGGCCGCCTGGTCGACCTGCAGCTGCTGACCACCGACAGCCCGCCCAAGCAGACCAGCGAGGTCAAGGTGGGCTTCACCCTGCCCGCCAATGCCAAGGAACCGACGGTCGCCGATTTCGACCCGACCGATTCCAACAGCTACAACCAGTCCAGCGGCGGCATCACCGTGTACGACTCGCTGGGCGTCAGCCACACCCAGGTGTCCTACTTCGTCAAGACCGCCAACCCGAACGAGTGGGAAGTGCGCAACTACGTTGACGGCCAGGCCGTGGGTGACCCGACCACGCTGACCTTCAACAATTCCGGCGCGCTGACCTCGCCGACCGACGGCAAGATCAGCCTGGGCACGTTCACCCCGACCACCGGCGCGGGCACGTTGAACATGACCCTGGATGTCTCAGGTTCCACCCAGTACGGCGAGAAGTTCGCCCTGCGCAACACCCAGCAGGATGGCTACGCGGCCGGCAAGCTCAACGAGATCACCGTTTCCGAAAGCGGCGTGGTCTACGCGCGCTACTCCAACGGCGATGACAAGGCACTGGGCCAGGTCGCCCTGACCACCTTCAACAACGCACAGGGCCTGGAACAGAAGGGCAACAACCTGTGGGTGGAAACCTTCGATTCGGGTACCCCGCGCACGGCGGCACCGGACAGCTCCAACCTCGGCAAGATCCAGTCCGGCGCACTGGAATCGTCCACCGTCGACCTGACAGAGCAGCTGGTGAACATGATCACCGCGCAGCGCAACTTCCAGGCCAACGCGCAGATGATCACCACGCAGGACCAGATCACCCAGACCGTCATCAACATCCGTTGATGACCTGCTGACCCTGTCACGGAACGCCCCCCATGGATAAAGCCCTTTACGTTGCGATGACCGGCGCCCGCGCATCCCTGCAGGCGCAGGGAACGCTCAGCCACAACCTCGCCAACTCGGACACCCCCGGCTTCAAGGAAGCGCTGGCCAACACCGAAGCCTTCCCGATCCGTGGCCAGGGCTTTGCCTCGCGGGTGGATGCGCTGCACGTCGACGCCGGCTTCAACCGCACCGCCGGCGCGCAGCACATCACCGGCAAGCCGCTGGACCTGTCACTGCAGACCGGAACCTGGCTGGCCGTGCAGGCCACCGACGGCAGCGAGGCGTACACCCGCGGCGCCGCGCTGTCGGTCACCCCGAACGGCCAGCTGGTGACGTCCAGCGGCCGCCCGGTGCTGGATGAAAACAACAACCCCATCGCCATCCCGCCCTACCAAGCGATGGAAGTCGGCAACGACGGCACGATCTCGATCATCCCGCAGGGCGAAGGCCCGCAGACGATGGCGATGGTCGGCCGGGTCAAGATCGTGCAGGCCGCCGATGAACGCCTCGAACGCCGCCTGGATGGCCTGTTCCGCAACACCGACCCGCAGCAACCGTTCGCACAGGCCCAGGGGCCGACGGTGCACAGCGGCCAGCTGGAGGGCAGCAATGTCGATGCCGCCGGTGCGCTGGTGCAGATGATCCAGCTGCAGCGCCAGTACGAAATGCAGGTGCAGGTGATCAAGCACGGCGATGAGAACGCGCGCAGCGCCAACAGCCTGTTGCGCCTGGGCAGCTGACGGATTTCCGGCACCTGCACCCGCCGCAACTGGCACACCGCTTGCACTACTTCACCCAAGGGCCGCACCACGCGGCCGGCTTCACCCAGACAGGACTTCGAAGATGAACCAGGCATTGTGGATCGCGAAAACCGGACTGGATGCGCAGCAGATGCGCATGTCGGTGGTATCCAACAACCTCGCCAACACCAATACCACCGGTTTCAAGCAGGATCGTGCCAGCTTCGAGGACCTGCTGTACCAGCAGGTGCGCCAGCCCGGCGGCTCGTCCTCGGCACAGACCCAGCTGCCGACCGGCCTGCAGATCGGTACCGGTGTGCGCGTGGTGGCCACGGCCAAGAACTTCGAACAGGGCAGCCAGCAGCAGACCGGCCGCGCCCTGGACGTGATGGTCAACGGCCGCGGCTTCTTCGAAGTGCAGATGCCCGACGGCAGCTCGGCCTACACCCGCGATGGCTCGTTCAAGATCAACCAGGACAGCGAGCTGGTCACCAACAGCGGCTATCCGCTGCAGCCGGGCATCCAGATTCCCGAGGGCGCGCAGACCGTCACGATCGGCAGCGACGGCACCATCAGCGTGAAGATGGCCGACGACGCCGCGTCGGTCGAAGTGGGCGCGTTGACCCTGACCGACTTCGTCAATCCCGCCGGCCTGCAGGCACGCGGTGAAAACCTGTTCCTGGAAACCACCGCCTCGGGCCCGGCGCAGAACGGCAACCCCGGCCTCAACGGACTGGGCACCGTGGTCCAGGGCGCGCTGGAAGGCAGCAACGTGAACGTGGTGGAAGAGCTGGTGTCGATGATCGAAACCCAGCGCGCCTACGAAATGAACGCCAAGGCCATTTCGACCACCGACGCGATGCTCGGCTACCTGAACCAGAACGTCTGATCGCAGCTACCGGGATACCGCCATGTCGCCGCTCTCCACACTTGCCCGCTTCGCTCTGCCCTGCGCCGTGACCGCCCTGCTGGGCGGCTGCGTGATCGCCGGCGACGTGCGCCCCTACCCGGCCATGGCGCCCATCCAGCCGATCATGCCGCCGCAGGCCGCACCCACCGCGGGTGCGATCTACGCTGCCGGCCCGACACTGCAGCTGTACTCGGACCGCCGCGCCCGCGATGTCGGTGATCTGCTGACCATCACCCTGCTGGAAAACACCACGGCAACCACCAGCGCCAACACCGCCACCAACAAGGAATCGAACCTGAGCCTGGGCACGCCGTCGATCTTCGGCGCGCCGGTCACCCTGGGCGGCAAGGACATCCTCAGCGCCACGGCCAGCGGCAAGCGTGATTTCACCGGCAAGGGCAACAGCGCGCAGAGCAACCGCCTGCAGGGCAGCGTGACGGTGACCGTGGTGCAGCGCCTGCCCAACGGCAACCTGGTCGTGCAGGGGCAGAAGAACCTGCGGCTGAACCAGGGCGATGAGCTGGTGCAGGTGCAGGGCATCGTGCGCCCGGGCGATATCGCCGCCGACAACAGCATTCCGTCCAGCCGCGTGGCTGAAGCCCGCATCGTCTACGGCGGCCGTGGCCCGGTGGCGCAGTCCAATGCCATGGGCTGGCTGAGCCGCTTCTTCAACTCCGGCCTGACGCCGTTCTGAGCATGGCCATGAAGCCTTCATTCCGATATTTCCTGCAGCGACGCAATGAATCATGCCCCGAGCCGGCGCGGCCGGTCATGGGCGCGTGGCGACGCGTTCTTCCAACCGGCGCACGTCGGTCATGGGGCGCGGCGTCGCTCTACGGATCATTTTTCCTGCTCCTGGCAGTGGCAGCGCCCGCCAGCGCCGAACGCATCAAGGACCTGGCCCAGGTGGGCGGCGTGCGTGGCAACGCGCTGGTGGGCTACGGCCTGGTGGTCGGCCTGGATGGCAGCGGCGACCGCACCAGCCAGGCGCCCTTCACCGTGCAGAGCCTGAAGAACCTGCTGGGCGAGCTGGGCGTGAACGTGCCGGCCAACGTCAACCCGCAGCTGAAGAACGTGGCGGCCGTGGCCATCCACGCCGAGCTGCCGGCGTTCGCCAAGCCTGGCCAGCCGATCGATATCACTGTGTCGTCCATCGGCAACGCGGTGTCGCTGCGCGGTGGCTCGCTGCTGATGGCGCCGCTGCGCGGTGCCGATGGGCAGATCTATGCGATCGCCCAGGGCAACCTGATCGTCGGCGGCTTCGGCGCGCAGGGCAAGGATGGCTCGCGCGTTTCGGTCAACGTGCCGAGCGTGGGCCGCATTCCCAACGGTGCCACCGTTGAACGTGCCCTGCCCGACCCGCTGGCCAACGGCGGCGACATCACCCTGAACCTGCACAACGGTGATTTCACCACCGTTGCGCGCATGGTCGCCGCACTCAACAACGCCTTCGGTGAAGGTGCCGCGCGTGCCGTGGATGGCGTGACCGTGGCCGTGGCCGCCCCGACCGATCCGGGCGCTCGGATCGGCCTGCTGGCCCGCATCGAGAACCTGGAACTGACGCCGGGCAGCGCGCCGGCCAAGGTGGTGGTCAACTCGCGCACCGGCACCGTGGTCATCGGCCAGCAGGTGCGCGTGGGCCCGGCCGCCATCTCGCATGGCTCGCTCACGGTCACCATCCAGGAGAACGCCAACGTCAGCCAGCCCAACGCGTTCGCTGGCGGGCAGACCGTGGTCACGCCGCAGTCCACCGTGACGGCCACCAACGATGGCAGCCGCATGTTCAAGTTCAACGGCGGCACCACGCTGGATGAAATCGTGCATGCCGTGAACGCCGTGGGCGCTGCCCCGGGCGACCTGATCGCGATCCTGGAAGCACTGAAGCAGGCCGGCGCCCTGAGCGCCGAACTCGAGGTGATCTGACATGCGCATCAACCCCGCCTTTGAACTGAACCCTGCACAGCAGACCGACCCGGCCAAGGTCGACAAGGTCGCCCGCCAGCTGGAAGGCCAGTTCGCACAGATGCTGGTCAAGAGCATGCGCGATGCCAGCTTTGGCGATTCGCTGTTCCCCGGTGAAAACAAGATGTTCCGGGAGATGTACGACCAGAAGATCGCCGAGGCGATGACCCGCGGCAAAGGCCTGGGGCTGTCGTCGATGATCAGCCGCCAGCTGTCCGGCCAGCAGGCCGATGGCCCGGCGCTGGACACCCGCGTGGACCCGGCCAAGGCCAGCCGCGCGTACCAGCTGAATGCACCGGCCCACGCGGCTCCCGCGCTGTCGTTGGATGATGCCAGCCAGGCCGTACGCATGCTGCAGCAGATGGCGGCCGGCGCGCAGGACGGCGCGCAGGCAGCGATCAGCCCGGCGCTGGCACCGATGGAACAGGCCCTGGACCTGATCGCCGGCCGCGACAGCAGCAGCATGCATCGTGCGCTGGGCACCAGCGATCCGTACGCCGGCAGCATCGACGGCAGCGACTGGGCCGCCAGCAACGACCAATGGGCCGCCACTGCCAGCAACCGCGGCAGCATCGGCACGCCGGCCGATGCCCTGGCCACCCGCACCGCCGTGGCCCAGCTGGGCGCGAACACGCCCGAAGGTTTCGTGGCCAGCATCTGGGAACACGCACAGAGCGCAGCCAAGGAGTTGGGCGTGGACGCCCGCGCCCTGGTTGCCCAGGCCGCGCTGGAAACCGGCTGGGGCAAGCGCCAGATCAAGCATGCCGACGGCAGCGTGTCGCACAACCTGTTCGGCATCAAGGCCACCGGCTGGAAGGGCCAGAGCGCCGTGGCCGGCACCCACGAGTACGTAGATGGCGTGCGCCGCAACGAAACTGCCAGCTTCCGCGCCTACAGCACGCCGGCAGAGAGCTTTGCCGATTACGTGCGCCTGCTGAAGACCAGCCCGCGCTACCAGCAGGCCCTGCAGGCCGGTACCGATGTGCAGGGCTTTGCCCGGGGACTGCAGCGCGCCGGTTATGCAACCGACCCGCGCTACGCCGCCAAGATCGCCGCCATCGCCGGTGGACCGACCATCGAGCGTGCCGTGGCCGCCGTGGCCGACGCCGGCACCCGCCTTGGCCAGACCTTCGCCAGCACCGCAACTGCGGCGCTGGGTATCACCCGTCGTTGAGGAACCCCATGTCCAGCGTCCTTTCCACCGGTACCAGTGCCCTGCTCGCCTTCCAGCGTGCGTTGGCGACCACCAGCCACAACGTCGCCAACATCAACACGGCCGGCTACAGCCGGCAGAAGGTCGACTTCGCCACTGCCGATCCGCAGAACTACGGCTACGGTGACGTCGGCAACGGTACCCGCATCGTCGATATCCGCCGCACCGCCGACCAGCTGGCGATTTCGCGGCTGCTCGACAGCAGCGGCGAACTGGCACGCCTGAAGCAGCTGTCGAGCATGGCCGACCGTGTCGACGCCCTGTTCTCTGATTCGGCGACCAATGTGGCCGGCGTCTGGTCCAGCTTCTTCGATTCGGTCAGCGGACTGTCCTCCAATGCCTCCGGCAGCGCCGACCGGCAGAACGTGCTGGACAGCGCCGGCACCCTGGCCAATCGCTTCCAGCAGCTCAACACCAGCCTCGACACGCTCAACGGCGAGGTCAACAACGGCCTGACCGCGGCGGCCACCGAGATCAACCGCCTGGCGGCGGAGATTGCCCAGCTCAACGGTGCCATCGGCGGCAATGCCACCACTGCGGCACCGGACCTGCTGGACCGCCGCGACCAGCTGATCGCCAACCTGGTGGGCTACACCGGCGGCACCGCCGTGGCCCAGGACGGCGGCACCCTGAACGTCTACACCGCCGGTGGCCAGGCCCTGGTGGTCGGCACCACCGCTTCCAAGGTGACCACGGTCAGCGATCCGTACCAGCCTGAGCGGCTGCAGCTGGCGCTGCAGACCCAGGGCAACACGATCACCTTGGACAGCAAGGCGCTGGGCGGGCAGGTCGGCGGCATGCTCGAATTCCGCGACACGATCCTGACGCCGGCCCAGGCCGAGCTGGGCAAGCTGGCCATCGGCCTGGCCACCACGTTCAACGAGTCCCACCGCAACGGCGTGGACCTGTACGGCAACATGGGCGGCGATCTGTTCAACATCGGCAGCCCCCGCGTCACCAACAACACCAGCAACACCGGCACCGCGTCCATTACCGCCAGCTATGGCGATCTGTCCTCGCTGGATGCGCAGGACATCGTGCTGAAGTACAACGGCACCCAGTGGCAGGCGGTGCGCTCGGACACCGGCGCCAGCGTGGCGATGACCGGTACCGGTACCGCCGCCGATCCGCTGGTGGTCAACGGCGTGCAGCTGGTGGTCAGCGGCACGCCTGCCGCCAACGACCGCTTCCTGCTGCAGCCCACCGCGGGCGTGGCCGGCAGCATCAGCGTGGCCATCACCGATACCTCGCGCCTGGCCGCCGCTGCACCCGTCAAGGGCAGCGCTGCGCTGACCAACACCGGTACCGGCAAGCTGACCGACGTGAAGGTGACCGACGCCGGCAACGCCAACCTGCGCAGCGCCGCAGCGATCGTGTTCACCTCGGGCACCGAGTACACCATCGATGGCGATGGCCCGTTCACCTATACGCCCGGCCAGACCATCTCGGCCAACGGCTGGAGTTTCGTGCTGGACGGCGCGCCCAAGGCGGGCGACGTGTTCAACATCTCCCCGACGCCGGTCGGCTCGTCCGACAACAGCAACGCCCTGGCCATGGCCAAGGTCGAGGATACCAAGGCGTTCAACGCCGGCACCATCACCCTCAACGGGGCGCTGGGTGGGCTGACCACCCAGGTCGGCGCGGCCGCACGTGCGGCCGAATACTCGCTTGACGCGCAGCAGGTCATCACCGACCAGGCGCAGTCGGCGCGCGACTCGATTTCCGGGGTGAACCTGGACGAAGAGGCCGCTGACATGTTGCGCCTGCAGCAGGCCTACCAGGCCGCATCGCAGCTGATCTCGACCGCCGACAACATGTTCCAGACCATCCTGGGAGCCGTATCGCGATGAACAATCGAATCTCCACCGGCATGGTCTTCAACCAGTCCGTTTCGCTGATGATGGCCAAGCAGAGCAAGCTGAACCATCTGGAACAGCAGCTGGCCACCGGCAGCAAACTGGTCAGCGCCAAGGACGATCCGGTCGCCGCCGGTACCGCGGTGTCGCTGGACCGTGCGGTGGCCGCGCTGGACCAGCTGGGCAAGAATGCCAACGTCGTGCAGAACCGTCTGGGCCTGCAGGAAAACGCCCTGGCCGAAGCCGGCGAAATGATGTCGCGCATCACCGAGCTGACCCTGCAGGCCAGCAACCCCGCATTGTCCAGCGCCGACCTGCAGGGCGTGGCCTCCGAGCTGCGCTCGGTGAAGGATGCGCTGCTGGCGCTGGCCAACAGCACCGATGGCACCGGCCGCTATCTGTTCGGCGGCACCAACGGCGATTCGGCGCCGTTCTCGCTGGCCAACGGCACGGTCACCTACAGCGGTGACCAGACCCAGCGCCAGGTCGAAGTAGCCCCCGGTACGTTCGTGGGCGACGCCCTGCCCGGCAGCGAGATCTTCATGCGCCTGCGTACCGGCGACGGCACGGTCGATGGCAGCGCCAGCACCGCCAACACCGGCACGGGCATCCTGACCAACATCGGCCGCGACGGCACCTCCAGCTGGAACGGCGAGAGCTACACCATCGCCTTCACCGCCACCGACGCCTACGAGGTCCGCGATGCGAGCGGAACCGTGGTCTCCATCGGCACCTACACCGCCGGCGAAGACATCGTGTTCGGCGGCATGCGCGTGACCCTGGAAGGCGCGCCCGCCGCCGGCGACACCTTCAACGCGGGCCCTTCAACGACCCGCGACATCTTTGCCACCGTCGATCAGCTGGTGGCCGCCCTGGACATGGACACGTCCACCCCCGAAGCCCGCGCCGCGCAGCAGAACCTGCTGCAGACCGGGACCCGCGACGTCGCCCGCGCCGCGGAAGCCATGATCGATGCGCGTGCTTCGGGCGGCGCGCAATTGACTGCGATCGACAACGCCGAATCGCTGCGGGAATCCAATGCCGTCAGCCTGAAGACAACGCTCTCTGGAATGCGTGACCTCGACTACGCCGATGCCATCAGCCAATACAAGCTGGAAAGCGCTGCGTTGCAGGCTGCACAGACCATGTTCTCGCAGATGCAGACCATGTCGCTGTTCAACATGATCCGCTGATACCGCTTCGCCCAACACCGTTTCAGGGCATTCCGCCCTCCCCTGACACTTCGAATCCGAAGATCGACGCTGTAACGCCACACTCACTGGAGAAAGACCATGGCACAAGTCATCAACACCAACATCATGTCGCTCAACGCACAGCGCAACCTGAACACCTCCGGTGCGTCGTTGGCGACCTCGATCCAGCGCCTGTCTTCGGGCCTGCGCATCAACAGCGCAAAGGACGATGCCGCCGGCCTGGCGATCTCCGAGCGCTTCACCACCCAGATCCGTGGCCTGGACGTTGCTGCCCGCAACGCCAACGACGGCATTTCGCTGGCGCAGACCGCCGAAGGCGCGATGACCGAAATCGGCAACAACCTGCAGCGCATCCGTGAGCTGGCCGTGCAGTCGGCCAACGCCACCAACTCGGCCTCGGACCGTGCCGCCCTGCAGGCCGAAGTCTCGCAGCTGGTTTCGGAAATCGACCGCGTTGCCACCCAGACCGATTTCAACGGCACCAAGCTGCTGGATGGCACCTTCTCCTCGCAGATCTTCCAGATCGGCGCCAACGCCGGCCAGACCATCAGCATCGATGCCATTGCCAGTGCGCGCACCTCGGCGCTGGGCATGTACACCGGCTTCTCGGTGCAGAACCAGGCGGTGGGCACCAGCAACACCGCTACCGCCACCACCATCAGCCTGGGCGCCGGTCACTCGGTCAGCCTGGGCACCATCGACAACGATGCCAAGGCCATGGTGGCCGCGCTGAAGAACGCTGGCATTGATGGCCTGAGCGCCACCGTCAATGCGAACAAGGTGGCCTCGGCCACGGCCGACGTCACCGGCATCACTGCGGGCCAGACCACCATCACCGTCAACAACGTCGCCATCAACGTCGCCGTGACGGGCAACGCAAGCACCAACCGCGCCAATGCATTGGCCGCCATCAATGCGCAGTCGTCGGTCACCGGCGTCACCGCCGTGGACAACGGCAGCGGCGTGGAGCTGGTGGCCGCCGACGGCCGCAACATCACCACCGCCTTCGACGACAACACCACCGGCGCGACGATGGCCGCCTTTGGCATGGCTGCCGCTGGCACCACCCGTTCCACCTACAACCTGGACTACGCCGGCGTGGCGCTGGGCAGCGACAACGTCATCGCCATCACCGGCCAGACCGACGTGCCGGCAGGCACCGTGGTGGCATCCACCGGCGTGGCCATGAATGCGGTGGACATCAGCACCGTTGATGGCGCGACCAAGGCACTGAACGCGGTGGATGCGGCGCTGAAGACCATCAACTCCTCGCGCGCCGATCTGGGTGCGGTGCAGAACCGCTTCACCTCGACCATCGCCAACCTGCAGACCACCTCGGAAAACCTGTCCGCCTCGCGCAGCCGTATCCGCGATGCCGACTACGCCAAGGAAACGGCCGAACTGACCCGCACGCAGATCCTGCAGCAGGCCGGTACCGCCATGCTGGCCCAGGCCAACACCTCCACCCAGAGCGTGCTGAGCCTGCTGCAGCAGTAAGCCCTGCTGCCTGCTGCATCGTCAGGGCCCTCCATTGGAGGGCCCTTGTCATTCAGGCAGATCACAGGCCGGCAATGAGCGGGCCGCCATGAATTGTCAATTCCCTCTAAAGGCCCGGGATGGGTTGCCGTTATTGGTATCAGCAGCGGCATTGCAGACTCTCCCCGCCCAGCTGCAAAGGTACCGGACACAGCTTCCGGGTCTAACGCCAAAGAGGAAATCGCCACCATGGCACAAGTCATCAACACCAACATCATGTCGCTCAATGCCCAGCGCAACCTGGGCACCAGCGGTGCTTCGCTGGCTACGACCATCCAGCGCCTGTCGTCCGGCCTGCGCATCAACAGCGCCAAGGACGATGCCGCCGGCCTGGCGATCTCCGAGCGCTTCACCACCCAGATCCGCGGCTTGGACGTTGCCTCGCGCAACGCCAACGACGGCATCTCGCTGGCGCAGACCGCTGAAGGCGCGATGACCGAAATCGGCAACAACCTGCAGCGTATCCGCGAACTGGCCGTCCAGTCCGCCAACGCCACCAACTCCGACTCCGACCGCGCCGCCCTGCAGGCCGAAGTCACCCAGCTGGTCTCGGAAATCGACCGCGTCGCCACCCAGACCGACTTCAACGGCACCAAGCTGCTGGACGGCAGCTTCGGCAGCAAGTCCTTCCAGATCGGCGCCAACGCCGGCCAGACCATCGACATCTCGGGCATCGCCAATGCGCGCACCTCGGCCCTGGGCAAGTACACCGGCTTCTCGGTCTCCGACCAGGCCGTGGGCACCAGCGCCACCGCCAGCGCCACCTCCATCAGCTTGGGCGCCGGCCATTCGGTCGACCTCGGCTCGGTCGACAACGACGCCAAGGCCATGGCTGCCGCACTGAACAAGGCCGGCATCTCGGGCCTGACCGCCACCGCCAACAAGACCTCGGTCGACGGCGTGGCCGCCGATGCCTCCGGCGTGACCGCGGCTGGCAAGGCCCAGGTGACCGTCAATGGCGTGACCATTGAAGTGGCCACCACCACCAACGCCAGCACCAACCGCTCCAACGCCCTGGCCGCCATCAACGCCCAGTCCTCGGTGACCGGCGTGACCGCTGTCGACAACGGCAATGGCCTGGACCTGGTGGCTGCCGACGGCCGCAACATCACCACCGGCTTCGCTGCTGGCACCGCCACCGGTTCGACGATGGAAGCCTTCGGCCTGGCCGACGCCGCCACCACCCGTTCGACCTACAACGTGAGCTACGCCGGCAAGGCGCTGGGCACCGACAACGCCGTCAGCATCACCGGCCAGGGCACCTTCGCTGCCGGCACTGTCATCGCCGATACCGGCGTGTCGATGAGCGCCGTGGACATCAGCACCGTCGATGGCGCCACCAAGGCCATGAATGCCGTCGACGCCGCGCTGAAGACCATCAACTCCTCGCGCGCCGACCTGGGTGCGGTGCAGAACCGCTTCACCTCGGTGGTGGCCAACCTGCAGACCTCCTCGGAGAACCTGTCGGCCTCGCGCAGCCGCATCCGCGACACCGACTACGCCAAGGAAACCGCTGAACTGACCCGCACGCAGATCCTGCAGCAGGCCGGTACCGCGATGCTGGCCCAGGCCAACAGCTCCTCGCAGAGCGTGCTGAGCCTGCTCCAGTAAGGAAAGGCCTCCGGCCCGACCTCCATGAGGCCCGCGCAAGCGGGCTTCATGCGTTCTGGCACGGCCATTGCAGGAGCGGGTGCATGACAACCCTCCGAACGGCTCAAGTGAGCCACGCACCGGCCGATATTCCCTATGGGCCGGCGGTGTTCGGAATACCGGCATCTCGCAAGGAACTCCCATGGCACTAAGCACTGTAGGCTCCGGCCTCGACGTCACCACCATCGTCGCCCAGCTGGTTGCGGCCGAACGCAAGCCGACCGAAACCCGGATCAATACGGCGGGAACGGCGGCGACCGCCAAATTGTCGGCACTGGGCAGCATCAAGAGTTCGCTGACCAGCCTGCAGACTGCCCTGGAGACGTTCTCCAAGAGCGCCTCGCGCCCGACCTTCAAGGCCACGCCTGCCGAGAATGCCGGCTTCACCGCCGCCATCGCCACGGATGCCACCACCGGCAAGACGCTGGCCACGGCCGGCACGCACAACATCGAGGTGGTCAGCCTCTCGCAGAACCAGAAGCTGACCTCGGCTGCGTTCAGCAAGGACACCCACATCGGCACGGGCACGCTGACGGTCGCCTACGGCGACAAGACGCTGTCCATCGAGGTGTCCGACAAGGGCACGCTGAGTGACATCGCCTCGGCCATCAACAGTGCGGCCGGCGGCAAGGGCGTCAGCGCCAGCGTCATCACCGCCGATGATGGCCAGCACCTGGTGCTGAACGCCGTCGACTCGGGCACCAAGGGCGCCATCACGCTGAGCACCACCGGCGGCAATGGCGGCCTGGACCAGCTGACCTGGGACGGCACCAGCGGTGGCCTGACCCAGACGGTGGAACCCACCGATGCGGTGGTCAAGGTCGACGGCTTCACCCGTACCTCCAGCAGCAACACCATCGCCGACATCATTCCCGGCGTCACCCTGACCGTCACCAAGGCCGATGCTGGTACCACCAAGACCTTGACCGTGGCGCAGGACAACACGCCGATGAAGACCAATCTGCAGGCCTTCATCGCCGCCTACAACGCCACCAGCAGCATGCTGAAATCGGCCAGCGCATACGACGCAACCACCGAGACGGCCTCGGTACTGACCGGCGATTCCATGGTGCGCGGCCTGCAGCAGCAGCTGCGCGGGCAGATGAGTGCCAACGTCAACCAGCTGAAGGCGCTGGGCGTGACCATCGGCAAGGATGGCTCGCTCGCCTTTGATTCGGCCACCTTCGACAAGGCCATGGCTGCCGATCCTTCGTCGGCCGATGCGCTGTTCGGCGAGAAGGGCACGCTGACCACCAGCATGCAGACGATGCTGAAGAGCCAGCTGGACAGCACCCAAGGCACTCTGACCCAGCGCACCACCTCGCTGAACAAGCAGATCAAGACCCTGGAAAAGGAACTGGACGACCTGGACGCGCGCATGGAAAAGGTCTCTGCCCGCTACACCGCGCAGTTCACCGCCATGGACACGCTGGTCGCGCAGATGCAGAGCACCAGCGATTACCTGACCCAGCAGTTGGCGTCGCTGCAGTCCAAGACCAGCAAATGACCGCAACGGGCCACTCAAGAGTTGCCCCACCTGCGCCGATATCAAGAACAACCCGTAGCCAGGCGTGATGCGCGCCTGCCGTCGCCAGCGGTTGCATCGCGCACTTGTGGTCGCGCCGCTGACAGGATCCAGGAGAAGAAACCATGCACGGCACCAGCCGCCAGTTCGCTGAGCAATACCGCAAGGTCGGTGTTTCCAGCAGCGCCACCGAAGCCGACCCGCACAAGCTTGTCGCCATGCTGCTGGGCGGTGCGTGCGAGCGCGTGCGCCGCGCCGAAGCGGCACTCAGCCAGGGCGACCAGGCCCGCAAGGGCCGTGCGATCGGCGAGGCCTGCGCGATCGTCGGCCACCTCAACGGCTCGATCGACCATGAGGCCGGTGGTGAGATCGCCGGCAACCTGTCATCGCTCTACGAATACATGATGCAGCGCCTGACCGAGGCCAACCTGCACAACGACCCGGCAGCGCTGCAGGAAGTGCTGGGTCTGCTGGTCGAGATCGAGTCCGCCTGGGCCGCCATTCCGGCGGACCAGCGCCACGCGGCCTCTGCCGCGGAGGCCTGAGCAATGGACATTTCCGCGAGCATCCAGGCCCTGGCGCAGTCGTTGGAGGGCCTGCGCACGGCCGTGCACAGCGGCTCGCACGACGAAGCCGAACGCCTGGTGGAGAACTACGACCGCGACGTGCGCGGCCTGTTCGCCCACCCGATCTCGCCGATTTCCATCCAGGAGATCACCCGCCTGCTGGCGCTGCAGCACGCCGTGATGGACGAGATGTGCGAGCTGCGTGATACCGCCGCCCGCCACCTCTCCTCCGGCCGCACCTCCCTTCGCGCAGCCCATGCGTACCTGAAGGCAGAATCGCTGGCATGACCCTGCTGCCGACCACGTCGCTGCACCACCCGGCCGAGAGCGAGCTGTTCGATGAAACGCTCAGCTGCGAGCTGGCCCTGCCGGCCGAGTTCCAGGCGGGCAGTGCCGCAGGCCGTACCAGCAGCGCCGAAGGCCTGCTGCGCAGCCTGGCGCTGGTGGAAGACAGCCGGGTGGACGAGCACGAGGAACGCAGCGAGGCGAGCCTGCAGATCCAGCGCCTGGAAGCCAAGCTGGACCTGACCATGGTGCTGCTGGGCCGCCTGGTGCGCCAGCAGGGCCAGGACCTGACCCTGCGCCCGGTGCGCTGGTCGCGCCGCGGCATCCGCCTGCAGCTGGGCCCGCGCAGTGGCGCCCTGCCCGGCCAGGCCGGCGTGGTCCGCCTGCAGCCCAGTGACTGGCTGCCCGACAACATCGACCTGCCAGTGGAAGTGATCGCCGAAGCCGCTGATGGCGGGGGCGGCCACTTCCTGTGGCTGCGTTTCCATCGCCTCGGCGATGGCCTGGAAATGGCCATGGAACGCCACTTGTTCCGTTTGCATCGGCGTCAGGTGGCCGAGGCGCGGCGGGCGCGCTGAAACCTGCTGGCCTGAAGTGGGACGGACGACCCTTGGCGCGCCCGTTCAGCTAAGTTAAGGTGATCTCCCCTTACGGATCTGCTGCGTGCCTGTGCGAGTTCTCATCGTCGACGATCACACCCTGGTTCGCGCCGGCCTGGCGCGGCTGCTGCAGGGGTTTGCCGACGTGCAGCTGGTAGCCGAGGCGAGCAACGCCGAACAGGCGCTGCAGATGGCCCTGCAGCACGCCCCCGACGTGGTTCTGATGGATCTTTCCCTGCCCGGCCGCACCGGCCTGGAAGCGCTGAGCGACATCCGACTGCGCGCGCCCGGTACCCGCATCGTGATGATGACCATGCACGACGACGCCGCCCATGTGCGTGATGCACTGGATCGTGGCGCCGTGGGCTTCGTGGTCAAGGATGCCGCGCCGCAGGAGCTGGAACTGGCGCTGCGTGCCGCGCATGCCGGCCAGGTATTCCTGAGCCCGCAGATCTCGGCCAAGATGCTGGCGCCGATGCTCGGTCGCGAGAAGCCCACCGGCATTGCTGCCCTTTCCCCGCGCCAGCGCGAGATCCTGCGCCGTATCGGCAAGGGCGAAAGCAACAAGGAAATCGCCGCCGATCTGGGCATCAGCGTGAAGACGGTGGAGACCCACCGCGCCCGCATGATGGAATCGCTGGGCTGCCGCCGCGCCAACGATCTGCTGCTGTTGGCCGCACGGCACCAGCACGAGCTTGAATGACCGGGTGCGGGGGGAAAAAGCCGCGCTTCGCGCGGTAGTCGACTGAGAGTCGACTCTACCCCGCCGGCCGCCACCACGCGCCGTGGACCACACAGAGCGCCGGGGCGACGGAATGCCGTCACCCTGACGCCCCCCCCGACGGAATTTCCAACGCCGCCACCGACCTCATGGTCGAGCCGTCCACCTCAAATCAACAACTTGGCGCTGGGCATCGTCAAATTCCCGCTGCGATGTAAGGAAAATCCCTACGACCCGTCAGGAATGCCACCAGTGCACTCAGGAACCCCCCGATTCCGCCTGCCCGGGATCAAAAGCAAGATGTGTTCCACAAGGCGTCGGGGAGCGGCGCCGGGGAACTGCGATGAAAGCTGCACTCTCGACCCAGCTGGGCCAGACACTTCACCTCACCCCTCAGCTGCTGCAGTCCATCCGGCTGCTGCAGCTGGACGGCCTGCACCTGGAACAGGAAATCCAGCGCCTGCTGGATTCCAATCCGCTGCTGGAGATCGAGGAGGCCGAAGCACCGGCCGCCGACGCCACCGACGTCACCGCCACCACCCTGGAGACCGCTGCCTTCGATGAGCTGCCCGAGGCATCGATGTGGGACGTGGCCGGCAGCACCTGGCAGGACGGCGACGACGACCGCATGGCGCGCATCGCCGCCGGCGAATCCAGCGACCCGCAGCTGCGCGTGCTGCAGCGCCTGGCGCTGGACCTGGACGAGCGCGAACTGGCCGTAGCCGCCTTCTGGCTGGAACAGTGTGACGAGGCCGGCTACCTGCAGGCCCCGCGTGAACAGTTGCAGCTGCTGGCCAGTGCCCAGTTCGACATCGACGGTGCCGGCGTGGAAGCCATCCGCCAGCAGCTGCTGCACGGCGAGCCGGCCGGCATGGCCGCACAGGACCTGCGCGAATGCCTGCTGGCCCAGCTCTACAGCCTGCATGGCGTGGTGCCGGCCCGGCACCTGGCCGCGCGCATCCTGGAAGGCGCGCTGGATGCCCTGGCCGCACATGACTACCCCGCCCTGGCCCGCCAGCATGACGCCGAAGTAGAGGATGTGCGCGAGGCCGTGCGCCTGATCCTGTCGCTGCAGCCGCGACCGGGTGACAGCCTGTTGCCCGAGCGCAACACCGTGGTGGTGCCGGACGTGGTTGCCTGGCATGCCGATGGACAGTGGAAAGTGGCGCTGAACCCGGCCACCAGCCGCCGCGTGTCGATCAACAGCCACTACGAACAGGCACTGGCCGAAACCAGTGATGCCGCCCCGGCCCTGCGCGAAATGCTGCAGGAAGCACGCTGGTTCAGCCGCGGCCTGTCGATGCGCTATGACACCCTGCTGCGCACCGCGCGGGTGATCGTCGAGCGCCAGGCGGCGTTCCTGGTGCGTGGCGAGGAAGCCATGGCGCCGCTGACGCTGAAGGAAGTGGCCGAGGAGATCGGCATGCACGAATCCACCGTGTCACGCATCACCACCGGCAAGTTCCTGCAGACCCCGCGCGGCACCTTCGAACTGAAGCATTTCTTCGCGGTGCGCCTGGAAGGTGCAAGCGTGTCCGGCCAGGCCGTGAAGGCGATGGTCCGCCGCCTGATCGACGCCGAACCGGCCGGTCGCCCGCTGGCCGACGAAGCCATTGCCGGCCTGCTTTCACGCCAGGGGGTGAACATTGCCCGCCGAACCGTCGCAAAATACCGCGAACAACTGGATATCGCCCCGGCCCGCGAACGGCGCCGGCTCAGCGCCAGGCAACCACAGCTGGCCCGCGTGGGCTGAAAAGGATGTTGGACATGAACAAGCTCACCGTGCTGCTCGTCGATGACCATGAAGGTTTCATCAACGCAGCGATGCGTCACTTCCGCAAGATCGACTGGCTGCAGATCGTCGGCAGCGCCGGCAATGGACTGGAGGCCATCGAGCGCTCCGAGTCGCTGCGCCCGCAGGTGGTACTGATGGACCTGGCCATGCCGGAAATGGGCGGCCTGCAGGCCACCCGGCTGATCAAGTCGCAGGATGATGCCCCGTACATCGTGATCGCCAGCCACTTCGACGACGTCGAGCACCGCGAACACGCGCTGCGTGCCGGCGCCGACAATTTCGTCAGCAAGTTGTCGTACATCCAGGAAGTCATGCCGATCCTGGAAGGCCTCAGGGAGGATCGATCGTGAGTGAATCGCGCATCCTTGTGCTGGACAACGATGCCGTGCGCGCCGAGCGCACCGTTGCCCTGCTGGAATTCATGGATTTCAACCCGCGCTGGGTGTCCGACGCGGCCGACTTCGACCTGGCCCGCCAGCGCCAGAACGACTGGATGGCGGTGATCGTCGGCAGCCTGGACGACAGCGCCGCCAGCACCGCCCTGTACGCCTGGCTGGGTGGCAGCAGCCTGCCGCCGCCGGTGCTGCTGGCCGATGGCGAAGCAGCAGCGTTTGCCCGCCAGCACGGCCTGCACGAAGCCAACATCTGGCCGCTGGAAGCACCGCTGCGCCATGCGCAGATGGAGGCCCTGCTGCGCCGCGCCAGCCTCAAGCGCCTGGATGCCGAACACCAGGCCGGTGCAGTCCAGGACCAGGGCCCGACCGGCAACGGCCCGGCCGTGACCGGGCTGCGCACCATGATCGAGCAGGTGGCCGCCTTCGATACCACCGTGCTGGTGCTGGGCGAATCGGGCACCGGCAAGGAAGTGGTTTCGCGTTCGATCCACCAGCGCTCGCCGCGCCGTGATGGTCCGTTCGTGGCCATCAACTGCGGCGCCATTCCGGCCGAGCTGCTGGAAAGTGAGCTGTTCGGCCACGAAAAGGGTGCCTTCACCGGTGCGCTGACCGCGCGCAAGGGCCGTTTCGAAATGGCCGAGGGTGGCACTCTGCTGCTGGACGAAATCGGCGACATGAGCCTGCCCATGCAGGTCAAGCTGCTGCGCGTGCTGCAGGAACGCAGCTTCGAGCGCGTTGGTGGCAACCAGACCATCCGCTGCAATGTGCGCGTGGTGGCAGCAACCCACCGCGATCTGGAATCCCGCATTGCCGAGGGCAAGTTCCGCGAGGATCTGTTCTATCGCCTCAACGTGTTCCCGATCGAAGTGCCGGCGCTGCGCGACCGTCGCGAAGACCTGCCGGCGCTGGTGGAAACCATCGCGACCCAGCTGGGCCGCACCGGCCGCGGCGAAGTCCGCTTCACCCCGGAGGCCCTGCAGGCCCTGGCCGGGTACGAATGGCCGGGCAACGTGCGCGAGCTGACCAATCTGGTCGAGCGCCTGGCGGTGCTGCACCCCGGTGGTTCGGTGCGCGTGCAGGATCTGCCGGCCCGCTACCGTGGCGATGCCGCGCTGGCACCGGTGGCAGCCCCTGCCCCGGCGCCGGTGGCCGCCAGCGACGACCGCCTGGATCTGCGCAGCTTCTCCTTCCACACCCCGGGCAGTGGCAGCCAGGCCGTGCTGGAGCACGGCATTGCCGTGAGCCGCAGCACTACGCCGGCAGCCCTTCCCGACGACGGCCTGGACCTGCGCAACCACATGGCCACGATCGAGCTGGGCCTGATCAACGAAGCACTGGAACGCACCCAGGGCGTGGTCGCCCACGCCGCCCAGCTGCTCGGCCTGCGCCGCACCACCCTGGTGGAGAAGCTGCGCAAGTACGGTATCGAACGCGAGCCGGCCGAACTGGCGGGCTGATGCCGGACAAATCGAGGGGAACGCAACGCCCGGGCCTGCCCGGGCGTTGCTCTTTCTGCAGATTGCAAGTTGTTGCACAGACATTTGCCACGACACCGCATAGCTTTTCCGGTCGAGTTCGGATCAGGGAATGTCATGAACACGCCGTTCGAAAGCACCCGGCAGGCCGTGCTGGAATCGATGCTGATCGATTGCCTGGGCCACGCCGATCACATCGCCGATGAGGTCTATCTCCACTGCGTGGTCGAGTGCGGGGTGTCCTCCGCGGATGTCTTCTATGACATCAACGGCAAGCTTTACCGCATGCGCGAACTGGATGGCCCGGAAGACGGAGATCGGACGCTTGCCCTGCTCATCCGTCTGATGGACAGCCTCGATGCGCTGGTCGGGCTTCACCAGCACCACGCGCATCCGCCGCCCACGGGGCTGAAGCTGCACTATGACGCGGTGCGAGACCTGCTGTCGGTTGCATGGTCCTACGACCTCCAGTTCTCCGACAGCGGCACCCTCCTGCCGGCAGATCTCTTTGACGCCTGGTTCGAAGAAGTGAGCATGCGGCCGCGTCGCATCGCCTGACACACCATCGGCGCGCCGGAAAACCGCCACACCCGACCTGCGCCCGGTCGACCGACCCAGGCCAAAAAACCGACGCCGGTGAAATGACGCGCCCAAAGGGGTCAGAGCCCGTAACTCTGCAACGGGATCCGACCCCGGGCCGACCATCGGTCGGCCCCCACCATCAGCAGCAGGGAACTGTCGAAGGCGGGGCGCGGGGTGCAACCCCGCAAAATCCCGCCACCCTCACGACACTGAATCGAAAACCGGTTTCGGCACGCCGCTTGCACTGCATCCAGACGAAAGCCCCCATCCCTGTTTCTGGAACCGTTGCAGATGTCCCACTCCGTCACTTCGATCCTTTCCCAGATCCGCTCCTATCAGACCCAGATGGGACAGCCGGCGGCGCTCAACCCGCTGGCCGAAGCGCCGCGTAGCAATGCCCTGCCGGGCACGGTGCTGGATGCGCCGCAGGTCCAGCCCGCCAGCTTCACCGAGACCCTGCGCGGTGCCATCGCCGGCGTCAACGATGCCCAGCAGACGTCCGGTGCCCTGGCCAAGGCCTTCGAGCTGGGCGAGCCCGGTGCCGACCTGGCCAAGGTGATGGTCGCCTCGCAGCAGTCCCAGATCGCCTTCCGTGCCACCGTGGAAGTCCGCAACCGTCTCGTCCAGGCTTACCAGGACGTGATGAACATGCCGCTGTAAGGAACGTTGACGCATGGCACTGACGCTCTCCAAGGAAACCCTGAACGCCGAAAAGGCCGGGCAGTGGTTCGACCGCCTGCAGAGTCTGCAGATCACCCGCCGCCTGGGCCTGATGGCGATGATCTCGGTGGCGGTGGCGGCAGGCCTGTTCGTGTTCTTCTGGTCGCAGAAGCCCGGCATGGTCCCGCTGTACACCGGGCTGGACCAGAAGGCGACCGCCGAGGCCACTGACCTGCTGCGCGCGGCACAGATTCCGTTCGAGCTGGACCCGGCCACCGGCGGCATCACCGTGCCGGAAAAGAACCTGCACGATGCCCGCCTGAAGCTGGCAGGCTCGGGCCTGACCGACAGCGGCAAGCTCGGCTTCGAGCTGATGGAACGTGACCCCGGCTTCGGCGTCAGCCAGTTCGTCGAAAGCGCGCGCTACCAGCACGCGCTGGAAACCGAACTGTCGCGCACCATCAACACGCT
>PJUE01000533.1_pt1 | contig 22236 bp, 16 predicted proteins | sample 1512171 | NCBI WGS metagenome assembly PJUE01 (sample SAMN08177674, study PRJNA422409) | Feces metagenome, whole genome shotgun sequencing project. | isolation source: Chicken feces (3) enriched on wood chips: alkali lignin treatment | host: Gallus gallus | place: USA: Madison | collected 2015-01-15
ACCTTGCCGTCGCGCAGGGTCCAGGCGTAGCCGCCGGTAGCCGGGTTGCGGTGCACCTCGCGCAGGTAGCGCACGCAGTGCTCGACCGCCTCGCGGTATTCGGCATTTCCGAATTCGCGGTAGGCCATCGCATAGTTGAAGACGAAGCGCGTGCTGCTCACCAGGTGGCGGTGGCCGGCATCGTAGATGCTGCCGTCATCGCGGAAGTAGTGGAAGAAGCCACCGTCCGGATCGATGCAGCGGGGGTGGTAGAACGCCATGGTGTCGGCGATGTGCGCGCGCAGGAAGGCGGGCGAACGGAAATCGGGCGAGGTGCTCATGCGGAAAAGTCCTGTGCGTGCAGCAGCTGCTGCACTTCAGCGAGCGAGGGCATCGCGGCGAACGCGCCCTTGCGGGTTACGGCCAGCGCGCCCACCGCGGCGCCGAAGCGCAGCGTGGCGGCGATGGCCTGCGGGTCCTGGCAGAACGCAGCGAAGCCTGCACCTGCCCCGCCGCGCTCCAGCAGGCCGACCAGCACACCACCGACGAAGGCATCGCCGGCCGCCGTGGTGTCGACCGTGGCGACGTTGAAGCTGGTGACCTGGCCCTGCTGCTCACGGGTGTACCAGTGCAGTGTGGCGGCACCATCGGTGACGATGACCCAGCGCGCCTGTGCGGCCAGCAGGCGCTGCAGGACCACCTGGTCACCCTCGGTGCCGTACGGCGCGGCAAGGTAATCCAGTTCCTCGCGCGACAGCTTGACCAGGTCGGCACGTTCCAGCGCCTGCCACAGCCACGGCGTCGGGTCGACATCCGCCGGCCACAGCGCCGGGCGCAGGTTGAGGTCCAGACTGACCACCGCACCGGCCGCGCGGGCGCGGTCCATGCCGGCGAAAGTCGCCTCGGCGATGGCCGGTTCGGTCAGGCTGTTGGAGCAGACGTGGAAGCACTGTGCGCTGTCCAGGCAGGCGGACTGGAAATCGCTGTCACGGAACAGCAGATCCGCCGCCGGCGGGCGGTAGAAGCTGAAGCTGCGCTCGCCGGTCGCGTCCAGGGCGACGAAGGCCAGCGCGGTCTTGGCCGCGTCGGTACGCACGATGTAGTCGGTGCCCACACCGTGCTCGACCAGGCTCTCGGCCAGGAAGTCACCGAACATGTCGCGGCCGAGCATGCCGACGAACTGGGTGGTCGCACCCAGCCGCGCGGCGGCCACGGCGACGTTGGCCGGCGCACCGCCGGCGTACTGCAGGAACGCGCGCGGCGTGTCGGCCGAGACCGGCGGCTGCGCTAGTAGATCGATCAAAATTTCGCCGAAGCAGACAATGGCACCCATTCCGGACTCAGCCTCCCTGCGCTGCGGAGGCCGGCGGGCGCGAGCCCACCAGACCGTAGAAGATGATGTAGACGTAGCAGACCACCGGCAGCACGAAGCTCAGGTGCAGACCGATGCGATCAGCCAGCATGCCCTGCAGCAGCGGGATCACCGCGCCGCCGACGATGGCCATGATGAGCAGGCTGGACGCCTTGTTGGTCAGCGGCCCCAGGCGTTCGATGGCCAGCGAGAAGATGGTCGGGAACATGATGGAATTGAACAGACCCGTCGCCACGATGCCGTACAGCGCGACCTTGCCGCCCGACGCCAGGGTGACCGCCAGCAGCACCACATTGGCCACCGCGAAACCGGCCAGCAGGCGGCGCGGCGAGAACTTGGCCAGCAGCCATGCGCCAGCGAAACGGCCGACCATCGCGCAGCCCCAATAGGCCGACACGTACTGCGTGGCCTGCTGTTCGGTCATGCCGCCAATCTCCGGCAGCGCCAGGTAGTTCACCATCAGGCTGCCGATGGACACTTCGGCGCCGACGTAGAAGAAGATGGCGAGGACGCCGAACAGCACGTGCGGGTGCTTCAGGGCATCGAGCAGCGTGTGGTGGCTGGTATCGGCCTGCTCGGTCGATTCAGTCAGGCTGGGCAGGCGGAACAGGTAGACGAACACGGCCAGCAGCGCCAGCGCGATCGCCAGGCCCACATACGGGCCCTGCACCGACTGCGCCTCGGCGGCACGGTAGGCAATCTGCTCGGCCACCGGCATTGCGCCGATCTCATCGCCGCTCTTCACCGCGGTGCTGAGGATCAGGAAGCCACCGAACAGCGGCGCCAGTGTGGTTCCCAGCGAGTTCAGCGCCTGCGCCAGGGTCAGACGGCTGGAGGCGGTCTGTTCCGGGCCGAGCAGCGCGACGTAGGGATTGGCAGCGACCTGCAGCACGGTGATGCCGCTGGCCAGCACGAACAGCGACGCAAGGAACGCTTCATAGGTGCGCAGCGCCGCCGACGGCCAGAAGCCCAGCGCGCCTACACCGGCAATCAGCAGGCCGGCGATGATGCCATTCTTGTAGCCCAGGCGCGCCACCAGCCGACCGGCCGGCACCGACATCAGGAAGTACGCGCCGAAGAAGGTGAACTGCACCAGCATCGCGCGGGTGTAGTTCAGCTCGAACACCGCCTTCAGGTGCGGAATCAGCACATCGTTGAGGCTGGTCAGGAAACCCCACATGAAGAAGATGGTGGTGGCGACCGCCAGCGCAGAACGGGCGTTCATGACCGGAACCTGGCTGCTGGAGGAGCCCGATGGGCGGGGCGTTGCGGAGATCGGCATGCGGTTCGCGCCTCGATGCGCGGAAGGTCGTTGTTGCGTGGAAGGAGTGTGCGTTGAACAGGATCAGGTGGGTCGGGCCGCGCTGCTTTCGCGGATGCGCAGCTGCACCGGGGCGACCGTGCGCCGCGGCGGCGCATCCGGGTCGTCCAGCCGCTGCAGCAGCAACGCGGCCGCCTGCCGGCCACGCTCGCGCGGGTCGGCGGTCAGGGTGGTCAGCGGCGGCACCGCCACCGATGCCTCGGAAATATCATCGAAGCCGGTGACCGCGAAATCGCCACCGGGACGGATGCCGCGCGAGTTCAGGCCCAGCATCAGGCCCAGCGCGACGGTGTCGTTGTAGCAGACCGCCGCGCTCGGCCGGTGGCCATCGACGAACAGCTCATCGGTACGCGCTGCGGCTTCCAGGCGGTTCGGTGCAGATTCGATCATCCAACCCGGCGGCAGCGTCAGCCCGGCCTCGGCCAGCGCCTGCTGGAAACCAGCGCGGCGCTGGTGGCACGAGCTGGAATCGGCATGGCCGCCGAAGAAGGCGATCTGGCGATGGCCGCGTTCGATCAGGTGGCGGGTGGCGAGGTAGGCACCGTGCTGGTTGTCCAGGGTCAGGAAGTCCCAGTCGGCGCCGCCCAGCTCACGGTTGAACAGCAGCACGTTGGCATTGGCACCCAGCGCCTGGCGCACCAGGGCGGCATCGCTGCCCTCGGCCGGCGACAGGATCAGGCCGGCCGGGGTGTGTTCCATCAACGTGGACAGCACCGCCTGCTGGCGCTCGGGCGATTCGCCGGTACTGCCGAGCAGGGTCACATAGCCGCGCCCACCCAGTGCCTCGTCCACGCCAGAGGCGAATTCGGCGAAGAACGGGTTGGACAGATCGTTGATGACCAGCGCGATGCTCGACGAGGTACGACGGCGCAGGTTGGCCGCCGCACGGTTGTAGACATAGCGCTGGCGGCGCAGCTCGGCCTCGACCTTGGCCCGGGTATCGACGTTGACCAGCGGGCTGCCGCGCAGCACCAGGGACACGGTCGCGCGCGAAACGCCGATGGCACGGGCGATGTCGGTCACCGTCACCGCCTTGCCGGAACGCTTGCTGGAACTGTCGCTGGTGTCGTTCATCGTCTTCCCGGACTCCGCTGGAAGCTCAAGCGTAATGGATCGGGGCCGCCTCATGGCGTGCCGTTCGCTGGGTTGCCTGCAACGGCACCGCCCCGATCATCGCAGCTGGCTGCCTGGTGCAGCGCACCAGGAGACCGGCAGGTCGGCCACGGCCGTGCCCCAGCCCTGGGTCGGTGCCTTGCCATCCAAGGCGAAACGCAGGCGCGGACCCTGCTGCAGGCGGTTCCAGTCCAGCCACACCGGTGCATGGGCCTGGCCATCCACCTGCACGCCCTGCACATACTGCAGCCGGCGGCCATCGGCGCCCGGCGCGTCGATGCGCAGGGTGCGGCCGTTGCCCATGTCCACTTCCACCTTGGCAAAGCGCGGCGTGTGCAGCAGGAACTCGCCGCTACCCGGCACCGCCGGGTACATGCCGATGGCGCTGAACAGGTACCAGGCCGACATCGTGCCCAGATCGTCATTGCCGGTCACACCATTGGGCGCGTTGGTGAACAGCTGCTGCGCGGCACGCAGCACGTTGGCGGTCTTCCACGGCTGGCCGATCAGGGTGTACAGCCAGGGCGAGTGCAGGTCCGGCTCGTTGTTGGGGTTGTAGCGGAACTGGTTGTAGTAGCTGTACGGCCCCACCACCCACTCCTTGCGGGCGGCATTGAGCGGATCGGCTTCCAGCGCATCCATCGCGAAGAAGGCATCGAGGCGGCGGCCGGCCTGTTCGCGGCCGTCCATCGCTTCGACCAGGCCCGGCACATCCTGCTGCGCCAGCCACTGGTACTGCCACGCGGTGCCCTCATGGAAACCATGCTGCGAACGCGGGCTGTAATGGCCGTCGGCCGGGGTGTACCACTGGCCGTCCTCGGTACGCGGGCGCGGGAAGCCGGTGAAGCCGGTCTCGGCGTCACGCACCTGTGGGTCCCACACCTTGTGCCAGTTGCGGCCGCGTTCGCGCAGCGTCGCCGCATCCTGGGCGTGGCCGAGGCCATCGGCCATCTGCGAGAGCGCGCAGTCGGCCACCGCATACTCCAGCGTGGCCGAACCACCGTGATGCGGATCGACATCCATGCCCTTGGAGGGGAAGGCGCGGTCGTAGGCCACGTAGCCCTTGTCCAGGTAGGTGGGGTTGCCCGAACGGCCGGCCATGCGCGAGTTCAGCGGCGGCGTACCGAAGGCATTGCGGCGCAGCGCATCCCAGGCCTGCGATTCACGGCCCTTGAGCGCGCCGAAGCGCCACAGGTCGACCATGAAGGGCGTGACCGGGTCGCCGGTCATGATGTTGGTTTCGAAGTTGGCATAGCCCCAGCGCGGCAGCCAGCCGCCCTGCTCGTCGATGGCCAGCAGGGTGCGGCCGATGTCGCGTGCCACGTCCGGGCGGGTCAGCGCCAGCCACTGGTTCTGCGCGCGGTAGGTGTCCCACAGCGAGAAGTACTCGTAGTAGGTCCAGCCATCGGCGCGGTGGATGCCATCGTCGTAGCCGCGGTAGCGGCCGTCGGCATCGCTGCCGGTGAGCGGCTGCAGCAGCGCGTGGTACAGCGCGCTGTAGAACACGGTGCGGTCATCGCCGCTGCCACCCTGCACGCGCACCCGCGCCAGCTCCTGGCGCCAAGCCTGCTGGGACAGCGAGCGCATCTTCTCGAAGCCGATCAGCGCCCCACCCTGCATGCCCTCGGCGCGCAGGTTGGTGCGCGCCCCTTCGGCATCCACGTGCGAGATCGCGCTCACGGCGGTGACCGACTGGCCCTTGGCCAGGTCGAAGGTCAGCCAGGCACCGTTCGGCTTCTGCTCGCCTTCCATGCTGTGCCGCGCGTTGGGCAGGCCACCGGTCTCGCCCCAGGTGCCGTGCGCCTTGAACGGGCGATCAAACTCGACGCGGAACCAGGTGGTGTACTGGTGGCCGCCGCAGAAGCTCTTGGTGACCAGCTTGCCTTCGACCACGCGGTCGCCGACTACGTCGACCACGCTGCCGATGACCGAATGGCGCTCATTGGCCTGGCCGACGTTGATCATCAGATGGCCGTCGCCGCTGCGCTGGCTGAAGGTGTAGCGCTCGGCCGCTGCGCGGGTACGCGCGGTGGCCTCAGCGTCGATGCCGCCGTAACTGGTCAGGCGCACCTTGTAATAGCCGGCCTGGCCGACCTCACCGTCGTGGGTGTAGCTGGAGGCGTAGGCCTTGTGATCGAACTGCTTGGCGTTGGCGGTATCGAAATCGCCGCCCGGGCCGATGCTGCCGGTGACCGGCAGGATCGAGACCTGGCCGCCCTGCTCCCAGCAACCGGCGCCGGACAGGAAGGAATGGCCGAAGCCGCGGATCTTCTCGTCGTCGTAGCGCCAGCCCGAGTAGTGGCTGCCGATCGGGCTGACCTGGATGAGGCCGAACGGTGCCGAGGCGCCGGGGAAGGTGTTGCCGTCATCCTTGCCGCCGATGAAGGTGTTGACCTCGCGCTCCAGCGCGGCCGGTGCGGCCTGCAGCCAGGGCGTGACGGCCAGTGCCAGCAGGCAGGCGATGCGCGCCAGCGGGCGATGGGACAGTGCCGGCGAGCGGCGGGCAGACAGACGGCGGGACAACCTGGTCACGGACAGGACTCCTTGGCGGCAGGGCGGCATCGAAGCGCCGGCCGCGGTGGCCGAACGCCTCGTTTCCATCGGTACAAATCCGCACCCCGGCGGATTTAGATCGATTGAAGTAAAGCAGGGAGCGCCCATCCATGCATTCTGCGCCGCAGCAAAAGAGGGGGTTTTCTCTCTGAAGGGCTTGCAGCCCTGCACCTGCTTCAAGCCGGAGCCGAAGCAAAAGCAGAAGCTGGCTTTCCGTGGGTTGGCGGGGTGGGTCCGGTTGAGGGGGACGCCGTAAACCCATCCATGGGGGCTTGGTCGCCGCATCCATGCGGCTCACACCCCCTCATCCGGACCCACCCCGCCTTCGACAGTTTTCTGCGATCTGTCGGACTTCAAACCTTCAATTTCGACGTCTGACAGATTTCACCGACGAATGGAGCGATGTTCCAACCGTCACCAGGAAACTGTCGGGGGTGGGGCGGTGTGGGCTGGCAGGACCGCAGGCGCCATGGATGGCGCCTACGAGCCCCCATGGAAGGGTTTACGGCGTGTCCTGCCGGCCCACACCGCCCCGCCCATCCAGCAGCAAGCCAGAGCTGCCTTTGAACTTGAAGTTGACGTTGCCGTGGCTTGAAGCAGGTGCAGGGCTGCAAGCCCTGCCGAACCACCCTCCCCTTTGCGCATGTAAACGATTCCAGCGCATTTCAGCGAATCATCATTCGGCAGACACGTCACTGCAATATTGCGCAGCAGCATGCGCAACCCCGCCAGCCATGCTAAAAATCGCCCCGCCATCGCTTAGATCGATCCAAGCGAATTCAGGGATGGCCCGGAGTTGGGGACCGGAACAGCACGTACCCGAGCACCAGCGCGCCGCCCCAGGCAGCCGCGCGGCTTAAGCAGAAATCGGCACCACAGATTAGATCGATTCAAGTTCCGCGTCAGTCACCGGATCAATCCAGGAGAGAGGGAGAGATGGCAATGAAGCATTCAACTCGCAAGCACGGTCGCGACACCTTGTCGCTCGCCGTCGCGCTGGCCCTGGCCGCAGCCGTCGCGCCGACCGGCGCCGCTGCCCAGCAGGCCCCCGCACAGCCGACCACCGGCGGCAGCGATGCCACCACCCTGGACAGCGTCCAGGTCACCGGCTACCGCTACGCGATCGAAAAGAGCCTGCAGCAGAAGCGCGACGCCAACGCCGTGGTCGAAGTCATCACCGCCGAGGACGTAGGCAAGTTCCCCGACAAGAACGTCGCCGATTCGCTGCAGCGCGTGCCCGGCGTGGTCATCACCCGCGACGGTGGCGAAGGCAAGAGCGTCAGCGTGCGCGGTCTTGACCCGGATCTGACCCTGACCCAGTTGAACGGCAACTACATCGCCACCTCCGAAACCAATGACGAGGCCAGCCGTTCGTTCAACTACACCCTGCTGCCGTCGAACATGCTCTCCAGCGCCGAGCTGTTCAAATCGCCGGAAGCACGCATCGATGAAGGCGGCATCGGCGGCACGGTCATCCTGCACACCCGCCGTCCGCTGGAGATGGAATCCAACTCCGGCTATGTGACCCTGGAAGGCGTCTCCTCCGATACCCACCAGGATGTCGATCCGCAGGCGTCGGCGCTGTACTCGTGGCACAGCAAGGACGAACGCTTCGGCGTGCTGGTCGGCGTGACGCAGCAGAAGCGCACCAGCCGCACCATGGAAGTGACCACCGAGAACTACCAGTGGTATGGCACCGACGTCGACGCCCGTGATGTCAACGGCAACGCCCTCACCCAGGGCGGTATCAACTACTGGTGGGGCAATTCCGGCTTCAACGACCAGTACGGCAACAACTACAGCGACTTCTTCATGCCCACTTCGGTGAACTTCGCCGTGAAGGAAGAGAAGCGCGAGCGCAAGGGCGGCCAGCTGACGTTCCAGTTCAAGCCGGTCGACAACCTGACCCTGACGGCCAACTATTTCCGCTTCCAGCTGGACGGCGACTATACGCAGAACATGCTCAAGGTGCCGGAATGGAACATGGCCCGCTACAACGGGGACGGCAACTGGGCCGGCGGCCGCCTGCTCAATGGCCTGACCTTCGACCCCAGCGGCACCGTGGTCACCGGCGCACAGTTCGAGAAGCTGCCGGGCAAAACCTACTACTGCAGTGAAGACGAAGCTGCAGCCGCGGGCCTGGCCCCGGGTGGCTGGGGTCCGGACGACTGCACCATCCCGACCCCGCAGCTGACGGGTGGCTACAGCCGTGAGAAGGCCCTGTCGCAGACTGCCGACCTGACCATCGACTGGGACATCAGCCCGCTGTGGAAGGCCTCCTTCAGTGGTGGCCGTACCTGGTCCGAAGGCGGCCCGTCGATGAACTTCCGCATGTCGGCCAAGCCGCGTCGCCGCGTCAATGGCGTGTGGGAATCGGGCAACCAGTACACCGCGTGGGACTTGACCGGCACGCCGACGCTGACTGTCTCGCCGAACCTGCAGGAGGTGCTGATGAATGGCATCGCCGAGGTGGACACCGGATCGACCGATTCGTCGTGGATGCAGACCGAGGTCAAGCAGAGCCACTTCCAGGCCGACGTCACCAAGATGTTCGAAAGCGGCTGGCTGGATTCGATCCAGTTCGGCGCCAAGTACCGTGATGGCAAGGTCCATCGCAACACCGGCAACACCTACTGGGTCTGCCAGGGTGCTGATCCGAGCGACTACGACAGCCGCTACCAGGCCGGCTGTGACAATACCGCCGGCATCGCCCAGCCCGGCTTCTTCCTGTCCAACCCGATCAGCGGCCTCGGCCACGGCTTCAATGCCAACGTGTTCCCGGGCATCAACTACCCGGCCTACATCGATTACCTGAACAGCACCTACGGCCAGTCGCACAACCGCGTTGAGGACGATTTCGTCTACAACGTCAACGAAAAGATCTATTCCGGCTACCTCCAGGCGAACTTCCGTACCGAACGCCTGCGCGGCAACGTCGGTGTGCGCGTGGTGCGTACCGAGCAGTTCGCCCAGTCCAGCGACTCCATCGAACGCTTCAACGATTACTTCCTGGACAATGCCTCCGGCGCACCGATGTCCTGTGATGATCCGGCAGCGGCCGCCTACCCCACCTACGGCTGCGAGAGCGGCTTCGTGCGCCTGCCCGACAATCTGGCCCGCGAAAAGACCTACGAGCTGATCGGCTCGGACCGCACCTACACCGACGTGCTGCCCAGCTTCAACATCGCCTGGGACATCACCGATACGCTGGTCCTGCGCGGCGCAGCGTCGAAGGTCGTGGCACGCCCAAGCTACACCAGCATCGCCTCGCCGGGCAGCCTGAGCTATTACAGCGCCGAGTACGTCAACGACCGCCGCGTCGCCGGTGGCGCACCGACCGAAGGCTGGGCCGGCAGCGGCAGCAACAAGAACCTCGAAGCCTTCAAGGCCACCCAGTACGATCTCGGCCTGGAGTGGTACTTCATGCCGGGCGCGGTCGCCGGCGTCGGCCTGTTCCGCAAGGACATCAGCAACTTCACCGTGCCGATCGTGCGTGACGTGCAGATGGAAGTCGGCGGCGAGATGGTAACGGTGCAGGACTACAGCACCCAGGCCAACGGCCGTGATGCGGTATCGCAGGGTGTGGAACTGTACGGCCAGTACACCTTCGATTTCGGCCTGGGCGTGCAGGCCAACTACACCTACAACGACACCAACCTGGCGTCGATCGAACTCAATGGTGAGAACCTGGGCGCATCGCCGCTGGTGGGCAGCGCCAAGAACCAGGCCAACCTGACGGTGTTCTACGAAACCGACCGGTTCCTGGCCCGCGCCTCGTACAACCGTCGCGGTGAAGTGGTTGGTGGCCTGGTCAATGGCATGACCCAGTACACCGAACCGTACGATCAGCTGGATCTGAACGTGGCCTACAACTTCACCGAAGCGCTGACCTTCACCGCCTCGGTGCTCAATGCCACCAAGTCCGAACAGCGCATCTACCTGGGCAACGACACGCAGTCCCGCCTGATCTCCAACCTGTATTCGGGCCGGCAGATCTACTTCGGCGCGACCTACAAGTTCTAAGCCCCAGCGCAACGGTCCTCCACGGCAGCCACGCTTTCACAGGTGGCTGCCGTTTTGTTGTGCGCGACCGCGGAAATACGCCGTTGTAGAGCCGAGCCCATGCTCGGCTGCGCTTCGCTTTTTGTAGAGTCGAGCCATGCGCGACCGATCGTCGAACAGCAGTCGAGCATGGCTCGACTCTACAAAAAAAGCGGGTTACAGCGCGGCGTCCAATGCCTTGCGCAATGCCGCCACCGTGGCGGTGCTGGTCTGGCTCCAGTCCGGGTCGAGCCCGCGCAGCACCGGGTTCTGGAACTGCATGGCCGAGCGCCGCAGGGCCTTGGCCGAGGCGTGCAGTTCGCTGCAGCCGGTCTGCCGGGCGACGCCGGCGATGTTGGCCGGGCCCAGACCGGCACCAGCCATCACGCCGATACGCCCCGCCGACTGGATGACGAGCGCGGCGAGCACCTTGCTGCCCGCCTCCGCGCTGACCTCCCCACCCGATGTCAGCACACGCTGGCAGCCCAACCCGATCACCTGCTCCAGCGCCGCGGAAAGATCACGGGTGGCATCGAAGGCACGATGGAAGGTCACCTGCAGCGGACCGGCGGCCTGCACCAGTTCGCGGCACAGCGGCAGATCGATGTCCCCCTTCGCGTCCAGTGCGCCGATCACCACGCCATCGCAGCCCAATGCGCGGCACTGTGCGATGTCACGCAGCATCAGTTCGGTTTCAAGAGCGTCATAGTGGAAATCACCGGCGCGCGGGCGTACCAGCACGAACAGCGGAATGGTCAGCCGCTCGCGGGCCATGGCGATGCTGGCAAACGACGGCGTGGTTCCGCCCTCGGCCAGGTTGTCGAACAGTTCGATCCGGTCGGCACCGCCCGCCTGTGCGGCAAGCGCCGAGGCCACCGAATTGCTGGCGATCTCCAATCCCAGCCGCGCGCTCACGCCTGGGTGCTCGTGTAGATCGACGGCGAATCGCGCAGGTCATCCTGGCGCTGCGCATCGCATACCGCATAAACGAAGCCGCGATGCAGCGCGTACGCACCCACCTCGCCCCGCTTGTTCATCGCCAGGAAGCAGACCTGCAGTGTCCTGCTGGCTTCCGGCCGCTTGCGCACCACCCGGTCGATGGCCTCGCGGCAGGCCTGGGCCGGCGTACGGCCCTGGCGCATCAGCTCGACCACCAGGAACGAGGCCGCATTGCGGATCATTTCCTCGCCAACGCCCGAGGCCGTGGCTGCGCCCACCTCGTTGTCCACATACAGGCCCGCGCCGATGATCGGGCTGTCGCCCACCCGGCCGTGCAGCTTCCAGGCCATGCCACTGGTGGTGCAGGCGCCTGCGAGGTTGCCCTTCGCATCCAGCGCCAGCATGCCGATGGTGTCGTGGTTGTCGCTGTTGCCGGGGATGCCGCGGCGCTCGGCGTTGATCTGCGGCTGGTACTTCTCGGTTTTGAGCCACTCGCGCCAGGCGGCTTCGGCCTGCGGCGTCAGCAGGTGCTGGCGCTCGAAGCCCTGCTGCACCGCGAACTGCTGCGCGCCCTCGCCCACCAGCAGCACGTGCGGGCTGTTTTCCATCACTTTGCGGGCCACCGATACCGGGTGCAGGATGTCGACCAGCGCGGCAACCGCACCACAGCGGCCATCGCCATCCATGATGCTGGCGTCCAGGCTCAGCACGCCGTCGCGATCCGGGTTGCCGCAATGGCCGACGGTGGGATTGCACAGCTCGCTCTCGGCCCAGCGCGCACCTGCTTCGACTGCGTCCAGGGCGCTGCCACCGCTGGCCAGCACCGTCCACGCCGCCTGGTTGGCCGGCACGCCGAAATCCCAGGTTGAAACGACCTTCGCCCCGCCCTGCGCGCGCGCCTGCACGCCCGGCAATGCCGCCATGCCTGCGGCAAGTGCTCCGGCCTGAAGGAACTGCCTGCGATCCAACATGTCCGCCTCCGTCGTCCGTTCGGCCGTCGGCAGGCTGCCGGCAGCCCTTGCTGTTGTTCTTATGCCGGCGTGCGTGCCGCGTGCCAGACCGCCGCGCCGAGTACGCCCAGCTGGCCGTGCTCGACGCGCCACACCGGCACCTGGCGCAGCACGCCGGTCAGCACGCCCTTGTTGAGGAAGCGCTCGCGGAAGCGGCCATCGGCGAGGAAATCCTGCACGTGCGCGGAGATGCCACCGGCCAGATAGACCGAGCGCGCGCCCACGGCAATCGCCGCGTCACCGGCCAGGCTGCCCAGCCACGCGCAGAACACCTGCAGGGTCTCCACCGCCAACGCATCCTCACCGCTGCGCGCCGCGCCGATCAGTGCCTCGGTGCTGCTCCACTGCGGGGTAACGCCACGCAGTTCGCACAGGCAGGGATAGAGATTCATCAAACCGCTGCCGGACAGCACGCGCTCGTTGTCCACGTGCGGCCAGCGCTGCAGCAGCATGCCCAGCACCTGCAGTTCCAGCGCGTTGCCGGCACCCAGTGCCGCGTGGCCCAGTTCGCTGGCCAGCACCGGCCGCTCGCCATCGGCAAAGCGCAGCGCAGCGCCCAGGCCGGTACCTGCGCCCAGTACCAGCGCCGGGAACGCCTGCGCCGGATCGGCATCGCCGTTCAGCGGCACCAGGGTGTCCGCCTGCAGATAGGGAATGGCCAGCGCCAACGCTTCGAAATCGTTGATCAGCTGCAGCGCCTGCAGCCCGGACTCGGCACGGGTTGCCGACAGTGACACTTTCCAGGACAGGTTGGCGTTGATCAGAACATCGCCATCGAGCACGCCGGCAATCGCCACCACCGCCGAGCGCACCGGCTGGCCGAGGCTGGCGGTGAAATCGGCCAGGATCGCGGCCAGGCTTGAGTGGTCGGCGCAGGCGTAGGTGCGATAGCTGCCCAGGCGCGGGGTCTGGCCCGGCATCGTCTCAGCCAGGGCCAGGCGGGCAAAGGTGCCGCCGACGTCGGCCACCACCAGATGATCGGGCGCGCCGTGGATGGCGGAGCTGCCGGCGGAAGTGCCGACAGAACAGGGACGTACCGGGGACGCGGCTGCAACGTTCACTCTGGCCTGCTTGAAGCGGTTCAATCGTACCGATTCTCAGGCATTGCAGTGCTGTTTGCCATCACTGGGGGGTGGCGCAGCGCAGCAGTGCAGCAGCGCGCACCCGATGTGGCGCTGCTGCCTGGCCACCCGGCAGGCTCAGGGCTGCGCCGTCTGCAGGCTGTAACGGGTGGTGGCGGTGAACACCGCGCCATCAGGCTGGGTCGAGCGCACCTCCACCTTGTGGCTGCCCACCTCGAGGTTGGTCGGCAGCGCGCCACGCCACAGGTGCGGCGATGCGGTGGCTTCTGGCGAGCGGTCGTAGCCACGCAGCGCGTCGGCGGTATCGTCGGCCACGTTCTCCACCAGCAGGCGCGGATCAGGCTGGCTGACCTGCTTCATCGGCTGCCAGGCGCCGCCGTCGACACGGAACTCGACCACGCTGGTGTCTTCGCCCATGTACACGTTGGCGTACACGCCCCATGCCGGGTAGGCGCCCTGGCGCAGCACCTTGGGCGCATGCAGGCCGATCTGCTCGCTGGCCGGGGCACCGGCCACGCGGTACTGCAGGCGGTAGCTGCCGTTACCGGCCACGTCCAGCAGCGCGTAGCCCTTCGGCGTGCCATCGCTCATGGTGCTGTCCGGCACGCCCGCAGCATTCTTCACGCCCGACCAGAACGCGCCGCAGTTGGCACCGACGTTGTATTCGTGCAGCGGCTTCTCACCCTGCCAGCCCTCGGCCTTGCCGTGGTAGACGTGCTGCTGGGTGTGGCTGTGGCCGCTCAGCACCAGCACGTTGCGGAAGTCCTTGAGCAGGTCGAACAGGCGCTGGCGGTCGGCGTGGCGGAAGGTCTCGCGACCCGGCGCGGCGTCGAACAGCGGGATGTGCATGCCCAGCACCAGCAGGCGGTCCTTGCGCAGGCCCTTCAGGTAGCCGGCCAGGAAGGCGAACTGGTCCTCGCGCACGCCACCGACGTACTTCGGCTTGGCGTTGGGGTCATAGACCACGTCATCGAGGAACACGAAGCTGGCACCGCCCTCTTCCACCGCGTAGGTGTCCGGGCCGTAGATGTTGCGCCAGCTGTCCAGCGAGTGGTCGTCGTTGGCGGCATCGAAATCCAGGTCGTGGTTGCCCGGCACATGGAACCACGGCACGCCCAGTGCGGTGGTTACCTTGTTGATGGCCGGGTACAGGCTCAGGTCGTCGTTGACGATGTCGCCCAGGGTGGTGCCCAGGCGCGCCTTGGTCTGGCCCACCAGCGGCGCCACGATGGACTGCTGGTAGTAGCCGATGTCCTTCAGGCTGGCCGTCTGCGAATCGGTGAAGACCAGCATCTGGAAGCCGCGGCGGCTGTCATGGCGGTCGGACTGCAGGGCGAAATCCCAGCCACGGTCGGCCGCGCCGGTGGAGGCGATGCCGCCGTACTTCAGCGCCGGCGAACCATTCGGGCGGTAGTGGCGCCAGAAGGTCGGCAGGCCGTCGGCCGCCTTCGGGAAGCTGTAGGCATCGGGCTTGATGACGAACACGGTCTGCCCGTCGCGCACCGGCAGGCTGTAGCTGCCATCGGCAGCGGTCTTGACGATGGTTTCGCCGTTGGAGACCTGCACTCCGGCCAGGCCCGGATCGGTCGCGCCGCGCCCAGGCCTGCCGTCGCGTTCGAGATAGACCTTGCCACTGACCACCGTGTCGGCGGCCCAGGCCGGCGAAGTCAGCAACAGGCAGCACAGCCAGGCGGCGGGCAGTTTCATGGGGGCGGTCCGGGAAAGAAAGACCGCCCATTGTAGATTCCGTTGATGACATCGCGCACGCGGTGTCGCCCGGTAGGTGCGGACCGTTGTTCCGCACGCCCCCATCAACGATGGCGCATTTCCAGCACATCGCGGGCGTCCTGCAGCGACAGCCCGCGCGCGCGCAGCAGCACCAGCAGGTGATACAGCAGGTCGGCCGACTCGCCCAGCAGGGCCTCGTCGTCCTGCGCCACCGCGGCCAGCGCGGTTTCCACGCCCTCCTCGCCCACCTTCTGCGCGATGCGGCGGATGCCGCCTTCGAACAGCGAGGTGGTGTAGCTGCCCGGCGGACGCTGCGCTTCGCGCACGGCCAACAGCTGGCCCAGGCCGCCCAGGAAGTCCTTCGGCGCGCCATCGAAGCAGCTTTCAGCACCGGTGTGGCAGGTCGGGCCGGCCGGACGTGCCAGCACCAGCACGGTATCGGCATCGCAGTCCACGCTGATCGACTGCACCGCCAGCACGTGGCCGGACTGCTCGCCCTTGGTCCACAGGCGCTGCTTGCTGCGGCTGTAGAAGGTCATGTGCCCGGTCACCCGGGTGATGTGCAGCGACTCGGCGTTGACATAGCCCAGCATCAGCACCTGCAGGGTGTCGGCATCCTGCACCACGGCCGGCAGCAGGCCGTCGCCCTTTGCCCAGTCCAGCGATTCCAGCGCCTGCGGCGACGGGCGTACTTCAATAGACATCTCGAACCTCGATCTGCTGTTCGCGCAGGTAGCGCTTCAAATCTGCGATGGCGATAACGCCGCTGTGGAACACGCTGGCAGCCAGCGCGCCGTCCACGTCGGCCTGGTCGAACGCCTGGGCGAAATGCTCCATCGCACCGGCACCGCCAGAAGCGATGAGTGGCACGTTGCACAGCGCACGGGCCTGGCGCAGCTGCTCGACATCGTAGCCACGGCGCACGCCGTCGCTGTCCATGCAGTTCAGCACGATCTCACCGGCACCGCGGCGCTGCGCCTCGACGATCCAGTCCAGCGTGCGCAGCGGCACGGCCTGGGTCTTGCTCGGGTCACCGGTGAAGCGGCGCACCCGCCACTGGCCATCGGCCTCGCGCACCGAATCGACACCGACCACCACGCACTGCACGCCGAATTCCCCGGCCAGTTCAGTGATCAGTTCCGGGCGTCCCAGCGCGGGTGAGTTGATCGACACCTTGTCGGCACCGGCAAACAGCACCCGGCGCGCGGTCTCGACGCTGTCGATGCCGCCGGCCACGCAGAACGGGATGTCGATCAGGCGTGCGATGCGCTCGATCCAGGCCACGTCCACCGAGCGCGCCTCGGGGCTGGCGCCGATGTCATAGAACACCAGCTCGTCGGCGCCCTGGTCGCGGTAGCGCTGGGCCAGCTCGGCGATGTCGCCCATGTCGACGTGGTCGCGGAAGCGCACGCCCTTGACCACGCGGCCATCGCGCACGTCCAGGCAGGGAATGATGCGGCGGCTCAACATTCCAGTGCCTCGCCCAGGTCCATGCGCTGTTCCAGCAGCGCCTTGCCGAGGATGGCACCGCCGCAGCCGGCCGCGCGTGCTTCGGCCACGTCGGCCACGTCACGGATGCCACCGGAGGCCTGCACCGCCACGCCCGGCAGCAAGGCCGCCAGGTGCGTGTACAGGCTGATGTTGGGGCCGGCCAGCATGCCGTCGCGGGCGATGTCGGTGCACAGCAGGTGACGCATGCCGGCGCGCGCGTAGCGCTGGGCCAGGTCGTCCAGGGTCACCCCGGCATTCTCGGTCCAGCCGTGCACCGGCAGCTGCCACTGGCCCTGCGCGTCCTGGCGGGCATCGAGTGCAATCGTGATGCGTTCGGCGCCGAACTCATCCAGCCAGCCCAGCACTTCATCGGGGCGGCGTACGGCCAACGAGCCGACCACCACGCGGTTGGCACCGGCATCGAGGATACGTGCCACGTCATCACGGCCGCGCACACCGCCACCGGTCTGCACCTGCAGCGACGTGTGCTGGCGGATTGACGCCAACAGCGGGGCCAGGGTGTAGCCACCGGCACGGGCCGCATCCAGGTCGACCAGGTGCATCCACTGCGCGCCCTGCGCGGCAAACGCCTGCGCGCGCGGCAGCGGATCGTCGCCGTAGGAGGTCTCCTGCGCGTAATCGCCCTGGCGCAGGCGCACCACGCGGCCTTCGCGGATATCCAGTGCGGGGTAGACGGTGAAACTCATGCAGCAGTGCCCTCGAGGAAATTGCGCAGCATCAGCGAACCGGTATCGCCGGAACGCTCGGGGTGGAACTGGGCGCCGAAGTAGCGCCCCTGTTCGATCACGGCGGTGAACAGGCCGCCGTGGTCACAGGCGGCGACGGTGTGGGCGTTCAGCGGCGCGGCATAGCTGTGCACGAAGTACGCGCTGGAACGGTCCGGCACGCCCTGCAGCAGCAGCGACGGGCGCAGCGCCAGCAGCCGGTTCCAGCCCATGTGCGGCACGCGGATGCCACAGGCCGGCACCAGCTTGCGCACCGTGCCGGGAATCAGGCCCAGCGCATCCACGCCGGTCTCTTCGGAGCGCTCGAACAGCAGCTGCATGCCCAGGCAGATGCCCATCAGCGGCACCTCCAGGCGGCGCAGCGGTTCAACCAGGCCCTGCGCATGCAGGCGCTGCATACCCGGTGCGGCCGCACCGACGCCGGGCAGGATCACCCGCTGTGCGCCGACCAGGCCATCGGCATCGCGTACCAGGCGCACGTTGGCACCCAATCGCTCCAGCGCGTAGCGCACCGACCCGAGGTTGGCACCGCCGGCATCGATCAGTGCAACCTCGCTCACAGCGCCCCCTTGGTGGTCGGCAGCGCGGTGCCCTGTCGGGCCAGCGCCGGGCGCAGTGCACGTGCCAGCGCCTTGAAGCAGGCTTCCACCTTGTGGTGGTCGTTGTCGCCGCGCACCTGCAGGTTGAGGTTCAGGCCGCTGGCATCGCACAGCGAACGGAAGAAGTGCGGCACCAGCTCGGTCGGCATGTCGCCCACGCGCTCGCGCTTGAACTCGCCTTCGAACACGAAATACGGGCGGCCGCTGAAATCCAGCGCGGCGCTGGCCAGGGTCTCATCCATCGGCAGGGTGAAGCCGTAGCGGCCGATGCCGCGCTTGTCACCCAGCGCCTCGCGCAGCGCCTGGCCCAAGGCCAGCCCGGTGTCTTCGATGGTGTGGTGCTCGTCGATGTGCAGGTCGCCCTCGGCCCGGATGTCCAGGGCGAAGCCGCCGTGCTTGCCGATCTGCTCCAGCATGTGGTCGAAGAACGGCAGGCCGGTCGAAATGTGCGCGTCGCCGACGCGATCCAGGTCCAGTTCGACGCGGATCTTGGTTTCCTTGGTATTGCGCTGGACCACGGCGGTGCGCGGTGCATCGGCCAGGGCGTGGGCGATGCCCGCCCAGTCCCACTCGCCACCGAACTGTTCGGTGCGCAGCTGGAAGCCACGGATGTTGAGGTTGTCGGCGAACTGCAGGTCGGTGATGCGGTCACCGACCATTCCCGAACGCGCCCAGTCGATGCTGCGGTCCTGCAGGTAGGCGGTCATCAGGCCGATGCCCGGCTTGCGGGTGGGTGCGTTGTCCTGCGGCCAGCTGCAGTCCACCAGCACGTCACGGAAGCGGATGCCCTGGCTTTCGAAGATCTGCAACATCAGATCGTTGGGGCCATCGAAACTGGCGCGCGGGTAGCTCTCGCTGCCCAGGCCGTCCTGGTTGGTGACGATGACGAACTGGTAGCCGGCGTCGCGCAGCTTCAGCAGCGCCGGGATCACCTGCGGCACGAAGCGCAGCTTTTCGTAGGCGTCGATCTGGAAGTCGGCCGGCTCCTCGATGAGGGTGCCGTCGCGGTCGATGAACAGAATGGGGGTCATGCAGCAGCCCTCCGGGCCGACAGGGCCGCGAGCACGCGGTCGTTTTCTTCGGGGCTGCCGATGCTGATGCGCAGGGCATCGCCCAGCTGCGGTGCGGCGCGCTGGTCACGCACCACCACGCCGGCGGCCAGCAGCGTATCGAACGCGGCCTGCGCATCGGCGAAGCGCACCAGCAGGTAGTTGCCGGACGAGCGGTACACGCGGCGCACGCCGGGCAGGCCCGGCAACGCGGCGAACAGTCGGTCGCGTTCGGCGATGACCGTGGCCACGCGCTCGGCGGTACGGGCCAGCGCCGCCGGCCGCAGGGCCTGCACGGCCAGCTCGGCACACGGTGTCGGCACCGGGTACGGCGCTTGGCAGCGACGCAGCACGGCAATCAGTTCCGGCGCAGCAATCAGGGTGCCAATGCGGGCCGCAGCCAGTGCGTGCGCCTTGGACAGCGTGCGCAGCACGGCGAGGTTGGCGTGCGCGGCCAGTAGCGTGGTCGCCGACGCGCGCTGCGCGTATTCGACGTAGGCCTCGTCGACCACCACCAGGGCCTGCCCGCGCAGCGCGGTGGCCACGCGTTCGATTTCGGCCAAGCCTATATCGCTGCCGGCCGGGTTGGACGGCGCGCACAGGAACACCAGCTTGGCGCCCTGCGCCTGTGCCGTGCCGATGACCGCGTCGAGGTCGGCACGCAGGCCGTCTTCGCCATCGACCAGCGGCACGTCGATCAACGGCGCACCCTGCAGGCGCGCACAGACCGCGTACATGCCAAACACCGGCGAGGTCATCAGCACACCGTCGCGGCCGGGCACGCACAGGGCGCGCACCAGCAGGTCGATGGCCTCGTCGCTGCCCCGCCCGACCAGCAGCTGCTGCGGCGGCACGCCGTACAGCGCCGCCAGGCCTTCGCGCAGCGCCAGCGGCTGCGGCTCGGGGTAGCGCCGGCTGCTGCCGGCACTGTCGGCCGGATTCGCCCAGGCCGATTCGTTGGCGTTCAACCACACCTCGCCCTGCACGGTCGCGCTGCGCGCCGAGCTGTAGCCGGCGAAGGCCTGCAGATCCGGGCGCACCAGCGCCAGCACGTCATCGATGGCGGCGCTCATGCGGCGGCCTCCATGCGCAGGGCCACCGCGCGCTCATGCGCATCCAGGCCTTCGGCGCTGGCGATGATGCGCGCGCAGCCGCCGATCGCGGCCAGGCCGGCAGCGCTGGCGCTCTGCACGCTGATCAGGTTCTGGAAGCTGGCAACGCTGACGCCGCTGTAAGCACGCGCGGCACCGGCGGTGGGCAGCACGTGGTTGGTGCCGCTGCAGTAGTCACCCAGTGCTTCGGGGGTGTAGTCGCCGAGGAACACCGAGCCGGCGGCCTGCACCTGGCCCAGCCAGTCACGCGGTTCGCGCAGGGCGAGGATCAGGTGCTCGGGTGCGTAGCGGTTGCTGATCGCGAAGGCATCCGCCAGCGTATCGACCTGGATCAGGCGCGAGGCCGACAGGGCCTGACGTGCGATCTCCTGGCGCGGCAGCAGCGCGACCTGGCGCTCCACTTCCGCCTCGACCGCCGCCAGCATCGCCGCATCGTCGGTCAGCAGCAGCACCTGCGAATCCGGGCCGTGCTCGGCCTGCGACAGCAGGTCCGCTGCCACGAACGCCGGATTGGCGCCGGCATCGGCGATGACCAGCACTTCGGAAGGACCGGCCGGCATGTCGATGGCGGCGGCGCCATCCTGTGCGACCTGCTGCTTGGCTTCGGTGACGAAACTGTTGCCCGGCCCAAACAGCTTGTCGCAGGCGGGAATGCTGGCCGTGCCGTAGGCCATCGCGGCGATGGCCTGGGCGCCGCCCAGCTTGAACACGCGCTGCACGCCGGTCAGGCGCGCGGCCACCAGCACCGCCGGATCGGCCGTGCCATCGGCGCGCGGCGGCGTGCACAGCACCACCTGCGGGCAACCGGCCAGCTGCGCCGGCACACCCAGCATCAGCGCGGTGGACGGCAGCGGTGCGCTGCCGGCCGGCACGTACAGGCCGACGCGACCGATCGGCCGCAGCATGCGTTCGCAGACCACGCCGGGCGCGGTTTCCACCGCATAGCCCTTGCCCATGCCCGCTTCATGGAAGCGCGTGATGCGCGCGGCGGCGTCGACCATGGCCTGGCGCAGTTCGGCCGGCACGGCGGCTTCGGCCGCGGCGAACTCGGCCTCGCTCACTTCAAACGACGTCAGTTCGACGCGATCAAAACGTGCGGTGATGGCACGCAGCGCCTCGTCGCCCTCTGCGCGTACCTGCGCGATCAGCGCGGCCACGGCATCACGGGTCTGCTGCGCCACGGTCTGCACCGGGCGGGTCAGCGCCGCGCTGCGGGCGGCTTCATCGAGTTGTGACCAGATCAGACGATTCATGCCAGCGACCGCTCCACGCTCAGTACCATCAGGCCCTGTGCGCCGGCGCGCTCCAGTTCTTCCATGCGCTGCCAGGTCAGCGGACCCGGGCACATGGTCTGCAGGCGAAGTGCACCGCCATCTGCAGGCAAACGCACCAGCGGTTCGGCATCGGCCAGCAGCTGCGCCAGCGCATCCACGCGGTCCTCGCTGGCGCGGAACATCAGCAGCTTGCGATCCTGCTTCTGCACCACGCCGTCCAGGCGCCGCAGCAGCATGCTCCGCAGCCCGGCGCGGGCATCGTCCGGCACGCGCACCGCACCGGCCAGCACGGCTTCGCTGTCCAGCAGGTTGTGCACCGGGGTGAGCTGGTTGGCGCGCAGGGTGGCGCCGCTGGAGACCAGGTCGCAGATCAGTTCGGCGGTGCCCAGGCGCGGGGCGATTTCCACCGAGCCGGAGAGTTCGACCACCTGTGCGTCCACGCCCTGTTCGGCCAGCCACTGCTTGAGGATGGCCGGGTAGCTGGTGGCGATGCGGGTGCCGGCCAGCTGCGCCGGGCCTTCCCACTGCCATTCCTCGGGCACGGCCAGCATCAGCCGGCACTGGCCGAAGCCCAGCCCGCGCAGGGCCTGGTAGGCGTCGGGCAGGCCGATCTGGCGGCGCGCGGCGGCCTGCTCGTCCAGCTCGTTGCGGCCGACGATGCCGAGGTCGCAGACGCCATCGGCGATCAGGCCGGGGATGTCGTCGTCGCGCACCAGCAGCAGATCCACCGGCAACGATTCGCCATAGCAGAACAGCTTGTCGCGGCTCTCGCGCCAGCTCAGGCCACAGGCGCTGAGCAGGTTACGGGCGGGTTCGGCCAGACGGCC
>PJUE01000536.1_pt1 | contig 22020 bp, 31 predicted proteins | sample 1512171 | NCBI WGS metagenome assembly PJUE01 (sample SAMN08177674, study PRJNA422409) | Feces metagenome, whole genome shotgun sequencing project. | isolation source: Chicken feces (3) enriched on wood chips: alkali lignin treatment | host: Gallus gallus | place: USA: Madison | collected 2015-01-15
AAGTCCAGGGCGGCGGGTGCGCTCGCGACGCCGTTGGGGGCCTGCATGTCCAGGGCCTGGGGAAGTCTCGCCATGCTCAGCCTCCCATCCGGCGACGCTGGGCCTGGGCGCCCATCTCGCCCAACACCGTCGATCCGGCCTCAAGGAACCCGCTGAACATATCCAGGCTCGCCTGACGTTTCGCCGCTGTCGCGTCGTTCAGCAGAGCGGTCGAACGGGTCAATCCGTCGCGCACGGTCTGCCGGGCGCGATACATGCCCTGCCGCGCCAGATCGTCGATCACCGCCAGCGCCGACCCCTGCAGCCCGCCCGCACCGGACGCCGCCGCCAGGGTCGCCGCCCGCGCGCCCACCCGGTCGCTGTCTTCCAGCGCCAGCGACGCGGCGATCCCCGCCTCGCGCCGCTCGTTCCGCGCCTGGTTCTGAAGGGCGCGGGCGCGCGCCTTCCCGGCGTTGCGCCGGCTGATCCCGCTGAAGATGGAGCCGACCGCGCTGAGACCTGCCGAAAGAAAGCTCATCGAAACACCCCTGCGTAAAGCACATAGTCCTGGCCGTCCGGCCCCCAGCCGCGCATCACGCCTTCGCGCGACAGGCCCAGCGCGGCGGCGTAATCATGGGCCGCCCAGCCGACGCCCGCGATCGGCGACGCCCTGACGGCGATCTCGACCCGCCGCGCCCGCGTCTCGGCGATCATCAGACGGAAGGCCCGGCGCACCATCGACCAGCTGCGCGGGTTCAGGTCCGCCGCATACAGCCAGCCGCTCCATCGACCGTGGCCCAGCGGCTCGATCCCGCCGCATGCCAGCGGTCGGTCCCAGCGGCGCGACCCCTCTGTCAGGGTCCAGCACAGTCCGGACGGTCGACCGGGCCCCAGTAGGGGATCGCCCGCCGCCGCCTGTTCCGCCGCGAAATCCGCCCGGGGCGAGATCCGCGCCGGATCGCTGGGCGAGAACCGCCGCAGGGTCAGGCCGCATCGGACGCTCAGCCCGCCTTCAGTCCGCATCGGCCAGCCCCCGAACCGCATGGACCACCATGTCCCAGCCGTGATCCGTCTCGACGAACAGCCGCTTTTCGTACTCCGCCCCGCCGGGCAGGGCCGTGGCCCATGTGGCGCGCCGCACGACGGGCCCGCCGACGTCGCCCGGCGCCCGGTTCAGCAGCCGGTCCGTCGCCGCATCGCCTTCCGCGCCCGTCGTCCCGACATAGGCGACGGCTGCATCCACCACCAACTGGGCGCGCGTATATCGGACCTTGCGCCCCGTCGTGGTGCCCGGTCCGGCCAGGTCCGGAGGCAAGCCCTCCCATCGGCTGCGATATGGCAGGCCGACATAGGCGCGCGGCGCCGTCGTCTCTTCGGGCAGGCTGACGGCGCCGTCGCTGCTTACGGCGCGGTCGCGATATTCGCCCCATCCGCTCCCGGGCTGCGGGGTCGCACCCGTCTCGGTCGCCGCCATCACCGTCACGCTCTCGCCGCTCAGATGATCCAGCCCGCTGAAACCGCGCTGCGCCGGGCCTGAATAGGCTTCGGCGGCGTCCAGGAACAGCTTGTCGCCGGGATCGGCCAGCCTCAGGATCAGTCGCTGCGTCTGCCCGCCCTTCTGGCGTCGCACGATCATGAACAGCCGTGACCGGCCGTTGATCCCGGGCACGACGCAACTGCTTTCCAGCACCATGCCGCCGCCCAGCGGGGCAGTCTCCGTCGGCAGGTCGCGCGCGGCCACGCCATGCCGGTTCCAACCGTAAACCTGCTGCTCCGCGTGATACGTCAGGCTGGCCTGGCCGCCGTCGCTCAGCCGCACCCAGATCAGGTTGTCCGGCTGCTTCAGCCAGTTCAGTTCTGCCAGACCGCGACGCCCGATATGCTCGGCGATGACGCTCAGGTCGCGTCCGCCGCTGGTCTGGTCGGGCTCCACCCGGCATTCGCGCAGCGTCTGTCCCCCGGCCGCGACGAACAGGACGCTGCCATAGGCCAGGATAGGCATGACGTCGGCGGACCCGAACTCGCTCACGGGCCGCGCCACGCAACCGGACGGACTGATCGGATCGTCAAGGGTGGCGCCTGTCACCAGGAACTCCCCGTCTGTCGTCCCGACGATCAGGAACGAGGATCCCGCCATCCAGACGATGCGGTCGCGGTCGCCGCCGACGATGCGGCGCACGGCGTCGTCGTCCACCACCCGCCCGGTGCCCAGCCCGGCGGTGAAGTCCAGCCCGCTGGCCGAGAAGCCGGCCGTCCGGGTCAGGTCGATCACGTCCGGTTCGGCCGCCGCCCCGGCCAGGGCCAGACGCTCTTCGCGAACGGCCGGGTTGGCGCTGGGCCAGCCGCGATAATCGGAATAGGCGCCTTCCGCCCAGGACGCGGTCCCCCCGCCGAGGCCTGTCGGGGCGTTGCCCTGCGCCGCCACCGTCACCTGGGTCGCGCTGACGTAAGCCGTCACATACAGGTTCACCGCACCGTCGTGCCAATAGGTCCAATCCGCGCTTCCGTCGGACACCGTCCCGCGAACATGGACGGGCGGCGTATTGCCAGCCGTGTCCGACCCTCCGGTGCGGATATAGACGCGGCCGTTCGACAGCCGCTCGGCGTTCATGGGGATCGACGGCTCTTCCGGCTCCCAGCTTCGCACGCCCGGATTTCCGTCGTTCTGTTTCAACCGGAACAGGGCGCCGACGTGACCTGGGTCAAATGTCGCCTTGTTGGCGGTCAGCGTCGTCCCGGCGAAACTCAGCCGGTGGGTGTCGTCGCCGTTCTCGGCCCGGAACGGCCCCTCGATCATCGACAGCCCCTCGAACGACCAGCTGGTGTTCGAATGGCGCCGCAGGATCCGCGGGCTGAAGCCGTCGCGATGCGTCAGGTAGATCACGTCCCCGGACTGCAGGAAGCGGATGCCGGCCAACCGGCTCTCTGCATAGGGGCTGACGAACTCGACCTGGGCCGCGCCGTCCATCACCGGCGCGCCGTTCACCGTCCAGACGCGCACATAGTTGTGGCCGAACTCCAGCACCAGGGCGTCGGCGCTGTTGCGCCTGAACGGGATCAGGCGCGCCTGTCGGCTCTGCATCTTTGGGTGGCCGACGAACCACGTCCCCGGACGGCGCCCGGTCGGCCCGGCCACCCGGCCGATCATGTTGTAGCCGAGGACGCAGCCCTTGGAATGCTGCGCCAGGTCCGAACGGGACCAGGCGTCGGGGCTCAGTTCGCCGACGTTGAAAGCGTTATTGAAACCGATCTGCCGCATCGGGCCAGATTGGCGTCGCCCGTTGGGGGGGCGGACGGCCGCCCTATTGGGCCGAAGCTCTCAACGCGCCCACCCGATCGGCGAACACGGCCTCGTCGGCGCGCGCGTCCTGGCCGTCGGTGCCCATGGCCGCCAGCACCGCGTCGTCCGCCAGTTTGCGCAGCTCCAGCGCCCGCTCGGTCGAACCGCCGATGGGTCTGGCCGCCCGCGCCGCCAGCTCGAACACGACGGCGTCGTGGACGTTGGCGTCCAAAGCATCGGCCGCCCGGCGCATGACGCAGCTGACGCGCACCGGGCCGCCCTGTTTGGCGCGCAGCACGGGCTGGCTGACGCCGTCCCGGCTCCACACGCCGCGCTCCCAGCCGCTGCGACGGTCGACCTCCCAGAACCTCAGCGCGCCGTCCGGCGCCACATAGTGGACGGGGAACTTCCAGTTCGCCGGGACCAGACCCGAGGGCTGCAGCTCGAAATACTCCAGCGCGCACAGCCATCCGTACTTCACCAGCACCGCGTCTATGGCCGGCTGCACATGCGGCAGGATCTTCACCAGCCGCCCCGGCGGCGGGTCCAGATCGGCGGACGGCACCGGATCTTCGCCCAGTTGCACCAGGGCGCCGTTGATCAACCTCGTCGTCGCATCGCTCATGTCGTCTGGCTCCTCGGGCGGCGGCCGTACTCAAAACGTCGAAGGCGGGAGGGGTCCCGTCCCTCCCGCCTTCGGTTTCAACCCGCCCCGTCTGTGTTTGAGCAGCACGGCCGGGGCGGGGAAGTCATGCGGGGCGGCTTACTGCGCCGAACCGTACACGGCCCAGCTCAGCGTCCCCGCGTCGGGGTCGCCGCCCTTCAGGGTGGCGATCAGCTCGGCCCGCCCGCCGTCTTTCACCGTGGCGGCGCGCGCCGCCTGGGCCGAGGCGTAGCCGGCCAACTCCCACAGCGGCTTGTGACGGTTGCCGATGGCGACGGACTTCAGCAGCGAGGCCGAGCCCGCCGCCGTCGCCACGTCCTGAGCGGCGACCAGGCAGTCGGTGTCGTTGGCGACGCCGATGTCCAGGGTGATCGCCGTCCCGAAGTCGGTGAACTCGATCGTGGAGATGGCGTCGAAGCGCGTCGTCCAGTCGACATAGCCCAGCGAGACCACGTCGTCCTGGGCGGCGTTGCCGGTCCAGTAGTCGCGCAGCATCCGCACCACGCGGCCGTTGCTGAAGAAGGGGTCGGTCAGAGAGCCCGCCGCGCCGCTGGCGGCGAGGTGGGCGGCTCCGAGGATTGCACCGATATGACGGGCCATGGGTTTCGTTCCTTGTCATCCTGCGGCCTTTCCGGGGTCCGCACGCCCGAAGGCGAAGAAGAAGAGGGCGGCCTGCCGGGCCTCAGGGCGACGCCCGGCAGGCCGGTGATTAAGCGATGTCCTTGACCTCGATCCCGGCGACGCCTTCGTCCCAGCCGCGAGCGGCGCCCGCTTCGGTCTCGTAGTAGGCGTACGCGCGCATGGATTTGTCGGTGCGCTTCTCGATGGTCGCGGTGTGGATCTCCCGCGCCTTCAGCTGCATCACCTTGTCGACCCACATCGGCAGTATGAAGGTGTCGGTCGTTCCGTTCTTCAGGTGCACGTCTTCGTCCATCACGAAGTCTACGCCCCAGGCGTGGCTCAGGTCTCCTGACTGGATTTGCTGGACGATGCGATAGTCGGCGCTGGTCACCGGAATGGTGGTCAGCAGTTGCGACACGTCGTCTTCGCGCAGGGCCAGCTTGATCCGGCCGCCCTGATGCAACTGCAGGATCTTGGTCTTTCGGATGATGCCGCGCGCCGTCAGGATCTTGCCCAGCGTCAGCGGCAGGGCGCCGGACGCGGGCACGGCTTCCTTCTCCAGCGTGTGCAGGAACTTGCGGCTGGCCACGTCGACGATCTTGCCCGACGGGAAGTTCAGGATGTTCTCGCCGTTCTCGCCGATGCGGGCGGGGGCGAAGAAGGCGTCGCGGACGCGGCTGTCCAGCTTGCGCATCTTGCCGGCGCGCATGGAGGCCATGACCTTGTCGGTCGGGTCCTGCAGCTGGTGGACCTTCTGGATGCTCTCGATGAACTTGCCGTCGTGAAACTGCTTCAGGAAGCCGACGCGGCGCGTCATCTCCAGCAGGCCCTCGGGGCTGTCGGGCACCACGGTGTCCACGTCCTTCGGATCGGACTGGCCGATGCTGTCGACGTTGAACATCTTGCCGGCTTCCGAATAGCTCAGGTCGGCGTCGATGTGGGGCAGATAGACGCTCTCGGTCTGCTGCGGAACCATGTTCAGGTTCGCGCGGAAGCCGTCGACGTCAGCCTGGGTGATCTGGGAATAGTCCATGGGGCGCACGCCCTCCTGCATTCGATCAAAGGCCCGGGCTCAAGCAGCGCGAACGCGCGTTAGCCCAAGCGGGTCTGGTTTGATCGGCTGCAGTCTCGACCGGACGGTCGTGCGTGCCTGGCGGTCTCGCCCGCCTGGGGCGCTTCCCCCTGGTCCGGCGCTTGCGCGGTCTCCGGGGAGGGAAGGGCGGGTGCTTTGAAACGGAGCACCCCAACCGTTACGCATGGGCTGAACTGATTTGCCCGATCCGTCAAGCGACCTGATCGGGCCGCTTCTCGCCGCGCGCCTGGGCCAGCAGCTGGCGGCGCTCTTCCAGCACCGCGCCGTGTTGCGGGTGGCTCTTGTTGTTCAGGGCGGCCATCTTCTCCTTGTCGCCCTGGAAGGCGTTCAGCGCCGCCTGCGCCGCCGCCGGGGTCAGCTGCCGCGTCGTCGTCGCCGCGCCCGCGCCCTCGGGCGCCTGCGGTTCGGCCATCTTGCCGATGGCGTGGGCCAGGACGCGCGACAGGGTCAGGTTCGAGCCCAGCTTGGTTTCCAGGTCGGCCTGCGCCGTCTCGTCGATCTGGCCGCCCAGGGCGTCGCGGATCAGCTTGCCGATGGCCCGGCGGTTGCCCTCGGCGGCGGCGCCCCATTCCTTGTTCAGGGTGTCGGTGACGGTGCGGGTCTCGACGGCCAGCGCCTCGGCCTCGGCCTGGGACGCCTTCTGGCCCAGGGCGTTCAGCGTCTCGATCACCGCCGCCATCTGCGACGGCTGGAACTTCGCCTTGCCGCCCAGCTCGCGCAGGATGTTGGCCAGCTCGGGCGTGTCCGCCGCCGCCTCGGGCGCCAGCTCGATCTGATAGTCCTTCGGATCGTCCGGCACGCCCAGCGCCTTGTGGATCGGCGCCCAGTCGTCGGGGGCCTGGTCCTGCGGCCTCTCCGGCACGGTCAGCAGGCGCTCGGCGGGAATGCCGCGCTGCTTGTAGAGGTTGGCGTGCGCCTTCATCGCCTCTTCAGGCGACTTGTAGTTGCGGAACAGCGGGTTGGTCTTCAGGTCGTCGGGCAGGGCGTCCTGCCAAGGGGCGTCGCTCTGGCCGCCGCCGTCAGACGGCGCTGCCGAAGTCGCCGCCCCCGGCGTCGAGGTCCCCGCTTCCGGCGCGGTCGCCGGCGGGGTCTGCGTCGTGCTCGTCTCCGAACCGGACGGCGGGGTTGCGGACGTGGTGCTGGGGGTGTCCGTAGCCGTGCTCATAGTCTGCTCCTTCAAGGATCTGCGTCAGTCCGGCCGCCGCCACGGCGACCGGGTCGAAACCGGCCAGGCCGGCGATGTCCAGGACCGCGCTGGCGCGGCCGTTGCGGTGATTGGCGTCCGGCGGCGTCTCAGGCCCGCGCGCCTGGCCGACCCCGCCGATCTGGGCCAGGGCGTGCAGCAGCACGACGCGGCCCAGCTCATGGCCGAAGGTCCGGCGATAGGCTTCGCGGACGCCCGCCTCGTCGCCGTCGCGCACACGCGCGATCAGCCGCGCGCTATCGAACCCATGCGCCCGCTCCAGCTCGGGCGTGTCGGCGGGCACGGCGTCGGTCATGAGCGCTCCGGTCGCCATTCAACAGGGTAGAAGCACTTGGACTTCTCCCAACTTCCGGCTTTCTCGACTTCGCCTTCACCCCAGTGTCGAATGTCCGGGATCGAAGGGTGGGTCACGCGGGACTGGATGCGCGCTTTACGACCGTCTTTGTCGCGACCAAGGATCCATGTCCCGTCGAGCGGGGCGGTTTCCATTTCGCGCCACTGAGGGCTGCTGTCTGGCTTGCTCAAGGCCGTCTCTCCTGTGGTGCGCGGCCCTATGCCGCCATGGCCGGTTGTCCGGCGTTCTCGATCGAGGCCAGGCCCTGCCCGGCGTCGCGCAGGGCGGTGGCCTGGGCGGTCAGGGCCTCATTCTCGCGCGCCTGGGCCTCGGCCTCGGCCCGCTGGGCCTGCATCTCGGCCACGGCGGCGCGGCTGTTCACCATGCCCGGCGCATTGCCCAGGCTGTCGTTGATGGTGCGCAGGGCCTCGTGCACGGCCACCACGTCGCCGGCGCTGTCATCGAACTGCTTGGCCATAGCGGCGGCGTCGAACAGGCGCAGCGCCCCATCCACCTGGGTCAGCATCTGCGCCTTGGCCAGCGGCCCGGCGTAGTCCCAGTCCACGTCCAGGTCCGACAGCTCGGCGGGCGGGGCGGGGACCAGGTCCTCTTCAAGCAGTGCTTCCAGCTCGCGGTCGGCGCCCTTGCCGAACAGGTCGCGGTCGAACGACGGGACCAGATAGCTCATCGCCCGCTGGCGCAGGTCGCGGCGCTCGCGGATCTCCTCGGCCGTGACGTTCGAGGCGTCGCGCAGATTGATGAAGGTGCCGAAGAAGACCTTTTCGATATTGGCCGTCAGGGCGGCGATGCGCCGTTCGGCCCAGCTGGGATCCCCGGCGATGTCCGCCTTCTGGATCGCGTCGCGCAGCGACTGGAAGCCCAGGTTGACCGGATCATAGACGTTGACTTGCCCCGGGCGCCGGTCCAGCCGGTTGCCGAACAGCCGCGTGGGCGCGAACAGCACCGGGTCGTTGATCAGGTCGATGGCCCGTTCCAGCCCGCCCGAGAAGTGGTTCAGCGCCATGGCGTCGGGCAGGGCGTCGAAGCCCAGGCCCGTGGCGTAGGGCGAACCCTCCCACAGGTCCATGCGCGCCACCTGATAGGGGAAGCTGTCGTAGCCCTCGGCCTTGACCTCGAACATGTCGTGGTCGGGCAGCAGGGTCAGACTGGCGAACGGCTTGTGCGAGGCCACCGCCCCGCGCACGCCGCCCTGGCGCGGCTCGACCAGGTGCAGCAGGCGCACCGTCTCGCGCGCCTTCTTCGGATCCTCGGCCAGCTTGGCGATCTTCGGATGCTGCAGCGCCTGCGGATAGGCCGTTTTCAGCCGCCACACCGGCAGGGTCCAGGCGAAGAACAGGGTGTCGATCTCCCCGTCCTCATTGACCGCCCACCAGCAGCTGCGCAGCGGCCGGTGTTGGTGGCGCGGGCCGAAGCCGCGCTTGCGGCCGACCCAGCGGACGCAGTTGCCAAAGGCCAGGAACTCCAGCCCGCAGCGCGCCACGGCCGTGACCATGCCCGACTGCGGCGCCATCTGGGCGTCGAACAGCTGCCAGCGCAGGTCGTCCAGATAGTCGCGCGAGGCGTCCGACAGCGCCAGCTCGCGCCCGTCCGGCCCCTTGCCCCAGCGCGCACGGCCCGACAGGGCCATGCCCCGGTTCACATTGGGGGCCAGGAAGGGCTGGGTGGTGTCGATGGCGTAGGCGACGAACAGGGCCGCCGCCTGTTTCAGCGCCTGGCGCGGCGTATTGGTCACCACGCGGCGGTTGCGGCGGAACACCGGCGTCGAGGACGACACGGTGAAGCTGGAGGACGGATAGAAGTAGTCGGCGACCATCTGCCAGCCCGCCTCGAACGGCCGGCGCAGCTCCTGCGCCTCCTCCCAGGCGTTGCGGATCCGCTTGCCCTCGTCCGTGATCGACGGGGCGCGGACCACGGCCGGGGCCTTGACCTCCGCCTCGCTCATCCGCCGATCCCCGTCAGGGTCGGCGCGGGTCCGGCAACGGCGACGTCGGCGGCGGCCTCGCTCAGGAAGGTCGATTGCCGCCCGCCGCCGCGCAGCCGCTTCTTGCGCTCCTGGTCAAGCCGGTTCTGCACGTCCGCCGGATCGACGGGGCGCGGTTCTTCACGGACCTTCTGGCGACGGAGAAAGCTCATGAGGCCACACTGCCCCCGCCCGAACGGGGGGCGGACGGGCGGGTCAATCGAACACCACTTCGACGACGTTGGACGCCCCGGGCGCCTCCAGCCCCATCGACGGCAGCACACCGGCGCGGTCGTTGATGCCATCGCCGCCCAGGCAGGCGTATTCGATGCTCTCGCCGCAGTCCGAATACTCGTTCTTCTTGGCCACCATCGACGTACTGTCGCCACGCTTGGGGTAGTGGAAGCCGCCGTTCAGCGCCGTGATGCTGAACCGGCACTCCGGGTCCATCAGGAAGCCGTTGCGGCGCTGCAGTGCCGCCTTCAGAGCGTGGCGGCGCAGCTTGGGGTCGTTGGTCGGGGCCGGAATGACGCGGATGCCCGAGGACCGCTGCAGCTCGCCGATCCAGCTCATGCCCTTGTTGACGCTGGACCGGCTCTTGCCCGCCGGATCCATGACGATGATGGCGCGCCGGCAGCGCGGGAACCGGGTCTGCAGCTTGGCCTTGATCGCCTGGCCCAGCTCCACCGCGTCCATCTCGCCGTTCTCGGTGTCATAGGCGACGATCTCGGCATACTGCCGCCAGTGACCGAAGAGGGACCGCTGCAGGAAGGCCGCCGCGCCCCGAAAGCCGACGTCCACGCCGATGACGACGGGCAGTTCGGCGTCCGGCTCCATCGGGCCGGGCGCGACGTGCGCGCCTTCGTCGAAATAGGGGTGCACCGGCTGGCCGAAGCGGCCGTATTTGCGCTTGCACTGGAACAGGCGCTCGACGTCGTGCACGTCCATCAGCCGCGCCCGGTCGCGATAGTATTCCGGGTGGATCTTCTTCAGGTTGGCGACGTTCTCAGCCTTCGCATGGAAGCCGTCGGCCGTGTCGGGATCATAGCCCGGCGCCTGCTTGTGGATTTTGAAGCCTTCAGGCGCGCCCTGGTAATACTGCTCGTCGAACCAGCTGCCGATCAGCGGCGTGTTGGCGTCCCCGAACACCCCTGACCATCCGGGCGGCGCCGGCGGCGCTAGCCGGTCCTCGGGCTCGGGAAAGCGCCCGACCCGGTTCAGGGCGTAGCTGATGATGTCCGACGACTTGTGGGTGTCCACCTCGGGCAGCCAGAAGCCGGTACACTCCTTGCCCCGGAAGAACTCATCCAGGTCCAGGTCCTGCACGGCGCGGAAGCGCACGTCGACCTCGACCGGTCCCTGACCGTCCGGCCCCTGACCGCCGATCTGGATCAGATGGTCGGCCGGGTCGCCCTTGGCCCCGTTCCACTTCCCCCACGGGCGGTCCATCACCTTCAGATAGGACGGGATCACGCTGTCCCAGGCGATCCGGTAGGTCGGGCACACCACAAAAATCCGCGCTCGACGCCAGCCGTCTCTCGGACTAGGTTGCTGCCAGAGAGCAGCACGCAGACACCGCCGGGCCGAAGCTATCGTCTTCCCCCCGGCCGTCGGCCCGACAATGAACGCCCCCAGGCCCCGGTCGAACTCGTACCGGCGCGCCACCGGACCGGCGAAGCCCCATGTGCGCTGTTCAATCCTGCGTGCGTTTTCCGACAAGCCGAAACCCCGACCCTGACCCTGTTCGTCGCAGTCGGTTTTCGGCCTGCCCATTGGGGGGGCGGACGGCGCTGAGGGCGTGAACCTGCCGGAAGGCCTCCCCCTGGGAAAACGATCGGCGGTCGGTTTTGGGGCCGGGGGGTCGCGAGGGGGGCGGGGGGAGGGCCGAGGGGGCGCCCCTCCGCTGATTTCTGATCAGCGGTCGTGCGTGGGTGAAGCGCAGCGATTACAGGCGCTTAGGTGTCGTCGTGTGACTTCGGGGATGTGACTTGCTCGCCCTCGATCACGCTAACCCCTTGATTTTCCAGCAAGTCGGGCGGCGTGTCCCACTCGCCCAGGTCGCCGCCCTGGCCGGCCGCCGTCATGCCGTCCACCGGCACGGCCACGAAGGTGACCGGCGGCGCGTCCTTGCCGTCGTCCTCGGCCTTCGGCGCGCGCTTCTGGTGGATGTAGGGCAGCAGGTCCGCCCGCTCCCGCTGCATCAGTAGCCACGCCTCTTTCGCTTCGCACCCCAGCTCGTACGCCAGAAGCCGGGCCTTCGCCGCCATGGCCATGACCAGGTCGCCCTTCGCCTCGCGCAGCTCCGCCGACGAGACCAGGGCGATCTGCGCCGACTGCTGCCCAGGCGTCAGCCCGGCGAACTGGGCCTCGACATACTTCTGCAGGTCGCCCGACCGTTTGTTGGTCGAGCCCTTCGGACGGCCCGGGCCGCGCTTCGGAGCCGGGGCGACGCCCGGGAGCGTCGGCATATTCATATTTCGACCGTTGTTTATTGGGTTCTAGAGGGTTCTTTCGGCGGTTCTATGAATATTCCCGCGATTTCGGGCTTTTGGGCAACGTCAGAACCATAGAACCGTAGAACTCTCATATCCTCGCATATGCGTGAGAGGGAGCGTCTATTATCTCCGCGTGTGAGGGGTCGCGCCGGTTCTACGGTTCTACGGTTCTATGATTTGCGAAGTGATTGAGCCGCCGCGCTTTTCGACAGAACCCAGGGCAGAACCCTAGAACCGTCTCGCCTGGGGTCCCCTGACCCTCGGCGCAGCCTCAATCCTCGCTACACCGGGCCGGGTCGGGGGCGGACAGAGGCCTGTGTGAGGCCGGTTTCTCGCCTCTCCAGGCGGGGTCGGGGCGTGTCCCCTGACCTCTATGCGGCGCCCGCGCGCACCGCGCCCTGACGGGCGCTGCGCGGGCTCTTGTGAAGGAGTGCGGGGCGTCGCCTGGTCGGCGACGCAACAAGGCCCCGCAGCTGATCGCTGCGAGGCCTCGTCATTTCATGCCTCGCGCGCCGTGGGCGCGCTCAACTTTAGTCCTCAAGCCTCGCGACTACAGCGTCCGGGGCACCATCGACGACAAGCGCTTTCGCAGGATTGGCGACGTAGATGATTGTTGCATCAACCACTTCACGGCTGGCGGTTACGGCTTGCACATGGGCTGGCGCAATCCAAACGGGCTCACCAGTAGTCTGCTTGAACTTAACAAGTTTGGCCAAGTCGCTCTCCTATATTTAGCGGAGGGGTGATCTAACCAGTTTCCCCTCACGCCGCCATCGGCACGGGCATCGCGTCGTCCCAGTCCAGCGCCTCGGACAGGCGCACCATGATCCCGCTCGCCTTCTTGTCCAGGCCTCGATCGCATTTCCCGTTCTCCCACAGGTGTTTCGGCATCTGGCGCAGCACCCCCAGCCAGGGTCCGGGCGCGCCCATCTTTCCGGCCCAGGGCGTGCCGCTGAACAGCACGTTCAGGCCCGGATGCCTGGCGGGGATGAAGAGGCGAGCATGGGTCCAATCCTCGGGATTCGGGGCTCCGAACTTATCCTTGCCGAAGCTCAGCGTCATGCCGAAGTGCTTCAGCGTGTAGAGAACATCCTCAAGACTGGCCTTTTCGTCGATCACGCCGCCCCAGTTGTTGCGCCACGCCAGAAGAACCGATCCCACCGACTTGTGCTTGACGTTTCGAATAGTGTCCGGCTGCGCCTCGATCAGGTGCATGAACGCCCGACGCCAGGTCCTCTCGCGGCCGCTGGTCTCCACCAGCTGCTCGGCCTTCAACAGCCCCTGCCATTCCAGAAGCTCCTCGGCCGTGGGCATGTCGTCCCGCAGCGCCGCGTGGCACGCCGCCGCCAACGCCCCGAAGGTGTCGGCCGAGCGGTCGTTGTGGCCCACCTCGACCAGCGACGCCTTGAACACGCCGATCAGCGCCTGCCAGTCGGCGCCCGCCTTGCCCTCGAACCACCAGATCATCCGCTTCAACAGCTGACGCCCGATGGCCTGCACCTTGGCCGCCTCGCGCAGCCCCAGGTCTTCCAGCGTCGTGTCCCGCGACACGCGCTCGCGCAGCATCAAGATCGCCATGCGGCTGGCGTCCTGGGCGTCGATGGGCGGCACGGCGATGGACGACATCATGAAGCTGGAGTTGACGCTGAACTCCTGCCCCACGCCGTCCTTGCCGCCGCGCTGCATCTTGTCCCCGGAATAGGCGACCCGCGCCAGCTCCAGGATCTTGTCCGTGGTGCGGGTGTCTTCCTTGGCCTCCATTTCGTCGACCATCACGGCGACGCTGTCCTGCTTGACCTTCTGATAGATGCCCGCCTGCGTCGTGTTCGACGTGGCCAGCAGCGCCCCGTTCATCAGGAAGCGGAACAGCTTCTGCAGCGTGGATTTGCCCGCGCCCTCGCCGCCGGTCACATAGATCACGGGCCGCTGGTCCAGCGCCCCGCCGACCATGGCCGTCATGATCCACCCCAGAGCCAGCCTCGGGTCCAGCTCCTTGCGGTCCCAGTTCCAGCTTTGCAGCCCCTGCAGCAGCACGTCCCCCGGCGACCCGGCGCCCGCGCGCTCAAGCGACCGGCTGGGCCGCCCGATCTTGGGGCGGCCCGGATAGATGAACCGTCCATGCTGACCCGGCGGCCGCCACTGGCCGCTGATCCACACCGCATCCCCGGCGTGAAAGATCAACTGCCCGTCGTCGTCGCGCCACGCGCCGCGCCCGCGCACCCGGTCTTCCAGATCGAAAGTCCCGCAATAGGTGCAGGCCGCGAACAGGTCGTCGCGCGCGTCCTCGGCCGCATAGCCGGTCACGATCCCGCCCTTGCCGAACCGGGGCCAAGCCCAAGTCAGATACAGCGGCCGCCCGCCGAACAGGCTGGTGATGTGCCCCTTGCCCGCGTTCTCGGCCAGAACCGCCACCTCGCCCAGGGTGTCCAGGAAGAAGTAGGTGGTCCCGCTCAGCGTCGCCTGCTTGCCCAGCGGCGTCACCGGACACCCCAGCGGCAGGCGATGCCATTGGGCATGGGCGTCGCGCCATTTGCCTGGCTCGACCTGTTCCGGCTCGCCGTGACGCTGGGCGAAGGCCAGGGGCGCCCCGCGCGGCGGATCGCTGCGCGCGGCTGCCAGCACTTGGCGCGACAGGGCGACCTGATCCTCTTCCTCAAAGGTCGGGACGATGCCGGCGATGGCGTTGAAGGGATCGTTACTCAATATCCGGCCCTTGCATTCAAATGGCTCAGCAGACGCCGCGCGCTCTGCCTGGCCTTGTTCACCGCGGCGTCGCGGTCCTTCGGCGTGCTGCTGATCGACAGCCGGTGCGCGCCGCCGTCGCGCGCGAAAACCTTGACCACCAGATGCGGCCCCTCGTTCACGATGGCGGTGCCCAGGCCCCACGGCGCCATGACCTCGCGGATCACGGCGATCTGGGCGCGCATCACGCGCGTCAGGCGAAGGGCGCTCATGGGTTGGCGGCCCTAAAGGCCTCTATCCGGTCGTAAACCGCCGCCGTCAGCAACAGCTCACAGGGATAGGGGGCGCGGTCCGCCTTGGCTGCGTTGCAGGCTGAATGGGCCAGCAGGATGTTACGGCCACGGCGTCCGCCCAGCCGCTTGGGCACGACATGGTCATCGCTCGGCCGCCGCATCCACTTCCCGCACAGGTAGCAACGCCGCCCGAGGAACTTCATCAGATCGGCGCGGCGCCGCCGAAATCGCGACCGATCACTTTGCCAGCCCATCACGCCGCCACCCCCCTGGCCATATCGTTGAAATCCTTGCCCAGCGCGGCGCGGATCACCGCTGCGGGCCGCCCGTTCGCCTGGGCGCGCCAGTGCGCCTCGACGCGCTCGAACGCCGCCACCGCCTCGGGCTTGTCCCAGTCGTTGTCGGCCGCCAGCACCACGGCCGACGCGCACCCCGGCCAGTCCAGCAGCCCCATCAGGCTCAGGCTCCCCGCCGCCCACACGCGGCAATCCGGCCGCGCGATGGCCAGGGTCAGGGCGTCCTCGATCCCCTCGGTCACGATCAGGGGGTCGGTCCGGCCCTTCTTTTCGGCCATGGTCGGGCTCAACCCGCTGGGTCCGGGGCTGATGCGGATGGCGCCGCCGGCGACGCTGCCGATCATCGTCTTGGCCTTGCGCCGCTGCGCCTTGCCTGCGCCATCCGGCGTCAGGAAGGTCCGGTGCAGCCCCGTCACCGCCTTGCCCCGCGTCACCGCGCTGACCATGCAATGGCGCCATTCATGGACCTCGCCCGTCTCCGGGTCGGCGAACTCCACCGCCTCGGCCCAGCGCAGGGCGCCCGGCTGATGGGCCAGCCGCTCGATCGGCAGGCCGCGCGCCTCTTTCAGATACCGTTCCGCCGGCGTCCCCGCGATCGGCGGCAGGCCCAGCCACAGCTTGAACAGCTCGGCGCTGCGCGCCTTCTCCATCGCCTGGGCGCGGGCTTCCTCGGCGCGGATCTCGCGTTCGCGCCGTTCGCGCGCCGCCGCATCCTCGGCCAGGGTCCGCACATGGCCCCGGTCCCAGCCCAGCCAGTCCAGCGCCCACCAATAGACGTCGATCTTCTCGGCCGGGCGCGGGCTGGCCAGATACTGGATCAGGTCGAACACATCGCCCTTGTCGTCGCAGGCGTAATCCTTCCACGCCCCGGCGCCGGTCCCTTGCGTCCAGATGACGAAGCTGCCGGGCCGCCGATCCTTGCGGTTCGGGTTCAGCGGATGGATCAGGCCCTGCCGGTCGGGGCGCTCCCGGATCCCCAGGTCGCGTAGCAGGCCCGGCAGCCGCGACTGTAGCTCGGCCTTCACCTTCTCCCAGGGGTGGGGCAGGGGGCGGCGCTCGGTCATGCTTCGCCTCGCACAACGATCTGTCGCCAGACGCGGCCCTCCCGATCGAGACGCGCCTTTATCTTTCGCAGCTCGGGATGCTCGATCGCTTCCGGTTCACAAAGGAACAGGCGCGCGCCTGCCAGAGACCAGGCAGTGTGCAATGCGCCGCCCTTGTTCCACTCTCTGAAGAAGCGCGATCCCGAGCGGGTCGAGATCACAATGGCGGTCGCGTGCAGCCAACGGGGTTCGTGCTTCACCACTGGCTCAGCTCCTCATCCAATCGGCGGCGCAGCTCGGCCGCCAGGGTTTCCAGGGTCGCGTCCAGCACGCCGTCGTCATCGCGGGCGTCCTCGACCGTCATGGCGTGGTGGCGCACCGTCTCGCGGTTCAGCCCCGTGGCCGCCGCCATGGCCCGGGCGTTCACGTCGCCCTCGGTCATGGTCAGATAGACCGCCCATTTGCGGGCCAGGCCGACGGCGCGCGGCGGCGACGCCCGCGATCCTGTCACCGTGCGCACCGCCTCGGCCTCGGCTCCCGCCGCCTCGGCCGTGACGGCGCAGGCGATGGGCCACACCCAGGCGGCGGTCAGCTGGGCGTCCTCGTTCTCGACGACGGCGGCCGCCACCCGCTCGATCTCGGCGTCCGTCCACGCCGCCCGGCGCGCCTCGGCCCGGCCGCGCGCGTCCGACGTCGGCCGACAGCCCAGCGCAGCCTTCAGCGTCTCGGCGCAGGCCTCGGGATAGATCCGCGTCAACGCCGCCAGCGCCAGCCAGCGGAACAGGCCGCCATAGCCGGTCAGACTGCGCGGCCGCCCAGTCCGGGCCAGCGCCAGCACCGCCTTCAGGTCGCGCACCTCCATCGCGGCCGCCGCCAGGGCGGTTAGGATCGCCGCCCACCGGGGCGTGCCCACGCGCGGCGTCAGCGCGGGCGCGAAGGCCGCCGCATTCACAGCCAGCGCCGTCATCGCCCCACCTCGCGCAGGTTGATCACCACGCCGTCGTCTTCGGACAGCACTTCGTCGTCATGGTCGGGCTCGCGCTCGGCTTGCGGCGCGTCCAGGGCGTCCAGCAGGTCGATCCCCGCCTGGATGAACCCTTCCAGCGCGGCCCGCATCTGCGGGGACATCACGCCGCTCATTGCAGGTCCGCCCGGCGGGTCCACGCCGGCGGCTCCCCGTCCAGGTCGGGGCGCAGCCCGTCCAGTATGTCGCCCGCCGCGTCGGCCAGGCCCTCCAGCCGACCGGCCAGCAGGGCGCGCAGGGCCGCATCCGGCTCGCCCGCGAACCCGCGCGCCAGCATCAGGAAGGCCCGGAAACAGGCGCTGGGCAGCGGCCGCAGATCCGGCAGGCGGATGTTCTCAGATCCCTTCAGCGCGACCTTCAGCGCCTTGGCCTTTGCCTCGACCTGCGGCGCCCGCGACGCCTCAAAGGCCGCCTGGGCGATCTGCCGCCAGATGACGCGCTCTGCCCCGGTCATGTTCGGGTTGTGGCTCATGACCTACCGCTCCGCTCTGGGGCGGCGCCGGCGGCCCGAACGGCTTCGACCGCCTCGCGCCACAGATCGGCCAGAGCCGTGTTGCTGGGGCTGGACGGGTCCTTTTTGAACAACCAGGCGGGGGGGGTATCGCCATCGACCACGTGATCAATCGCCTTTCGGACGATCCGCAGCCTGCGCATCAGCGGCAGATGGGCCGACCGTCCGTCCTCAGCGATCCTGCGAACACCGGCCCACTCGAGCGCGGGCGCGTCAGCGAGGCGCTTGTGTGGTGGCGGCAAAGCCTTCCCGTCATCATCGCGAGCGCGCATCACTCGACCTCCCGCCCGATCGACAGGTCCAGCAGCGGGCGGCAGCCCGATCGGGCGTCCAGCAGGAGCACCCAGCCCAGCAAGGTCAGCGACAGGCGCCAGTCCGCCCAGCCCCGCACGAAAAACTCCATGCCGATCACAGTCATGCCGCCGCCCTCCCGTTCAGGATCTCGGACACAGGCGGGTGCCAGTCGTCGGCCCGGACAGCCCCAGCCGTCAGGCGGATGATCTTCTCCACCAGGTCGCCGCCGGGCTTGCGCCTAGCCGGATCTCCGAAGGGCAGGCAGATCAGCCGGACATACTCGCGCGAACGGCCTAGCTGCTGGGCCGCCCAGGCGTAATCCTTCCGGTGAAGCCGCAGCCAGCCGTCGAAGGCAGGGCGCGGATGGGGTGTCAGGGATGCGTCGGTCACTCGTATGATCCCGAGGTTGATAGCCGACGTCGTATTCGTTGGTGATTTGTTGGTGTCGTCAACCTTTTGATGCTAAAGCGTAGGTTGATATGACGTTGCTGGCGACAAAGCCCAGAACGTGGCCCAACAGCGGCATGACCGCTATGAGGGACCGCGAAGCCGCCGACCGCCGCCGCAAAGGGCAGGCGCTAAAGGCGTTGCGCCGCCGTTTGGGCCTGACGCAGGAATACGTCGCCGGCGAAATGGCCATCACCGTCCAGGCCTATCAGAACTACGAGGCGGGCAAGCGACACCTGGCGGATCCCAAGATCGAAAACATCCTCGCCGCCATGAACAGCGCGCGCGAGGAGTTCGACATCGAGCTGGCGCGGATCCCCGAGGCCGAGGGGCGGGACTTCGCCTATCCGACCCGGCCGCGCGGCCCTGCCTATGTGACCGAGGCGCCGTCGCTGTTCAGGGTCGAGGTCGGCGGCGTCGCCCATGGCGGCGGCCTGCGCCCCAACGTCTATGATGGGGGAGGGGAGGCTGAGGTCATCGACTTCTCGCGCTTCTTCCAGCCGGGAACCCGCGTCCTGCGCCTGGACGGCATGTCCATGTATCCCTACGCCGAGCCGGGCGGGTTCGTGACCTACAACCCGCGCCAGCCGGCGCGACGCGGTCATGGCTGCGTCATTGAGATGCGGGACGGCTCCTACGCTGTGAAGCGTTTCGAGCGTTATGAGGCGGACGTCCTGGTGGTCACCGAGCTTTGGCCCGAAGAGCGCGAGCTGCGCCTGCCGCTGGCCGACGTGGCTGGCGCCTACGCCATTGGACTCAGGGGCGAGTAGTCGCTTTCGCGACGGGGCGCTTGGAGAGCGCCTTCCGGCCGGCCCACAGCAGCGACATATAACCCAGCGAGCCGAGAAAGGCCGCCAAGGGCCGCGCCGCGCCATAAGGGCCGGCGCCCAGGATTGCTGTCACGACGATAGCCCAGCCGCCGGCCCACAGCAGTCGCGGCCACCAGCGCGCATGTAGAATCCCCGGCAAGGCCAGGACGATCAGCGCGATCGGATCCAGCATGGACGCCAGGATCATGAAAAAAAGTGTTTCGAGCCCCATGCAGCGACGTTCCCATGCCTGCGAGCAGGTCGCCACCGTCGTCGGCCTTGTGTTTGTAAGTTGACATAACCAACAAAACACAAATAAGGCTGTTCTCCGTAACCACGGGGAACCACCCATGACCGCACAAGTCACCAACACCGCCCCGCCCCCGGCGCCCGCGCCGGACCCCATCGGCGTGACAGAGGGGCGGGTCGCGGATCTGCTGATCCGGCTGGAGCGCGCCGCGCCCCGGCCGGTGACCCTCACGCCCCTGGCCGAGCTGCGCCCCGCGCACGACGGCACGGGCGACGCCTTCGCCTTCGCCACCGTCTTCGTCGATTGCGCCGACGGCCTGGGCCGTCTGCCCTGCGCCATCCACGAACTGCGCCTGGCCGCCGACTGCCTGGCCGTGGACCCGCCTTTTCCGGCGGCGCCCAGCCTCGCCCCCCCGACTTCGCGCCGCCGCCGACCAGGCCGCCCGCGCCGCCCTCAACCTGCACAGGAGCGCCTGAACCATGGCCGTTTCATTTGACGTTTCGCCAACCGACGCGGCGCTGATCAGCCAGATCGTCGATCGGGTCGAAGAGCTTTCTTTGGCTCAGGGACATTCTCTCGACCGCCTTTCCACCACCATGGACTTGACGGCCGTTCACGCGAACGGCTGTCCGCTGGACCTGGCCAAGCTGGCGGCGGCGGACAACTTCAACCTGCTGCACGACGTGTTCGGGATCGCCCGCCACCTCGATCGCAAGACTGGCAAGCTGCGCGACTTCTTCGATCCGCGCTGCTCTCTGCCGATGACGGCGGAGGCTGCGTAATGGCCTCTTACCCCCTGCCGTCCCACACGGACGAAACCGCCATCCGCACCGGCCGCCGCCTGGGCCTGCTGGCCAGGCCGCGCGCCGCCGGATCGACCAACCCCCACGTCGGCCCCGGCGGCCGGGTCCACCTCAGCATCGTCGGCAACCGCGAAACGCCCTCGCGTTCGCTGCCGACCGCCCGCTGCGCCCTGACGGCCGACGTCGTCTTCACGGCGGGCGGCGTCCAGCGGGTGCTCAGCGCCGCCGTCGCCTCGGCCGACGCCGTCCAGGGCCTGCACGCCCTGCTGGTCAACGCCGAAGCGGGCAGCGCCCATGACCGGGCCGAGGCGAACGACAAGCTGGCCGTCGCCCTGGGCTTCGCCGACTACGCCGAGCTGTGGTCGGGCTTCCGCGCGGGTGACGCCCCCTTCGTGGCGCGCACCGTCATCGGCTGGGAGGCGCTGTCTTGACCGCCCTCGACCTGACCGCCGCGCGCACCGCCCGGGCGGCCGCCCAGCCCGAGCCGCCCGCGCCCAACAAGCGCGTGGCGGCCAAGCGCGCCACCCGGGCCAAGCTGTTGGCCGAGGCGCGCTTCCTCTTCACCCACGTCGGCTATTTCGCTACCAGCATCCGCGACATCGCCCGGCGCATGGGCATGTCCACCGGCGCCGTCTTCCGCCATGTCGAGACCAAGCAAGAACTGTGGCGCCTCGTCATGAACGGCCCGGCGCCGTCCGAGGCCCTGGCCGAAGAGGTCGCCCTGATCCTGGCCCTTCGGCCCGGCTGGCGCTGGCTGCTGCGATACGACGGGGCCGAGTATCTGACCCAGCTGTCCAGCCCCGACTGGTCGCCCATGCGCAACGGCGGCCGCTGCCACACCGCCCGCGCCGCCAGCCCGGCCGAGGCCCTGCGCCAGGTCCGCCTCGAAGCCGACCGCCACGAGGCGCCGGCCGTCGCCCAGGGGGTGCACTGATGACTCCCCCTATCCGCATGGTGTCCGTGCCGGTTGAGCCGACAGGCCCATACAGCGCAGAGTTCGGCGCGATCCACCACGAAGCTGAGCGCGGCTATCTGTTCTCGATCCATCCCGAAAGCGCCGCCAAGGAAGTGGCGCGCGCGCTGAACCATGCCGCCGCCGTCGAAGCTGCCGCCACCGCCGCCCCTGTTCGGGAGGAAGGCGGGGCGGTGGCGGAACTGATAGAGGCCGCCGAGGAATGTCTTCGTCTAGGAAACTCGACCTGCGAGGACACGCCAGAAAACCGGAAGCGGTGCCGGGCGCGCAGCAGGCTCATGAAGTTGACGACGCCCAAAGCCATCATTGCCGCCCTCGCCACCCGCGAGGAAGCCCCGGCCTGCAAGAAGTGCGGCGGCAAGGGCTACACCCAATACGAGGGCGGTGAAGGTGAAGGCTATCCCAGCCGCCCCGAGATCGAAGCCTGCTCGTGCCGCGAGGAAGCCCCGGCAGAGGCGGGGGAGTGGATCACGGGCGAGGCGCTGCACGAGATTATGGCGTCGTTCGAGGGACAAGCGGACGTTTCGGAGATCGCGGCCAAGATCAACGCCGCAATCGCCCTCCGCGCCCAGCCCCAAGCCCGCGAGGAAGCGCAGCCGGTTCATGCGCTAGAGATTGTCCGCGATCCCACCGTTGAAGGTGCCAAGCGTTTCGTAGGTGTCACCACCCCACCCGCGCCAGAGGCTGAGAAGCTGCGGGTGGCGGTCGAGGCGTTGGAGAAGATCGCAAGCTATCGAGTGACAAAACTGTCCTGTGATAGTTGGGCTGACACCTATTCTGGAGGCCATAGCGCCGCCTCTGAACGAGATGCCGACATTGCTGACCAAGCCCTCGCCACCCTGCAACAGGAGGGGCGGAAGTGAGCGGCGCATTCGGGTTCAACACCAAGAAGACGACAGGACCGACGCGCAAGGGGCTGACCGCGACCCAGGTCATCATTCTCG
>PJUE01000538.1_pt1 | contig 21978 bp, 20 predicted proteins | sample 1512171 | NCBI WGS metagenome assembly PJUE01 (sample SAMN08177674, study PRJNA422409) | Feces metagenome, whole genome shotgun sequencing project. | isolation source: Chicken feces (3) enriched on wood chips: alkali lignin treatment | host: Gallus gallus | place: USA: Madison | collected 2015-01-15
CGCGACCCCGGTCGTGGTGCCGCCGTGCGTGGCCATCATCGGTGCCGGCCGTGCGCGCCACCAGATGACCCCGGTGATGGGTGGCGTGGAAGCGCACAAGGTCATCCCGCTGTCGGTGACCTTCGACCACCGCGCCGCCACCGGCGGTGAAGCGGCCCGCTTCCTGCGCGCGATGATGGACGACCTAGCGCTGGCGAACTGATCCACCGCCCAGGCTGGTAACCGCAGAAGGCTGCGATCCTCCGGGATCGCAGCCTTTTCTTCATCCGCGCGCCGGCTTCAGTGACGCGCCTTGGCGCGCCGGTAGGGCTTGTCGCCGCCCCCGCGCGGTGTGCCCGCTTCGGGGTTGATGCACACGCGGCCATCGCAGATCGCCGCGTCCGAAGCGTAGTACGCCTGCAGCACCGGCAACGCGTCGTCATAGCGCTGCAGCGCTTCCTTGCTGCTTGCCAGTTCGCCGCGGTAATAGCCCAGCACGGCCCAGCCGACGATCAGCACCAGCACCAGCAGGCCACCGGCGGCGATGCTCCACATCCACAGCGTGGCGCCGGTACGCCGCAGGACCGTGGCAGCGGCGGCAAGGTCGCGCCCGTACTGTGCGGTAACGGGTGCCACGGCATCCTTCGCATCTGATGCGATGCGTGCACTGGCACCGCCCACGATGGCTTCGACCTTGCGGTTGAGTGCCTCCATGTCCGCCTGCAGCGATTGCACGCACTGGTCAAAGGTTGCCTGCATGCGCGTCTCGCGCTGCTCGAACCTGGACAGCATGGCGGCCTGCAGCCGCAGCGAGTTCTGAAGCGCCGCCAGCACGGCGGCCGGGTCCTGTTCGCCCACCCTGTCTGCTCCTGCGTTGCGCCCTTCAGGCGTCCATGCTGCGTGCGTGCGGCTGCTGCGCCGGAGGCTGGCGCTGTGCGGCGTCAGCATTCTGGGCCTGCACCTGCGCCTGTTCCTCGGCTGCGTGGCCCTGCTGCGCCAACGCGGCCACTTCCGGCGACCGTGCGATGTTCGCGGTGGCACGATTGAATGCGGCATCGTCGCCGGCATACAAGGCACTGGCCATGCGATCCAGGTCCGCATCGCCGGTGGAGAAGCCGGCATTGCCGCCCTGCCGTGGTGCCTCGCCTTCGTTGGCACTGATGCGCAACGGGCCCGAACCGGAATGCGACTTCGCATCGGGGTCCAGCGGCACGGTCTTCTCGCCATCGCGCGGCGGCTGGATCCTGCGGTCGTCGCCGTCGTACCACTGCTTGCCATCGAACCAGTAGCCGCTGCGATGCGAGCCGAGGCCGACATCCTGGTGCAGGTTCTCGCCGAAATCCGGCGCGTCCACGCTCTTGCCATCCTTGTCCCTGGGCAGCGATGGCGTGATGTCGGCCGCCTTCATCAACGTGCTGGTGACGCCGTTGCTGTTGTTGTAGAGCGGCGAATACTCCATCTGCGCATCGTTGATCTGCTGCCCGGCTGCCTTGGCCGCAGCGAGCTTCTTTTCCAGTTCCTGGTCGCTGCCCTGCCAGACCACCTGGCGTTCATGGGTCTCGCCGGGGAGCGGCCAGTCGGGTGAGCGCTGCTCGCCCACCAGCACCTTGCCCTCGGCATTGCGCTGCAGTGCCGGATCATCCAGCCGCGCCTGGTCCAGTGGCACCCGGACATGGCTGCCATCGGCCTGGCGCTGGCTGACGAACTGCTGCGGCGGTTCATACGGTGCTGCATCCACCTGGATATGGCCGTAGTTGTCCGAACCCAGCAGGGTGCTGCCGGCCAGGTTGGACAGCGCATTGCCTTCGGGCTGCGTATCCGGGCCGCCGCGAACCACCTGCTGGCTGCCATCGGAATGTTCGAACAGCAGGTAGGTATGCCGCCGCCCGGCCGCAACCGGGCTGGCCCCTACGATGATCTTCGCGTTGCCGTCCGGCATGGCTCAATCTCCCAGATGGGCAGGCGTACGGGACACATCGAGGTGCTGCACACGCACGCCATCTTCCGATTCCAGCGTCACGATCCAGTGCACCGGCGTGGGCGGCGCGGTAACCCGCTGGTCTGCCGGCAGCGGCGGTGGCGATTGCAGGCTGCAGTAGAAAGCGGCCTTGATGGTGGGCGCCTGCGGCTGCGAGGGCTGGCAGTCAAAGCCCTTCGCGCGAAGCTGCTGCACCGCCTCGGCCAGTACGCTGCCGGGGCCTGCCCACTGGCCGAGCTGGGCCTTGCCCGCAGCCGTGGACTGCTGTTCGTGGAAACGGGAGGCTTGCTGTCCGGAGTCATTCATGGCGGAACATCCTGTCGCAGATGTCAGAAGGAACAGGGAAACCAGGAGCGGGACGGCGGCGGACCGTGTCGCCCCGGGGATACGTATCCCACGGCTGCCCCGGGCGCGCCCGGGACGGGGGAAGGTGGTAGCCACGCTGGAGTTACCCCGCTGCAGTGTCGATGGGCAGAAACTAGCATGGAACCTTCGGCGGAAAGGTGAGGGAACCGCAGGAAAATTCCTGGAAATCCGTAGGAAAATCCCTCAACGTGACGCACATACAGAAACCGGGTGTGGTCCCCCTCTGCTCACTCGCGCGCCACCCGGTTTTCCGCGCGGCTGTACACGCGCAGCCGATGACCATCGGGATCGACACCCACGAAGGTGTGGCCGAATTCCAGGGTGACCGGTGCCTGGGTGATTTGTACCCCCAGTGCGCACCACGCATCATGCAGGTGCTGCACTTCAGCGGGATCGGCAACCACCATCGCCAGCTCGGCGGCGCCGGCCTGCGCGGTGACCGGCGGCAGCACGCCATCGCGCTGCCACAGGCCCAGGGCCGCGCCATCACCGAGCAGGAACAGGGCGAAGCCGGGCGACTGCTCGACCGGCGCGGTGCCGAGGATGGCGCTGTAGAACGTGGCACTGCTGGCGACATCGCGCACGTACTGCAGCAGGGTACTGGGCTTGAACATGGACAACCTCCGTTGTTGGGAGTGCCCATGGTGGTACGGCCCTGCTGACAGATCCTGTCAGCAGCGTCGCACCGTCGCCTTGGTAGAGTCGACTGTCAGTCGACTGCTCTGGCCGGAAAATCCCGCGCTGCGCGCGATAGTCCACTGACAGTCGACTCTACCGCCGCCGTTGCCCACCTCACGAACGGTCCAGCCAATCCGGGGCGATGCCCTGCGCCTTCTGCCATCGGCGCAGCAACGTGGCGCGTGGCACGCCATAGCCCTCGGCCAGCGTGCGTAGCTGGCGGATGCGGTCCAGGCGGAAATGGCGGAAGTCCTCGCGGGCCTCGCACCATGCCGCCAGCACCTGCACTTCATCGAAGTAGCCCAGTGCGAACGGCCAGACCACGCGCTCGGTGCGCCGGCCCTGCACATCTTCATAGGCGAACCGCAGCCGCTGCTGTGCGCCCACCGCTTCACGCACCGTCTGCAGGCGTGCCGGCGGCACCTTGGCCGCGTTACGCGAAGGCCCCACGCGCAGGCCACTGTCGCGCAGCGCCTCACGGCGTGCGGCGGGCAGCACGTGTGCGATGCGCGCCAGCGCATCACGCGCAGCGTCCGCCAGGGCCGGCTCGGTGCGTGCGGCTACCCAGCGCAGGCCCAGTACCAGCGCATCGACCTCGGCCGGTGGCAGTGTCATCGGTGGCAACACGTCGCCAGGCACCAGCTGGTACCCCACCCCGGCCTCGCCGCGCAGGTCGGCGCCCTGCGCCCGCAGGGTCTCGATATCGCGGTACAGCGTACGCAGGCTGATGTCGAGCGCGTCGGCCAGGGCCTGCCCGGCCACCGGTCGGCGGTACCGGCGCAGCAACTGCAGCAGTTGGGTGAGGCGTACTGCGCGCGACATCAGCCGACCAGTGCGCCCGATGCCACCACGTGCTCGCCGGGCGGCGGCGCCAGCGCCGCGTCCACCAGTGCCCTGGCAATGCGGCTGGCCGGGTTGATCCGCCATGCCCGTGGCAGCACCGGCCCGAGCACACCCGCTACCTGGAGGGCGAAGTGCTCGCCACGGCGCACCTGCTGCCGCTGCCCACCAATCAGGCCCGGCCGCACCAGGGTGAGCGAGGCAAAGTCCAGTGCGCGCAGATCGCGCTCCAGCTCACCCTTCACCCGGTTGTAGAAGAAGGCCGAGTCCGCGCTGGCCCCGGCCGCCGAATTCAGCACGAAGGCGCGTGCCCCCTGGGTGCGGGCCATCCGGGCGAATGCCAGCGGGTAATCGTGGTCGATGCGGTAGAAGGCCTCGCGGCTGCCCGCCTGGGCCATCGTGCTGCCCAGCGCGCAGATCACCGCATCCACCTGGGCCCAGTCGGGGCCCTCGGGCAGGGCATCGAACGGCAGCACCGGCGCATGCAGCTTTGGATGGCTCAGGCCCAGTGCGCGCCGGGTGGGGGCCACCACCGCGCGGCACAGCGGCTCGTCCAGCAGCATCGGCAGGGCCAGCCCGCCCACCAGGCCGGTCGCCCCGAGCAGCATCACGCGCATCCCCACCTCCACTGCGGCATCCTGTCGGCCATCGTAGCCGTTCAAGGCGTCGGCGGGCGCGCCGATATGCTGTCACCAGCCCCTGCCAGCCCCAGGATTTTCCCGATGACGGACCAGCCAGACCACCGCCCTGCCCCCGGCACTGCCCTGGGACCGCTGGCGCGCGTGCGTGCCGTGCCCGACGATGGGCGCGGCGACCGAGTGGTCCTGCAGGGTGGCACCGCCGTGGCCCTGCAGCAGTTGTTTGCCGGCGCCGATACCCCCGAACCGCTGCTGGCGGCCTTCGCCAATGGCATGGCCACGCTGCCGGGCGAGCTGGGCGACATGGGTGACCGCCTGCAGTCGGCGCAGGCCACGGCCGATTGGCCACGCTACGGCCGGGCGATGCGCCAGCTGATCGACAAGTACATCCGCACCATCGAACAACATTCACCCGATGGCCAGCCCGACAGCCTGCGCCTGTCCGAACAGCTGCGGCTGCTGCTGGGCGGTGCAGTGGCATCGCTGCTGCAGCACGACCCGGATCTGCGCGGGCAGGCCCAGGCGCTGGCCACGCAGCTGCGGCAGTGGCAGCCCGGTGCCGCGCTGGACCCCATCGAACAGGGGGTGCGCGAGCTGGGCCATCAGGTGGGCGTGCGCGCGGAGAGCTGGCAGGAGCAGCAGGCCCTGCTGCTGGAACTGTTCGCGCTGTTGCTGGAAAACGTCAGCGAGCTGCTGGATGACCGCAGCTGGCTGCAGGGCCAGATCGCGGCGGTGCGCCAGCTGCTGGCCGGGCCGCTGGAAGCCGATGCGGTGGAGCGTACCCGCGCCGAACTGCGCGAAGTGATCTACAAGCAAGGGCTGCTGCGCCAGGGCATCGACGATTCCAAGGCGGCCATGCGCGGGTTGATGGGCGAGTTCATCGAACGCATGGACGGCATGGCCGCCAGCACCGGGGAGTACCACGACCGCATCGGCAGTTATGCCCTGCAGCTGCGCGAGGCGCGCAGCATTGCAGACCTCAACCAGCTGCTGCAGGACGTGATGCATGACACCGGCAAGGTGCAGCAGCAGGCCGCGCAGGCCCGCGACCACCTGGCCAGTGCCCGGCAGGAAGTGGAGCGAGCCGAGCAGCGCATCACCGAACTGGAACAGGAGCTGCGCGAAGCAGGCGACCTGGCCCGCATCGATCCGCTGACCCAGGCGCTGAACCGGCGTGGCCTGGACGAGATGCTGCAGCGTGAGCTGGCCCGTGCAACGCGCAACAACACGCCATTGGGCCTGGCGGTGATCGATCTGGATGACTTCCACCAGACCAACGATACCCATGGCCATGCCGGCGGCGATGCGCTGCTGCAGCACCTGGTATCGATCTGCCGCCTGCTGCTGCGCGCCACCGATGGCATCGCCCGCCTCGGCGGTGACGAATTCGTGCTGGTGCTGCCGGAAACCCCGGGTGCCGACAGCATGGCCACCGTGCAGCGCCTGCAGCGTTCGCTGGCGCACCGCGTGCTGACCGTGCAGAACCAGCGCGTGCCGGTGCACTTCAGCGCCGGCCTGGCGCAGTGGCAGCCGGGCGATGATGCCGAAGCCCTGCTGCGGCGCGCCGATGAGGCGCTGTATGCGGCCAAACGGCAGGGCAAGAACCGGGTGCAGGCGGGGTAATCCCGCACCACACCGGAGCACGCTTTGGCAGGAGCACGCTTTGGTAGATGCCAACCTTGGTTGGCACCCATGGCATGAAACCGCCGACCAAGGTCGGCCTCTACCGGGAAGTGCGCCGCCGCTTACTTCCCGCGCAGCTTCTGGATGCCGGTCACCGCGGCCAGCACGATCGCACCGGCAACGATGCCGACCACCATGTTCGCGGCCGCGCTGATCAGCCAGCCCCACTGCCCTTCGCCACCCAGTGCCTGCACCGCGTGATGCAATGCCGGCACGTTGTGCACAAGGATGCCGCCACCGACCAGGAACATGGCGATGGTGCCGGCCACCGACAGGAACTTCATCAGCCACGGCGCGGACACCACCAGGCCACGACCGAACGCCGCTACCGCCCCGCCCTTGCGCGACAGATACAGGCCCACGTCGTCCAGCTTCACGATGCCGGCCACCAGCCCGTAGACGAACACCGTCATCGCCACGGCCACCACCGAAAGGGTCAGAAGCTGCTGGGTGAACGCCGCCGTGGCGACCACGCCCAGGGTCAGCACGATGATCTCGGCCGAGAGGATGAAATCGGTGCGGATGGCGCCCTTCACCTTGTCTTTTTCCCACGCCACCATGTCCACCTGCGCATCGGCCAGTGCCTTGCGCCGCTCGGCCTGGTGCTCGGCGTCCTCGTCGGCCGAGTGCAGGAAGCGGTGCGCCAGCTTCTCCACGCCTTCAAAGCACAGGAAGGCGCCGCCGATCATCATCAGCGGCACGATCAGCGGCACGTTCCAGCCACGGCTGTGCAGCCAGGCTTCGAGCGCGCTGATCGCCAGCGCCGCCGGCACCAGGATCACCTTGTTGACCAGCGACCCCTTGGCCACCGCCCACACCACCGGCAGTTCACGGTTGGCATTGACGCCGGTCACCTGCTGCGCGTTCAGCGCCAGATCGTCGCCCAGGACGCCGGCGGTTTTCTTCGCCGCCACCTTGGTGAGGATCGAGACATCGTCGAGCAGGGTGGCGATATCGTCGAGCAGGGCAAACAGGCTGGCACCGGCCATGGTGGATCCAAAGAGGGAATGGACGGATTCTGACCGATCCGGTGCCCGCTGCGGAAGCGGGTTCACCGCGTGCCTACCGCACAGCAGGGACACTGGCAGGGTCCCGCTTCTGCCGGGCATGTCCGCCGGGCATGGCCCGGCGCTACCAGAGCAGCGCACCGCCCCGAGGAGTTCCGCTTGAGCAATCCGTCCACCGCCACGGCCAATCCTCCGCTGGTCACGGGCATGAACCGGCGCAGCCAGATCCTGCGCCTGCTGATGCGCTACCGCCATTCCGGTGTGTTTTCCGGCATGAACCTGGATGCGGCCGGCAGCCACACCGATGTGCCCGCCGACGGCAACCCGGAACAGTTCGTCAGCGACCTCGAAGCGCTGGGGCCGACCTTCGTGAAGCTGGGGCAGATGCTCTCCACGCGCCCGGACATGGTGCCAGCGGAGTTCGCCACCGCGCTGGAGCGCATGCAGGAGAACGTCGCGCCTATTCCGGTCGAGCGCATCCACGCCATCGTCGAACAGGAACTGGGTACCGGGGTGAACAAGCTGTTCGCCTCGTTCGATCCGGAACCGCTGGGCTGCGCATCGATCGCCCAGGTGCACCGGGCGGTGCTGCATGACGGCCGCCAGGTGGCAGTAAAGGTGCAGAAGCCTGAAGTGGCCGCGCAGCTGCGTTCAGACCTGGAAGCGCTGCGCAGCTTCGCACTGGCCGCCGACCACCTGACCCAGGTTGGCCGCCGCGTGCGCCTGCGCGACTGGCTCAATGAGTTCGCCAAGACCCTCATGCAGGAGCTGGATTACCAGGCCGAGGCCGAGAACCTGGCGCGCTTCGGCCGCCACCTCAAGCCGTTCCGCCGCCTGTGGGTACCGCAGCCGCTGTGGGACTACTGCAGCCAGCGCGTGCTGACCATGGAGCTGGCCTCCGGCGTGCGCGTGGATGCCATTCCCGAGGTGCGCCGCACCGAACAGGCGATGGACCCGCTGGCCGCGGCGCTGATCCGTGGCTACCTGGACCAGATCTTCGTGCATGGCGAGATCCATGCCGATCCACACCCGGGCAACCTGCGGGTGACGCCCGATGGCCGCCTGGCGATCTTCGACCTGGGCATGGTCGCGCACATGCCACCGCGCCTGCGCGAGCGCCTGCTGAAGATCCTGTTTGCCGCCGTCGATGGCCGCGGCGAGGAAGTGGCCGACGACCTGATCAGCATCAGCACGCGGCTGGAAGCCTTCGACGAGGAGCGCTACCTGCGCGAGACCGGCCAGCTGATCGCGCGGTACGCGGCCAGCGGCAGCTTCTCCGAAGGCCGCGTGGTGCTGGACATGGTGCGCATCGCCACCGCGTCCGGCCTGCGCACGCCGCCGGAACTGAGCCTGGTCGGCAAGGCGCTGCTGAACCTGGAAACCGTCTGCCGCCTGCTGGCACCGGATCTGGATACGCGCCGCATCGTCGAACGCCAGCTGCAGCATGTGATGCGTGCGCGGCTGAAGAAATCGCTGTCGGCGGCCAATCTGGCCAGCGAGGCCATGGAGCTGCAGCAGCTGCTGCGTGACGGGCCGCGCAAGCTGACCGACATCATGGCGCTGCTGGCCGAGAACCGCCTGCAGATGAAGGTGACCGGGCTGGAAGAATCGCGGTTGATGGAGAACCTGCAGAAGATCGCCAACCGCGTCGCCGCCGGCATCATCAGTGCTGCACTCATCATGGCTGCATCGCTGATGATGAAACTGGAGACCGGCTGGCATCTCTTCGGCTACCCCGCCATTGCCCTGTTCCTGATGCTGATCGGCGTCGTACTGGGGCTGGGCATCGTGACCAGTGCCCTGCTGTTCGATCGGCGCGCACGTGCGCGCGAGGAGCGCGGGCATCGTTGAAGAAGCGGGACGTCACGCGAGTTTTTAATGAAATCGCGTAGTGGCTTTCACGTAGGTTTTACCTGCAGCGCGCGATTTCACCTCATGTAACAAACAAACATTTCAGTCAGGTTCGTACATGCACTATCGGGTCATCAGCCTGTCATGCATGTGTGCTTGAGGCAGCGCTGGTCGGATGGACACGCGTCGGTACGACGTCCATCACCACCTCCCGTCACTGCCGAAGCCGCTTATGCTCTGGATCCTGCTGCTGTCGCTGTTGCTGTTGGCCTGGCTGTTCCTCGCCTCCGATAAGTGGGTGTGGTGGAAGGCGAGCACGTTCTCGCTGCTGCTGCTCTGCCTCAGCACGTGGTGGTTGATCGACAAGCTGTCCGGCGACGGCCTCAATGCCGCCACGCTCTATCACCTGGGCGCCGACATGGAAGGCGCCGGCATCGCCGATTTCAAGGGCTACATCGCCGGTTACGTCGCACTGATCCTGGTATCGCTGCTGCCGCTGTCTGCCACACGGGTCAAGCGCTGGCGCCGCCCGGGCCATGGCGGCGCATGGTTCGCCGGCTTTGCGGTGGTGTGGATCGCCACGATCATGATCAGCCCGCTGGCACGTGATGGCCAGCGCCTGTACCAGCAGCTGCGCCCGGTCGATTTCGCCCGCATCGCCCCCGAGTACCAGGTGCCGACGCAGCCGCTTCAGCGCCCGCGCAACATCGTCTGGATCTACGGCGAAAGCCTGGAACGCACCTACCTGGACGAAAACGTGTTCCCGGGCCTGATGCCCAACATCAACCGCTTGGCCAGCCAGTCGCTGGACGTGCGCGGGCTGGCCTCGGCCGAAGGCAGCGGCTGGACCATCGCCGGCCTGGTGTCGTCGATGTGCGGCGTGCCGCTGACCACCTCGCAGGGCGATGAAAACAGCATGGACCGCATGGGCAGCTTCCTGCCCAAGGCCGTGTGCCTGGGCGACTACCTGAAGCAGCAGGGCTACACCAACCATTACCTGGGTGGCGCCAGCGGCCGCTTCGCCGGCAAGGGCCAGTTCCTGGCCAGCCACGGCTTTGACGAAGTGCACGACCTGGACTGGTTCAAGCAGCAGAGGAAGATCGGCCGCGTGCATTACTCGCCGTGGGGCGTGCACGACGACGTGCTGCTGGACACCGCCTACCAGCGCTTCGAACAGCTCTCGCGCAAGGGCGAGCCCTTCATGCTGACCACGCTGACCATGGATACCCACCACCCCGCCGGCCATCTGCCGGTGGCGTGCAAGGGCCAGCGTTATGAAAGCAGGTACGGCAACATCAACATGCTCAACGCGCTGAAGTGCAGCGACCGGCTGATCTCGCAGCTGGTGCAGCGCATCCAGGCCAGCCCCTACGGCAAGGACACGCTGATCGTGATCGCCTCGGACCACCTGGCGATGCCCAACGATCTCACCGATATCCTCACAAAGCAGAAGCGCGAGAACCTGCTGCTGTTCCTCGGCGATGGCATTGCCCCGCGCCAGCTGACCGCCGACGCAGGCACCACGCTGGATTCGGGCGCGACCCTGCTCAGCCTGCTGGACCCGCAGTTGAAGACGATGGGTTTCGGCCGCTCGCTGATCGACACCCAGCGCGCGCCCAGCGCCAGCGTGGCCACCCAGCGCGATGGCGGCCGCGATTATCCGCAGTACCTCGCCTTCGCCCGCTCGCTGTGGCTGGGCGAGCCGACCCGCGAACTGAAGATCGATGGCGATGACCAGGTGGTGGTCGGCCTGCAGCATGTGCAGCCACCGGTGCTGCTGGAGTACGACAAGGACTGGGGCCTGAAGTCGGTGTATCTGGAAAACACCTCGCGCCAGTTCGACGATGCCGACCCGGACAACACCCTGGCCTACGTGGACCGCTGCACGGCGTTCGAGGATGGCTCGGCCGACGGCGACTGGTGCGCGCTGCTGGTGAACCGCGACAACGGCATCAAACTGTTCCGCGATGACGACCTGCGGGGCGGCATCGCAGTGGATGCACCGCTGGAATCGTTCCAGGGGCCGCGCCCGAGCGTGCGCCAGGCGCACATGATCACCCAGAAGGGCCGCCGTACCCGTGCCGGCCAGTACATGCTGGAGCTGGTCGCGAGCCAGCGCCCGGACCGTGGCTTCTGGATCGAAGCGGTATCCTCGCAGCGCAAGGTGGTGCTGGCGCAGCAGTGGGTGCAGCCCGATGCTGACGGCAAGATCAACGTCTCCTTCGGTTTGGACCACGAGGTGGATGATCTGGAGATCCGCGCGTGGTTGAACCATGCCGAGAAGCTGGCGGTGGATACCTTCGCCCTGGTGCCCTCGCGCGTGCGACCGCGGGGGTAAAGGGTGTTCTTTTGCAGGGCTTGCAGCCCTGCACCTGCTCACGGCAACGGCAACGTCAAAAGCGGGCATTCCGTGGGATGGCGCCGCACGCGGCTGTTGGCAACTGCGACTGTGCGGCTGTTGGTAGGTGTCGACCTTGGTCGACACATCTGTCAGATATCGAATGAATTCATCCGTGTCGACCAAGGTCGACACCTACCAAAGCCGCCCCCGTGTCGACCAAGGTCGACACCCACCAGAGCAGAACGCCGTACTGACAGATCGCGGCCAACTGTCGAAGGCGAGGTGGGTCCGGTTGAGGGGGTGTGAGCGGCATGGATGCCGCGACCAAGCCCCCATGGATGGGTTTACGGCGTCCCCCTCAACCGGACCCACCCCGCCATCCTGCGGATAGCCCGCTTTTGACGTTGACGTTGATTCTGCAGGTGCAGGGCTGCAAGCCCTGCAAAAACCCCACCTATTCCGGCGGGGTGTCGCGTACCAGGTGGATGTCCGTCGGGGTCGACAGCGGGATTTCCCGCTCGGCCAGGATCTGCAGCAGGCTGAAATACAGATCACTGCGCGTGCCATACACCTGCCGCGGGCTCGCCACGTACGCGAAACTGTTGAAGGTGATCTGGCCACCGGCAATGCTGTCAATGAACACCGACGGCGCCGGCTGCTTCAATACCGCCTGGTGCGCGGCATAGGCATCCAGCAACGCCTGCCGCAGGCCCGCCACATCGGTACTGGTGGGCACCGCGAACTGGATCTGGATCCGGCCCTGGTTGTTGCCCATCGTCATGTTGCGGATGGTCTTGGTGATCAGCTCCGAGTTCGGCACGATCAGCGTCGACTTGTCGCCCACCTGGATCTCGGTCGAACGCACGTTGATCCGTCGGATGTCGCCTTCCTGGTCCCCCAGCTTCACCCAGTCGCCAATCTTCACTGGCCGCTCGGCCAGCAGGATCAGGCCGGAGACGAAGTTCTGGATGATCGCCTGCAGGCCAAAACCAATACCCACCGACAGGGCGCTGGCCAGCAGCGCCAGGTTCTTCATGTCCAGGCCCATCGCGGTCAGCGCCCACAGGCCCACCAGGATGATGCCGACGTAACGCGTGATCATGCTGATCGAATTACGCGCGCCCAGGTCCAGCTCGGTCTTTGGCAGATACGTGTCGGTCAACCAGCGCTGCAGCAGCTGCACCACGGCCAGGCCCACCATCACCACCAGCAGCGCGATAGCGATGCGCGCCGGTTTCAGGGTGATGTTGCCGATGGCGATGCCGCTGGCCAGCGAACCCACGCGCTCGACAACCGAACCGATGTTGCCGAAGGGAGCGAGCAGCGCCAGCAGCGCAATCAGCACGACAAACGTACGCAGTACCGCTGACAGCAGCACGCCCGCCTGTTCCAGCCGTGACACGCTCAGACCGGTACTCAGCAGGATGGTCTGGCCGACCCTGCTGTCGGCGTTGAGCAGCCAGGTGCAGAGGTCATCGACGAACTTGAACAGCAGCATCGCCGCCAGCACCACGATGCTGCCGCCGATCAGCTGCTGGTTCACGAACTTGGCGAAGTTCACGTAGCCCAGCAGGGTGGCGATGATGGCGGCGGTGACCGCGATGTTGCCCGCCACCCGCGCCAGCACCAGCCAGCTGCTGCGCCGCACCGGCACCGCCGCACCCATACCGTCTGCCTGCGCCTCCAGCTTGGCTTCAGCTTCTGCCGTCTGCCGCCGGTGCAGGCGCGCCAGGGTCACCAGCATCGCCATGATCAGGCCGAGATAGGTCAGTGCGATCACACCGTCCAGCGCCACCGTGGTGACGTCGCTGGTACGCGTGGCGCGGTCGATGGCCACCAGCACCGTGCTCAGCCAGGCCAGTGCCGCAGCGCCCCAGGCGTACTTGCGCAGCTTCAGTGCGGCAGTGTCATCCAGGTTCAACAGGCGCCACGAGGGCCGCGTGGGTACCAGCAGGCAGGCACTGAGCGCGGCGATGAAGGCCGCGGCGAAGGTCGCCTGCTGCACGCCTTCGGCCACGGTCTGCAGGCGCGGGGCGATGCCACCAATGGCGTTGAGCGAGGCGATGAACACCACCATCGCATAGCCCGGCAGCAGGGTGCCGACCAGCAACAGCCACATGGCCAGGCCCGAGCGGCGCAGGCGTCCATCGGGCGCACGCTCGGAGGCCGCGAACCGCCGGCCCAGCGCGCGCAGCCACAGCCGCAGCGGGAACATCATGATGAGCGCGGCCAGCAGGCCCAGCAGTGGCGTGCTCCAGCCCTCCTTGCGCAGCGCGGCAGCCAGGGCATCGCGGCCCTGCGCGGCCAGCGGGGTGACACGGGCGATGTCCACCGGCAGCTGTTTTGCCACCTTGCGCCACAGCGCGGGCGACAACGGCGAATCGACCTTCTGGCCCAGTTCCTCGGTGCGCTGTGCGTTGCGCTGCTTGTCGATATCGCTGGCCAGCTGGCCGGCGCGCACGCCGCTGGCCTTGGCCTGGGCGATGGACGAGGCCAGCGCATCGCGCTGGCGGGTCAGGTTGCGGCGCTGTGTTGCCAGTTCGGGCAGCTCGGTGGTGCCATCGGGTGCTGGGCCAAGCTGGGTCAGCTGCTCGTTCAACTGGTCCAGCTGCGGCTGCAGGCTCTTGTCCAGCGCCTCGGCATCGCGGCGCACCTGCGATGCGGTCTCGGACAGCATCGCCAGCGTTTCAGTGGCCTCGGCGGCGTCGCGCTTGCGCTCCACCTCCTTCAGGCTGGCATCGAACTGGGCCAGCTGCTGCTTCGGCGTCGGGTCGTCATCCTGGGCCAGCACCGGCGCGGCCAGCAGCAGTGCCCCGCACAGCAGCAGCGCCATCGAGGGGCCACGCACCAGGATCGTTCTGAAGAAGGAAAGCAAGCCAGCCACACCGGTTCGCGCGGACCACCGCGCCTGCGCGCGACTATACGGCACGGCGGGTCACGCCCGCGTAGAGTCGAGCTTGCTCGACTGGCGTGATATCTGGCACCACGAGAAAAGCAGTCGAGCTTGCTCGACTGACGGAATGCCCGGCACCGCGCAAAGAGCAGTCGACCAACGGTCGACTCTACCCGCGCCCTCAGTACTTCAACCGCAGCTCTTCCACCTGTGGCTGCTGCAATGCATACCAGTCCTGGAATTCCTCTTCGCTGATCTCATCGGGCGCGTACACGGCGATGGGGTGCCAGTCGTGGTCGGTCGGCAATGGCTGGCGCGGGCCCGCGCGCAGGCTGTAGCTGACGCCCTCGTAATCGACCACATCGTCCACCTGCGGCCACTGCTCGCGGGCAAACGCGCTTTCACTCTTCAACAGGATCACCTGGTACATCGGCACCTCCACTTCGCTTGTAGGGGAAAAACCCGGCGCTGGCGCAAGGATAGCGCCGCGCCGGTGACAGCTGGCACGCCGCGCGGGCGACGCAATGTTCTGGACGCAGCCCTCGCCCCGGCTTCACCTGCCCATGGCGAGCACGACGGCATGGTGGGGGTCCGTTCCCAACCCGCCTGTCCATGACCGACCAACCGCCGTTGAAGACCGTTGCCGACCTCAAGCTGCCCCGCTACCTGGGCACCTGGTACGAGATCGCACGCCTGCCCATGCGTCACGAGCCGGAAGGCTGCACCGACGTATCAGCCCACTACCAGCTGCTGGACAACGGCAACGTGCAGGTTCACAACCGCTGCCGCATGGACGGCGAGGTCGAAGACGCCATCGGCGAAGCCAGCCCCGTGGACAATGACAGCGCGCGCCTGGCCGTGAGCTTCCTGCCCAAGGGTCTGCGCTGGCTGCCCTTCACCAAGGGCGACTACTGGGTGATCCAGGTGGCACCGGACTACAGCGTTGCCCTAGTCGGCAGCCCGGATCGGAAATACCTGTGGCTGCTGGCCCGCGAACCGCGGCTGGATGCCACCGTGCGCGACCATTATCTGGCCACGGCCCAGCAGCAGGGCTTCGATCTGTCCGAACTGATCCATACCCCCCACACCGGCAACCCCACCGCCTGAGCCCTGCGCATGGACCTGAAGAGCGGTTACCCGTGGTGGGCGGTGCGCAATGGCCTGGTCCATGCCTTCCCGCCGCTGCAGCAGGACCTGCGCTGCGAGGTGCTGGTGGTGGGCGGCGGCGTCACCGGCGCCCTGATCGCCCACGAACTGGCCGGCCATGGCCACCACGTCGCGGTGATTGAACAGCGTGACATCGGCTGGGGCAGCACCGCCGCCAGCACCGCCCTGCTGCAGTACGAGATCGACACCCACCTGCTGGATCTGGCCCGCCAGTACGGCAACGAAGCCGCGGAAGCGGCCTACCGCGCCTGCGCCGAGGCCATCCCGGCCCTGGGCCAGGTGGCGCGCGGGCTGAAGGATGTCGACTTCAAGCGCATGGACAGCCTGTACCTGGCCAGCCGCCACCGTGACGTGCCGGTGCTGATGGCCGAGGGTGCCGCACGCCGCCAGGCCGGGCTGGATGCACGCTGGCTGGGCCGGGAGGATCTGCAGGCGCGCTTCGGCGTGGACGGCGGCGGTGCGCTGCTGACCCGCCAGGCCGCACGGGTCGATCCGTATCGGCTCACCTACGGCCTGCTGCAGCGGGTGCAGCGTCGTGGTGGCACCGTGCATGACCGCACCGTGCTGCAGGCCCTGCAGTCGGGTGCGCGTGGGGTGGTCGCCCGTACCGAGGCCGGCGCGACGATCCACGCCAGGCACGTGGTGCTGGCCATGGGCTATGCCAACCAGCACTGGATCAAACAGCGGGTGGCCCGCAATCGCAGCAGTTATGCCTTCATCACCGACCCCATCGACGCCGGGGTGCTGGGCCCGCTGCAGCGCACGATGGTGTGGGAAAGCGCCCGCCCCTACCTGTACCTGCGCGCCACCGGCGAGGGTCGGCTGCTGGTGGGCGGTCTGGATGATGCCATCGACATCCCGGCGCGGCGCGACCGGCGCGTGCAGGGCAAGGCCAGGCAGCTGATGAAGCAGCTGCAGCACTGGTTCCCGCAGCTGGACCCGACCCCCGCATTTTCCTGGGGCGGCACCTTTGCCGAGACCGCCGACGGCCTGCCGTTCTTCGGCCCGCACCCGCAGTGGGGGCCGCGCGTGCAGCTGGCGATGGCCTACGGCGGCAACGGCATCACCTATTCGATGATCGGTGCGGGGCTGCTGCGGGCGCGCATCGAGCGGCGGCGGCACCCGCTGCAGGAACTATTCGGGTTCGAACGGGTCTCGTAGAGGCGAGCCATGCTCGACTGCGCCTGAAACCTTGGTAGAGTCGAGCTTGCTCGACTGCTTCTGCCAACCGCAGTCGAGCATGGCTCGACTCTACAAGTGCGGCGGTCGCTCGACTCTACGGCCCGGCGACAGGCATCATTCAAACAGCGCCTGTTAGCGTCGGCCTGTCCCGCCGCGCTTGCCGCGGTCCCTGCCTGTTGGAGCGTCGCGATGATCCGCCCCCTGCCCCTGCTGCTCTGCCTGGCCTGCCTGCCCGGGACGGCCCTGGCCCAGTCCGCCGCCGGCGCCACCGCGCCGCAGGCCGACGGCCTGGACCTGTCCGTGCCGCAGGCGCCCATGCGCTATCTGAACGACCCGACCGTGCAGCAGGACCCGCCGGGCACCTATTACGGTGACAAGAGCGGCCCGCGTGTGCACGATGACGCCAGGATCGCCGATGTGACCGACGACAAGGTCAAGGTATCCGGCAGCTTCACCACCGGCATCGGCTATTCCAAGGGCTACGGCAACAGCCACTACAACGCCGCCACGCTGAACCTCAGCAAGAACTACACCACCGATGAGGGCAAGACCCGCGGGGTCAACCTCAACATCCACGTCAGCGAAGGCAAGGGCCCGGGCTTCTTCGGCCCCTACGGCGGTGGCTACTACGGCGGTGGCCCGGGTTACTGGGATTACCCGCCGCCGTACGGCTGGTAAGCCAACAACCCGGCAGGTGTCGACCTGGGTCGACACGCTCTGCCGACCAAGGTCGGCAGCTACCAACGCCCGGTCAATCCAGCCAGCCATCCCGCTCGCTGTGCAGAATGCGGCCGTCATAGCCGCTCAGGCGCACTTCCACCTTCTGGTTGCGGGCATTGCGCGCTTCCAGCGACCAGGTTGCACCATCGCGTTCCAGCGAATGGATCTCGCGCAGGCCGTGGGCCTGTGCCTTGGCCAGCACCTGCTCGGTGCCCAGCAGCGCGCGACCGTTGTGCTCATCGAAGATCTCACCGGTCTTGGGGTCCACGTAGACCTCGCTGAAACGGCCATCGGCGCGGCTGACGTCGGCCTCCCACACGCCGTCATCGCGCTCGATCTCGTGAATCTGGGTGTAGCCGGCCTTGCGCAGGGTCTGTTCCACCTGGGCGATGCCCAGCGGGGCGGCCTGTGCGGCGGGGGCCAGGGCGAGTGCGGCCACGGTGGCCAGGGCGAGGGACTTCAGCATGGGGGTTCTCCTGTTGGGGCCGGACCAGCCCGGCAACACCAGCTTGCCCACGCTGCCTAACAGGCCCTTAGCCGCGCCTGTTAGTCGATGGTTAGCCAACGCTGGCACACTCGCGCCAGCTCCCGCTCTCCAGCCTTCGCATCACGCCGTGAACGTCTTCCCTGCCCTGTCCCTGCTGCTGGCCCTGGCCAGCGCCCCCGTGGCCGCCGGGCCCAGCCAGGACCCGGAACAGCAGGTGGCGCGCCGCGCGGTGCAGCAGGGCCGCTATGTGCCGCTGGAGAGCGTGGTGCGTGATGCACTGAAACGCCACGCCGGGCAACTGCTCGAAGTGGAACTGGACGATGGCGTGTACGAGGTCGAGATCCTGCGCGCCGACGGCCTGGTGGTAGAGCTGGACTATGATGCGCGCACCGGCAAGCTGCTGAAGACGGAGCTGGACGACTGATGCGCATCCTGCTGGCCGAGGACGACGCGGCGCTGGCACAGCGCCTGCAGCCGCTGCTGGAACAGGCTGGCTACGTCGTGCAGATCGTGGCCGATGGCCGCCAGGCCGAAGAGATCGGCCAGATCGAGGATCTGCAGGCCGCCATCGTCGATCTCGGACTGCCCGGGCTGGATGGCCTCAGCGTCATCGAGCGTTGGCGCGCCAATGGCCGCAGTTTCCCGGTGCTGGTGCTGACCGCACGCGGGCGCTGGCACGACAAGCTGGCCGGCTTCGATGCCGGCGCCGACGATTACCTCACCAAGCCCTTCCAGGCCGACGAACTGGTGCTGCGCCTGCGCGCGCTCATCCGCCGCAGCCACGGCCACGCCAGCCCGCGCCTGCAGTGCGGCCCGCTGCAGCTGGACGTCAACGCCGGCCGCTTCGAACTGGATGGCCAGGCGCTGGCGCTCAGCCCGCAGGAGTTCCGCCTGCTGAGCTGCTTCATCCACCACAGCGGCCAGGTGATCGGCCGCGACCGTCTGGGCGAACAGGTGTTCGAGGGTGGGCTGGACCCGGATTCGAACGCGCTGGACGTGCTGCTCGGGCGCGTACGCCGCAAGCTGGGCAACGACCTGATCCAGACCGTGCGTGGCCAGGGCTGGCGGCTGGCCGCGCCGTGAGCGGGCAACCTTCGCTGCGCCGTCGCCTGCTGCTGGCCGGCGGCCTCGGCCTGCTGGTGGTTTCGCTGCTGGCCAGTGCGTTGCTGGGCGAACTGTACAAGCGCAGCGCGCGCGACCGCCTGGACCACGAGCTGCAACAGGACCTGCTGACCCTGGTCGCGCAGATGGAAACCACGCCCGACGGCCGCCTGCAGCTGCGCCAGGAACCCAACGACGCGCGCTTCCAGCGGGTGTTTTCCGGTGCGTATTGGCAGATCACCGACGGCCACGGCCAGGTGCTGCTGCAGTCGCGCTCGCTGTGGGATGAAACCCTGCCGGCTGCGGCGGCCGTTGAAGCCAGCCGCAACCTGCCCGGTCCGCTGCAGCAGGCGCTGCGCGCGCGTGTACAGCAGGTGCGCCTGCCGCGCGCCAGCGAGGTATATCGAGTAACCGTGGCCACCGACCGCAGCGCACTGGATACCGACGTCGCCGCGTTCCGCCAGCGCAGCGCGCTTGCGCTGGGGGTGCTGGTGGCGGTCTGGCTGGCGGTACTGGCAACCCAGGTGCAGTTCGGCCTGCGCCCGCTGCGGCGCCTGGCCACGCAGCTGGAACGCGTGCGCCGCGGCCAGGCCCAACGTATCGACACCGCTGGCCTGGGCAGCGAGATCGTGCCTCTCGGTGAGGAGCTCAACGCCTTGCTGGAACACCAGCAACGCATGGTGGCACGCGCACGCACCAGTGCCGAAGACCTGGCCCATGCCCTGAAAACGCCACTGAGCGTGCTGGCCGCCGAGGCCGATGGTGACGGGACGGCATGGCGGACGACCGTGCGCGAACAGGGCGCGCGCATGCAGGCCAGTGTCGACCGTCATCTGGCGGTAGGCCTGGCGGCCGACCATCGCCAGCGCACCAACGTGGCCGCCGTCGCGCAGGCCCTGTGCGGGCTGATGGCGCGCGTGCATGGCGAGCGCGGCGTTGGGTTCACTGCCGAAGGCATCGACCCGGCATTGCAGTTTGCCGGTGCGCGTGCGGACCTGGAGGAAATGCTGGGCAATCTGCTGGACAACGCCGGCAAGTGGGCACGGCAGCGGGTGACGATCAGCGCGATGAGTGACCAAGGGCAACTGCGCGTGGATGTACGCGACGACGGCCCGGGGCTGGCCACTGAGGCCCTTGCAGAGGTCACCCGTCGTGGCGTGCGCCTGGATGAGCGCGAAGGCAGCAGCGGGCTGGGCCTGGCGATTGTGGGAGACATCGCCACCAGCTACGGCGGGCGCCTGGTGCTGGAGAACGCGGAGCCGGGGCTGCAGGCAACGGTGTGGTTGCCGATGGGGTGACCTGCCGTTGTGCGCGCCCCGCCCACGCCCGGCAGGTGTCGACCTTGGTCGACACGCCATGCCGACCAAGGTCTGCCCACGCCCGGTAGGTGTCGACCTTGGTCGACACGCCGTGCCGACCAAGGTCGGCATCTACCAAAGCTCAGCGGTGGTGCATCCACCAGCAGTCGATGGCGTCCAGCACGATGTGCACCATCAGGCCGACACCCACCAGCCGCGTTTTCTTCGGCACGCACAGCCCGGCATACACCGCAATCGCCGGTGCGGTGTGCAGCGGGTGGAAGCCGATGCTGCAGCGGTTCGGCGCGTAGATCGGGTCGGCCAGCAGATGGTCCAGGTCGATGATCCAGCCCAGCAGCAACAACAGCCAGGCCGAGGCAAAACGCCTGCGCCAGAACAGCCATGCCAGCAGGGCTGGCACGGCGGCATGCAGGAACAGGTGGAAGATCGCGCGCGCGCTCATCAGATCAGGCAGCACCGGGCCATGCCCAGCGTTCCCATGAACATCACACCAGCGGTTCGTCGGACAGGTAGGTGTAGCCGGTCAGGCCTGCTTCCAGCGCTTCGGACAGCTCCTGCGCACGTTCCGGTGACAGCGCGGCCGCGGCCACGCGCTGGGCATAGGCCGCACGCAGCTCGTCCAGCCTGTAGCCCACGTAGTCCAGCATCACGTCGGTGGTGTCACCGCGGCGCTGCTGGGTGATCGCGTAGCCATCGGCATCGGCCACCACTTCCACGGCGTCGGTATCGCCGAACAGGTTGTGGATGTCGCCCAGGATTTCCTGGTAGGCACCGACCATGAAGAAGCCGATGCGGTAGCTTTCGCCGTGCTTGATCGCGTGCAGCGGCAGCGACGTGTCCAGGCTCTCGTTCTCGACATAGGTCTTGACCATGCCGTCCGAATCGCAGGTCATGTCGGCGATGATGCCGCGGCGGTCCGGGGTCTCGTTCAGGCGTTCGATCGGCACGATCGGGAACACCTGGTCGATCGCCCACGCATCGGGAATCGATTCGAACACGCTGAAGTTGACGAAATACTTGTCGACCAGGCGCTCGTTCAGTTCATCCAGCGCCGGGCGGTGGCTCTTTTCGTCGTAGCTCAGACGCGCACGTACGCCGTGGGCGATGGCGTAGAACAGATCGTCGATGCGCGCACGCTGCGGCAGGTCGATCTGGCCCAGCGCGTAGCTGGCCAGGCCTTCGGCGTGGAAATGCTGCGCTTCCTGGAACAGTTCCACCGCCGGGCGCGTATCCAGTTCCTCGTGGATCTCGCGCAGGTGGCGGATCGAGGCCGGCTCATCGTCGTGCTGGTCGGGCACGCGGCCTTCCTGCGCCTGCTCCACTTCAGAGACGTTGGCGATCAGCACCGCGTGGTGCGCGGTCATCGCGCGGCCGCACTCGGTGACGATGCGCGGCGGGGCCAGGCCATGTTCTTCGCAGGCATTGGCCAGCGGCTGCACGATGTTGCTGGCGTACGAATTGAGCCCGTAATTGATCGAGCAGAAGCTGCGCGAACGGGTGCCTTCGTAATCCACGCCCAGGCCGCCGCCCACGTCCACATGTGTGATCTTCGCGCCCAGCTGTGACAGCTCGACGAAATAGCGGGTGGCTTCGCGCATGCCGTTGGCGATGTCGCGCACGTTGGAAATCTGCGACCCCATGTGGAAGTGCAGCAGGCTCAGGCAGTCGGCGTATTCGGTATCGCGCAGCGATTTCCACAGGTCCAGCAGCTGGCGCGGGGACAGGCCGAACTTGGCCTTGTCGCCACC
>PJUE01000540.1_pt1 | contig 21931 bp, 21 predicted proteins | sample 1512171 | NCBI WGS metagenome assembly PJUE01 (sample SAMN08177674, study PRJNA422409) | Feces metagenome, whole genome shotgun sequencing project. | isolation source: Chicken feces (3) enriched on wood chips: alkali lignin treatment | host: Gallus gallus | place: USA: Madison | collected 2015-01-15
GAAAGCTTTAGCGGCCCGACCTTGGCCTTGAGGCCGGCAGCCACCAACGCCTGGTCAATCGTCGGCGGTAGTTCGCTGACTAGCCCGGTCTTGCCTTTGCGCTGGATGTGGTCGACCAGGAACTGGATCACCACGGCCTCGCTCGCAGGCAAGGCTAGCTCAATGCCATAACGCGCTTGGTGCCAGCCAGCCCAGTAGCGCAGGGCGGCGGCATAACTGCGGGTGGTGTTGGCCGCGGCCGCTTCGGCGAGCAGTTCGCGTACGGCGTCGGCGGCCTGTTGAGCCAACTGCTCGGGCAACACTAGGTTCGCGACCGTCGCAGACATGGCGGGCAATGTGCTATTTCGCTTCATACTATGTAATGTACGTTATGAAATAGGGCGTGTACTAGCGATAATCATCACTTATCGTTAGTGCACAATCAACAGAGTAGGGCGCCGATACAGGAGACAGTTCATGGCCCGCGGCATCACCGAATCCGATGTCCACACTGCCGCCGACCAGTTGGTGGCCAACGGCGAACGCCCGACGGTGGAACGCATCCGCGCCCACCTGGGCACGGGCTCGCCGAACACGGTCACACGCTGGCTGGAAACCTGGTGGAAAGCACTCGGGACGCGACTGCAGCCCGAGCGCACGGACTTGAAGGATGCGCCGGCGACCTTGGCCAAGCTGGCCGGGCAGTGGTGGCAGCTCGCCTTGGAGCATGCCCGTGAACTGGTTTTGCAGGAGTTCGCCGATACGCGCCAAGCGCTTTCAGCGGAATACGACGAACTTCATGCCCTGCGGCAAACCTTTGCTGACGAGGCAATGCAGCTCCGAAGCAAGGCAGAAGCAGCCCTTCAGGCCGAGCGCCTTGCTTCTATGCAGGTCGTAGAACTTCAGCGCCTTGTGAGCCAGATGCAGGCCCAGATTGACGAACTGAGCCAGCAAAGGGCAGATGCCAACCACCTCCTTGATCAGGCGACGACCTCGCGACATGAATTGGATGCACGACTTCAGCAGCAGCAAGAACTGGCGAGATCTGAGCGCGAGAGCTTGGCTGAGCACACCAGATCTGTCGAAAACCGAGCTCTGGTTGAAGTGGATCGAGCTCGCCAAGAAATCAAAGAACTACGGGCACAACTGCTCGCAATGACCAACGAGAGTGCCTCCAAGCAAGCTCACTCAAGTGTCCAAATGGAGGTACTGAGAACCAGTGCCGCAGCGGCTGAGCGGGAAAGGGCGGTTCAGCGCGCACGAGCTGACGCGCTCGAGCAAGAGCTAGTGAGACTGCGAGGCTTGTCGGCTGCGCTGAAAACCGCGCTAGAAAGTACTAAAGCAGCTAAAAAGCCTCGGCCAACCGTTCGCCGCAAGTCTCGCGTAGCAAGCTCTACTGGAGTCACACCTGACGTGAATGGCTAGCGCGACGAATTGCAGATTTACCTGCCTCGGCAGGAAAGACCAAGCAAGCTCTGGTCTAGCTAATGACCAGTCAATCTAGAAATTGATTCTCTATCTAGTTATTGAGTCTAAGCCGAGATAAGAACACTGAAAGCTGGCGATATGGCTTTTTACATAATATACATTATGCGAAATGGCGTATCGCAGGATCCGGTGGCTCTGCCGCTGGATCACCTCTTGTCAGTTTTTGTCAGTTTTTTTAGTTCGTGTCTGTCTGCCGCATAAGAGATGACCAGTTTGCCGCGTTTAATCGCCCGAAATGCGCCTCTTAAACGGCCGCTCTTCCGAGAAATACACCAAAACTGTCCGTTATTTCGGTGTGACTCACATGAATCGCACAATGAAGTTGTTCATCGCACACATATCTAGGCCGCCATTGCAGAGATTTCAGCTTTTGAGGCAGAAAATTTCAGTGCAAGAAGAACCATTGCAGGAAATTTCGACTCGCGGCTGTCCAGTGCAGAACTTATTTGACTCGCGGATGACGCAACCACTCAGTTCTAGCTCAGGCTTCCGTTCTCATGTGGGCTAAGGCGATGTTGATGCACATTGGTCCTCAGAAAGAACTAGTGGCCGCAATCCACCGCGAACACCTCGATCAATCTGCAGAACTATTCTTTGTCCTGGACTAAGGAGCCTTAGGCCCAGGTACTCGGGTAGCCCCTTGCGTGTATGGCGCTGGAATCCAACGACTTGCACTAGCGAGCCAGTATCGAGGGTTAGTAGCGCCATCAAGCATGGCTTGCGTTTCGACCACACTAGTGCATCCAGCCTACCGTGAAACCGTCCCTCACCTAACGAATCAAGAGCGTCACTCCGGTACGAAATTGGGTCAATTCCAGCATCGAGTGCATCGGCGTACGACATCAGTGGTGGCACCGAAGGGCCGCGTGTATCAGACCTTGCCGTGAAGCAATGTCTGACCCTCGGGATCAAGTGGATAGACAGACATCGCGACGATCCCCTAGGCAGTGGCCCGGCTTGCAAAAGCACCGCATCTGGATTAAAACCGGCATCGCGCACACGTGAGTGATCAGCGCAATCTAGTGCCTTCATATTAAAAGGATCTTTTTTATGAAATCGCATCTACTCGTGTTCTTGGCCACATCAGTACTCGGCTTCTTGTCGAATAGCACGGCATTGGCGAACGACCAGCCGGACCGCGGAGCCAATGAAGCAATTGCTATGCAACTGGCCAGCTCTTACGTTGAGCAGCAGCAGCTATTGCGTAGAAATGCGCCTGTACATTCTGCTGCGCAGCTGGCGGATTTTCTGGCGAAGACCCGAATCACTGGATCTCCAATTAATGCGCTATCCCCGGCCGCGAAGGCCCGTTTTGTGAATTCGCTACGATTCAATGAGACCGGCGTAACTTCATTTTACTACGCCGACATAGAGTCGGAGTTGTCCAGTAGTCAGGCTTATGAGCTTCTTTCGATTTTTGGCCTGCAAAGCACGCTATCCATCATGTCGAAGCTTCGAGCAAGTACGCCAGAAGATAAGCAGATCATGTCTGCATTCGGCAATGAAACAACCTACAGAATCATGGCGGACCACGAGAACTACTGGTGCTCGGGCCGTGCAACTTGCTCTAGAGACGTCGGTTCCATCTGCATGAGCGGTTGTTGATGCAGGTCTGTGGACCAATTCGCACCGCCATCCTTTGGATGGCGGTGCTTCCGATCTTCGGATTGATGGCAAGTCCGCCAGTCAAGGAAGTTCATCCGCTATACAACCGCCTCATTGAACTGAATGTCCAATTACGCGGCGAAAGTGGAGAACGACGCTCAGAAGCCGTCATTTCCAGGTATCGAGAGCTCGCCGCCGGCATCTCTGCTTGCTCGCACCCAATTGGTGACGCAGACGTTGCCGACGACCTCTTTAGGGCCACCGCGTTCGCCGAGTTCTATTCGCTGGCGGAAGCTGATGTGGCTACTTTAGGCTGCCTGTACCGGGAACTAATTACGAACGGTAGGGTCGCCGACTGGCACACCCGCACCTATGCAGGGGCGCTTGTGACTGTCGCCCGGTTCGACGACGCCAACCGTCTTTTGGAACAATTGGAAGATGGACGGGCCGCCTTGCTACCGCATATCTCCACAGCTGCCAGCCTGGAGCCGGGCGGACCATGGAGGTACCTGTCACTGGATGACAGCCATACAGCAGCTACTCGAGCATGGACCCCAGTGGCTGGGCATCTGCAGGTCATCGCAGTTGTCCATCCCGCATGTGCCTTCTCGACACGCGCTCTGGCCGACATCGAGTCAAATGAGGATTTGCGCTGGCTGCGTGAACGCCTGCTCTTGCTTGTCCCTCCAGACCCCTCGCTACCCACAAAAGGAATTCTTGACTGGAATGATGCGCACCCGGGCCTGGCTATGCAGCGGATGTATACGTGGGATGATTGGCGGCCGATCACCCGTCTCGACACCCCGACGTTCTATCTGATGCAAGGCGATCGTGTTGTGCAGACATTCGAAGGATGGCCGAATGTCGCGGGCGTGGCGCGGATGCGTGCCGCTCTTGCCCGCTGAAGTGGGATTCAAGCGGCACCCCTTCTACGAGCACAAGATCGCTGCCTGACGCCTCACTGAGGCTTGCGCCGACTGTGTCGGAGCCCTGGGGTTGAGATCCTTTCCCGGCAGGGCACTCCCCTGTGGCTGATCAGGTCGCGCCATGGACGGTGCTGCCGCCGGCTTCTTGTCGGCGGCCCTGCTACTTCATGCTGCCAGAAAGGTCGGCCGGTCGGTCCTACACTCCAGGATCGGCGCGGAGCCGGAGCCGGAGCCGGCCGCGGGGCTGCCATAGCCGTGACGCAGAGCGATGCTTGATTCAACGGATGAGGCCGCTATCGGCCAGAAGCGGATATCCGCCCTACCCCCGATAAACATCCCTAATCCCCTGCCCAGCCGACGTCCACCTCCGGCCAGGAACGGACATGCTCCCGAATGATGGCCGCCTTCAAACCGGGACGATTCAAAATTCCGTCTACACAAAAATCTGCACACGCGTCGTGCTCAATTTCCGCTCATCCCCGTACAGTCTGCTCGCCAAAGGCCAATCGTAATGCTTCGGTGTCGCCGTTCAGCGCGGCACGCATGCGGCCCTCGTCCAAAGGGCGTACCACCCATTCGACATCCCATTGGAAGCCATTACGTCTTGAAACCGGAATGGCCAGATACCAGCTTGGCCCGGGCCCTACGCAGTATCAGAATGCATCGTCTGAGGCCTGTGTCATCCAGCGCGGCCCCGGCTGCTGCATACCATCGAACCGTCCGTGCAGCTGTTTCACCACCCGTACCTGAGCACCGGAGAAGGTAGCGCCATCGCGCGACGGAAACCGCAGCTGCTCGAACGTTTCCCGGCGGGCAGCCCGCAACCGCTGCGGGCCGGTGAGTTGCGCAGCAGCCGACGCCATCACCGCCACCATTTCCAGCAATATCACCAATGCGCTCTTCATGACGTCTTGCCCGTAGTACTACCGAAGTCGTCAATGATAGCGATCAGCTGCAGCAGGACGCTGCACTACGGCACCGGCAGGAATGCAAAAAGGTAAAGGCATGCGTTTTACTCGCTGCGCAGTAAAAGCAGTGAATATAGTCAATCTCCTATAGCGCAAAGGCGCCATTTGGCCTGCCGCATCAGCCAGCCTGCCGGGCGATATCGGCGTTCTCGATTACTTCCGGCCGCTGCAGGGGATTGATCACCAGCCGCAGCAGGCACCGGCCAATCGCGTCGGTGCTGGTGAACACCTGCGGGCAGATACCCGCGGCCAGCGCCAGTACGGGGCTCCCCAAGGCATACAGGCCACGGCGTAGCCGATGCGGCGAGGCCACCCCGAGCACCGGGCGCACCACGCCCGGACGCAGGCTGGTATGGACCAGCCCCGAGCGTGCCAGCACCTGTTCGGCCTGCCCCTTGACCCGCAGCGGCATCATCCTGCTGCCGGGATCGGCCCCCATGCCGGAGATGTAGGCCACATAGCCGGCCGGATTGGCCGCGGCATAGGCCACCATGACCCGTTCCAGGGTCGCCACGGTCGCCTCGCGGTAGGCGGCCTCCGACATTCCCAATGGCAGCGGCCCGGCGCAATACAGGCAGGCGTCCAGGCCGTGCAGGTCCAGACCGTCCAGCGCGTCGCTGGAAAAATCCGCCAGCTGCAGCACCTGCACCCGGGGATCGGGGGCGGTGAAGGGGCGCCGCACCAGCACGCTCACCGATTCCACCTGATCGCACTGCAGCAGCACGCGCAGCACGCCTTGGCCGACCAGGCCGGTGGCACCGATCAACAAAATCCGCTTGCCCATTTTCCTGTTCCTTATCGGTGTTGACGGCAGCGCTGCGAACAGTAGCGCACGCTGTCCCAGTCACGCGCCCACTTGCGTCGCCACGTGAATGGCCGCGCGCAGCTTGCGCAGAGCTTTTGCGGCAGCTCGGCCTTTTTGCGCATCCGCGCCATCAGATCGCCTCCGCATCCGGCAGCGGACATGCTGCCTTCGGGCCGCAGCCATCCCGCCCGGCCGGCCAAGGCAGGTAGTGGTCCAAGTGGTGGAGCGGTCGTCTGATCACGCAGCTTCTACGCAGCGTCTCTGCCACTGGATGCATCCAGAGCGATGGCCGCTGCGTAAACACCTCCATCCTCCGACCGTGGACGCCTGCCATGCGCCTTTCCCTCCCCTTCGTCCTGCCGCTGCTGGTGGCCGCCCTGCTCAGTGGCTGTGCCCAGGCCAAGCACTCCCCTATCACCCCGGTCGAGTCGGTGGATTTGCCCCGCTTCATGGGCCGCTGGTATGTGATCGGGATTATCCCCACACGCCTCGAGCGTGGCAGCCACAACCCGGTGGAAACCTATCGTCTGGACAGCAAAGGCCAGATCTGCACCTGGTATCGCTACCGTCCAGACAGCTTCGATGCACCGGTCAAGCTGCTGGCCTCCACCGGCCTGGTGCAGCCGGGCACCGGCAATGCCGAGTGGAAAGTGCGCTTCTTCGGCCTGTTCAAGGCGCAGTACCTGATCGGCTGGCTGGCACCGGACTACAGCCAGGTAATGGTGGTACGCGATGCCCGCGACTACCTGTGGTACATGGCGCGCACCCCGGCCGTGCCGGAAGCCGACTACCAGGCCATGCTCGATCGCGCCGCAGCGCTGGGCTATGACCCCAGCCGGATCGAGCGCGTCCCGCAACGCTGGCCGGAAACCGACCAGGAAAAGGACACGTTCCGCGGAGAATGCCAATGAAATGGCTGGTACTGCTGTTGGCCTTGTCGATGCCGCTTGTGGGCTGGCTCTCCAATACCGGCCTGCTTGGGCCGAGTAACGGCGAGATATCCGCCCGCTACCCGACCCTGATCGTTGCCGCCGGCTATGCGTTCGCCATCTGGGGGCCAATCTTCCTGCTCGATGGAGGGTTCGCCCTTGGCCAGGCGCTCACCCGGGACGACTCCCTGCGGCTGCGCCGCATCCGCCAACTCACCGCGGCCGGCTTTGCGCTGACGTCGCTGTGGATGGTGGTGTTCGCCCAGCAATGGTTCTGGCTGGCGTTGGTGGTGATCTGGCTCAGCTTGGGCTGCCTGCTGGCCGCCACGTGGATGGTTTCAACCACCTGGAACCAGCCCCGCGGCCCGTGGTGGCAATGGCTGCCGTTGTCGCTGCATGCCGGCTGGCTGTCGCTGGCGGTGTTCCTGAACACCGCGCAGGTGGTGGTCGCGTTCGAGCTGCTGCCCACCCGCACCATGCTGCCATGGACGCTGGTGCTGTTCGCACTGGCCGCGGCGCTGTTGCTGTTCGTGTTGATCAAGCTGCGCGGCAACCCGTGGTATGCGCTGGCCGCCGTCTGGGGGCTGCTGGGGGTATATGCCCGGCAGCAGGCCTCGGCACTGCCAGGGGCTGGCGTAGCCGCGGCCGTGGCACTGTCGCTGGCCGTGCTGGTGGTGGTGACCACCCTGATCATCGGCCTGTCCCACTGGCAGGCCCGGCAACGGGAGCACACCGCGTGACCTGCCTGCGCCTGGTACTGGGTGACCAGCTCAATCCAGAGCATCCCTGGTTCGCCAGCGTGCACCCGGACGTGGTCTACGTGCTGATGGAGATGCGCCAGGAAACCGACTACGTGCTGCACCATGCGCAGAAGATCCTGGCGATCTTCGCGGCGATGCGCTGCTTTGCCGACCAGCTGCGCGCCGCCGGGCACCGGGTCAGCTACCTGGCCATCGATGCGCCGGACAACTGCCAGTCGCTGACCGCCAACCTGGATGCGCTGCTGGCCCAGCATTCGGCCAGCACGCTCGAATACCAGGCCCCGGACGAGTGGCGGCTGGATCAGCAGCTGCGCCAGTACGCCGCGCAGCAGTCGATACCGGTGCACTGCGTGGACAGTGCGCATTTTCTGAACGAGCGGGATGAGGTGGCGCGTTTTTTCGGCAGCCGCAAGCGCTGGACGATGGAGCTGTTCTACCGCCACATGCGCCAGCACCATGGCGTGCTGCTCGAACCGGACGGCCAGCCGCTGGGCGGACGCTGGAACTTCGATGCCGACAACCGCAAGGCCTGGCGTGGCGAGCCGCCCGAACCACCGGACCTGCGCCCCTGCCACGACCACAGCGCGCTCTGGCAGGCGATCAGCGCCGCCGGAGTAGGCAGCTTCGGCGAGCCGAACGCGCAGGCGCTGCGCTGGCCGCTGGACCGGGATGAGGCGCTGCAGCAGCTGGAAGCCTTCATCAAATACGGCCTGCCGCATTTTGGCGACTACCAGGACGCGATCAGCGCGCAGGCGCCGCGCTTGTTCCACTCGCTGCTGTCGTTTGCACTGAATGTGAAGATGCTGGGCCCGGCCGAGGTCATCGCGCGGGTCGAGGCCGCCGGACGTGACGGCCAGGCCCCGCTGGCCGCGGTTGAAGGCTTCATCCGCCAGATCCTGGGCTGGCGCGAGTATGTGCGCGGGGTGTACTGGGCGCAGATGCCCGGCTATGCCGACAGCAACGCACTGGGCCACACCCGGCCGCTGCCGGACTGGTTCTGGACCGGCAGCACCCGCATGGCCTGCGTGCGCAGCGCGATCAAGCTGTCACTGGCCAATGCCCATGCCCACCACATCCAGCGGCTGATGGTGATCGGCAACTTCGCCCTGCTCGCCGGGCTCGACCCGCAGGCCCTGCACCGCTGGTACCTGGGCATCTACATCGACGCCTTCGAGTGGGTGGAGCTGCCCAATACCCTGGGCATGAGCCAGTTCGCCGATGGCGGCCTGCTGGCGACCAAGCCGTATGTCTCCGCCGCCGCCTACCTGCACCGGATGGGCGACCACTGTGGCCAGTGCCCCTACCGCCGCGACCTGCCCACCGGCGCCAAGGCCTGCCCGTTCAATGCGCTGTACTGGGGCTTCCTGGACCGGCATGCCGACACCCTGGGCCGCAACCCGCGCCTGGCCATGCCCTACCGTCAACTGGCACGGATGCCAGAGAGCCGGCACCAAGCGCTGGCGCAGCAGGCTGGGCAGCTGCTGGCCAACCTGGAGGCGCTGTGAGTCTCCACACGCACCGGCCGGAACCTGCCTGTCCGGCCGACCCTGCTCCCTCCCCCTCCCCCTCCCCCCTTGCTGCCGCGAGCCCTGCCATGTCCCAGCCCCTGCCTGATTCCACGACGCTGCATCCCCTGCCAGCTTCCGAGCGCGTGCGCGAGCGCCTGCGCCGGGCCGGCCAGCGCTTCCATGCCAATGACAACATTGCCGACCACCTGCACGAGGGCGAGCTGGCCGCGATCGAGCACGAGGTCGCGCTCAAGGCCCAGGAGCTGCTGCGGGCGCTGGTGATCGACGTGGACAATGACCACAACACCCGGGACACCGGCCGCCGCCTGGCCAAGATGTTCGTGCGCGAGCTGTTCGCCGGCCGCTACCAGCCGGCCCCGACAGTGACCGAGTTCCCCAATGCCGAGCGCCTGAACGAGCTGATGATCGTCGGCCCGCTGCGCGTGCGTAGCGCCTGCTCACACCACCTGTGCCCGATCATCGGCCGGGTCTGGATCGGCGTGCTGCCCGATGCCGGCTCCAACCTGATCGGGCTGTCCAAGTACGCCCGTCTGATCGAGTGGATCATGAGCCGGCCGCAGATCCAGGAAGAAGCGGTGAGCCAGATCGCCAACCTGCTCGAGCAGCGGCTAAAGCCCGATGGCCTGGCGGTGGTGATGGAGGCCGACCACTACTGCATGCACTGGCGCGGGGTGAAGGACGACGGCTCGAAGATGACCAACAGCGTGATGCGCGGCAAGTTCCTCAGCGACCCGGCGCTACGCCGCGAGTTCCTGTCACTGCACCACCAGCATTGAGCCACGCCTCAGCGTCGCAAACGCAAACGGCCCGCCGGAATACTCACGGCGGGCCGTTCTGATCGGTATGTCGGCCCGGTTACAGCCCGACCATCGGCTGCATCCTGCGCGCCAGCCAGCCGTTGAACTTCAGCGGGCCATCCAGCGCGGCCACGCAGATGCAGGGCACCCCGGGCGAGACAATCGGCTGGTGCTCGATCTCGCTGTCCAGGTCGGCCATGTCGCCCGGGCCGAAGTGACCCAGCGCATCGTCGTAGGCACCCTGCAGGATCTGGGTGAGTTCGCTGCCTTTGTGGCTGTGCAGCGGCAGGCTCTTGCCCGGGGCGATCTTGAGCAGCACCAGCGTATCGGAGGCGATTTGCGGCGCCCGGATCATGTGCACGCCCGGTGCCACCCAGCGCCAGCGCAGCGCCTTCCAGGTGCGGCCGAAATACGGTTGCAATGGCCGCGGCAATGCCTCGGTGGACGGATGCGCCGGCAATGGCAGCGGTTCGCTGGGCCGGGGGGGCAACGGCTCACGCAGCCGGCCGAGGATGTCCTCGCGCAGTTGCGCCTCGCGTGGCGAAGGGGTCGGCGGCTGCTGCTGCGACAGCAGCGCCCCGCCGACATGTTCGGCCTGGGTCAACAGACGGCGGCAATGCGTACAGGTCTCCAGATGGGTGGCAGCCACCGCGGCCATCGCCGGGGACAATGCACCGGCAGCGTGGCTGACCAGGGTGGCCGAATCCAGGTGATGACGCGGAATCATGCGGCCCCCTGCATGCTGGACTGCAGTTGCTGGAAGGCGCGCCGGATATGCGACTTGACCGTGCCCAGCGGCATACCGACCTCCTCGGAAATCTGCTGGTGTGACTTGGCTTCGAAATAGGACATGCGGATCAGGCGTGCTTGAAGGGCCGACAGGCGTTCGATACGTTCATTGAGGTCGGCGTGGGCCGCGTAGCTCTCTGCAGAAGAGAAGTCGGGATTCTCGGTTTCCTGCTTGAACTCCATTCCCTCATCGGCATCCATTTCCACTGCCAGCCCGGGGCTTTCACGGCGCAGACGATCGATATGCAGATTGCGTGCGACCCGGAACAGCCAGGTCGACAGCGTGCTGCGTGCCGGGTCGTAGCTCTCGGCACGTTGCCACAGCCGCAGCAGGGCTTCCTGTGCGAGCTCCTCGGCCACCATTTCCGGCGCGCCCAGTCCCCGCAGGTACAGCCGTACGCGTGGTGCGAAGTGGTCATAGATACGCAGGAAGCAACTCTGGTCACGCTGCACGGAAACGGCCTGCATCTGCCCGGACCAGTAACCGGGATTGCCCGGACCTGCTTCAGTGATCGACATGGCTCTGGCCGCCTCGAAGGGCGACAGATCTCCTTGATGGGCTTCCGGACACATGGTAGAGCAGTTCGCGAAGGTACGGGATTTACCGCTTTGTACGTGCACCGTTGCAGTTTGGATGCAGGCAGACGGCCCGTTCACCTGCATCCAATGCCCTGACAATACCGTACAACCCACCGAACCACGCGGATTGCCAGTAATGCCTTTGGACCACGCTCCTCCCGACATGTCGACACCTCCCCCAGCGTCCGCCACCCTGGTACGCATCCTGCGCCTGTGGTTTGACAGCAGCGCCGCGCCGCCCCCGGACGAAGCCGATGCCGACCGCGTCGACTGGATGCGGGTTGTACCGTTCCTGCTGCTGCACCTGGGCTGCGCGGCGGTGATCTGGGTCGGCGTCTCGCCGGTGGCGCTTCTGGTGGCCAGCCTGCTGTATGCCGTGCGGATGTTTGCGATCACCGGGTTCTACCACCGTTATTTCTCCCACCGCAGCTTCCGCACCTCGCGCGTGCTGCAGTTCGTGTTCGCGCTGATCGGCGCGGCCAGCGTGCAGCGCGGGCCGCTGTGGTGGGCGGCGCACCACCGCCACCACCACCGATACGCCGACCAGCCGCAGGATCCACATTCGCCGCGGCACGGGTTCTGGCGCAGCCACATGGGCTGGTTCATGACCCGGCGCGCCTTTGCCACCGACCTGGGCCGGGTGCAGGACCTGGCCCGCTACCCGGAGCTGCGCTGGCTGGACCGCTATGACGTGGCGGTGCCTGCGGCCATGGCCGTGGGCCTGTACGCGCTGGGCGCGCTGCTGGAGCACTTCTGGCCGGCGCTGGGTACCAGTGGCTGGCAACTGCTGGTGTGGGGGTTCTTCATTTCCACCGTGGTCCTGTTCCACGCCACGGTGACCATCAACTCGCTGTCACACCGCTTCGGCACCCGCCGTTTCCAGACCAACGACGACAGCCGCAACAACTTCCTGCTGGCCCTGATCACCTTCGGCGAGGGCTGGCACAACAACCACCACTTCTATTCCAGCAGCGCCCGCCAGGGTTTCCGCTGGTGGGAAGTGGACCTGACCTGGTATGGCCTGCGCCTGCTGGCCCTGTTCGGGTTGGTGCGTGACCTCAAGCCCGTGCCCGCGTGGGTGTTCAACCAGGAGGGCCACTGAGATGCGTATTGCCGTCATCGGCTCGGGTATCGCCGGGCTGGCCAGTGCCTGGCTGCTGTCACACGCGCACGACGTGGTGCTGTTTGAAGCCAACGATTACCTCGGCGGACACACCCACACCCATGACATCACCCTGGGTGGGCGCTCGTACGCGGTGGACACCGGCTTCATCGTCCACAACCCGGAGCACTACCCGCTGCTGGCCCGGCTGTTCCAGTCGCTGCAGGTGGCCACCGCACCGACCACGATGAGCTTTTCGGTGCACAACGGCCGCAGCGGGCTGGAATACAACGCCACCTCGCTGGATGCGCTGTTCTGCCAGCGCCGCAACCTGGTCTCGCCGCGCTTCCTAGGCATGGTGCGTGACCTGTTCCGTTTCTACCGCCAGGCCCCCAGCCTGCTCCAGGGCGAGGGCCCCGGTCCCGGCCTGGGCGAGTGGCTGCAGGCCAATGGCTACGGCGAGGCCTTCCGTGACGAGCACCTGGTACCGATGGCCTCGGCGCTGTGGTCCTCGCCACCGGAGCAGATCCTGCAATTCCCGGCGCGCTACCTGGTCCAGTTCATGGCCAACCACCAGATGCTGCAGGTCAGCGGCCGCCCGCAGTGGCGGGTGGTGCGCGGCGGCTCGGCACGCTATGTCGATGCGCTGCGTGCGCGCTGGCAGGTGCAAGAACGCCTGGCCTGCCCGGTGCAGGCGGTGCAACGCGATGCCGATGGGGTGCGGGTGGACAGCGCGGCCGGCAGCGAACGCTTCGACCAGGTCGTGCTGGCCTGCCACAGCGACCAGGCGCTGGCCCTGCTGGCCGATGCCAGTGGCGATGAGCAGACGGTGCTCGGTGCGATCGGCTACCAGCCCAACGAGGTGGTGCTGCATACCGATGCCTCGCTGCTGCCACGCCAGCGCAAGGCCTGGGCGGCGTGGAACGCGTTCGTGCCCGGCACCGCGGAGGCGCCGTGCACGGTGAGCTACTGCATGAACCTGCTGCAGGGCATCGACGCGCCCGAGCCGCTGGTGGTCACCCTCAACCGCAGCGAGGCGATCGACCCGGCCAAGGTGCTGCGCCGGCTCAACTACCACCACCCGGTCTACACCCCGCAGTCGGTGGCCGCACAGCAGCAGCGCGGACGGATCCAGGGCGTCAACCGCACCTGGTTTGCCGGCGCCTACTGGGGCTGGGGCTTCCACGAGGACGGCATGCGCAGCGCGGTGGAGGTGGCTGCCGCACTGGGCGTTGACTGGCCCACCAGCACCGCCGGGCGTGCCGCATGAGCGGCCCGGTGCACAGCGCAGTCTACGAGGGTGTGGTGCATCACCACCGCCACCACCCGTGCGTGCATGCCTTTGGCTACAGGATGGCCCAGCTCTACCTGGACCTGGACGAGCTGGAACAGGTATTTGCCGGGCGCTGGTTGTGGTCGGTCGGCCGCCGCAACCTGGCCCGCTTCGAGCGCGGCGATTTCCTCGGCCCGGCCACTCGGCCACTGAAGGAGGCGGTCAAGGACCGGGTCCAGGCCGCCACCGGACAGCGGCCGGACGGGCCGGTACGCCTGCTCACCCATCTGCGCTATGCCGGGCTGAGCTTCAACCCGGTCAGCTTCTACTACTGCTTCCACGCCGACGGCCAGACCCTGCACAGCATCGTGGCCGAGATCACCAACACCCCGTGGCGCGAGCGCCACGCCTACGTGCTGCCGCTGGCCCGGGCTACCCGGCAGGGCCGGCTGCTGCGCTGGACGTTCGACAAGACATTCCATGTGTCCCCGTTCATGGGTATGCAGCGCGCCTACGACTGGCGCTTCAGCCTGCCCGAGGAGCAATTGCTGGTGCAGATGGCGGAGTTCGAGGGCGACAAGCGCGAGTTCGATGCACGGCTGTCACTGCGCCGGCTGCCGTTGACTGGCCATTCGCTGGCGCGGGTGCTGTGGCGCTACCCGCTGATGACTGCCCAGGTACTGGCCGCGATCTACTGGCAGGCCCTGCGTCTGTGGCTCAAACGCATTCCTTTCCATGCCCATCCCCCCGTTTCCGGAGACCCCTCTTGAACAGCATCGTGCAGACCGGCACCACGCCCGGCTTCGGCGCCCTCGATCGATTCCTGCGCCGGCAGCTGCTGCGGCGGCTGGCAGGCTTCGCCCACGGCCGGCTGGCTATCGAGGACCCGCTGGGTATGCTGCAGTTTGGCCAGGACGACAGCGGCCCGAGTATCACCCTGCAGATCCACGACCCCGGCTTCTACCGTGCACTGGCCACCCACGGCAGCGTCGGCGCCGGCCAGGCCTACATGGACGGGTTGTGGCAATGCAGCGACTTGGTCGGGCTGATCCGGCTGCTGGTGCGCAACCGCGACCTGCTCGACGGCATGGAAACCGGCAGCGCACGCCTGGGCGGGGTGGCGATGAAAGCGCTGCATGCGCTGCGCCGCAATACCCATGAGGGCAGCCGGCGCAACATCGCCGCCCACTACGACCTGGGGAACGAATTCTTCGGCCTGTTCCTGTCGCCGGACCTGATGTACTCCTCGGCCTGCTGGGAAGGTGCACAGGACACCCTGGAAGCGGCCTCGACCCGCAAGCTGGACCTGATCTGCCGCAAGCTCGCGCTCGGCCCGGATGACCATGTGCTGGAGATCGGCACCGGCTGGGGCGGCTTTGCCCTGCACGCGGCGCGCCACTGCGGCTGCCGGGTCACCACCACCACCATTTCGCGCGAACAGTACGACCTTGCCGCCACCCGTATCGCCGAAGCCGGGCTGGGCGGGCGCATCACCCTGCTGCAGTCGGACTACCGCGACCTCACCGGCCAGTACGACAAGCTGGTCTCGATCGAGATGATCGAGGCGGTCGGCGCCGATTTCCAGGACAGCTACTTCGGCCAGATCGGCCGCCTGCTCAAGCCCGATGGGCTGGCGCTGGTGCAGGCGATCACCATCGAGGACCACCGCTACGAGCAGGCACTGAAGTCGGTGGATTTCATCAAGCGCCACGTGTTCCCCGGCTGCTTCATTCCCTCGGTCAACGCGATGCTGGCCTCCAAGACCCGCAGCAGCGACCTCGCGCTGATCGCGCTGGAGGACTTCGGCCTGTCCTATGCGCGCACCTTGCAGACCTGGCGCGAGCGCTTCCTGGCGCAGCTGCCGGCGGTGCGCGCGCAGGGCTTTGACGAGCGTTTCATCCGGCTGTGGGAGTTCTACCTGGCCTATTGCGAGGGAGGCTTCCGCGAGCGCTCGATTGGCGTGTCGCACCTGGTGCTGGCCAAGCCAGGCTGGCGCCCGGCCGCGGTCGAATCGGCATGAACAAGTTGGCCATCCTGCTGGCCTACCAGGCCACCTGGTTTGCCGCGGTGATCGGTGCCGGGCAAGGGCGGTGGTGGCCGAGCGTGCTGTGCGCGGCGCTGTTCGCGCTGTGGCGGCTGGCGGTCTCGCCGCAACGAGCGCTGGAGATGCAGCTGGTGCTGGCGGCGCTGGCCATCGGCCTGGTGCTGGAGAACCTGTGGGTCGGCAGCGGCCTGCTGACCTATGCCGCGCCCTGCCCATGGGCCGGCTCGCCGGCGTGGATCCTGGCGCTGTGGCTGGCCTTCGCCCTGGTTATCGTGCCGCTACTGGGCTACCTGCACCGGCGCCTGTGGCTGGCCGCCGCGTTCGGCGCCATCGGCGGGCCGCTGGCGTACCTAGGCGCTGCCAGTGGCTGGGATACGGTGCGCTTCTCCGAACCCCGCTGGCACGCGCTGCTGGCACTCGGCGCCGGCTGGGCGCTGGCGATGCCGGTGCTGGCCGCACTGGCCGCACGGGGCCTGCAACGCGACATACAGCGAGGACACACGTCATGAACCTGAGCAGTCAACTGGTGGTGATCGGCGCGTTCGCCGGCGTGCTGATGCTGTGCGGCTGGCACTGGCAGCGCCGCCACGACAATGCCGGCATCGTCGATGTGCTCTGGGCCCTGGGCCTGGCCTGCGCGGCGCTATGGCTGGCGCTGACCGGCAGCGGCGCCCCGGCGGCACGCATGCTGGTCGGCGTGCTCGGCGCTGCCTGGGGCCAGCGCTTGGCCCTGCACCTGTGGCGGCGCGTGCGTAGCGAGGCCGAGGACGGCCGTTATCTGGCCCTGCGCCAGTACTGGCACGGCGACCAACGCAAGTTCCTGGCCTTCTTCCAGTTCCAGGCGCTGCTGGTGGTGCTGTTCTCGCTGCCACTGGCCGCCGTGGTCGCCCACCCGGACCCGTCACCACTGCAGCTGGCCGCTGCCACCGGGCTGTGGCTGGTCTCGGTGCTGGGCGAATCCCTGGCCGATGCCCAGCTGGCCCGCTTCCGTGCCGACCCGGCCAACCGCGGTCGCACTTGCGACCGCGGCCTGTGGCGTTATTCGCGCCACCCGAACTACTTCTTCGAATGGCTGCACTGGTGCGCCTGGGCTGTGGCGGCACTTGGCGGACCACTGGCCTGGCTCGGCCTGCTCGGCCCGGTGCTGATGTACCTGTTCCTGCGCTTCATCAGCGGCATCCCGTTCACCGAACAACAGGCCCTGCGCACGCGGGGCGATGACTACCGGGAGTACCAGCGGCGCACGCCGATGTTCTTCCCCTGGTTCCCCAAACCCTGACCGTATTGCCGAGGACCGCGCCATGAGCACCACCGCCCTGGACCGCAACGAACTCTCGCCTGGCCTGCTCGGCCTGGCCGAACGCGGCCTGCTGCCCGATGCCCTGCTGCGCATCGGCATCCGCCGGCTGTGCGAGCAGCGGCTGGCCGAGGAACTGGACGGCGGCGTGGAGGCGCAGTCGCTGCGCCAGCGCCAACGGCTGGAGGAGCTGCGCCAGAGCCCGCTGGCGATCGAGACCGAGGCGGCCAACAGCCAGCACTACGAGCTGCCGCCGGCCTTCTTCACCCATTGCCTCGGGCCGCGGCTGAAGTATTCGTGCTGCTACTACCCCACCGGCGAGGAGACCCTGGCCCAGGCCGAGGAAGCGATGCTGGCGCTGTACTGCGAACGCGCCGGGCTGGCCGATGGCCAGGACATCCTCGAGCTGGGCTGCGGCTGGGGCTCGCTGACCCTGTGGATGGCCGAGCACTACCCGAACGCGCGCATCACTGCGGTGTCAAACTCCAACGGCCAGCGCGCCTTCATCGAGGCGCGCTGCCAGGAACGCGGCCTGCACAACGTGCAGGTGCTCACCCGCGACGTGAACCACCTGGCCCTGCCCGAGGCAGCGTATGACCGCTGCGTCTCGGTGGAGATGTTCGAGCACATGCGCAACTACGACACCCTGCTCGGCCGCATCGCCGGCTGGCTGCGCCCGGGTGGCCGGCTGTTCGTGCACATCTTCGTGCACCGCACCCTGCTCTACCCGTTCGAGACCGCCGGGGCGGACAACTGGATGGGCCGCCACTTCTTCACCGGCGGGCTGATGCCCGCGGCCGACACCCTGCTGCACTTCCAGGATGCGCTGACGATCAAGCAGCAGTGGCTGGTCGAGGGCACCCACTACCAGCGCACCGCCAACCACTGGCTGCAGCACCAGGATGCCAACCGCGAATCGGTGATGACGATCCTGCGTCATGCCTATGGCGAGGCCGCCGGGCTGTGGTTCCACCGCTGGCGGATGTTCTGGATGGCCTGCGCCGAGCTGTTCGGGCATACCGACGGCCAAGAGTGGATGGTCTCGCACTACCTGTTCCAGCGCCGCTGAGTTCCGCACCTGCATGACGTGGCGGGTATCGGCGTCATCCAGCCGCATACCTCGTGCACGCCGCAGTACCGCCTTGCGACGCTTTGCGGCGGCCCACCGGATGGCCATCACCGACACCGCCGAACCGGCGGCCTACCCGGCCTGGCCATCGCCGGCGCCACCGTGTTGCTTGCCCCGCCCATCGCCGCGAAGGGTTCTAGGGTTATCGCGTGTGTACGTCGCGTCAACGCCAACCCCGCAACTTCTATCCGATGGATTTTCCGGCTCCGATCGCGATCGGCATGCATCCAAGCGCGGGCGTCCTGCGTATTGGAAAACGCATGACCCCGTGCATTTCCCATTCAGCCTGGAGAGCCCCAATGAAGTCTGCTGCCTTTGCCGTTCTCGCTGCCGGTCTGGCTGCATCCGTTACTGCCCACGCGTCCGGCGTCGAAGCCGGCAAGTGGAGTTTTTCCGCCTTCGGTGGCGTTGACATGCCGACCAGCGGCGACGTGCACGGCGGTGCCACCGCGCCCGTGCCCGATCTCGGACCGCTCAACCCTTCACTAGCAGGGGTCAGTGCCGAGCTGCGTATCCAGTCGCGTAGCCATGACCGCATCTATGGCCTGGCCGACACCTACGGCCTGGAAATGGGCTATGGCCTGAGCGACAGCGCCGAGCTGTTCGGGCAGGTGCGTTACAGCTATGCCTCGCCCGGGCGCGTGCAGGTGGGCGGCGCCTTCGTGCCGGCGCTGGACACCGAGCTGCCGGTGTACGGCCGTTTCAGCGCCTACAAGAGCTACGGCGCCGAGTTCGGCTACCGCCGGTTCTTCATGCAGCCGGGCGCTACGCGTCCTTTCCTCGCCGCACGCATCGGCGCGACGCACACCGACGCCATCAACGCCTCGTTCGATATTCCGGATGCCGCCATTTCCATTCCGGATGCACGCTTCACCAAGAAGACCTGGTCCGCGTCCGGCGGTCTGGATGTGGGCGTGATCATTCCGGTCGGCGAGACCTTCAGCTTTACCGCGCAGGCCGGCGTGCGCTACGTCGACAAGCTCAGCGGTGATGACGCCGATATCGGTGGGCTCGGCCTGGGCAGCATCAACAACGATGCCAAGCGGATTTCGGTGCCGATGAGCGTCGCCGCCCGTTGGGACTTCTGAGTCGCACGCTGTTTTAACGGCTGCACCGTCCACGCTGCCACGTGGTGCACGGACGGTGCGGTTGTTGATCGACAACAACCGCAGCCAAGGCTGCGCTTTCCCCCCGCCTCCGACCGGAGGCGATATCCATGAGGACTTGAACATGCGTATCCAGATCCAGCGTCTTGCCATCGCCGCCGGCCTCGCGCTTGCCGGTGCCACCATTCCTTCCGCTTTCGCCGCCGGCAATCCGGCGACTGGTGGCGCAGCGATGGGTGCACAGAAGACCATCGTCGAGACCGCTTCCAACACCAGCGAGCTGAGCACCCTGGTGACCGCGCTGAAGGCAGCGGGGCTGGTAGACACGCTCGCCGGGAAGGGCCCGTTCACCGTGTTCGCTCCCACCAACGAGGCGTTCGCCAAGCTTCCCCAAGGCACGGTTGACACCCTGCTCAAGCCGGAGAACAAGGCCACCCTGACCAGCATCCTGACTTATCACGTGGTACCGGGCACCCATCCTTCCAGCCAGTTGGTCGCAGCCGCAAGCAGCCAGGGCGGCCGCAGCACCCTGAAGACGGTGCAGGGCGAGGAGCTGACCGTCGAACTGAAAGACGGGAAGGTCTGGGTGGTGGATGCAAAGGGCGGCAAGTCCGCGGTGACGACCGCCGACATCATGCAGTCCAACGGCGTGGTGCACGTGGTCGACAACGTGCTGATGCCAAAGTAAGCCAGTGCTCGGCGGGCCTGCGGTAGCCGCAGGCCCCCACTGTCGGTCAGATGGACACAAGCGTGCCAAATTCGCTGGCATTTCACCGATAGATTTGCGGCCGACTTGGAGCGTTGCACCGACTGGAAATCAAGCAAGGCAGTGCGCTCCTCATGGAGGCTGTCGCACAGCTCTTCATTTTGTTCGGCGCCCCTGTCTTCCATCTGCTGGAAGCCGACCTGATTGATGGGGGCAAAAGCGACTGCGTGCCAAGCAGGCACCCGCTCCAGTCAGTAGTCCACGTTGAGCTTCACCCATGCGGAGCGGCCAGGCTCGTTGAGCCTCACCGGATCCGGCGGATAGCCGCAGCAGTACGAAGCCCAAGAGTAGAGTGACCGGTAGGACCAGGTCGACCAGCGGGCGAGGCTACATTTCGGGCTGGGCTATACCACGGCATTGCAGAATGACAGGTAATATCAGCCGGTCAGGACTGTACCCTGACTACCCCGTCCACGAAATCCGGGGCACTCCAACCTGACCCCGGTTTTCCTAGTCGAGACGGAGCCCACATGGCCACGATGCAAGCCGTCGAAATCACCCGACCCGGCGCGCCGGACACACTGCAGCCAACCGAACGCGTGATCCCGCGCCCGGGACCGGGCGAGGTGCTGATCAAGGTCGCGGCCGCCGGCGTCAATCGCCCGGATGTCGCCCAGCGACAAGGCACTTACCCCGCGCCCCCGGGCGCATCCGACCTGCCCGGACTGGAAGTGGCCGGTGAACTGGTCGAAGGCGACTTCGGCGGCGACAACCCGTTCGGTTTCAAGCCCGGCGATGCCGTCTGCGCGCTGCTCACCGGGGGCGGCTATGCCCAGTACGCCGTGGCGCCGCTGCTACAATGCATGCCAGTTCCGAAGGGGCTGACGCTTATCGAAGCGGCGGCGCTGCCCGAAAACTACTTCACCGTATGGAGCAACCTGTTCCAGCGCGGACGTCTGGGCACCACCGACCACGGCACGCCCGAATCGCTGCTAGTGCAAGGCGGGTCCAGCGGTATCGGCGTCACCGCCATCCAACTGGCTCGGGCGTTCGGCCACCGCGTGTTCGCCACCGCAGGCAATGCCGAAAAGTGCGCGGTCTGCGAGAAACTGGGAGCCCACGCCATCAATTATCGCGAGCAGGATTTCGTCGCAGAGGTGCAGAGGCACACCGACGGCCGCGGGGTGGATGTGATCCTGGACATGGTGGCCGGCGACTACGTGGCCCGCGAACTGGGGCTGCTGGCCGAAGAAGGCCGACTGGTACTCATTGCCGCCCTGGGTGGCAGGCAGGTCGACATCGATGCAGTGCAGATCATGCAGCGGCGACTGACCATCACCGGTTCCACGCTGCGGGCGCGCCCGGTTGCGTTCAAGGCCGCGGTGGCCCGCCAGTTGCACGAGCGGGTGTGGCCGCTGCTGGAATCCGGCAAGGCGCTCCCGGTGATCCACCAGGTTTTCCCGGCGCACGACGCAGCCAAGGCGCATGCGCTGATGGAAACCAGCGCGCATATCGGCAAGATCATGCTGCAGTGGTAGCCGCAGGGCGCGCAGCCCTGCCTCCGCACCCCCACGGCACGGCGTGATTTCTTCCGAACGCAAGGCGTGATGAACCATGCCCCCTTCATGCATCAACGTCGTGCCTTTGTAGGACCGCGAAGTCGGGCATAACAGTAGGCCGTCCATGGACTCCTCCCGATTACTACGCTGTTTTTGAGTTTTTCCGGTAGAGGCTGCGAACATATATTCGGCCTGTGAGTGAAGCTTTTGCTTCTGACCATGATGGAGCAGTCGCCCGCGCGTGCGTTTCCAGTTGCTGAACCAGCTGGGTGATACGGGCCTAACTGGACTGCAGCGTCTCGGAGGCTTTGCTGAGGCTGCCGGTTTCCACAACACGGGCGAAAGCCTGCATCGCAGCGATACGGTCGACGTGCACTCCAAGAATGGGAGAGATTGTTTGGGTTTTACAAACAGTTATACCGCGGCTGGGTGTGTCTATCCCCCCCCCTCGGATCGCTGCCTAAAGTGATCGCCGTGTCCCGGGCCATGGCATCGCCAAGCTGCCTTTAGCCTTGCGCAGGACCGCATGACCTCACCCACGACAGGAGCATCCCCATGCC
>PJUE01000542.1_pt1 | contig 21772 bp, 30 predicted proteins | sample 1512171 | NCBI WGS metagenome assembly PJUE01 (sample SAMN08177674, study PRJNA422409) | Feces metagenome, whole genome shotgun sequencing project. | isolation source: Chicken feces (3) enriched on wood chips: alkali lignin treatment | host: Gallus gallus | place: USA: Madison | collected 2015-01-15
TCGAACTGCCGATCGAGACGACCGACATCGTCGCGGTCATCATCAAGCATGGCCCGAGCGCGGCGGGGCCGTGGACGGACGGCTATGAGGGTTCGCCTCGCACAGACGGCAGATATGAGGTCGCCGGGCTGACGCCGGGGCAGACTTACTGCTTCTCGCTCCAGTACGTGGCGAAGAACGGCGCCAAGAGCGAACCGGACATCAAGTGCGGGATCGTGGCGGGCGATCTGACGGCGGGCAACGTCGTCCCGACCGCCCCGACCATCGTCGCCATGCAGGACGCCATCGACGCCGCCGAAGCAGGCCTGACGGCGCTGGACGCTGCGATCTACACGCCCGGGACCGGCCTTCTGGCGCGCTCGGACGCCATGTTCGCCACACTCAACACCCCCACGACGGGCGTGCTGGCGCGACTGACGACGGTCGAGAACAAGCAGACCTCGGACAACAGCGCCGCGATCAATCGCATCAATGCGCTGGAAGCGACGGTCAACACCCCCACGACGGGCCTCGTGGCGCGGATGGGGGTGCAGGAGACGGCGACGGCCAACCTACAGACGGGCAAGGCCGACGTATCCCGCGTCACCGCCCTCGAGGCCAAGGTCGATACGCCGGGGACCGGGCTACTGGCGCGCATGGCGTCCCAGGAGGCCGCGACCGTCAACCTGCAGACGGGCAAGGCCGATGCGAGCCGGGTAGCGGTTCTTGAGGCCGCTGCGACCGGCGGCTCCATGAACCAGAACCCCACCTTCATGGCGTGGTCCGGGGCGCTGCCAGACACCTATGGCGCTCTGTCCGCCAGCAACGGCGCCTACACGAAGGTCTCTGGTCAAAATGGGCAGCCTAACGCCGTCCGCATGGCGAGCGCAGGGACTGCGGATTTCGGCCTCAATCAGTTCACGGAAGGCGCGCGGGACGGCGGCGAGTGGGTGGTTCTTGAAGTCGATGTGGCGTTAGTCGCGGGGTCGTTTGCCGGGGCGGGCGTCCAGATCCAAGCACGAACTGCAACGTCCGCTCTGGTCACCCGGAACTATAGCTTTTTCACAGAGTTCGGCGCGGGGACGCCAGGGCGAGCCTACAGACTTTCGAAACTGGCCGATCTGCGAAGCGCCAGCGCAGTCCGCTACGGGGTGAACGCCTGGACCCGATCCAGCGTGTTCGGCCCTTCGGGCGCCGCGACTATCGACTGGCGGCGCCTTTCGATCCGCCCGGCATCCGAGGCCGAGATCGCATCAGGAACCGTCCTGCCGGACGTCCAATCGCGCGTCGGTACGCTTGAGACCGCGACTGCGAACCTTCAGACCGGGAAGGCCGACGCCAGTCGCGTCACCTCTCTTGAGGCGACGGTCAACACGCCGGGCACCGGCCTTACGGCTCGCCTGACCACGGTCGAAAGTGTCGCGGCTTCAGCCAACGGTACGGCCAAGGCGATCAAGGGCGTGGTGCTGGACGTCAACGGCTACGTCAGCGGCTACTCCTCGATCAACGACGGCACGACCTCGCAGTTCGAAATCCTGGCGTCGGTATTCGGCATCCGCGATCCGGGTTCGGGCGAGCGGACCGAGTACAGGGCAGGCAATTGGTACGTCTACAGCCCCTCAGAGAATACGCGCACTCGTTACGGCAAGGCGTTCGGCGGAACGCAGAAGCTGGTCTGGTGGACGGGGCCGACATCTGTCGCTGAGGGCTCTGAGACCAAGGCAAACGCCTATGTCTACATGAGCCAGAACACGGTCAGTGGTCCCCGCTTCGGCGGAGAGGACATTGTTGGAGGTAGCGGCGTTCTAACGGCAACGGCGTCATCTCTCATCGTCCAGGGCGGCCGCAACGGCGCTGGCGGCGTCAGCACCTCAACCACGACCGTCACGGCGTCAGGCGGCAACAGCGGCGCCAGCATCCGCTGGGTGAAAGTTTCGGGTGACGACCTGGTCGCGAATAGCCCGAGTTCTTTCACAACCAGCTTCTACGGCACCGTCGGGACAGGTCAGTCCAAGTCCGCCGTCTTCATGGGCGTGGTCACCAAGGCCGGCCAGCAAGCCGCTGTCTACGTGCAGGCCGACATTGCCGACAACGGCACCTGAACCTCTCAACAACCGGAGAACATCCGATGGAAATCGCCCTCGCGATCATCCTCATCCTGGCCGTCGTCGCCGTCGCCCTTTTGGCGCGCCGCTCGAAGTCGACGCCGTCGTCTGGTCGGTCGGCCAATAGGCCCCGCCGAAGCGAAGATCGATAATCCTCAAGCCCCCTGGATACATCATGACCAATCCAACCTTTCCCGCCCCGCAGTCCCTCGCCGAGGCGGAGGCTGCTGAACGTGTCATCGCGGCTTTCTATCTGTCGCAGATCGTGGCCGCTGAAGCGGTGATGATAGGCCCTGAAGCCCAGGCGTTCGAAGCGGCTGTCGCGGCGGCGATCTCTGCCGGTTTGCCGAACGGCACATCGGCGGCCGTGAACCTGCCCAACGTGGCGAAGTGGTTTGTCGATGTCCGCACCGGACTGGAAGCGGATCGCCAGCGCCTGGACGCCATCGCGAACCCGCCTGCGCCCGAAGAGCCTGAAGCTCCGGCCGAGCCAGAAGCCTGACGAACCCGGTTCGCCGCTGGCGGGCCGTTTCCTGACAATCTGAAACGGGAGGGCGGCGCATGACGCCATCTGTCTGGCTGGCCATGGCGAGCCTCTGTGCTGGGCTGTTCGTCCAGGTGGCGGTCTTCGCCTTCATGCTTGGGCGTCTGTCCCAAAGGGTGACGACGCTGGAGCGTGACGGATCGGCGCTGCAAGGCATCCGGGACGCTGTGACCAAGCTGACGGTCCAGATGGACACCGCCCAGGGCGACATCAGCCATATCAGCCGGGACGTGAGCGGCCTTCAGCGCTCGCTTTCCAACATCGTAACTGATCGGGCGAGCAAGGCGATCGAACTACCGGCCACGCCGCGCCCGCGCCGTCGAGGAGCAACATCATGAGCCGCAAGCCGCCCCGCTGGTGGCCCCAGGTGATCAACCTGCCGCGCACCACTACAATCCTCGCCCTGGGCTTCTTGGCCGGCAACCTGCTGTTTCTTCCGGTCATCGCCTGGCTGGGCGACATGGTGGCCGAGCGTTACGCCGATGCGGTCATGCTGGTGGCGTCGATGTTCAAGGACGGCATGCTGCTCATCCTCGGCTTCTACTTCGGGCGCAATCAGGCGGCAGAGACCTGAAGCCTATGCCGCTTCGGCTTTCGGCGAATGCAAGTCCATCGAAGGCAAGAGGACTGGGCCTTCCTGCAGAATCTCCTTGGCCAGCTCGATTGCGCCCATGATCGGAATGGGTACGCCGAATTTGGCCAACCAAGCTGCAGCAACCAACTGGAACTCTGTATCCTGCACGTCCGTCGCCCTCTTTGAGGCCGTTCTTTACCGCTCCTTTCGCGGGAGGACTGCAAAGGAGTGTATAGGCGCCTGTCAGGAATACGGTAGCGGCCCGGAGCGCCGCAGGGGGTGCGTGGTTGCGCGCCGAGCCGCTTCGCATGCCAGCGATGGAATGCGCTCCCCTAAAGGATCGGGCTGTTCGGAAGTTCCAGCTTAGCCGGTCCAACCCACATAGGCGCACCCAATGGCGCCTATGAAGGATAGCGCCCCGAGCAGCAGCGCCGCTTCCCACAGGGCGAGGTGCCACCAGCGCGGGATGGGGGATTTCGGTTTGCGCAAAGACGACCTCCCCCGCGCTCGGCAAAGAAGCGATGGGGCGCAAACTGCTCAAGTCGCATTGGGCTCCGAGCGGACGCACCGTTGTTTGAAAGGGTAGCGGCCCGAAGCGGTGCTCAGGGGATTCAGGCTTCGGGCCGCAGACTTCCGCGCGGAAGACGTTCCTTAGCCGTCAGGGCTGCGACGGGTTCCGCGCCGCCCGTGTTTGGTCGGGTTCCGGACTGACGTGAGGGGTGTCCGCGATGGCGGGACTATCGCCTTGCCCGCCGGTCGCGATCCAAAAGAGCGCGCCGAAGATCGCGACACACAAAGCGATCAGGATCGCCTCTGTCATCCGTCCCGTGGGTTTGAGCCGCCCCGGCATGTCCCGCCTCCCGTCGTGAACGGCGCGATTATTTTTACAATTCGCGGTGCTGTCCAGCCGCCCGCGCAATCCTTCTGACAACCTGAACTGGAGACACCATGCTCGACGCACGTCGATTGCAGGGCCGCCTCGGCGTGTCCGTTGACGGCATCATCGGCGCTGGAACCCTGACGGCGCTGTTCGCGCGGATGGGCGCGCAGAAGCCGATAGCGGAGGAACTGGGCCTCGCGGCGAATGTCCACTTCCGCACCTACGGCATCCTCGATACCGGCCTTCGTCTGGTGCACTTCATGGGCCAGGGCGGTCATGAGAGCGGCGGCTTCCGATATATGGAGGAGATCGCTAGCGGGGCCGCCTATGAGGGACGCGCGGACCTCGGCAACTCCCAGCCGGGCGATGGGCGTCGGTTCAAGGGGCGCGGCCCGATCCAACTAACCGGCCGGGCGAACTATCGCCGCGTCGGCCGACAAATAGGCATCGATCTCGAGCGGCACCCCGAGATCGTCTCGCATCCGTCGATCGGTCTGCTGGTGGGCTGCGTCTACTGGAGCGACCGCAAGCTGAACGCCAAGGCCGACGCTGACGACCTGCTGGGCCTGACCAAGGCCATCAACGGCGGCACAAACGGGCTCGAGGATCGCAAGGTCCAGACCGCCAAGGCCAAGGGGCTGATCCTGTGATCCGGCTCCGCGACATCACTTCGACCGGCTGGCTCACCGTCGCCTGCCTGGCGCTCGCCCTGATCCTGCTGGCCATGTGCGCCGTCGAGGGCCGCCAGAAGGCCGCTGACAAGCTTCGACAGGCTGAGGCGGGCAGGACCCTGGCCGATGGCCGCACGGCGGCTGCGCAGGACGCCAGCGCCATCCGCGACAAAGCCGACGCTCGGGACCAATCCACCACCACCATCGTCACCCAGGCCGAAAAGGAAATCCGCCATGCGCCTGATCGCAATGCTGCCGCTGATGCTGCTCGCCGCAGGGTGTGCCAGCTCTCCGATTACCGTGATGCACAGTGCGCCGTGTTCCGCGCTGATCCCGGACGGATGGACTGAGCCTGTCCCGTCCGCCGCCCTTCCGCAGGAGCCCTCCGACGAGCGGGACTGGATGGCGTTCGGGGTGGCGCAGACCGGCGCCCTCAGGACGGCCAACGGCCGGACGGCGGACGTGGTCGGGATCGTGCGGGCGTGTGAGGCTCGGGACGCGGAGGCTGTCGAGCGAATAGAGCGGCCGTGGTGGGCTCGCCTCAGGCCTGGCTGACGGGCATAAGAAAACCCGTCTGCCACATTGGGACTCAGACGGGCCTAATGAGCCGAAGCTCGTAACCTAGATGGGGATGCGAGCGCGGATTGCAAGGCGTCGAGCTTCGGGCTCCGCTATGCGCCCTGTCCCCCTCACCGGGAGGCGGGGCCTTTTCACGCGAATGTCAGTTGTTTGAAGATCCACGTTTTCTAGGGTTCCCTTGCGGCAATGGAGCCGCTTGGGAGGATCGCATGATTAAGTCTCTTGTCGTCGGAGCGGTGCTGCTTGGAGCTACGGCCATCAGCGCGCCAGCGGCCACAGACCCCTCTGACGGTTGCCTCGTGAAGGCGGGTTGCTATTTCGACGAAGTGGCGCTGCGTTGGATATGCCCGGATCCAAAAATCTTCTCGCTTTGCGACGCTCCGCAAGGAGCAGTCTAAGAAGCTCGCCCGCTCTCTTCGGAGGGCGGGCCTTTCGTCGTTTGGAACCGCTTTCAATCCGGTCAGTTGGCTCACCGCAGTCCATCCCATCCTCGGGGCTGCCCTCTGTTGAACCGCCGAGCCCCTCGCTGGATGCCCCAAGCGCCGGCGAGGGGTTTTCAGTTCTGCAGGACGCCGCGCTCGATCAGACCGAGGACGACGGGGTCCTGAAGGGAGGCGGCCACTTCGCGCGCGAAAGCGCGGTGCGCCTCGGCCTCATCCATGATCAGGCGCTGACTGCCGTCCCGATGCGACGAGAGACGAAAGGAAATCTCGCGCTGCTGCTTGGCCAGGCGCTCTATCCGAACCAGTTTCACCCCGGCCTGATCGCGCAGGGTGGCGCGTGAACTGACGACCATGATCGACCTCCTGAACGAGCCGATAAAGCTCGAGAGGCGATAGACGGTTCCCACGGATGGAACTCTTCAGCGCTGGGCTGGTTGGCACACAGCGCCGCGCTTGCTGGCCCCGTGCGGCGCTCCGGGGAGACGAGCGCCCTCCGCTGTTATCCTGGCGGCGGAGCGGCGCTCAACCGCCAGTCTGCAGATCGCGATAGGGTTCGCCTCGCTCGCCCGCCTCGGCGCGGGTCAGCACGCGGGTGTCAAACGCCGAGGAGATGGCGACCTTGATCCCTCGATGCCGGATGCCTTCGTCCAGAGACTTGGCCGAGTGCTCGATGCCGTAGAGGGTTTCGCACCATTCGGCGCTGTTGATTTCGATGAGGCCGGGCAGACGATTCGGATCGTCGCCGGCAGCGGCGGCCATGGCGTCGAGGGTGGTGGTCAGTTGGTCGGGCGTCATGGCGCAGCGGTGTAGCTGAGTCGCGTGCGCGCGGCCTAGCGCTGGCGCAGCAACAGGCGGGCCGCCTCTTCTTTCCAGAGCGCGCGGAAGCGCAGGATGATGGACGCGGGCAGGTTGGCCGCCGCGCGGGATCGGCGGTGCAGTTCCTTGGCCTCGGCCTCGAAGCGGGTGGCTTTGTCCTGGGCGCTCTCGCTCACTGAATCACCAGAGCGCCATCCGGCAGTGCGCGTTGTAGTTCGCTGGCGATCTCCCAAGGCGCGTTCATCCATGCTTCGATCTCTTCCGGCTCCGTCAGGATCACCGGCATGGCCTTGGGGTGGACCGACTTCACCGGCTCGCTCGGTTCGGTCGTTAGGAAGGCGAACAGGTCGCAGGTCTCTGGGCCGTCCTTGATCTTCCGCACACAGGTCCAGTCCATGACGTGGATGCCGGCGAAGAAGGCGAGCGGCTCGGGATCATCTCCCGCCAGCCGGAACCAGACGGGGCGATACCTGCCTTCGGCGTCTCGGCCGGGCTCGCTGAAGGCCGTGAAGGGGACGAGGCAGCGGTTTTCGGGCTTCAGCCACGGGCGCCAATGGGCCGAGGCCGTGTTGCGCACGTTCGTCGTCCCACTGTCCGGCTCCAGCTCCAGCAGCTTTGGGAAGTCCACCTCCTTGCCCTTCGCCCGCAGCTTGTCGGCCCGTCTGGTAGCGGCGTCCATCAGCGCCTTTCGCGACGACGGCATGCCCCATCGGGCGGCCGTCAGAATGCGGTCGTCGCCGTCCCGGCGCACGATGGGCGCGCTGTAATCGGGATAGACGTCGCCGGGCGCCAAGTTGCCGACGTCGGATCGCATGGCCCTGGCGGCGTCCATGATGGCCTGAGGGCCTGAGCGCTGGCGATAGAGATTGCACATGGGCGGCTCCCTAGAACATTTCGACCTTAAGGCCGCGACCTTCGGGCGGGTAGGTCCAGAAACACATGCGCCCCTGACAGTGCCGGCGGCGGCAGCGCGCGGTCCGCCCCCAGAGCACGAAGTCCTCGCCCAGCGCCCTGCGCACGACAGCCAGATCGACGGTCATCTCCAGACTACAATGCAGGCAGCAGGCGACGACGGGCCAGCCCTGGCGCTGCAGGTCGCCGACCTTGGCTGCGCGGCCCATCCACTGAGCGCGCGTCCAGTTGTTGTAGCGGGGGTTCATGCCCATGGATCATTCGCGGCGCTTCGCAGCCAGACGTGACCTGGGCCAGTAGTCGGCGCAGTGATGGCCGCCGTAGCTGAATAGGCTGACCACTTCTTTCGGCATCCCCGCTTCTTTAAGGCGGACGTGATTCACGTCGCGCAACAGGTAGGCTACATCGTCCAGACGCAGGCCGCCCGCAGGGAGCCAAGCCAGCAGCCGGCGCATGCGTATGACCTCGGACGTGTCGTGCGGGCCATCTCGAAACCCATGCGCTGATGGGTCGTTTGCGGTCGAGAGAGCGAGCCGCTGCGAACCGCAGGCTTCGCAACGCAACGTGCAGGCCCACTCGCAAGCATCGCGCGTCAACCAGTCTGGGAAGTCCCTGATCAGATCCAGGCCCGAAAACTGCCTTCGTGCCCGACAAGCGCAACAGAGGACGCGGACCAGGTTTCCCCGGTCCGGCGCCTCGATTAGCGGGAAGTGGTGCAGGCCGATCGGGAAATCGTCGTCCGGCGCCGCCCCGATGCCGCGCCAGAAGGGGGTGTCTTCTTCCTGAGACATGGCTCAATGCGCCGTCGCGCCCCGCGTCGTGCAGGCCGAGCGGAGCCGGGCCAAAGCCCCCGGCGCCTTCGTCTCGATCTCGCGCAGGATGCACCCGGCGCCGGCGCGGCCGTCTGCCGTGGTCAGGTCCAGGCCGGTCAGCTGCAGCATCAAAGCGGCGAGTTCCTTGTCTCGGTCGATCATTGCGGCCGCCCCACAAGCCGCATGCCCGCGACCAGCCCGGCGATCAGGTCGACCGTCGGAGCCGGAATGTCCGCGCGCTCGCGCTGTTCAAGCTCGCGGTCCAACTCCTCCAGATCGCGGGCGAAGGCCTCGTCTGGGCCAAGGGGTTTCGTTTCCATCGTTGTCCTCATGCGCGCTTCTGGAAGGGGGTGACGGTGCCAGCCTTGCCGGTGCAGTAGTCGCTCCAGGCGTCCATGAGGGCGCGGCGCTTCTCCATAGCCTGGCCGCGTCTATAAGCTCGGCGGACTGCTGACCCGACAGTGTGAGCGAGTGCTTCCTCGCTGATCTCGTCCGCGAAGCTCGTGCAGTCGACAGCCCAGTCCTTGAAGGCGGACCGGAAGCCGTGCGGCGTGGCGTCTGTCACGCCCATTTTCCGCATAGCCATTGCCAAAGCCATGTCTGAGAGCGGCCCTTTGAGACCGGGGAAAATCAGACCGTTTCGGTGGCCTCTGTCTACGCGAGCAAGAACGCTCAGCGCGGCTTCAGACAGTGGAACGCGGTGTTCGGCACCGGCCTTCATGCGGGCGGCGGGGACAACCCACACGTCGCCGTCGATCTCTTCCCAGACCGCGCCTCGCACCTCGCCGGAGCGGGCCGCGGTGAAGATGAGGAAGGCCAAGGCAAACGCCGAGACGCTCTTCCGGGTGCCAAGAAGCTCTATGAAGGCGGGGACGCCTTGGTAGGGCATGGCCGCATGATGCCCGCCGCCGCGCTTGGTCGCCGGTAGCAGCTTGTCGAGATGCCCCTTCCACCGAGCCGGGTTGTCGCCTGTTCGCAAGCCCTTGGCCGTTGCTGCATCAAGAATGCGTTCGATGCGATTGCGCACGCGCCGAGCCGTCTCCGGCCGCGAAGTCCAGACTTTCCGCAGGTCGCGGAGAACCATCTCGGTATCTACGTCCGTGACTGAGGATCGCCACACCGTAGGAGCGTGCTGTTTGAGCGACGCCTCCCATTGAGGCCGCTGCTTGGCAGATCGCCAGGTCGGCTCAAGGTCGTCCATCAGATCCGACGCCACACGCGCGAAAGGCGTGCGCTCGACAGCTGCGCGTTCGTCGCGACGCGTCTCGATGGGATCGATGCCGTCGCGAAGGAGCCGCCGGGCGTCATCGGCACGATGCCGAGCCTCCTTGAGGTCCACGTCGATCAGGGAGCCCAGGCCCATCTCACGGCGCCGTCCTCGGAATTTGAAGATCAACACCCAAAACCGTCCGCCGGCCTGATCCACGCGCACATAGAGACCGCGACCGTCTAGGTGCAGTCCAGGCTCGCGGATCGCCTTGAGCGTGACGTTGGTGAGCAGGTTGTAGGAAGCCATATCCTCTCCGAGAACGGAACCAGAACATAGCATCACGACGGGAGCGGTCGCCTCCCTAACTCTCTCCCTACCCGAAGAGCGAAACTGCCCGTGGACGCTGACGGACACCAGCGGACGAAAATGCCCGTGGCGCAAGGGTTTCAGCGGGTGGGGTGTGGATAGCTGCGGACGCCGATGGACAGGGATGTGGCGGACAGAGAGGGATTCGAACCCTCGATAGAGTTGCCCCTATACACGCGTTCCAGGCGTGCGCCTTCAACCACTCGGCCACCTGTCCATTCCACCTGGGCCCGGATGCATCCGGGGCGGAACCGTCGGGAGCGGACCGACGGGAGGGGCTGATTAGAGCATGACGTCCCCATGGGCAAGCGCCCTTGAAGCCTCCATATAGGCGAAGACGCTGTTTTCGCGGAGTTCGCGCCATGTTGTTGAAGAAGACCGATGAACTGCCCACGCCTGAGACGGCTCTGCCGGGTCGGGCCGAGGCGTTGCCGACTGATGAGACCCACTTCGTCCTGGGTCATGCGCTGAAGGGGCCGCATCCGGTGGGGATGGAGACGGCCGTGTTCGGCATGGGCTGTTTCTGGGGCGTGGAGCGGGTGTTCTGGAAGCTGCCGGGCGTGTGGACGACGTCGGCCGGCTATGCGGGCGGGATCACGCCCAATCCGACCTATGAGGAGGTCTGCTCGGGCCGCACCGGCCATGCGGAGGTGGTGCAGGTGGTGTTCGATCCGACCAGGATCACCTACGGCGACCTGCTGAAGGCGTTCTGGGAGAACCATGATCCGACGCAGGGCATGCGCCAGGGCAATGATCTGGGCACCCAGTACCGCTCGGCCATCTATACGCTGAATGATGCGCAGCAGGCGGAAGCCGAGGCTTCGCGCGACGCCTATCAGGCGGCGCTGAGCGCGGCGGGGCGAGGCGTGATCACGACCGAGATCGAACCGGCCGGGCCCTACTACTTCGCCGAGGACTATCATCAGGGCTATCTGGCCAAGAACCCGGCGGGCTATTGCGGCATCGGCGGGACGGGCGTGGTCTGCCCGATCGGCCTGGGCGTCGGGGCCTAGGATGGATCGCGCGGGCGTCGGCGAGGTCTGCCTGGCCTTGCCGGCGGCGACGATGGATCACCCGTTCGGGCCGGGCCATGACGCCTATAAGGTCGGGGGCAAGATGTTCGCCCTGATCGGGGCCGAAGGCGGGCTGTCGTTCAAGGTCTCCGATATCGCCTATGAAGTGCTGACCGAGGAGGGGCGGGCGGCCCCGGCCCCCTATCTGGCGCGGGCGAAATGGGTGCATCTGGCCGATCCGGGCGACTGGCCGGACGACGAGCTGGCCGATCATCTGAAATCGGCCCACGCCCTGATCGCCGCCAAGCTGACGAAGAAGGCGCGGGCCGAACTGGGGCTTTAGGCGGCGGCGTTCCGCGACCGGAACCACAGGTAGAGAATCCCCAGGGGCGCGATGAAGATCGAGAAGCCCCACAGGAAGAGGTTCACGATCAGCTTCAGGAACATCAGGATGAAGGCGTTCATGAAGAAGACGGTCTCGCCCATCATCACCCGCTTGATCTCGTCCCAGACCAGTTTGGAAAAGGGAAACAGCAGGGCGCCGACGCCGAAGACGGCCAGGGTGGCGGCGCGGTCATGCAGGGGCTGGGCGCCGCCCGCCGACAGCATCATCCAGACCATCAGCGTCATGAAGGCGGCGCTGAGCACATAGGCGCGGATCAGATAGCGCGGCTGTACAGAGCCGAAGATGCGCTTGATGAAATTCATGTCGGAGGGACGCTTTCTTACTGGGAGGCGGTCTTCTGTTCGGCGATCCAGCGATCCATGCGCGCATCCAGCAGGGCCAGGGGCAGGGCGCCGTCGACCAGCAGGGCGTCGTGGAAGGTCCGCACGTCGAAACGGTCGCCCAGTTCGCGCTCGGCCTTCTGGCGGATATCGCGCAGGCGGATCTCGCCGATCTTGTAGGCCGTGGCCTGGCCGGGATCGCCGATGTAGCGCTGCAGTTCGGTCTCGATGTTGTGCGCCGACAGGGCCGAGTTGTCGCGGAAGCAGGCGCGGGCCTGTTCCTCGCTCCAGCCCAGCCAGTGCAGGCCGGTGTCAGCCACCAGACGGCAGGCGCGCCACATCTCATAGCTGAGGCGGCCGAACCGCTCATAGGGCGTGCGATAGATGCCCATCTCCTCGCCCAGGAACTCGGAATACAGGCCCCAGCCTTCGCTGAAGGCCGTCACCGAGGCGCGGCGGCGGTAATAGGGCTGGTCGGCGGCTTCCTGCTGCAGGGCTATCTGCAGGTGGTGGCCCGGAACGGCCTCGTGCACCGTGAGGGCGGGCAGTTCATACAGGGGCCGCTGGTCCAGCTTGCCGGTGTTGACGATGTAGCCCCCGGCCACGCCTGTCTTCATCGAGCCTGAGTTGTAGCGGCCGGTGGTGTAGGTCTCCTCCATCTCGATCGGCACCGGACGCACGCCGTAGGGCAGGCGCGGCAGGGTGGCGAACAGCGACGGCAGGCGGTCGTCCGAGCGCTTGGCGATTTCGGACGCCTTCTCCAGCAGTTCCTCGCGCGTCTGGGCGTAGAATTGCGGGTCGGTGCGCAGGAAGGTCAGGAAGCCGGCGAAGTCGCCGGTCCAGCCGGCGGCGCGCATCTCCGTCTCCATGCGGGCGCGGATGCGGGCGACTTCTTGTTGGCCTATCTCGTGCACCTGATCGGGCGTCAGGTCGGTGGTGGTGTGGCTGCGGACCAGGAAGGCGTACAGGTCGCGACCGCCGGGGCGGTGGACCAGACCCGGCTCCTGCGGGGCCTTGGGCGCGTATTCGTCGCGTAGCAGGTCGCGCCAGGCGGTGCGGCGGGCGGTGATCGGTCCCTCGACCAGGGCGCGGGCGCGGTCGCGGAACTGTTCCTGCTGGGCGGCGGGGATGGTGGCGGGCAGGGCGTTGAACGGGCGCAGCAGGACATCGCCCGCTTCGCCCGGCGTCAGGTCGCGCTCGGCCTGGGCCAGGGCGCTGTCGACGACCGAACGGGCCTGGATCAGGCCGGTCTCCAACCCGCGCCGGGTGTTGGCGATCCCGGCGTCGTAATAGGCGGGCGCCGCCTCCAGCCGGGCCAGCCAGGCCTCGGCGTCGGCCGCCGTGGCGATGCGCGTGGCGGGGGCCAGATAGGCCAGCAGCTGGCCGGGGCCGCCTTCGGAGTCGAAGGCCAGACGCGACGGGTCCAGTTCGATCCGCTCCAGCTCGCGGCCGATCAGATAGCCGACGAAGGCGTGATTCAGGCGGTGGGCTTCGTCCAGAGAGGCCGGGTTGATGGCCTCCAGCCGCGCTGTCAGGGCGTTCAGCGGGGCGCGGCGGGCCAGTTCGCCCGCACGGCTGGCGTCGGGCAGACGCGACAGGGCGGCGCGGTCGCCGTCCATGCCCGAACCGATAGGATCGTTCTGGCGCAGATACGCCTCATAATCGACCAGCAGGGCGTCCAGCGCGGCGGCGGGCGAAGGGCTTTGAACGACGGCGGCCTGGGTCGGCAGGGCGGCGGCGCCTGCAAGGCTCGACAGGCCGATCCCGGCGGCGAGAAGAAGATGACGCATGAACTAAAGCCCTCCCAAGAACTGGCGGGGAGGGGAGCGGACGTCGCCGCTGCGGTCAAGCCTTCAGCGACACAACTCCAGGAAACGCGCCGCACGGCCTTCCGAACCGGGCTGGGCGGCCATCATCGCGCGCTGGTCGCCGTCCCACACCGCCAGCCAGCCGAGGCGGTGAAACCGCTGGAAGACGGGATCGGAGGCGGGAGCGGAGGCGATCAGGTGGACGCCGTCGTGCATGTCGGCCGCTTCGACGCGTGCGGCGTAGGTTTCTGTGTCGCCGCCCGATTCCAGGGTGATGGAGCGGCGGGCGGGCGCCGGGTCCGCAGCCAGGGACAGGCCGATCTTGCCCGAACCGGGCGCGCACATGAGGCTGAGCGGCACGTCGTCCGACTGGGCCAGGCCATAGGACAGGCGCGGCTCGTCCGGGTCTTCGTTCAGGAACCAGTCGTAGCCCGCGACGGGCACGGGCGCGCCGTTCGCGTTCAGCGAGGCGACGCTGGGCGCGCAGGCGCTCAGGGCGGCGGAAAGGGCGGCCATGAGGGTGAAGGCGGCGGCGATCGGCCAGCGGGTAGGGCGCATCCTCGTCCTTATCCGGTGCACAGTTCGGCGAAGCGGCGCAGCTTGGACAGATTCGCCCGATCGATCTCGACGGCTTTGGTCTGGTCGCCGAGGGACAGGGTCAGCCGTCCGGAGGCCAGGAAGGCGGCGAAAACGGGATGGTCGGCGCGCAGGGTCGCCTCCAACCGCCCGCGTCGGGCGCGCGCCTCCACCTCGGCCGAGGCGGCGCCGGAGCGGATAACGGCGAAGCCGTCGGCGCCCGGCGCGTCATGGAAGGCCAGTCGCACGACGCTAGAGCCCGGCGCGCATTCCAGCGTGGTGCGCAGGCGCGGCGTGTCGGGAATCTCATTGGCCAGGACCAGAGGGCCGTCGCCGCTGTAGAGGGTCCAGGTCCAGCCTTCCGACGCGCGCGTCGATCGTGCGGGCGTCGCGGCCTGCGGACGTTCGGCGGGCGGTTGCGCGCCGTTCTGAGGGGCCGCCTGGACGGCCAGGGCGAGCGCCATGGCCTGGGCGAGGCCGAGCAGTGAGGTCATGTTTCAGCCCCCGCTGAGGAAAACGGGGGGACTGTGGTCAGGCATGTCCCGAAGCGCAATAGCTAAGAAACCCCTGCACCATGCGCCGCTCGGCGCGGGTGGCGGTCAACTGGCGGTCGCCGGCCTCGGTCTGGACGGTCATCCGGCCGCCTCGCGCCAGGCCGGTCAGGGCCGCGTCGCCGATCGGCAGGCGCGCCTCGAAGGCTTCGCCGTTCGACAGCGGATCGATGAGCTGCGGCCCGTGCGAAGCCAGAATCAGGCCCGCGCTGCGCGGCTGGACGTCGCCATAGACCACGGCGGCGCCGTCGCCAGGCGCGCAGGTCAGCATCAGGGCCAGCTGGTCTGAATCCGGCAGGCCATAGGCCAGTTTGGCCATCGGCCCCTCGTGCAGCATGTGCCAGCCGGCGGCGGCCTCGCCGCCGTGGCGGGGCGAGGACGGAACATAGGTCGCCGCGTGGGCCGCAACGGCGGCCAGGCCCACGGCGGCCAGGATGGGAAAGACGGTTTTACGCATGACAAGCTCACTCGCGTTCGACAGAACAAACGCGGGTCGCTTGTTAAGAGTTCACGGCTCCGCTGGGCCGCGCGCGATTCAGTGATGCGGTGCGGCCGGAATCACACGTTTCGGTGAACGCAGGTCAGAACGGGCTGAACCGCTCGACCAGGGACTGGGCGGCCGGCGTCGCCTGCATCCGGCTGATGTCGCCGCGCCCGCCGTAGCTGATGCGCGCCTCGGCGATCTGGCTGTGGCGGATGGTGTTGGCGCTGGAGATGTCCTCGGGCCGGACGATGCCGGCCACGGTCAGCTCGCGCACCTCGCGGTTGGTGCGCACTTCTTGCCGACCCTGGATGACCAGGTTGCCGTTGGGCATGACGGCGGTGACGACGGCGGCGACCGTCAGGTTCACCCGCTCGGAGCGGTTGACGCTGCCCGAACCGTTGGCGTTCACCGCCCCTTCCGTGCCGATCATGTTTGCGGCGTCGAAGCCGCCGGGGAAGGCGCGGCCCAGGCTGTTCTCCAGGCCGAAGAAGTTGGTGACCCCGCCCGAGGCGCTGTTGGTGCGGTTGCGCTGGGTGGTGTTCTGGGTCTGGGCGCGGTCGTTGATGTCGATGGAGACGGTCAGGATGTCGCCGACGCGCCGCGCACGCTGATCGCCGAAGAAGCTGCGCGCGCCGGTGCGCCACAGGCTGTTGGCGCTGGCCGAGGTCGGTTCGGGCAGATAGGCCTGCTCGACCGGGACCAGGGCGGCCGGATAGCCGATGGGCGCCAGCTCCGGTCCCTTCACCGCCTCGATGGCGGTGGAGCAGGCGGCTAGGCTCAAGGCGGACAAGGACAGGGCGGCGACGGTGATGGGGCGCATGATGGAACTCTCGCTCAACGGGCGGCGAACTGTTGCGGGTTGCGGCGGGCGATCTGGGCGGCGGGACCGGCGACGGCCCGGCCGGGGGCGACCGCCACGGCGTCGATGGTGCGGTTGGACTGGACGTTCAGGATCGGCACGGCCTCGCCGGCCGAGGCGTTGCGGGTCGCCTTGCCCGTGACGGTCAGCTCGACCCCGTCGTTGATGTAGGCGACCTCGACCATGTCGTTGCGGGCGATCACCTGGGGCGAGGCCAGGTCGCGCGGACCGACGGGCGTTCCGGCGCGCAAGGCGCGTTTGGCCTCGAGGCCGATCACCGCCTCGGCGTCCTGCGGCGCGCCGGCGGGGGCCAGGTGCGACTGGACCGAAGCCCAGATCACGTCTTCGGGCTGGATCACGTCGCCGGCCGCCAGACTGCGGGCGTAGGTCAGAACCTCGACGTTGACGCCTGCGCGGGCCGACACAGGGGCTGGGGCGCCGACGCTGGCGGCGGCGGGACGGGCCGAGGCTTCCGCCGGGATCGCCCCGCCTTCGCGCACCACGATGCGGCGCAGACCGTTGGGGTTGCTCCATTGCAGTCCGGCCCGGCGGGCGGCGATCTGCACCTGCGAGGCCTCCAGAACGGCCGTGGCGCCGACGCGACGGCCGACCACCACGCCTGAGGCGGCGCCGGCCTCGTCGAACAGCTCGCCCAGGGTGATGCGGCCGTCGTCGTCGACCGGATCGGGCAGCAGATTGACCGGCCCGGCCCATGCGGGGGCGGCCAGTGCGGCGACGGCGGCGGCGAGGATCAGGGCGCGCTTCATGGCTTAAGGCCTTTCCCTAGCTCTTCAACTGGGTCGAGACGGACAGCATCTCGTCGGCGGTGGTGATGACCTTGGAGTTCATCTCATAGGCGCGCTGGGCCACGATCAGGGCGGTGATCTCGCTGACCGCGTCCACGTTCGACGCCTCGGTATAGTGTTGCAGCAGGGTGCCGTAGCCGACCTCGCCCGGCGCTCCGACCGTGGCCGGGCCCGAGGCCGCCGTCTCCAGCAGCAGATTGTCGCCGATGGCTTCCAGACCCGCCTCGTTGAAGAAGGTCGCCAGTTCGAGCTGGCCCACGACCTGGGGTTCGGGCTGGCCTTCGGTGGTCACCTGAACCTGGCCGGACTTGGAGATGGAGATGTCCAGGGCGTCCTGGGGAATGGCGATGGCCGGCTCGACCGCATAGCCGTCGTCGGTCACCAGCTGCCCTTCGCCGTTGACGGTGAAGTTGCCCGCGCGGGTATAGGCCAGCTCGCCCGAGGGCAGGGTGATCTGGAAATAGCCCTTGCCCTGGATGGCGATGTCGTAGGTGTTGCCGGTGCGGTTCGGGCTGCCCTGTTCGGTGATGCGATAGACGCTGCCCGCCTTCACGCCCGAGCCGATCTGGATGCCGGTCGGCACCACGGTGCCCTGCGTCGAGGACTGGGCCCCCATGCGCTCGACGTTCTGGTACAGCAGATCCTGAAACTCGGCCCGCTGACGCTTGAAGCCGACCGTGTTCATGTTGGCGATGTTGTTGGAGATGACCTCCACGTTCAGCTGCTGGGCGGCCATGCCGGTGGCGGCGGTGCGAAGCGCGCGCATGTCTCAGCTCTCCCTTACGAAACCCGGCCCAGCCGCTCGACGGAGCGGCGTGACAGGTCGTTGGCGTTCTCGATCATCTTGGTCACGCGCTCATAGGCGCGGCTGATCTCGATGAGGTTGGTGATTTCCACGAGGGTGTTGACGTTCGAGCCTTCCAGCATCCCCTGGCGGACCTGGGCGTCGGTCGCGTCCATCGGCTGGGCGTTGGAGGCGTTGCGGTACAGGCCCTCGCCGGACTTCTGCAGCACCGACAGGGCGTCGAAACGCACCACGGTCAGGCGGCCGACGGGCTGGCCTTCCTGGCTGATCGTGCCGTCGTGGGCGACGCTGGCGGGGCCGCGCTGCGGGTCCAGCACGATCTCGGCGCCGTCGGCCAGGACGGGCAGGCCCTGCTTGGTCGTCAGACGGCCTTCGGGATCGGTGACGAAGGCGCCGTCGCGGGTATAGGCGGGGCCGGTCGGGGTCTGCACCGTGAAGAAGGCGCCTTCGCCCTCGATGGCGAAGTCCAGGTCGCGGCCGGTCTGCTTCAGCGAGCCCTGGCCGAAGTCGCGGCCCACCCCCTTGTCCAGCACGAAGCTGGCCGAGGGGCGGATGGCGTCGTTGCGGGCGCGCTGGCCGATCTCGGTCCCGACCATCAGCTGCTCGACCTTGAAGCCGGTGGTGTCGGCGTTGGCGACGTTGTTGGCCACGATGTCCAGCTCGCGGCGAAGCGTCATCTGGCGCGACAGTCCGATATAGGCGGCGTTTTCCACGAGGCGGCTCCTTTCGCCGCTGTGCGCCGCAACGACCGTGCCAACAGGGTTAACGCCCGTGGAATGGGGCTTTGAGCGGTTTTCGACGGTTCGGCGCCCGGCAGGATTTGCCGATCGTAAACGCCTCGTTAACCAAAATCGGCCCACACCCGGCATGTGAGGATCGGGGCGGCTTACGCATGCTGAAACTGAAGCTGGGCAAGAAGAAGAGCGAGGCGCCGGCCGGCGACGACGCGAACCTGCCTGCCGTGAGCGACGGCGCTGAAGGCGCGGGCGGCGATGACGGCGCGCCCGCCAGGAAGAAGATCCCGCTGCTGTTCATCATCATCCCGGCGGCCCTGGTGGTGCTGGGCGGCGGCGGCGCGACCGCCTTCCTGATGATGAAGCCCAAGCCCGCCGAGGCGGCCGGCGGCCACGCGGCCCCCGCCAAGGAAGAGAAGAAGGGCGGGCACGGGGACGGCGGCAAGGAAGGCGAGGCGGCCACCGGGGCGGGCAAGGTGGCGGCCGGACCCGACGGCGTGACCTTCTACACCCTGCCCGACATGATCGTGAACATTCAGTCGGTTGACGGCCGCCCGACTTATCTGAAGCTGCGCCTGACGCTGGAGATGAAGGACGCCGCCGTCGCCTCGCACCTGCAGGCTGAGGCCCCGCGGATGCAGGACATGTTCCAGGGTTTCCTGCGCGAACTGCGACCTGAGGATCTGGCCGGCTCGGCCGGGTCTTATCAGCTGCGCGCCGAAATCCTGCGTCGGGTCAACCTGATCGCCGCGCCGGGCAAGGTCGACGCCGTGCTGATCGAAGAGATGCTGGTGCAGTAGGGATGACGGACACCCTGGCTCCCGACAACGAACTGGACCCCTTCGGCGGCGAAGCGGACCTGGGCGCCGATCCGGGCGCGACCCTGTCCGAACGGGTGCTGAACCAGGACGAGATCGACAGCCTGCTGGGCTTCGACATGGGCGGCGGCGACGACGCGGAGCGCAGCGGCATCCGCGCCATCATCAACTCGGCCCTGGTCTCCTACGAGCGCCTGCCGATGCTCGAGATCGTCTTCGACCGCCTGGTGCGGCTGATGACGACCAGCCTTCGCAACTTCACCTCCGACAACGTCGAGGTCAGCCTCGACACCATCAGCTCCATCCGCTTCGGCGACTATCTGAACTCCATCCCGCTTCCGGCCATCCTGGCGGTGTTCCGGGCCGAGGAGCTGGACAACTACGGCCTGCTGACGGTCGATTCCAACCTGATCTATTCGATCGTCGACGTCCTGCTGGGCGGGCGTCGCGGGACGGCGGCCCTGCGTATCGAAGGGCGGCCCTACACCACCATCGAGCGGGCGTTGGTGCAGCGGATGGTCGAGGTCATCCTGAATGATGCGCGCCAGGCGTTCGAACCCCTGACCCCCGTCCACTTCAACCTGGACCGGCTGGAGACCAATCCGCGTTTCGCCGCCATCGCGCGTCCAGCCAACGCCGCCATCCTGGTGAAGCTGCGCATCGACATGGAAGACCGCGGCGGTCGGGTCGAGCTGCTGCTGCCCTATTCGACGCTGGAGCCCATCCGCAAGATGCTGCTGCAGCAGTTCATGGGCGAGAAGTTCGGCCGCGACAACATCTGGGAAGGCCACCTGGCCACCGAGCTCTGGACCACCGAGACCGAGGTGCGCTGCGTGCTGGACGAGCAGCAGATGCCCCTGTCCAAGGTGCTGGATCTGAAGGTCGGCGACACCCTGATGCTGAACGTGAGCCCTGAGTCCGAGGTGTCGGTGCGGGCGGGCTCCATCCCGCTGACGACCGGCCGCATGGGCCGCAAGGGCCAGCACATCGCCGTCCGCGTCGAGGGGCCCATCAGCACCGACGCCGCCGCCCGCATCGCCAGAGGGAACAGCTGACATGACCGGCATCATCCTCGACTCCATCCTCATGCTGCTGCTGGTCGCCGCTATCGGCTACGGCATCAAGCTGGAGCGCAAGCTCAAGACCCTGCGCGAGGGCCAGCTGGCCTTCGCCGCCGCCGTGACCGAGCTGAACAGCGCCGCCGGGCGCGCCGAACAGGCGCTGGCCACCCTGCGCGCCTCGGGTCAGGAGACGGACCTGCTGCACGACCGCATCATCAAGGCCCGCGCCGTGAAGCAGGAGCTGGAGGTGCTGATCGCCCGCGCCCCGGCCCGTCCGGCCGACAGCCGCATCGAGACGCGCGAGGACGAACGCCGCGCCGCCGCCCGCGCGCCGGTCGAGATGGACCCGGTTGTCGAGGCTGAACCCGTCCGCGCCTCTTCGGTCGCCCCCCTGTTGGACGATGAGGCGCGCGCGCGCCGCATGGCCTCGCTGATGGAGCGTATCGAAGGCGCCCGCGCGGTCATGAAGGCGCCGTCGCCGAAGCCCGCGCCTGTCGCCGAGCGCGCCTCGCCGGTGATGCAGGCCCTGGCCGCTAACCATGCTGCGCAACAGAGCCTAAACCGCGCCCGCCGTAGTCTGGACGACGACCTGTTCGCTGCTTGATGATTTTAAGCGCCCCTATGTCCGACACGCGGTGTCGGACGACTTGAGGGGCGAAGTTTTTCCTACCCGGCGTGTTTGGCGCCGAACCGTTCGCTGAGTTTGATCGATGAGCAAGCTGCCTCGCCTTCTGCCCCTGATCGCCGTCGCCATCGGCGGCGTCGTGGCTGTGCGCGCCGCGGGCGTGGCGCCGGACCTGTTTCAGGGGGCGACCGCCTGGGCTCAGGAGGCGGTCGCCGCGGAAGGCGAGGGGGCCAAGACTGAGGCCAGGCCCGCCCCCGCCGTCTGCGCTCTGACGCCCGAACAACTGGCCCAACAGGCGGGCATTTCTCCGGCTGAACTGCGCATCATCCAATCCCTGTCCAAGCGCCGCGACGCGCTGGACGCGCGCGACGCCGACTTCGCCACCACCCTGCCGCTGATGGTCGCCGCCGAGCAGAAGCTGGACGCCAAGCTGCAGGCGCTGGAGGCCCTGAAGGGCGAGATCGGCGCCCTGGTCGGTCAGGTCGATGAAAAGGAAAAAGCCGAGGCCGACCGTCTGGTCGCCGTCTATTCCGCCATGCGGCCCAAGGAGGCGGCGGCCGTATTCGCCACCCTGGACGACAGCGTGCGCCTGCCGGTCGCCTCGGCCATGCGCCCGCGCACCCTGGCCGCCATCATGGCCCAGATGCAGCCCGCCGCCGCGCGCGAACTGACCGAAAAGCTGGCCAAACGCTTCCAGGCCCAGCAGTACGCCGCCCGCGCCGCCGCCGCCTCGGCGCCGACAGAAGCCGCGCCCGCTCCGACGCCCGCGGCCCAACCGACGGCCCAGCCCGCCGCCGCGCCCGCGCCGACCCGTGTGGCTCAGCAGACCGCGCCGCGTCGCGCGCCGACGCCCGCCGCCAACCGCCCCGCTGCGCGACCGGCGGCCCGATCCGCCGCCCAGCCTGCGGCCAAGGCCCCGGCACCCGCCGAGACCGGCCCGCGCCCCTACGCCCCGGCCCCGGCCGACGCCCCGGCCGCCGCGCGTCAGTCGGTGCAATAGGCGACGGTTGTCGCA
>PJUE01000544.1_pt1 | contig 21753 bp, 19 predicted proteins | sample 1512171 | NCBI WGS metagenome assembly PJUE01 (sample SAMN08177674, study PRJNA422409) | Feces metagenome, whole genome shotgun sequencing project. | isolation source: Chicken feces (3) enriched on wood chips: alkali lignin treatment | host: Gallus gallus | place: USA: Madison | collected 2015-01-15
CAGACCGCCCGCCTGACGCGCCGGATCGACGGTCAGCAGGCCGAGATAGGCCAGCCCCTCGCCCTGATCCGCCACCTGGACGCAGCCGGTCAGGCCGCCCTCGACCTCGGCCAGCAGAATGACCCGCGAGGCGTCGGCCAGGATGCCGCGCAGCTCAACTTCGTCCGTGCGCTGGCCGCCCAGCAGGTCGGCCTCATGGGTCCATCCGGCCTTAGCGCTGTCCCCGCGATAGGCGCTTTCGATCAGACGATGCAGCGCCGGAACATCGTCCGGCGCGGCAGGGCGCAAGCTCAGCTCGCTCATTGAACGCCGAGTTCCTCGACCAGGTGATCCATGCCGTAGACGTCGCGCAGGGCCGTGGTGACGGCCTGGGTGGTGACGATGACGCTGCGGTTGACGTTGCGGTCATAGCCATAGGCGTTGCGCTGGGTCAGGACGGTGGAGTCGAAGTTGGCGCCGATGATCTCGCCCCTGGCGTTGACCGCAGGCGAGCCTGACGAACCGCCGATGGTGTCCGACGACACCGCCATATCCATCACCGTCGCGGGGTCGATGCGGTCCCTGGCGGCCAGCAGCTTGGGCGCGACGTTGAACGGCTCGGCGCCGGTGGCGCGGTCCCACAGTCCGGCGAAGGTGGTAAAGGCGGGGATGCGCTGCCCCGGCACGTCGGTCCCCTCTACCCGACCGTAGGTCAGACGCAGGGTGCCCGTGGCGTCCGGATAGACGGCGTCTCCGAAGACGGCGAAGCGGGCGGCGGCCAGTTGTTCGGACGCGCGGTCGGTCGGCGCCTGCACCCGGTTCTCCCAGTCCGTGCGGACGGCGCGGGCTTGCGCGTCGATAGCCAGGACGTACTGGATCAGCGGATCGGTCGAGGCCTGGACGGCGGGCAGGCCGCCTTCCCACAGGGCGCGGCGCACGGCGGGGTCGGCCAGCTTCGTGCCCTCGATCAGACGCGCGGACAGGCCCTCGGGGCTTTCCTTGCCCAGCAGGGTGCGGACATAGGGACTGTCGACCGTCAGCCATTCGCGGGTCTTGGACAACCACCACTCGAGGCGGATCTGCTCCAGCGCCGGATAGGTCGGGCGCGCGGCGAAGAGGCTGGACTGGACCCCCGCCAGTCGGCTGTCGGAAAACTCGGACAGACGCTGGTCGGACGGCTTGGCGCGCTCCTGCGCCCCGCGCACGATGGCCCGCGCCCATTGGAACAGGGGCGAGCCGCCCGCGACCGAGGTCGTGCCCATGCCGGTGCCGCCTTCCAGCAGAGCCATCGCCGGATAAAGCTCGCGCGCCAGCGGCTGGACATCAGCCAGAACAGCCCAGGGGTCGCCGACTTCGGCGGACAGGGCCTCGTTCTCGGCCACGCCGCGACGGAAGACGGTCTCCTGCCCGGCCAGCTGGTCCATGAAGGCCGGGTCGATCAGGGCCGCCATGCGGCCGCGGCCGCGCTTGTAGGTGTTCTCCACCCCCGACAGCGGGTCCATGGCGATGAAGGCCTGATCTGCGCCCTCTTCCGAATAGCGGATCAGACGGCCACGCAGCTCCGACGCGATCATCTGGTCCAGCGGCAGGACCACGTCGCGAATGGTCATCAGCTGGGCCTGCGTCAGCAGGCGCTGGGTCGAGCCGGGGTTGCCGGTGACGAAGACGGGCTCGCCCTCGGTCGGCTTGTTCGGGTTCCAGGTGAAGTGGGTCGGGGTCGCGGCGGGCTTGCCGTCCTCATAAAGACGGATGAAGGCCGCATCGATGGCGAAGCGCGGGAAGGAGAAGTTGTCCAGGTCGCCGCCGAAGGTCGCGGCGCGGTCTTCCGGCGCCCAGGCCAGACGTACGTCCGAGTATTTGCGGAACTTGTAGAGCTTGAACTGACCGCCGCGATACAGGCTGACGACCTGACAGCGGATTTTGGAATCGGAACCGCAGGCTTCCGCTTCGATACGGCCGGCCTCGGCCTCGCGCGCCTGGGTGAAGGCCTGACCGTCCAGCCCCTCGCCCGCCTTCTGCACCCGCTGGGTCACGTCGGTGATGTCGGTCAGGATCTCGGCCGAGGCGCCGGGGCACTGCAGCTCTTCTTCGCGGCTCCTGGGCGTGAATCCCGTCTCATTGTACTGAAGCTGCGGCGTCGACAGGTTGGCGACACACGAGGAGACGCAGTGGTTGTTGGTCATCACCAGCCCCTCGGCAGAGATGACTCCCGCCGAACAGCCGCCGAACTTCACCGACGACAGGCGAACGCGGTCCAGCCACGCCTGGTCGATGTTCGTGCCCAGGGTCTGGTTGGCGCGGGCGATGGGGAAGTTGTCATAGGTCCACATGCCCTCCTCCGCCTTGGCCGAAGAGGCGGCGGCGAAGGTCAGGACGGCGGCCGAGGCGAACAGAAGGGGGGCGTAGGTGGTGCGCATGAGACATCCTCGGCGTCGCGGCCTTGGTCATCGCCGAGGCCCGGTTTCAGCCCCTTAAACCCGAGGCCGTCTTTGCGGTCAGTCTGAACAGAACCTGGAGGCAAACCGCAACCCCCGGCGAAAGCATTCACATCGCGCCTTCGCGGGTCTAGATTCGGCGAATGACGAAACGGGACGGGATTGACGCGATGTCGGACGACTTCCCCCAGGGCGTGGCGCATCAGGTTCCGGACGACATGCGGGCGCGACTCTCATCCGAGCCGGAAACCCTCGACCTGTGGCGCGGCCTCACCCCGCTGGGGCGCAATGAGTTCATCTGCTGGGTCGAAGACGCCAAACAGGCCGCCACCCGTCAGAAACGGATCGAGCGCGCGGTTGAGGAACTGCACGAAGGCAAGCGGCGGCCGTGCTGCTGGGTCGGCTGCATCCATCGCTCGGACAAGGCTCCCGGCCGCTGGCAACAGGCTGTGCTCATCGAGAAGCAGGGCAAGTCGAGATAGGCCTGCGGGCAAAGAAAAAGGCTGAATTCACGTTGAGTGTTGGGGCGATTTCCCCCAGCCCGCTCATCCCCGCGGAAGCGGGGACCCAGTGCTTTGGCTTCAAGGCGCTGCGATCAATGAAGAGGCCTGTCGCTCTGCGTTCTCACTGGGTCCCCGCTTCCGCGGGGATGAGCGGGGGTCAAGATCAATCGCCAACACTCAGCGCAGGCGCAGCCAAAAAGGAGGGCGCCCGAAGGCGCCCCCAGATCCCGGATATCAATCCGACAGGCTTAGCGGCGCACGCCCAGTTCGCGCAGCAGGCGCGGCTGGTCGTAGACGTTGCGCAGGGCCTCGGTGACGGCGGCGGTCGAGACCGACACCGTGCGGTTCAGCTCGCCGTCGTAGCCGAACGAGCCGCCCAGGGAGTGGATGTTGCCGTCGAAGGCGGCGCCGATCACTTCACCCTTGGCGTTGATCACCGGCGAGCCGGAGTTGCCGCCGATGATGTCGTTGGTCGAGACGAAGTCATAGACGACGTCCTTGTTGATCCGGTCCTGCGCCGCCAGGAAGCGCTCGGCGGCGTTGAACGGCTCGGCGCCGGTGGCGCGTTCGTACAGGCCGCCCATGTGGGTGAAGGACGGAACGGTCACGCCGCGATAGGTCCAGCCCTTCACCTGGCCGTAGGACAGGCGCAGGCTGAAAGTGGCGTCCGGATACTGGTTCTCGCCATAGACGGCGAAGCGGGCCTGGGCGACCTTTTCGGCGGCGCGGGCGGTCGGGGCGTTGACGCCCGCGTCCCACTGGGTACGGACGGCCTGGGCCGCGTCGTCATTGGCCAGGACGAAGGCGATCATCGGGTCGCCCGAGGCGGCCAGCTGTTCCGGCGTCATGGCCAGGGCCTGGGCGCGGAAAGCCGGGTCGATCAGGCGGCTCTGCGACAGGCGGGCGGCGATGACTTCGGGGTTTTCGGCGCCCAGCATGGCCTTCACATCGGCGCTGTCGACCGTCAGATATTCGCGGGTCTTCAGCATCCAGTGCGACAGCTGGATCTCTTCGACGCCGACCGGGATCGGGGCGTCCGAGGCCAGGCGACGGCCCAGGGCGGCGATGTCGCTGTCGGCGTAGCCGGCGCGGCGCTCGGCGACAGGCTTGGCGCGTTCCTTGGAGGCGCGGACGATGGCGCGGGCATAGGCATAGAGGGTCGAGCCGCCGCCCGCGTTCGCCTCAAGCTGGCGATAGGGCAGATAGAGGTCGCGGGCGGTCGCCTGCACCTTTTCCAGATCGGCCCACGGGTCGCCGATGCGTTCGGCCACAGCCGGATCGGCGGCGACACGCTGGCGCAGTTCCGCCTCTTCCTGGCGCTTCTTGGCCATGAAGGCCGGATCGGTCAGGGCACCCTGCTGGCCGTAATAGACCTTGAAGCTGTTCTCCAGGCCGAAGATGGGATCGAGCGCGACGCGCTTCTCTTCCTCGCCGATCGTCGAATATTCGATCAGGCGGCCGCGCAGCTCTGCGCCCTGGATCAGGGTGATCGGAATCTGCTGGTCGCGCAGGCGCTCCAGCTGGCTCATGGTCAGCAGGCGCGAGGTCGAGCCGGGGTTGCCCGCCACGAAGGTCACTTCGCCGTCGACCGGCGCGTTCGGGTTCCACTTCAGGTGGTTGGGCGTGGCGACCGGCTTGCCGTCCTCATAGGCGCGCAGGAAGGCGGCATCGAGGGCGTAGCGCGGGAAGTTGAAATTGTCCGGATCGCCGCCGAAGAAGGCCGCCTGGAACTCGGGCGCGAAGACCAGACGCACGTCTTCGTACTTGCGGAACTTGTAGAGGGCGTATTTGCCGCCGCGATAGAAGCTGATGACCTGGCAGGTCAGCTTGCGGTCGTCGCCGCAGGCTTCCTTCTGGATGGCGTCGATCTCGGCCGAGCGGGCGGCGACGAAGGCCGCGCCTTCCAGACCCGCGCCGGCGCCCAGGACGCGATCGGTCACGTCGGTGATGTCGGTCAGGACCTCGGCGGTCTGGCCGGGGCAGGTCTTCTCTTCCTCGCGCGTGGCCGGCATCCAGCCGTTCTTGACGTAGTCGTTCTGGGCGCTCGACAGATCCTGGACGCAGGAGATGACGCAGTGGTGGTTGGTCAGGATCAGGCCTTCGCCCGACACGAACGAGGCCGAACAGCCCTGCAGGCGCACCGCCGCATTGCGCACGCGATCCAGCCATGCCTGATCGATGCGCGTGCCGTACTTGTCGTTCACCGTCTGGATCGGAAAGTTGTCGAAGGTCCACATGCCCTCGTCCGCGCGGGCGGCGGAAGCAGGGGCGTTGACCACGACGGCGGCCATGCCGAGGGCGGCCAGAGAGGCGGCGAAGGAAAGGGTGCGGCGAAGTGACATGGGCGTCTCCCTAGAGCGTGACATCACGCCCCGTCTTGCTGTGGCGCCGTCACTAGACCCGCAAGGCCCGCCCCCTCAAGCCCCGCAATAGATCCGGCCGAGCCAGCCTTACCCCGATTTAACTTGGCCTCCGGCGGGGCGGCGGTCAGATAACAGCGCAAGTCAGGGGAATGAATACGCGTCATGTCGCTCGCGCTATCCACGCTGCTCTTCGAGTGGCGCCGCTATATGGCCGCCGTCATGGCGCTGGCCCTTTCGGGCCTGCTCGTGCTGGCCATGACCGGGGTCTTCATCGGCATCGGCAAGGGCTTCACCGCCGCCATCGAGCGCTCGAGCGCCGACATCTTCATCATGCAGCCCGGCGCCAAGGCCCTGTTCAGCGGCCCGATAGGAATGCCGCGCCGCTTCGTGCCCCTGGCCTATAACCACCCCGAGGTGGTCGAGGTGAAGACGCTCGACATATCCGGCGGCAATTTCCAGAACATCAAGGACGTCGACCCGACCATGTCGGCGGCGGACCGCGCCAGGCAGGGCGCGCCCAAGCAACGGAGCGTCCTCGTCAACATCATCGACACGGCGCCCGGCTCGGTCACCATCCCACGCGACTATTCCGAGGAACTGGTCGACGCCCTACGTCAGCCCTTCACCGTGGCGGTGGACGAGACGGCGCTGACGCCGCTGGGCGTCAAGCTGGGCGACAAGGCCCTGTTCAACGGCCAGACCGTAACCGTGGTCGGGGTGCTGCGCGGCTATCCCAACATGATGCAACCGACCATCGTCATGTCGCGCGACTCCTTGCGGATGCTGGGTCAGGCCTTCGAGGGGCCGCGCGTCGGCCCGCTCATGATCAAGATCAAGGACCCGGCCCGCGCCGAACATGTGGTCGCCCAGCTGAACGCCATGGGCAACGGCCAGTGGAAGGCCTGGACCCGTCAGCAGCTGGCCGACGCCAACGCCGGCGCCATGTTCGAGGAAGGCATACTGGTCATCATCATCGGCGGTTGCGTGGTGCTGGGGATCATCATCGGCGTGGCCATCACCTGGCAGACCCTGCGCGGCGCCATCATGGCCAACATCAAGGAGTTTGCCTCCCTACGCGCCCTGGGCGTCGGCATGGGCTCGCTGCGCCGCATCGTCATGGAGCTGAGTTTCTGGGTCGGCATGGTCGGAGTCGGCGCGGCCATCCTGCTGACCTGGCTGCTATCCCTGCTGGCCCTGTCCAACGCCGTCATCATCTCCATGCCCCTCAGCCTGTTGATCGTGGTCGGCGGAGGCCTGATCGGCATCTCCATGCTGTCGGGCTTCCTGTCGATGGGCATCCTGAAGAAGAGCCAACCTGCGGACCTGCTGCGATGAACACCATGGCTTTTGGACATACGAAAGTTCACGGCAAGCATGGCGAGTTCGCCCTGGAGGCCAAGGGTCTGGTCAAACGGTTCAAGTCCGGCCGGTCCTATGTCGAGGTGCTGAAGGGCGTGGATTTCGACGCGCGCCACGGCGACCTGACCATGGTCATGGGGCCGTCCGGTTCGGGCAAGTCGACGCTGATCGCCGCCCTGTCCGGCCTGCTGCGGCCCGAGGAGGGGCGCGTCGACGCCCTGGACGTGGATGACCTGTGGAAGCTGTCGGGCGGCAGGATCGACAAGTTCCGCCTGGATCACTGCGGCTTCATCTTCCAGGGCTTCAACCTGTTCCCGTCGCTGACCGCCCTGCAACAGGTGACGACGGTGCTGAAGTTCCAGGGCCTGTCGCCCGATCGCGCCAAGAAGCGCGCCGCCCTGGCGCTGGAGGAGGTCGGCCTAGGCCATCGCCTGCACCAGCGCCCGGCCGCCCTGTCCGGCGGCGAGAAGCAGCGCGTCGCCATCGCCCGCGCCCTGGCCAAGGACCCCCAGATCCTGTTCGCCGACGAACCGACCTCGGCGCTGGACGGCGAGAACGGCCAGGTGGTCATCCGCCTGCTGCGCCGGGCCGCCACCGAACACGGCGCCGCCGTCATCTGCGTGACGCACGACCCCCGCCTGGAGGCCTGGGCCGACCGGGTCATCCACATCGAAGACGGCGTGATCATCGACGATCAGCGCCGCACCCCCAATCCCGAAGCCATCCTGGCGTCGCACTGACACCGATCCCCTTGAGGACCCCCATGCCCGCATTTCTGAAAAACAAATGGCTCTGGATCGGCCTGGCGCTGCTGGTCGTGCTGATCATCGGCTTCGGCATGATGCAGAAGGCCGGGGCCGCCAAGAAAGCCGAACTGGCCGAGGCGGCCGAGAAGAAGGTCGAAAGCCCCTACTCCGCCATCGCCAACGGCAAGATCGACATCGAGGGCGGCATCATCCAGATCGCCGCGCGACGCGGCGGCGTGGTCCGCGAGGTGCTGGTGCAGGAAGGCGATCTGGTCAAGGCCGGTCAGATCCTGGCCCGTCAGGAGGACGACGAGCCGCGTCTGGCGCTGCAGACCGCCTCGGCCACCCTGGCCGAAGCCGAGAGCCAGTTGCGCCTGATCAACGTCGACATCGCCGCGGCCCAGCGCGAATACGACCGCCTGCAGAAGCTGGTCGCCACCAACTTCGTCGCCGCCCAGCGCATGGACCAGGCCCGCGACGCCATCGCCCAGGCCCAGGCCCGCCTCGGCTCGCAGCAGTCGGCGGTGCAGAGCGCCCGCGCCCGTCGCGACCAGGCCGCATACGACGTCGAACTGACCGTCATCCGCTCGCCCGCCGACGGCCGCATCGTGCGTCGCTACGCCAACCCCGGCGCCGGCGCCTCGACCCTGAACGTGTCGAACATGTTCGATCTGGAGCCGGCCGCCCCGCGCATCGCCCGCGCCGAGATCGTCGAGGCCGACATCCCGAACGTCGCCGTCGACCAGGCCGTGGAGATCACTCCCGAAGGCGATCCGTCCAAGGTCTATGTCGGCAAGGTGCTGCGCCGCGCCGCCGTCTTCGGCGCCCGCAAGCTGGCTTCGGACGACCCCTCGCAGCGCACCGACGAACGCGTGGTCGAGGTGGTGGTCGCCGTCGACGACGCCCCGCTGCTGATCGGCCAGCGCGTGCTAGTCAAGTTCATGAAACCGGGCGAGACCGCCGGCGCCAAGCGCGACAACGCCTCCACCGGCGTACCCGCCGCGCGCGCCATGAAGGCGCCTGCGCGCCAATAGGCTGGCGGAATGAGAATGGAAAAGGGGCCTCGCACGAGGCCCTTTTTGTTGGCGGTTCGCCCTCTTCACCCGCTCATCCCGGCGGACGCCGGGATCCAGTGTTTTGGCCTCAAGTGCGGCGTCAGAACTGGCAGACTTAGCGCCCAGCGCTCTCACTGGGCGTCCGCCGGGGTGAGCGGAAGGGGAAGAATCAGCGCCCCGTAAATTCCCCCGGCCGCTTTTCCAGCACCGCGTTCACGCCCTCGATATGATCATTGGTCAGGTGGGCCAGGGCCTGCATGGCGGCGGACAGCTCCAGCATCTGATCGAAGTTCATATCGCGGCCCTGACGCAGCAGACTCTTGGCCATGCGCAGAGCTTGCGGCGGCTGGCCCGCGATTTGTTCCGCCGTCTGCATCGCCTCGTCCATCAGCGTCTCATGCGGGACCACGCGGTTGACCAAGCCCCACTGGCCGGCCGTCGCCGCGTCGATCGAGCGGGCGGTGAACAGCAGTTCGGCGGCGCGGGCGTAGCCGATGTTTCGCGGCAGCAGCCACGAGCCGCCGTCGCCGGGAATGATGCCCAGTTTCATGAAGGGGACGCCGAAGCTGGCGCGGTCAGAAGCGATGCGGATGTCGCCCAGTCCGGCGATGTCGCAACCCAGCCCCATGGCCGGTCCGTTGACCGCCGTCACCAGCGGAACCTCCAAGCCATAGAGGGCGCGCACGATGCGATGGACGACGCGGCGATAGCGTTCGCGGATGGCGGCGCCCGAGCCTTCGAACAGGTCGCGGCGATCCTTCATCGCCTTCAGGTCGCCGCCCGCCGAAAAGGCTCGCCCGGCGCCGGTCAGCACCACGCAGCGGATGGAGGGGTCGGCGTTGACGGCGTCGCAGGCGGCGGCGAAGGCCTCGCCGTCCTCCAGGTCCGGCAGGGCGTTCAGTCGATCGGGCCGATCCAGGGTCCAGACCATGACCGCGCCCGTGCGCTCTTCGACGATCAGACCCATGCCGCATTCCCTTTCACCAGTGAAGCCGCCGGTTTCGGCCACAGGGCGGCGCGCTGGCAAGGGCGCAATTGAAAAACCCCGGTCGTTCTGACCGGGGCTTCTGGCTGGATCATCCAGTCTCGCGACTACGCGCGCGGCCGTTTGATCGTTATGGGCACGAAGTTGGACGGGTGGCTGACCACGCGGTCGCCGGCGCCGTTCATCTGCTTCGTGTTCACCAGCATCCCGCCGAAAAGGGCGAAGGACAGCATGGCGTGCTGGAGATTGCGCTCTTTGTTTTCGTTCATTTTTGGCGTCTCCTTTCGTTGAACGATGAAAGAAGACACGTCGTGCTTTTTGGGACTCTCACCCTGTCAGTCGTTTCGCGTCGAGGATGAACATAGCCGCCCGGCGCGAAAAGTCAAGAAATTATAGTCCGCTCTCGGACTCATTGTTGCGATATCGTCACGAACCATGCCCCCTGCTCCCGCCTCTCTCCCCCCGCGTCCGATCGTCAGCCCCTGCATCATGGTCTGCACCGTCGACGGCGCGTCCGGCCTGTGCCTGGGCTGTTTGCGCACCCTTCAGGAGATCGCGACCTGGAGCCGGATGACGGACGAGGCCCGCGCCGCCGTCATGGACGACCTGCCGGGTCGCAAAAAGCGGATCGACCCTCGGCTGCTGGGCGAGTGAAGGGCGGGCGTCGTCAACCTTTCGTTCGCCACGTCGCTTCACCGCATGGGAAGACGCCGGCCCGCATAGTCCGCGACATGATCCGCTTTGACCTACGCTCCGCTGTCGTCTTCGCCGCCGCCCTGGCGTCGGCCTCGGCCTGCGTCGGCGCCCTGATGTGGTGGGAAGGCCCGGCCCAGGCCTACGCCGCCGTGGCCCTGAAGGAGGCGCCTTCGGTGACGCGCGCGGCCGACGGCCACTATTGGGCCGAGGCGACCGTCGAAGGGCGGCCCATGCGGATGCTGGTCGACACCGGCGCCAGCGTGGTGACGCTGAGCCGCGCCGACGCCGAACGGCTGGGCGTGCGGCTGAAGCCGCATGATTTCAACCAGACGCTGAACACCGCCTCGGGCCAGACGCCCGCCGCACGGGTGCTGCTGACCTCCGTATCCGTGGCGGGGGTGGAGATGACCTCGGTCGAGGCCCTGGTGATCGACCGCGACATGCCCGCAGCCCTGCTGGGCATGAGCTTCCTGGGCCGGCTGTCGGCTTTCGAAGCGCGGCCCGACGGCTTGATCCTGAGGGGTTGAGGGCGGCTCAGCCGCGCACGCCGAAGGGCACCACCTTATTATCCCGGTCATGGCCGATGTCGGCGTCGCCCAGATAGGGAATCCCGGACCGCACGCACCAGTAACGCACGATCTCCTCCGCCGTCAGGCCGAAGTCGGGATCGTTGACGGTGACGTCAGAGACACGGCCCAACCGGATGCCCGCCACACGACGGATCGAAGCCTGGCTGGTCAGGTGGAACATCATCCGGTCGACGCGATAGAGAGCCTCGGACACCTCTTCCAGCATCAGGACGTGGCCGGTCAGATCCGGCTCGATCGCCGTCCCGACCAGTTCGTTGAGAATGGTCAGGTTGAAACCGACGGCGGGTCGGGCGTCGGTCAGCAGGGACGGCTCCAGCGAGGTCGGATCGCCCGACCTCAGCCAGTTCACCGCCCGCCGCCCGGTGGCGTCATGGCGCGATCCGTCCGAGGCCATCGGCCCGTGCGCGACATGGGGAAAGCCCGCGCGATAGAGCGCCGCCAGCAGGCTGCCCGCATCGGAATAGCCCAGGTAGCGCTTGGCGTAGGCATGGGCGGTCAGCTCGGGGATCACCGCCTCGGCGATGCGGCAGGCCCCATAGCCGCCGCGTGCGAACCAGATGGCGTCGATGGCGGGGTCGTTGGCCGTCTCGACGAAGGCGCGGGCGCGGGTGGCGTCGTCGCCGCCGAAATGGCCGTGCACCTCGAACAGGGCCGGATGCAGCACCAGCTCGACCTCGCCGTCCGGCCAGGTCGCCGCCGCCCAGGCCCGGATCGCCTCGCCCCGCGCCGGATCGAGACGGGAGCTGGCGTTGACGACGCCGATTCGGAACGGTCTGGTCTGCATGGACGGGGTGGCCTTGAGCGTCTTGCGTGCTAGTCAGACCGGACATTCCCCGGTTTCCCGCATTGAAATCAAGCCGATGAACAAAGACTACTTCTTCTCCGGCGTCGGCGGTTCCGGCATGATGCCGCTGGCCATGATCGTTCAGGCCTCGGGCGCCCGCATCGCCGGGTCAGACCGGGCGCTGGATCAAGGCCGCACGCCCGAGAAGTTCGACTGGCTGCGCGCCCACGGCGTCACCCTGCACCCGCAGGACGGATCGGGCGTGGTCAGCGCCGATCAGGTGGTCGTCGCCACCGGCGCGGTCGAGGATACGGTGCCTGACATCGGCGCGGCCAAACGCGTCGGCGCCCTCATCAAGACCCGGCCTCAGTTGCTGAGCGAACTGTTCAACGCGGCTCCGACCTCGATCGGCGTGGCGGGCACCAGCGGCAAATCCACGATCACCGGCATAGTCGCCTGGATTCTGGATCAGGCCGGCCGCGCCCCGACCGTGGTCAACGGCGCCGTGATGAAGAACTTCGCCTCGCCCGACCAGCCGTTCGCCAGCGCCCTGATCGGCGGACCAGACCTGTTCGTTGCTGAAGTGGACGAAAGCGACGGCTCCATCGCCCGCTATGCTCCGACGGTGGCGGTCGTCTCCAACATCTCGCTGGACCACAAGTCGATGGAGGAGTTGCGCGACCTGTTCGGCGGCTTCGTCGGCCGGGCGACGACGGCGGTGCTGAATCTCGACAACCCCGAGACGGCGGCGCTGGCGCAGACCCTGGCGCCCGGCAAGGCGATCACCTTCGCGCTCGGCGAGGAAGACGCCGATCTGTCGGCGCATGACCTTGAGCCCCTGCCGACCGGCATGGGGTTCGAGTTGCGCGTGCGCGGCGAGGCGGCGCGGGCGGTGACCCTGAACGTGCCGGGCGCGCACAATGTCGCCAACGCCCTGGCGGCCCTGGGCGCGGTCAAGGCGCTGGGCGTGCCGGTGGATCAGGCGGTCGCGGCCCTGGAGACGTTCAGCGGCATCCGGCGCCGGCTGGAGGTGGTAGGGACACGGAACGGCGTCACCGTCATCGACGACTTCGCCCACAACCCGGACAAGATCGCCGCCACCCTGAAGACCCTGCACGCCTTTGATGGGCGGCTGCTGATCCTGTTCCAGCCGCATGGCTTCGGCCCGCTGAAGTTGATGAAGCAGGAATTCATCGAGGGCTTCGCCGGGCTGATGCGGCAGGACGACCTGCTGCTGATGCCCGAGCCCGTCTATTACGGCGGCACCACGGACCGCAGCGTCGGCAGCGAGGACATCGCCGCGGGCGTGCGTGCGGCCGGGCGTCAGGCGCAGGCCCTGGCGACCCGCGCCGACTGCGGCGACCGCATCATCGAGACGGCGCAGCCCGGCGACCGCGTGGTGGTCATGGGCGCGCGCGACGACAGCCTGTCGACCTTTGCGGCCGAACTGCTGGCGCGCTTCTGATCATCCGCTACCGGATCATCTGTCAGATTATTCTTGCAAAACATTCATTTACGGAAAAGCGGCTGTTAAGCGGCCTGACCTAACCCTGCGCTCGCAGAACGCAGGGGACGGCTGGGAATGGCCAGGATCGGAGACTTCGTGGACGCCTCGGCGCCCATGGCGCCGGACGCGCCGGGGGCCGACGCCCTGGCCCGTTTCGAGGCCGAGCCCGCGACCCTGGTCATTGCCGTGGCCGACGCCGACGGCCGGCCCGTCGGTCTGATCGAGCGCAACGCCTTCACCCTGAAGCTGGCGGCCGAGTTCGGCCGGGCCCTCTACGCCCGACGGCCGGTCTCGGCGCTGATGGACCCCGCTCCCATGATCGTGGAGGCCGACGCCTCGGCCGACGTCCTGTTCCAGTCGATGGACGCGGCGGGACTGGGCGCCCTGCTGAAGGGGTTCATCGTCGTCTCGCGCGGCCGCTACGTCGGCGTGGGGGCGGGTTTGCATGTGTTGCAGGCCGGGGTGGCGATCCACAAGCGGCGCGCCGAGGCCATGGCCGAACTGGCCCAGAACCTGGTCCGCGCCGAGGCCGAGGCCCGCGCCTCCAGCCGGGCCAAGTCCGAGTTCCTGGCCGTGATGAGCCATGAGATCCGCACGCCCTTGAACGGGGTGCTGGGCGTGGCCGCCCTGATGGAGCGGCAACTGACGCAGGAGGCTCTGCGCCCCCACGTCCGCACCATTCTGGATTCGGGAAACAGCCTGCTGCGCCTGCTGACCGACGCACTGGACATGTCGCGCGCCGAGGCCGGGATGCTGACGCTGGAGCCCGCCCCGCTGGACCTGCAGGCGGTGTCGGCGGACCTGTCCGCCCTGTGGAGCCCACGCGCCGAGGAGAAGGCGCTGGACCTGCGGGTCGAGAACGATCTCGGCGCCGCCCGCTGGATCGTCGGCGACGAGATGCGGCTGAAGCAGTTGCTGAACAATCTGATCGGCAACGCCCTGAAGTTCACCGAAGCGGGTTCGGTCGTGGTGCGGCTGACCACGACGCTGGAGACCGGCCAGGTGCGCCTGTCGGCCACGGTGGACGACAGCGGCCCCGGCGTCAGCGACGAGGCGGCGCGCGCCATCTTCGAACCGTTCAACACCGGCGAGGCGGGGCGCCAGGGCGCCGGCGCCGGTCTGGGTCTGGCGATCTGTCGCCAGATCGTCGAGCGCATGGATGGCAAGCTGGCCGTCGACCGCTCGCCGCAGGGCGGGGCGCGCTTCCGTTTCGACCTGCGCCTCCCCCTGGCCGAGGCGGACGGTCTCCGCAATCCCGAAGCCCTCGCCGACCCCACCGCCCATGCCACGCTGCACGTGCTGGTGGTGGACGACAACGCCGCCAACCGCTTCGTGGCGGGCAAGGTGCTGGAGTTGTTCGGCTGCACCCACGAGACCGCCGAGAACGGTCGCCAGGCGGTCGAGCGCGCGGCGGCGACCGCGTTCGACCTGATCCTGATGGACGTGAAGATGCCGGTGATGGATGGCGTGGCGGCGACGCGGGCGATCCGCGCCCTGCCCGGTCCGGCGAGCGCCCTGCCCATTCTGGCGCTGACGGCCAACGCCGATCCGCGCGACGAAACCGCCTATCTGGCGGCGGGGATGGACGGGGTGGCGCAGAAGCCCATCCAGCCCGAAGCCCTGCTGAACGCCATTCGCCTGGTCCTGTCGCGCGGCGAGGCGGCCCAGGCGGCCTGATCGCCCAAGCCCTTCACACTTCGCCCTTCACACCTCGGACCAGCGCCGCAGCAGGTTGTGATAGACCCCGGTCAGCTCGATCACGGCCGCATCCTTCGGCCCCTTGTCCAGGTTCACCCGCTGGATCGCCACGTCGAGGCGGAACAGGTTCTCGCGATCGGCGTCGTCGCGGATCAGGCTCTGCAGCCACATGAAGCTGGAGACGCGCGCGCCGCGCGTGACCGGCGTCACCCGGTGCAGGCTCTTGGACGGATAGAGGACCAGATCGCCCGCCGGCAGCTTGACCGACTGGGCGCCGTACATCTCCTCGATGATCAGCTCGCCGCCGTCATAGTCCTCGGGTTCGGACAGGAAGAGGGTGGCCGACAGGTCGCTGCGGATGCGATGGCCGTCCCGCTGGCGGATGGCGTTGTCGACGTGGGTGCCGAACTCGCCGCCGCCCTCATAGCGATTGAACAGGGGCGGAAAGATCGTGTGCGGCAAGGCGGCCGAGACGAACATCGGATTGGCGTTCAACGCCTGGACCACCAGGGCCGACACCTCGCGCGCCTGGGCGCTGTCCTCGGGCAGTTGCTGATTGCGCTTGGCGCTCGCCGACTGATGGCCCGAGGTCATGTTGCCGTCGGCCCAGGGGCCGGCGTCCAGCGTCTGGCGCAGGGCCTTCACCTCGGCCTTGGTGAAGACTTCGGGGATGTGCAGCAGCATGGCTCTCTCACCGTCTGGAAACGCATCGGCCCCGCCGCTCGAACGAACGACGGGGCCGACATGATGGCGCGAAACGCGGCCTCTTAGTAGCGGACGTTCAGCGTCAGGATCGCCTGGCGCGCCGGGGCGACATCCGCGTGATGCACGCCGTTGGTGCGGATGATGTACTCCTCATCCCCGGCGTTCTGGACGTTCAGCTGCAGCGAGGCGCGGTCGTTGATGTCGTAGGAGGCGAACAGGTCGACGCGGGTGTATTCCGGCGCGTAGACGCGGTTGCCGCCGCCGCCGGCCCCGCCCTGGTTTCCGCCCCAGGACTTGGAGACGTAGTAGACGCCGCCGCCCAGGCTCAGCTTGGGCAGAACACGATAGGTGGTGAACAGGCTGGCGCTGTGCTCGGGCGTATTGGCCAGCGGGTCGCCCAGGTTGACGCTGCTGTAGGCGCCGCGCACCAGTTCGGAATCCATCCAGGTGTAGCCGCCGAAGACCTGCCACTTGTCGGTGATGTTGCCCGACACGCCCAGCTCCACGCCCTGGACCCTGGTCTCGCCCGCCTGTTCGAACAGGCCCGGCGCCACTTCGATGGCGGCGTCCTTGCGCGTCAGGTGGAACAGGGCGCCGCTGAGCGCCAGCCGGTCATCGAACAGATTGGCCTTGGCGCCGATTTCGAAGCTCTCGGTCTGCTCCGGATCCAGCACCGTGCTGGCCAGGTTGCCGCTGCCCACGCCGCCGACGCCGTTCTGATCGCCCGCCGAGATCGTGGGCGGCGTCGAAGCGGTCGAGAAGGAGGCGTAGACGCTGCTGTTCGCCGTCGGCTTGTAGACCACACCCACCTGATAGTTGACGAAGTCCCAGTCCGCCTCGCGCATGATGGGCGCCGTGGCGCCGCGCGGCAGTTCCGTGCCCTCGACGTCATAGCGGTCGTAGCGCAGGCCCAGGTTCAGCTTCCACCGCTCGCCCAGGCTGACGGAATCAAAGGCGTAAAGCCCCAAGGCATCCGTGTCCGAATAGGTCTCCGGCCCGCGCGTGATCGTACCCGTCCACGGGTCGTTCGGGTTCGGCGCATAGACCTGAGTGCAGTCCAGTCCCGTCAGCGGCGCCGGGCAGGCCGTGCCGGTCAGGGTCGTGACATTATAGGAGGCGTTACGGTTCTTCTCACGCGACAGCTCCAGGCCGACGTCGAAGTCATGCTTGATCGCGCCGGTCAGGAAGGAGCCGTGCAGGTCGGTGACGTTGGCCAAGGTCTCGGCCGGGTTCCAGCGCGACTTCAGACCCCGCTTCATCCACCAGACGCCGTTGATCTGCTCCGCCGCGCCGCCGTCGCCGGGGTTGGTGACGACATAGTCGTTCAGCGTCTGCGAGTAGCGGGTGACGTTGCGCAGAGCCAGATTGTCGCTGAAGCGATGCTCGACCTCCAGCGTCAGGCTGTCGACCGTATTGTTCAGATAGTCGCGCGCCTTCAGGCCGTAGAAGCTGTCGTAGGGCACGTCCAGCACGCCCGAGGCGTCCGGGCGCGGCGCGGTCGCCCCGCCCAGCTTGGTGTAGAGCGGGATGCCGTAGTCGGGCGTCTGATTGCTGTCGAGGTGGTAGTAGCTGGCGGTGACTGTCGTCGGCGTGCCCAGGCCCGCGGCGATCGAGGCGCCGACGCCCCACTTGTCGAAATCGGCCCCGTTGCGGCCCGGCACGTCGCCCTGCGAAGCCATGACGTTCAGGCGCATGGCGGCGGTCGGACCGACCTGCCAGTTGGCGTCCACCGTGCCGCGCAGATAGTCGTCCGTGCCGACGCCGGCCGAGCCATGGACGAAGTTGGTCAGACGCGGCGACTTGGAGCCCAGATTGATGCTGCCGCCGCCCGAACCCCGACCCGAGTAAACGGAATCGGCGCCCTTGATGACCTCGACCTGTTCCAGGTTGAAGACCTCGCGCTGCTGGCCGCCCGTGTCGCGGATGCCGTCGACGAAGATGTTGTTGCCCGAGGCCTGTCCCCGGATGAAGGGCCGGTCCGCCAGAGGCTGACCGCCCTCGCCCGCGCCGAAGGTGATGCCCGGCGAGGTGCGCAGAATATCCTGCAAGGAGGTGGCGGCGGTCTGCTCGATGATCTGCTGCGGGATCACCGTCACGGTGCGCGGCGTGTCGACCAGAGGCGTGACGAACTGCGGGTCCTTCGGCTCGCGCTTCACGCGATGGCCGTTCACGTCCACCGTGCCCAGGTTGGTGGCGTCCTGACTGACCACGCCGTCGGCGGGCGCGGCCTCGTCGGCGACCGCAGCCATCGCCGGCGCCGCGCACAGCATCCCGGCGGCGCTGGACGCAAACAGGAGCGCCTTGAGGGCGGAGGAGCGAGTGTCGGACATGGGGAGGAACCGGTCAGTGATTGAGACCGGCTCGCATTAGCACCATTTCAAGGTGCGACAATCTGACTCCTGCGACTAAATCGCACTTGCGGGTCAGATGTCACACAGAAGTCACACCTACCCCTTGGCCACCGCCTTGATCGACGTCGAGGGGTCGCCCAGCAGGGCGTCGTCCACCGGCGTCGCCTTGCCGATCAGCAGGCGCCCGCCCATGAAGTCGGCCGGAGCGTTGACCGCCTCGACGCAGACGATGCGCTCGCCGCCGAGGTGGAAGACCGAGAAGGCGCCGCCGGCCGGATCGCCGCGCACCAGTTGGCGGTCGGCGTCGAAGGGCACGCCCGCGATCTGCAGCTTGACGTCGTACTGGTCGGACCAGAACCACGGCACTTCCGGCGCCGGGGCCGCCCGGCCGACGATGGCCGAGGCCGCCTGCTTGGCCTGTTCCAGGGCGTTGGGCACGCTCTCCAGCCGATGCATGACGCCGCCGTGGACCGGGATGGGGCGCCGCGTCACATCGCCGATCGCGTAGATGTTCGGGTCATTGGTGCGGGCCGCCGCATCGACGACCACGCCGTCAGCGCAGGCCAACCCCGCCGTTCGCGCCAGAGCCTCGCAGGCGAAGGCGCCGACGCCCACCAGAACCGCGTCCGCCACGATCAGTTCGCCGTCCGCCAGACGTACGCCCGCATCCTCGAACCCCGCGACCTCGGCCCTCGTCAGAATCTCGACGCCGTGCTTTTTATGCAGTTCGGTGAAGAAGGCCGACAGGGGCTGCGACGCCACGCGGGCCAGCACCCGGTCCATGCGCTCGATCACCACCGCCTCGGCGCCCAGCGCACGAGCCGAGGCCGCCGCCTCCAGACCCACATAGCCGCCGCCGACCACCGCCAACCGCCTGCCCGGTGCCAGCGCCGCCTTCAGCCGTTCGGCGTCGTCGAGGGTGCGAAGTTCCAGCAGATCGGACCGGTCCGCGCCGGGGATGGCCAGCTTGCGCGCCGTCGAGCCGGTAGCCAGGATCAGCACGTTATAGGTCTCGACCGTTCCATCGGCGAAGGTCACGCTCCTGGCGCCCGCGTCGATGGCGGTCGCCGTGACGCCGATGCGAAGGGCGATGTTCTGCTCGGCGTAAAAACTCTCAGGGCGCAGCAGCAGGTCTTCCAGACCCGCCTCCCCCTTCAGCCAGGCCTTGGACAGGGGCGGCCGCTGATAGGGCGGCGCGCTCTCCTGCCCGGCCAGGACAATCTCGCCCTCGAACCCATACTGCCTCAGCAGCGCCGCCGCCGAGCCCCCCGCGTGTCCCGCGCCGATGATCAGAACCTTGCTCATGACAGCGCAGATAGAGACGCCGGAAGCGAAGCGCTACCGCGTTTGGCGCCATCGCTGGGCCTATAGGCGGGAAAACCGGTTGACCGTTCCATTGTTACAGCATAATGGAACACGTCATGAGCACCGACGCCGCCAGGACTGCATTGCTGGACGCCCTGCTCTCGCTGAAGACGCGAGAGGAGGCGGACGCGTTTCTGGCCGACCTGTGCACCCCGGCCGAGCTGCGCGCCATGGCCGAGCGGTGGCAGGTGGCGCGGATGCTGGACGCCGGGGACAGGACCTATCGTGAGATCGCCGCCGAGGCCCCGGCCAGCCCGACCACCGTGGTGCGCGTCGCGCGCTCCCTGAAGGACATGCCGCACCAGGGCTATCGTCTGGTGCTGGACAGATTGAAAGCCTGAGTTGACATCATGAGTACGGTTCAGGGGCGGCTGCGCATCGCCGTCCAGAAATCCGGCCGTCTGGCCGAACGCAGCCTCGATCTGGTCCGCGATGCGGGCCTGCGCGTGGTCAAGGGCAACAACGACCTGCTGTATCGGATCGAAAACTATCCGATCGACCTGCTGCGGGTGCGCGACGACGACATCCCGACCTTCGTCGCGGACGGGGTCTGTGATCTGGGCATCGTAGGCGAGAACGTGCTGGAAGAGGTGAGGAACGGCGGGCCGAACGCCGAGGTCGTCATGCCGTTGGGCTTCGGTCGCTGCACGCTGAGGATCGCGACGCCGCCGGGGCTGGATTATGTCGGGCCGTCGTCGCTGGACGGCCTGCGCATCGCCACCTCCTATCCGAAGATCCTGCGCCGCTTTCTGGATGAGGCGGGGGTGGACGCCGACATCGTCACCATGCGTGGCGCGGTCGAGGTGGCCCCGCGGCTGAAGCTGGCGGCCGCCATCTGCGATCTGGTGTCGACCGGAGCGACGCTGGAAGCCAACGGCCTGAGCGCGCGCGAGACGGTGCTGGACAGTCAGGCCGTGCTGATCAAGGCGCCGACGCCGCCCGAGGCCGGGCTTCAACACCTGCTGGATTCCATCGTCGAGCGGATGGCGGGCGTGGTGTCCTCGCAGGGGGCCAAATACGTGATGCTGAACGCGCCGCGCGCGGCTTTGGACCGGATCACGGCTCTTCTGCCCGGCGCAGGCTCGCCCACCGTCATGCCCCTGTCGGGCCGCGACGACGCCGTGGCCGTCCACGCCGTCTGTCAGGAGGCCGTCTTCTGGGAGACGCTGGAGAAACTGAAGGCCGAAGGGGCGTCGGCCATACTGGTCCTGCCCATCGAGAAGATGATGTGATGAAGCGTATCGACTGGAACCTGCTGGACGCCGCCGGACGCAAGGATGCCCTGGCCCGCCCGCAGCGCCGCACCGAGGGCTTCGTCACCAGCGTGGTGCGCGAGATCTTCGACGACGTGCAGGCGCGCGGCGGCGAGGCCGTAACCGACTGGGCGACCCGGCTGGACGGCGCCGCGCCGCGCCGCATTGAGATCACCGAGGCGGCCGCCGCGAAGGCCCGCAACGACCTGCCGCCCGCCGCCGCCCGCGCCCTACGCGTCGCCGCCGACAATGTGCGGGTCTTCCATCAGGCGACGAAACCCGAGGACACGCCCTTCATCGAGACGACGCCGGGCGTGAAGTCGAAACTGGTCTGGCGGCCCATCGGCTCGGCGGGCCTGTATGCGCCGGGTGGAACGGCGCCGCTGTTTTCATCGCTGCTGATGCTGGCCATTCCGGCGGGCGTAGCCGGGGTCGGGCGGCGCGTCGCCGTGACGCCGCCGTCGAAGGACGGCTCGGTCCACCCCGCCATGATCGCCGCCGCCGCCGAGGCGGGGCTCGATGAACTTTGGCTGCTGGGCGGAGCGCAGGCCATCGCCGCCCTGACCTTCGGCGTCGAACTGGAAGACGGGATCATCGCGCCCGTCGACAAGCTGTTCGGACCCGGCAACGCCTATGTGGCCGAGGCCAAGCGCTACGCCTCGTCCCTGCCCGCCGGCCCGGCCTGCGACCTGCCTGCGGGGCCGTCGGAGCTGCTGGTCATCGCCGACCGCGACGCCGATTTCGAGATCGTCGCGGCGGACCTGTTGAGTCAGGCCGAACATGACGCCGATGCGCAGGTGATCCTCGTGTCCGACAGCGGCACGGCCCTGAGCGAGATCATCGCCGAGGTCGAGCGTCAATTGGAGCGCCTGCCGCGCGCCGCCATCGCCCGCGCGTCGTTGGCCGAGGCCCGCGCCATCCGCGTGCGCGACATGACCGAAACGTGCGAGGTAGCGAACCTCTATGGTCCCGAACACCTGTCGATCCAGACGGAAGAGGCTGAGCAGCTGGTCGAGCGCATCAGCGCGGCGGGCGCTGTCTTCGTCGGGCGCTGGGCGGCGGAAACGCTGGGCGACTACGCCGCCGGGCCGAGTCATGTCCTGCCCACCGATGGCGCGGCGCGGACGCTGGGCGGCGTGACCACCGCCAGCTTCATGACCACCATGTCGGTGCAGACCGTCAGCGAACAGGGCGCCGCCGCCCTGGCCCCCGTCGCCGCCGCACTGGCCCGGCTGGAGGGGCTGGAGGCCCACGCCAGAGCCGCCGATCTGAGGAGCGCGGGGTGAGCCTGCCCGGCCCCTATCCTCCGCTGGTTTCAGGCGGCGACGGTCTGGAGCGTTATCCGGCCGACCCGATCGCGCTGACGGCCCGCATGGCCG
>PJUE01000549.1_pt1 | contig 21592 bp, 15 predicted proteins | sample 1512171 | NCBI WGS metagenome assembly PJUE01 (sample SAMN08177674, study PRJNA422409) | Feces metagenome, whole genome shotgun sequencing project. | isolation source: Chicken feces (3) enriched on wood chips: alkali lignin treatment | host: Gallus gallus | place: USA: Madison | collected 2015-01-15
ATCGTAACCGGAAGTTTTCCTTTCGGCGTATTTTGCCCCAAAATCGTTTTTACTGCTGCTTTCTGCATGAAGGCATCATTTTGATAAGCCAGCAAAATTGTCTTTGCTTTTTTCGTCGCTTCAAAACCGTCCAAAGCATAGGCATTGGTAAATAAGGTCAAGATCGATTTTTTCGCAAATTTCTTCATCAGGCCCTGAACATCTTTATTCAATACCATGGTAGGACGCGGACGAAGTCTCGTGTCATGCACGGCGATAATAAATTGTTTATTTTTCTTGATTTCCTTGGTAATACGTTTGATATCATCCTTACTCATGCTGTCTGTGATGAAATACTGTGTTTCATTCGTCAGCGCACTCGCTAATTCATTCTGGAAAGTCTGATTAGCCGTAATTCCGATATTGATAATAGCGGTAGGTAAATCTTTCTTGAATGATTTTATTTTTTCGGTAGAATTTAATGCGGTGATCGCTGCATCTGACAGCTCGTCAATGAGCTGAACCGCCGAGGCACGATGTAAATCATTGTATAGATTCTGTTGTGCTGTAGCCTGATACTTATCTAAACCAAGCCATAATTTGGCTGCCAGCACTCTTTTAACACGCGCATCAATATCTGCCTGTGCGATACGTCCCTCTTCAATGGCTTTTACGATCAAATCGATTGCACGTTTACTGTTTTCTGACACTTCAAGTAAATCATGACCCGCGATAATAGCCTGTACGTCTGCTTCCCCATTTGGGAAAAACTTCTTTACACCTTTCATGTCCATGGCGTCAGTGACTGTTAGTCCTTTAAAACCAAGTTCATTGCGCAAAAGATCCGTAACTACCTTTTTAGAGATGGAAGATGGCATATTAGGTGTATCGTCCAAACTCGGGATATTCATGTGTGCCACCATGACAGCGGGTGCTCCAGCTTTAATAAGTTCTTTGAACGGATACATTTCCAGGGTATCCAGGCGTTTTTTGTCAAAAGGAAGTTGCGGCAGATCATAATGAGAATCCACATCTGTATCTCCATGACCTGGAAAGTGTTTAATGGAAGCCAAAATACCACCATCCACCATACCATCCATATACGCTTTGGCTTTTTGGGTTACATTATATTTATTATCACCAAAGGAACGGATACCGATTACTGGATTTTTAGGATTATTGTTGATATCCACGTCGGGAGCAAAATTGAAATGCATACCTATACGTTGGAAATCTAAGGCAACCTCACGTCCCATGCGATAGATCAACTGATTATCTTGAACAGCTCCTAAAGTCATCTGATAAGGAAACGACAAGGTAGAATCGGGCATACGCATGCCTAATCCCCACTCGCCATCAAAAGTCACCATCAGAGGTACTTTAGACAAGGACTGGTAGCGATTGAACATATCGACATGACGAACAGGACCACCCTGAAAAACAACGAGACCGCCTAAATGTTGGTCTTGTATAACCTGAGCTACGGAGTCAATATATTTCTGCCCTAAATTGGTGTGTGCCCTAACCAGAAATAACTGCGCTACTTTTTCTTTTGGTGTCAAAGTATTGAATACTGCATCGACCCATTCATGTTGGGAGTTGATGTATTTCACAAAATCTTTTTTATCCTGAGCTTTTAAAAAAGAAATTGTGCCGACTAATGCCAATATTCCCAGACCGAGTTTTTTGAACATAAATTAGTTTGTATAATGTATTTAAAATAGAAATACTAAGAACGTTATTATTTTGGACAATATGAAATTGTTTTTGCAACAATTTAATATAAACACGCACAAAACAGCATTATATTAGGTAGCAAAGCAGAAAAATGCGGCATGTAAATATTGGAAGCAATAGAACATTCGATATATGGAAAAATAACAGCTTTGGAACGCCCCGAACATCCAACGATTGCAACCCAATTGCCGGTTCGACAAGTAATAAAGAACTTTATAAAAAAAAGATGGTTAGAAAAATCCTCTAATTTAGCTTTGAAAGCTAAATCAGGTTATATTTTTTCTCTAGAAAGAGCGTCAATTCCATCACATTTTCCAATTCACCTATCGCTTCCTTTTTCCATAGTTTGTCGATAACTAGTAAGAGAAATTGTGTTTCAAGATCTGGATTTTCATAGTTCAGATCTTCAAAAGCACGATGGATAATGGGCTGCACGGGTTTCATAAACTGTTCGTGCTGCTGTTTGGAAAAAGGGTGATGCGACAAGCGCTCCTGCAATTTCCAAAATAAGGGTTCGGCGGTAACCAATTTATTGGGTAGATTAATCATTGTACGCAGGAATTCCTTTGGTTCACGATAGGTCATCATTCCGCGGTGATGCGTAAGAACTTTGCGATAGCCCGATTTAATTAAATAGACGAGCAAGGCATCTTTATTTCCAAAATGTTTAAAGATTAATGCTTCGGAGACCCCAGCATTTTGGGCAATCGTTTTGGTAGAGGTATTCGTATAGCCTTGCTCTGAAAAAAGCAACAATGCTTCTTTCATAATACGCTCTTTTCTACTCAAAACACTTTCTTTCATCTTTTATTTTTTTAATCTATCCCCGTATAGCATCAGATCCTTACACGGTTTTGTTCAGTTGATTTTTTAATTCTACTGCAAATATATCTAATCTTTCCGTTCCCTTGGGGGTATTGTAACTAAAATGATAATAATTCGTAACAAATAGTGCCCTATTTTTGAAAAATAAAATTATATAACCGTCAACTGTACATTAAAACATATTTCCGTCGCTACCAATGAAGATCAATCTATGGACTGTCTTGCTCCTATTTATTAGCTTATCCTTATTGGGAACAAACGCGCTTGCTCAACAGTATATTACAGGCAAATTGCTTGATCAGACAACTTCACAGCCCATTAGGGGTGCAAGCATCACCATTATCGCGGTAAAAGATTCCAGTAAATCTCAGGTCCCTACAGACATATTGGGCAAGTTCAGCAGCGCAGCACTTTCCAACGGTGATTATCTGGTCACAGTACAACCGATGGGCTATACCATGGATCTCCGTCGGGTAAAGCTCATAGGCAAGACCGTCGACCTAATTTTTAAACTCAGCAATGCAGAAATTGTATTGAATGAGATCAATATTTCCTCGAGCAGTATACAAGTTAAAGGAGATACCCTTGAATTTGACACCAAGAAATATATTACACAGGATTTTGCCGATGCCGACGAATTGGTAAAGCAGATTCCTGGCGTTGAAATTGATGATGATGGCAACGTCAAAGCACAGGGTGAGCCAGTCAATAAAATTATTATTGACGGTCGTGAGTTCTTTAGTACAGATCCTAAGGTCGCCTTAAAAAACCTTCCGGCTGATGTTATTGCCAAAATCCAGATTATCGATGACAAAACCGAGCAGGCCAAATTTAGTGGCTTTGATGATGGAAAACGCATGAAGGTGATCAATATCGTCACCAAACCCGATAAAAGAAAGTCATATTTTGGCAAGCTCTCCGGTGGAGTCGGTCCTGACCAGAAGTATGCCATAAATACTCAGGTGACCAAAATGAATCCCAAACGTCAGTACTCGATCGACATCAATACCAACAACGTCAACCAGCCCAACGGTTTCGCCACCCGGGGAAATACAAGAGGACGTACCGGACAGGGAGTGACAACGCGCTTTAATGCGGGGTTCAACTATTTGGATCGGTTTTTTGATAACCAGATGGACTTCAATGCGAATTATACCTACAACTATACGGACAATACTATCCTCAGCCAAAGCAAAACAGAATATACTGCGGGTAATCGGGCCAACCAAACCAACAATCAGGATCAAATAAACAGCATCAACAGCAACAATCATGCTCTCTCTATCCGCGCGAACTGGAAAATAGATTCCATACAGAAACTGGACTTTCAACCTAATTTTTCCTATCAGAGTAACGACAGAAATACAAGTTCCAAAGGCAATACCTTATTAAATCTTGCCGAGATACTCAATAGCTCTGACCGTAAAAATAACAGTTTTGGAGAAAATTTTAACTGGGGCGGAGACCTTACTTACATGCGGAGACTCAATAAACCTGGCCGCACAATCAGTTTTAATATGAATGGCTCTTTTAGCAGCAACAAGAGCCATGCGGAGAATTTTGCACTAAATTCCTACTATAAAGATGGACTATTTAACCGCGTCGACACTGTCAACAATAGGAATTATTCCATTGGTGATAATAACGGTTTTCGTTCCAAAGTGGCCTATACAGAGATGCTGGGTAAATACTCCCGCTTACAGGGGAACTATACTTTTCGAAATACGGCACGCTATTCGGACCGCAAAACCTACGAATTTCTGGCCGAAACAGGTCAGTTAGGGGAATTAAAAAACCGTCTTTCCAATGAATTCCGAAATGACTTTGTTTACCATAGCGGTGGTGTCTCCTACTTATTTAACAAAAAAGACAGCATTAGATTTCAGATTGGCTTAGATTATCAGACAGCTGCCCAGGTAAATGACAAATTATTCCCCAATATACTGACCACAAAGAGCCACTTTAACAGTCTGTTGCCCAATCTAAATTTCCAATATAATTTTAATAAGGATACACGCGTCGAGTTTCGGTATAATGCAAAGACCAATACTCCTTCTATTGAGCAACTGCAGGATTTTATAGACAATCAAAATCCACTGCGCATTAGCTCGGGAAATCCGGATCTTAAGCAAGAATATGACCACAACGTCGTGGTTCAGTTTAGATCGATCAATAAAGGAACAGGTAGAAGCTTCACCTCTGAGCTTACAGCAGATTTTATTGAACATAAAATATCAAATACCATTTTCACCACAGATTCAGCCTTTACAATCACCGAGGACGTTGTACTGGGCCCCGGGGGGCAATATATTAGGCCCGAAAATTTCGATGGTGTCTATAACCTCAAATGGCAAAATAGCCTTGGATATCGATTTGAGCCATTGAAACTTAACTTCAACCTCAACAACAATATGTATTTCAACCAGAATTACACCTTATTGAATCTGGAAAAGGTCGATGCGCAGACCTATGGGATGAGTCAACGCGTCGGCGTAAATACAGCATTCAGCAAAGATGTTATCATCGGTTTGGATTACAATGGAAATATAGCATTCTCCAAGAACTCAGCAACGGAAAAATCAAATTACTCGGTTTATAGACATACCATAGGCAATTCTATCGCGTTGACGCTACTAAAAACATGGACACTCAATTCGACTTTCAATTACCTTTACAATGGTAGCATCCTGAATTCACCAAGTACAACAAGTTTGTTATGGAATGTCTCTATCGGTAAGAAATTATTCAAACGCAGGAATGCCGAAATCAATCTTACGGTATTTGATATCTTTAATGACAATAAAAATATCAATCAGCAGGTAAACGATCTTTGGGTACGTGTATCCCAATCAAATGCAATAACGCGCTACGCGATATTAAGTTTTACCTACCATATTCGTGGGCTTGGCGGAAAATCGGGCATGAAAAATCATCGTTAACCACAGCGCCCTTAATGTCTGTCCACGTGGAACACGTCAATCAATCGACTGTAAGCATATACCCCACTCCTCTGACATTGGTAATCTTGATGCGCTCATCCTGGCTGAGGTATTTCCGTATACGGCTGATAAACACGTCCAAGCTTCGTCCCGTAAAATATTTATCATGGCTCCAATAGGCCCGCATGATATCCTCCCGCGGTATGACTTTATCTTTTTGTTCATACAGCTTCCGCAGCAGTTCACTTTCGCGGAAAGACAGCTTAAGTACCTCACCCTGATAAGTCAACTGATGTTTTAAGCTATCGAGGCTATAGTCTCCTATCATCAGCTTCTGACCGAATAACATCTTAGGACTATTTTTCAACAAGGATTCTATCCGCACAACGAGCTCTTCAATCTTAAACGGCTTTTTGACATAATCGTCCCCGCCCAAACGAAATCCCCGCACAACATCCTCTGTCTGCACTTTGGCGGTCAAGAAGATAATGGGCACCTGCGTATCTGATTCGCGTATTTTTGTCGCTAATGTAAAGCCATCCATCACCGGCATCATGACATCGACGACCAAAATATCCGGCCGAGCCGCTGTAAATGCTTCCAAGGCTTCGTAACCATTACTGCAATGGGTGACACGAAATCCATTGGCCTCAAGGCTATCGGCAACGATCATTCCGAGACTCGGCTCATCTTCTACATATAAAATTTCAATCATAATGTTTTGATTCAATCAAAATATATTTCGCCTTTGTTTCAAAGACATCTTTCGGATAAAGTCAGCCTAGTTGCTGACCGACAAAAGGTCCTATTTGCTGTCAGAAAAATAAATAATGCCGTTTATTCGTACGGCAATCGGATACTAAAGGTACTTCCTTTTTCCAGCACGCTATCGACGGTAATCTTGCCATCGTGCCTTTTTACCACCTGCTTCACATAAGCAAGCCCCAAACCGAAACCCTTTACATCGTGTAGATTACCGGAAGGAACCCGAAAGAACATGTCAAAAATCTGATTATGGTATTCTGAAGAAATTCCCTTACCATTATCTGTAATACGAATATGGACATTTTCTTTCATTTCCTTCACTTCCACTTCAATATAAACCTGCTGTCCAGCGTATTTTATCGCATTTTCCAACAAATTATTGATCACGTTCTTTAGATGGGCTTCATCGCCATTGATCCTTATTTCACTTGGAACAGCAATAAGCTTAAAGTCCACTTGCTTAGTTTTATTCAACTGAGCAACTTCAATGGCGCCCTTCACCATGGCTACAAGATCGAAGTCAGTACGCTGCAATACAATTCCTCTTGTTGCATCAATATCCATCTGGAGTACCTTTTCAATCATATTGGACAGGTGTTCCAGTTCCTTTTTGGAGATATTCAGATAGCGATTCATCTTTTCCCTGTCATCCTGTACACCATACAACTGTATCGCTTCTATGGCTGCCATAACCGTAGATACCGGTGTTTTGAGTTCATGCGTCATATTATCGACGAAGTTCTTACGCAGCTCGGCCATCTTATTTTGGTTGAGAATGGTTTTCATCAAATAGAAGAACGTCCCGAGCAGCAGTCCAATCAAGAGTAGTGAGATGAGCAGCTGCCAGCTTAAGCTATACAGCAGATACTTCCAATCCTCCTGAAACTTGATCACAAGAAATTCGTTTTTTGAGGGATTGACCATCATGGGTCTGGTCCAAGCCAGATTTGCTTCGCGGTATTTGCGGCGCACATCTTTGATTTGATCGTGTGGAATCGTGACAATAGCCATTTCAAATGGTACTGATATACTTTTATTGCTCAGAGATTCTTTAAACTTTCTTTCGATTAACTCCAGATTGGCTTTGTTCATCTCAAAGTCCCGGAACAGAAAGGGCGGGATAATTGCGCCTTGCCCTTCGCGATCTTTGGGAAACATTTTCTCTCGTCTACCGTGGCCCTCGCGATCAAATCGCTCGGTTTTAGGGCGTTCGACGTTCACACGTTGTAAAGCCTTATCCAGTTCAGCAGCGGGCAGTAAGGTTGAAAGCTCGCGTTTTACATCTTGCAGGAGTCGATTCCGATCAGCCTCCGGGCCATCTAACTGCCGATCACCATTACGCGCTTGGTAGGCTTCCTGAACAGCATTGAAGAGCGAGCGCTCAGCGGTAGATAGAAACAGGTCACGACGATTGGTGTAACTTCCATAGAGCCAAAAGCCTAGTACTACGGTAATTCCTGCCCCGATTACAACGATCAAACTGATCAATAATTTAAATCTTCTACCCATAACTAAAACAAATTTAAATTACTAGATTTGCAATCGCTGTGGTAATTAACCATATTTAACAAAATATAACACTGATTAACAGTTCGCATTGATTACTTTTGCACTATTCAAAAATTAATATGATTAAAGACTTTAAGAGACGTAGTATTCAATTTTTACTTCCACTTTTTACATTGGCCGCTTTCGTTGGTTGTAATAAAGACATTTCGCTCTCATTGGATAGTTCAAGAGATGAAACAATCGGTTTAGTACCAATTGATACTGTTTCCGCCAAAGTTTCGACTTATCAATTGGACGATATTCCGACTTCCGCTACAGGAACAATGCTTGTCGGAAAGAATAGCAATGCTGTCACGGGCAGCATGAAGTCTACGGCTTATATGCGCCTAGGAGTGGGAACAATAAGCAATGCTTCTATACCAGATGATGCGGTATTGGATTCGGTAACCTTGGTATTAACGCCAAACAAATACTTTTACGGTGATACAACGAAAGTACAAAAGATATCGGTACACCGTGTTACGGAGGAAATTACACAAACACAGATTGATTTAACCAAACCTGTAGATGAACGTCCTGTTTTTGTCACTTCGGCAGCGATCTTCAGTAAACAAAAGTTTGCCTATGAAAATACACCATTGGCAGACCTTTCCTTTAAACCACGTATACAATCGGCAGATTCTTTATTTTTTAGATTCAACAGTACCATCAGCAATGAGCTATTTACAATGATCAAAAATAATGACAACCGGATTCAGAACAGCACAAGTTTTCAGGAATATTTCAAAGGATTGGCGCTTGTTCCTGACAACAGCAACACAGCTGTTATCGGATTCAAGGATACTGTTTTCTTACAGGTGCACTATTCATTCCTGAATAATGAAGGAACAAAATCTGTTGGCAAACAATATTTTTCCATTGACAACAAGGCTTACCAGTACAATCAAATTGAAGCGGATCGCTCGGCAACAAAGTTTGCCCCTATGACCTTAAAAAACCCTCAAATCGCGAGTCAACAAACGGATGGAAATGTGTTTTTAGAAGGCTCAACCGGCGTTGTAGCAAAAATTGAGTTCCCTACGTTATTAGAATTGGTGAACAATCCATCAATTGCGATTAATAAGGCTGAACTTGTCATTGAAGTCCCTAACGGAGCTTCCAGTATTTTTGATCAGCCCCAAAGTTTAGTCTTAATGGTGGCAAGTAATAATGGAAATCCGATTAGCTTGTTAACTTCACCTTATTCGACAACAACGCAACAAGCAACCTTAGTGCGTGGAAACGATTTTGGCTCGAATGGAACATATACATTCAATCTGATTGAATATTTAACAAAAATTAAAACAACAGCATACAATAATACTTCATTATATCTATCTTTACCGACATCGGGTTTGTTTTCAACTGGAAATAGGTTAATATTGGCAAAAGATAATGAGAATGATCCGAAAATTAAATTAAACATCCTTTATACTAAATTTCAATAATTTATGAACAAGAAAAATTGGCTACTCGTTTTATTAGCTTTTGTATTTACAGTTACAACTTTCTCTTCTTGTAAAAAAAGTGACGACAGCTCAACCAAATCAGACGAATGGTTTGCAAAAGCTGCTTTTAAAGGCCCACAAACTTCATCTGCTGCTAGCTTTTTGATAAATAATGTTGCATATGTCACTACTGGTCTAGCTAGTAATGCTGGCGGTAAGCCTTTCCGTGTGAAAGATACGTATGCGTATGACGCAGCATCAGATACTTGGGCTGAAAAGGCACCTTTCACGGGTGTTGAAAGAAACGGTGCCATCGGTTTTTCCATTGGTAATATCGGTTATGTTGGTGGTGGAAATGACGGAACAAACAACCTAACAGATTTCTACAAATTCGATCCTACAGCTAACAACGGAAAAGGTGCTTGGTCAAGCATTGCTCCACTTCCTATTGCTTTATCAAATGCAGTAGCTTTTACTTTAAATGGCGCTGCTTATGTTGGAACAGGTGAAACTGTTGTTAACGGTGGAACAACAAATACAAATGAGTTCTACAAATATGACCCAGCTGCTAATACTTGGCAAGCAATCAGTGATGCTCCTTTTTCAGCGAAAAGAAAATCAGCTTTCTCTTTTGTTGTCAATAATGTCGCTTATGTAGGTGGTGGTATCTCTAACGGTTCTTACCCAAAAGATTTCTACAAATTTGATGGTAGCAAATGGACTAAATTGAACGATCTAAATAGAGCAGATAATTCGTATACATATGATTTAACTCGTTCAAATGCTTCTGCTTTCGCAATCAATGGTACTCCGTTCGTTGTTGGTGGCTACAAAAATGCAGTAATCAACAGCACATGGAAATATAATATTTCTGGTGACTACTGGACAAATGATAACGGCGCTTTCGCTGGTTCAGCACGCCAAGATGCTGTTGGTTTCGCTGTAGGAAACAACGGTTACATCACTACTGGACTTAACGGCTCATCCCGTTTTGACGATACTTGGATGTTTACTCCGATTTATTAATCGAAATAAAATCAATATAAAAAAAGGAATGAAGTTTTGAGCTTCATTCCTTTTTTTTGTTTAAAACATTTAGTTTCTATTGGCTAAAAAGGATTTCTAGTTCCCTTTTAGGGCTGTCCGGTGAGTGAAATCAGTCATCAACAATAGCTCACATCCGGCTGTTATTTACCAATATAGGGCAACCCTCTTGTTCTTCATTAATAGAGATGAACGTGACGAAAGATCTGCTCGTCATAATGTTTCATGCTCTCCATGCAGTTTTAAAGGCTTCCGATACAGTTTTAAAAGTGATCTGTCTCAGCCCCAGACCGTCATTATAAACAGGTCGTCATTATAAAAAAGATGGAATTGAAAACCTCACAGGATAACAGCCATACTTCAAAGAAGAATGGGGGCGCAATAAAAAACCTTGTCAGATAATTCTGACAAGGTTTCCATTTTATTCGAATGTGCAAATACTGTCTCCCTCACAAAGAAGGATCAAGATCTGAAGTTCGTTTACTTTTCAACGGTCTTGATCTCAAATAATGTATTCCACAACTTACCTGTTATAAAGAGACGCTTTCCAGTCTGGTCGTAAGCAATTCCATTCAATTCATTGTCATAAGCGGAAGTATGCTCATAAATACCTACAAGATTAATCCGTCCTTCTACCGCTCCTGTTTGCGGGTTGATTATAACAATAACATCTTTTTGATAGACATTTGCGTAGACTTTGCCGTCTATATATTCCAGTTCATTAAGTTCATCCACTGGTCCAGCTTCATCGTAAACTCCGATAGCATTTAGTTCCTTACCGGTCGTTGCATCTAAAAAGAACAATTTATTGGATCCATCAGACTTTATCAAATGTTGCCCGTCGTAGGTCAAGCCCCAACCTTCTTTACTATTTTCATATTTAAAGGAACTTTCCTTTACAAAAGAGTTTTTATCAAAGACATATCCCTCTCCCTGTTGCCACGTTAACATAAATAACTTATTACCGACCAATGTCATTCCTTCGGCAAAAGTCTTTTCATCAAATTTGATTTCCTTGAGTACTTTACCTGTTTTTAGGTCGACCTTTCTCAAGTTTGACTCACCATAACGGCCATTAGATTCGTAGAGAATACCATCAGCAAACTGTAGCCCTTGAGTAAAAGCTGTCGTATCGTGCGGGTATTTGTTGACAACCTCAAAACCATAGTTCTTCGCATTTTCAGGTACAACATAAAATGTACTTGAAACAGAATCGGGTTTTCCAGCATTGTATACCAAGGCGGAAATATTACGTGTACCATAGGCCATGTCTTTGGTATCTACCGTAATTGCCGTAGTATCAGTTGATGACCCCACATGTTTATCATCGACAAAATAAGCCACAGAATCCATTGATACTGATTCAAATTTCAATTTCAACTGGACTTGAGCACCTTTTAAAACAGCTTGATTTGCTCCGGGGGAAGCAAATTCCAAACTTGATTTTTTTGACTTACAAGAAGCAAAAGCTAGCGCTGCAATTGCCATAAAATAAGTGATTTTTCTCATCTATGTATAATTATTTATAAGTACGTATCCTTAGCTATCCCAAAACGCATCTTTGATATGGTTGAGTACTGTTTTGGGGGATCTTGTTATTGCGACAACATCAAATCTGACTTCACCGACATAACCTGTTTTAAGAATATAAGCCTGTGCTGCACGAATCAATAGTCGCTGTTTTTTGCGATCTACAAATTCGTAGGGTTCGCCGAAATCCGTTCCTGACCGTGTTTTTACTTCAACGAATACCAAGGTATCCCTGTCCACGACAATCAAATCTACTTCTAAATTCTTAAATCGCCAATTTCTTAACACTATTTTATAGCCTTGTTCCATGAGGTATTCCATAGCCATTTGCTCACCCCATTCGCCCGTTTTAAGATGCTTGGCCATATCCAGTACTATTTAACAATCGTATTTCCCAGAAAGCCTCCCAAGAGCCGTTCGGCCTCTTTAAGTTTCTGATATTTAAAAATAAGGACTTCTAGGTTTGCCACATCTTGTTCATGTTTCATTTCTTCACGAATATGATGCATTTCTGCCTCAATCTTACGCTTCTTGATCCGATAGATCGCTGTAACAACAAGTTGTTTTAAATGCTCATATTCTTGCGTTACATAAATTTTACGCTTATCGTCATTCCAATTTTCGCTGAGCGAATATTTACTGGCAACGCTATTAATCGCCAATTCGGATATTGACGCATCCGAATTCGAATAAAACTGCTTGGCATCTGGAATTTCGTAATTTTCTGCAGCATCTCTATAGACTTTTAAAATATAGGCCGCAGCTTTATCCTTAAATTCGATGTCGCTGATATTTCCTAGGAGTACTCCTGCTACGGGAATATCCCCGTCACCTTCCCAGGTTGCCAGATAATCCCCATAGTTGATTAAAATACGGACAATCTCCCGTTCCTGAAGAATTTCGGAAGTCAGTTGTACCGGTTGTTCGACATTCTCCATAGGAGCTACTCCCCCTCTTTCATCGTCTGTCATGAAGAAATCCGGAGGAGGACCGTCCATCCCAAAAGGTGGCATTCCTGCATTTGGTGCTGGGCTCTGGGGTTTACGAGCAGCATCCTTATCCGCCTTCTTTGCCCGATTGAGCCTAATCTTGTTGAGTTCAGCCAATAAAATGCGCTCTTCGATATCCAGAAGGCTACTACATTCCCTGATAAAAACAGAAACCTTAATTTCATCGGGAATCAATGCAATACTTTCGACGACATCACGGATTACCGAAGCCCTTTTTATTGGATCATTATTGGCATCGCGAAGCAGGATATTCGTTTTGTAGAAAATAAAGTCCTGCTGATTGGATTTGACATAATCTTTAAAAGCCGTGGCACCAAACTTTTGCACGTAAGAGTCGGGGTCATTACCGTCGGGAAAAAGCAGTACTTTAACGTTTAAACCTTCTTCGAGCAGCATATCTGTACCGCGTAGGGAGGCTTTGATCCCTGCTTCATCCCCATCATAAAGTATGGTCACATTCTTTGTGAATCTGGAAATAAGCTTGATCTGACCTGTTGTCAAAGACGTTCCCGAGGAGGAAACAACATTTTCGACTCCAGCTTGATGTACCGAAAGAACATCGGCATAGCCCTCTACCAAGTAGCAATTATCCTCTTCCATAATTGCTTTTTTGGCAAAATTCAATCCATACAACACATCGGATTTATGGTAGATTTCGCTTTCGGGAGAGTTTACATATTTGGCGACCTTCTTATCCGTCTTTAGTGTCCGACCACCAAAGCCAATAACACGTCCTGTCAGGTTATGGATCGGAAACATGACCCGGCCACGGAAACGATCATATAAAGATTTATCATCACGTTCAATAGCCAAACCACTCGCGGCCAAATAATCTGGGTGAAAACCCGCTACCTGTGCTTTATCGACCAATGCAGTCCATTCCTCCGGCGAATAACCCAATTCAAATTTTTTGATGATATCTTCTCGGTAGCCACGCTCCTTGAAATAGTTGAGTCCGATAACCTGACCCATTTCAGTTTTCCAGAGTTGTTCGGCAAAGAATTTACTGGCCCAAGCACTTAGGACATATAGACTTTCCCGTTTATCCTGCGCAGCAAGCTGGGCCGGAGAACGCTCGATTTCTTCAATTTGAATCGAATACTTATCGGCTAAATAACGGATGGCTTCCGGGTAAGAGAACTTTTCCAGTTCCATGACGAATTTAAGGGAATCTCCACCAACACCACAACCAAAACACTTATAGATACCCTTTGACACAGAAACGTGGAAGGAAGGCGTCTTTTCATGGTGAAAAGGACAATTTCCAATCAGAGAAGTTCCCCGTTTCTTTAAATCAACGAAGTCTCCCACCACCTCTTCTATCCGTGCTGTTTCCAGTACCTTATCAATAACTTCCTGCTTTATCAAACCGTTTCTTTTTTAATGTAAAATTAGAATAAATCTTTTGCATCTCCACTAGGAAATGACTTCTTTAATGGCATTGCAGAAACGCCATGAAACAAATAGAGGGAAAAACAATGGATGAGCCAGTTCCCCTAAATAAATTGTTTTGATATGCTGTGCTTTGTATTGCATATCAAAAGCAATTTATCTAAGTTTGTTCTTCAATTTATAGCTGATTAAGATAATCAAAATGAGCAAAACAATCAAGAAAATATGCTGTATCGGTGCTGGTTATGTCGGTGGACCTACCATGTCAGTTGTTGCAAAGCAATGTCCACATATTGAGATTACGATCGTCGATGTCAATGCCGCCCGTATCGCGGCTTGGAACGATGAGAATCTAGACAACCTTCCTGTATACGAACCAGGCTTACAAGAGATTGTTGCAGAAGCGCGTAATCGTAATTTGTTTTTCTCAACCGATATCGAAAAAGCTATCGACGAGGCCGACATGATTTTTATTTCGGTCAATACACCGACTAAGAATTATGGAAAAGGCAAGGGAATGGCTGCAGACTTAAAGTATATTGAACTTTGTGCACGGCAGATCGCAGCGGTTGCCAAAGATGACAAAATTGTTGTTGAAAAATCGACTTTACCTGTTCGCACTGCGGCAGCTTTAAAAAGTATCCTTGATAACACGGGTAATGGTGTTAATTTCCATATTCTTTCCAACCCTGAATTTTTGGCTGAAGGTACAGCAATACAGGATCTAATCAATCCCGATCGTGTACTTATCGGTGGAGAAAATGACGAAGCCATCGGTGCATTAGTAGACATTTATGCGCATTGGGTAAGTCGTGACAAAATTCTCACAACAAACCTCTGGTCATCTGAACTTTCAAAACTAACAGCAAATGCCTTTTTAGCACAACGTGTCTCCTCCATTAACTCCATTTCGGCACTATGCGAGAAAACAGGGGCAAACGTAGATGAAGTTTCCAAGGCGATTGGCATGGACTCCAGGATTGGATCCAAATTTCTGAAAGCTTCTGTAGGTTTTGGTGGCTCTTGTTTTCAAAAAGATATCCTCAATCTGGTTTATATCGCACGAAGTTACGGTCTCACAGAGGTTGCTGAGTATTGGGATCAAGTGATTTTGATGAATGATTATCAAAAACAGCGATTTGCGGACAACATTATCCAAACACTGTACAATACTGTATCGGGTAAAAAGATTGCATTCTTAGGCTGGGCATTCAAAAAAGACACCAATGATACGCGTGAATCTGCAGCGATCTATGTTGCAGATTATCTATTGAGTGAACAAGCTGAAATCACGGTCTATGATCCTAAAGTTTCTGCCGAACGCATCTATGCCGACCTCGATTATCTGAATACACGCTCTTCGGAAGAAAACCGAGCCTTGGTAAAGGTTGTCAATACCGCCTATGAGGCTTGCAATGATGCACATGCAATCGCAATATTGACTGAATGGGATGAATTTAAACGTTATGACTGGGCCAAAATTAAGGAGCACATGAAAAAGCCTGCATTTGTGTTCGATGGCCGTAAACTATTGAACCGTAAGGAACTTGAAGACCTAGATTTTAAATATTACGCGATAGGCGAGTAATCAATATATAGATAAAAAGAACCCTCAGCATATAGTCGCATAAGTGTATGCAACTATAACTGAGGGTTTTGTTTGTGCCTGTTGTCAACGCGTAAGGAAAGAGAGATGAAACACAAGCGATGCAACAGGACTTTTTATCTTAATTATTCAGCATTCCATAAAACTCATTCATGTAATAAGATTCTTGGAGTGCATCTCTGAAATTCTGCCATTGTTCTTCATCAAATGAAAATACGATATCTGGATAAGGTGTTTTCATAATCAACCGAAATTCACCATCTGGGAATGTGCTAAAAAAGAGCTCATCACCATTACTTTTCGTAATATTCAAGAAATCGAAGAATTTATTCCTCGTAAATGTCAGTACAAAACTTTGTTGCCAGATATAATACGTTTGACACTTATGGCAAACACTAATATGGGTATCTCCTCTTTGGCTTAGAATTTTTGTATCACACATACTATCTACATTTATTTAGACTCATTATAAATAATATTCAAATGTAAGAATAGTTTTTAGAATAACAAGTACCTGAACAAAAAAAAGGCGATATATTTCTATATCGCCTTTTTTTAATTAGAGAGCATTAGTTCAAACCTCTCTTTTTCAATAGATATTTTGGATCTGGATCTGCACCTCTAAATGTACGGTACATTTTAGCAGGATCATCATTACCTCCTTTTTCAAGGATATTTTTACGGAAAGAATCCGCTGTCACTTGATCGTACAATGATTTTTCCTTGAAAGCTGCGAAGGCATCCGAATCCAATACTTCAGACCAGATATAGGCATAATAACCTGCAGAATATCCACCAGCGAAGATATGTTGAAAATATGTACTTCTATAGCGCGGAATAATAGCATCAATAATACCTATCTTTTTCATTGCTGTTTTTTCAAAGCCATTAATGTCTTTTGAAATTTCTTTTGTGGTAGCATGATAATCCATGTCTAACAACGCAGCAGAAAGGTATTCAACGGTTGCAAATCCTTGATCAAAGGTACCGGCCTTTTCCATTTTTTGAATCAATGAATCTGGCATTGCTTCTTTGGTCTTATAATGCTTAGCATATGTTTTTAACACTTCTGGATCTGCTGCCCAATTTTCCATCACTTGTGAAGGTAGTTCAACAAAGTCACGGGGCACAGAAGTTCCGGCCATTGAGCGGTATCTCACATTGGAAAGAAGACCATGCAGAGCATGTCCAAACTCATGGAACAAGGTAGTCGCTTCATCAAATGTCAACAAGGCAGGATTTTTTCCCACTGGTTTTGTGAAATTGCATACGATGGAAATTACTGGAGCAACACGTTTGCCATCTTTTGTCGACTGGTTACGGTAAGAAGTCATCCAGGCTCCCCCTCGTTTTGACTCACGTGGGAAGAAATCGGCATATAGCAGACCTAAATGCGAACCATCTTTGTCTTTAACTTCATACACTTCTACATCTTTATGGTAAGTTGGGACATTATTTAAGGCTACGAATGTCAAACCATATAATTTATTAGCGACAGCAAACGCTCCTTCACGAACTGCAGGAAGGCTCAAATAAGGTTTAATTTCATCCTCATTCAATGCGAAGCGTTTTTTACGAATAATCTCTGTATAATATCTCCAATCGTAAGGAGCCACGGCAAAATTACCTCCTTCAGCCTTAATTTCCTTTGCTATATCTGCCTCTTCACCTTTTGCTTTAGCGAGTGCTGGAGTCCAAAGTTTATTTAAGAGTGCATAGACATTGGTCGGATTCTTCGCCATTGATTCCTCGAGTACATAGGCCGCATGTGAAGAATAACCTAATAATTTTGCTTTTTGAAGGCGAAGGTTTACAATTTTTTGAATGATCGCCTTGTTATCGTTGGTGTTATCTTGATTACCGCGTAGCTGATAAGCCTCCCAAAGTTGCTTTCTCAATTCACGATTTTTTGCATATTGAAGAAAGGGCATAATGGAAGGATTCTGTAAGGTAAACACCCACTTATCCTTCTTTCCTTTTGCTACGGCTTCTTCAGCTGCTGCTGTTTTCAGCGATTCTGGTAAGCCTTCCAATTGGCTAGCAGAATCAACGACCAATGTATAAGCATTGGTTTCAGCAAGCAAATTTTGTCCGAATTGCGTTGTTAATGTTGAAAGCTCAGCATTAATTTTTTTCATTTTTTCCTTATCAGCATCCTTTAAATTCGCTCCGGAACGTACAAAACTCTTATAAGTTTCTTCCAACAGTTTATTGTCCTGTTCATCTAATCCAAGTGTATTTCGACTGCTCCAAACTGTTTTGATACGGTCAAATAGTTTGGTATTCATCGAGATTTCATCAGAATGACTCGATAAGATGGGCGCCAAATCTTTTGCTATCGCCTGAATACTGTCATTTGTATTGGCACTATTTAGATTATAAAATACAGTAGATACATTATTCAATAATCCACCTGCATTTTCTAGGGCGACTATCGTATTTTGAAATGTTGCTTTATCCGAATTGTTGACTATCGTGTCAATTTCCAAATTGTGTACTTTTATCGCTTCATCAAAAGCTGGCCTAAAATGCTCTGTTTTGATCTTGTCAAAAGGTGGTACATTAAATGGGGTTTCGTAAGCCAATAAAAGAGGATTATCTGTCATCACTTTTTTTTCCTCACAACCAACAAATGCAGTTGCCACTATCGCAAAAAATGGCAAAAGTTGTCTTTTCTTCATATTATCTGATTATTCCTGATTTTTTTTCAAAGATAATAAAATTAGGCAAATGGTCGGCCTTCTTGGAGAGGGGTTACAGAGGAAACTAAAAACAGTCATCCTATTGTAAAACAAAAACTTATTCATAAACCTTGTTAAAAATAATCTGTCAATTTGGGTAAAAATATTTTAATGAGCGATATTAACCGTTTCTTTTGGAGATGTGCGGGGGTACATCAAGAAACTCTTGAAAAATATCCGGAAGAGCATAGTAAGTACACAGCCATAGGTGCTACTATTTTTTTTACGGGATTGTTTGCCAGCCTTTCGGGTGGCTATGCCATGTATTTCGTATTTAGTGGTGGGGCATTTGACTGGCTCTTGGCCATTGTATTTGGCATCATTTGGGGTTTAGCGATATTCAATATGGATCGCTATATTGTACTCAGTATAAATAAATCAAAAAGTGGCCTTATGCAGCTTCTGCAGGCTCTTCCTCGAATTTTATTGGCAATTTTGATTGGTTTGGTTATCTCTAGGCCGTTGGAGTTAAAAATCTTCGATAAAGAGATTCGAGAAAACCTCCGTGTACGTTTTCTCGCAGATCAACGCGCTAAAATCGACACGCTCAACAGTACTTTCAATAAGAAATATGCCAATGAGGTTTCGCTTTTAAAAGCGATTACGGTCGAACGTGATTCATTAGAAGCCAGTATTAAAAATGACCGTACAAAATTGAATTACGAGATATTCGGAAACAAAACAACTGAAACATCCGGTGTCATGGGGTATGGCCCTTATGCCAAAATGAAAGAAGAAGAGTTGAAGAAAAAAGAGGGTTATTTGGATACTTTACGGAACAAGATAACGACCCAGCAAAACGCAATACGTCAGAAACAGAAATTTGAGGGAATATTGGACCAAAAAGTCTTATCCAACGCTTCGTTGGACAGCGCTGTCAATGTCGCTGGTTTTGCAGACCGCAATTCTGCGCTGGGTAATCTAAGGTACGATGCCAATGGAAAGGTCAACGAATCCAATGCAAATGCTGTGTTTTTTATTGCGTTGCTTTTTGTCTTCCTCGAGTGTCTTCCGGTAATCGTCAAGCTCTTGGCAGGAAAGGATCCTTATGACAACGAAGTCCAAAACCAAAGGACTATTCATGATTACGAATCAGACACCAATGTCACTGTTCAAAAAGAAGCTGTAGATCGTTTAAAGGACACCTATGTGGATGTTTCCATCAATAAACGGATGAAAGAGCTTTAGTAGAACCACGAGCATAAGTTAGCAGTGCAGGCTTTGCCATGCACTGCTAAAAATTATAAACGGGCTTACTTTTTGGCAAGCCCGTTTTTGTTAATCTTCCTCATCTAAAAATTTGGAATCGATCTGTTTATTTGCTTTGGCTCCTAAACGTTTTAATTTCTCCACTTTTCCGATCACGTTCCCAGCGCCTGTGGAGAGCTTTTTAGTTGCATCTTCATGGCTTTTTAATGCGCGCTCCAACTGATTTTGCACCTGTTCCATATCGTTCAGAAAGCTCACAAATTTATCGTAAAGGCTCCCTGCTTCCTTGGCGATTTCAATCACATTCCTAGTCTGGCGTTCCTGCTTCCAGATGCTGGCAATGGTACGAAGGGTAGCCAATAGTGTCGAGGGGCTAACGATGACAACCTTACGATCCCAGGCGTCGCTGAATAGATCCGGTTTTTCAGCGACGGACATACTCAATGCAGATTCAATCGGCATAAACAGCAGGACAAATTCCGGCGATTCGATACCATATAACTCATGGTAGTTTTTTGCGGAAAGTTCCTTCACGTGATTCTCCACGGACTGTACGTGTTGTTTTGCGAAAATTGCGCGGTCCTCGTCTGTCTCCGCATTGACCCAACGTTCGTAGGCAATCAGCGAAACTTTTGAATCCACAATCAGATGTTTATCTTCAGGAAGGTCGATAATCGCGTCGGGTTGCATTCTTCTTCCATCGGCATCCATCAGAGAGACCTGTAACCTAAATTCGCGATCGCGCATAAGTCCCGAACGCTCCAAAACCCGCTCTAAAATTACCTCGCCCCAATTGCCCTGTTTTTTGGTATCCCCTTTTAACGCCTTGGTTAAGCTATTGGCTTCGTCTTTAATTTTAAGACTCTGTTCGACCAGCTGAAGGACAACTCCCTTTAAAGAATTTCTTTCCGCGGCCTCCTGATTGTAATTTTTATCGACTTTCTCTTCAAACAATTTGATTTTTTCTTTCAATGGATCCAAGATCAAGCCCAGGGAACGGTGATTGGTCTCTGTAAACTTTTGTGTCTTCTCTTCCAATATTTTATTGGCAATGACCTGAAACTCGTTATTGAATTGTCGTTTAATCTCGGCGATTTCATTCTTCTGTTCCTGAAATTTATCGAGCTGCGCCTCATAAAAAGAACGTGTACTCTCTAAAGACCGCTCGGCGACCAGAAGATTCTCCCGTTCTTTATCCAATTCATTTTTTAGCATAAGACGTTCTTCCAGCAAACTTTGTTCCCGCTGTTGCGATCTAGCGAGTTCAATTTTTAGTGTTTCAACTTCTTTATTGTACGCAGGACCAGCACTGGTATCGGTATTCTTTTTTAGTACCAATACGATCAAAATGACCAATAACAACACGATTCCCGCAAAGAAAAATATTTCCATGATTTGTATTTTCTGAAGATGGTCTATGCTTACCTGAGCAGGTCTATTTTGCCATCATTGCATTTAATTAAACCTATAACATCTCAAACTTAATGGATCTGCACAACTAAAAAACAGATAAAACCAATCTGTTATTAGTTTGCTTGGTATATTACACGCTTCTTTATGATAAGGTGTAATACCAATGTCCCACTTACTGGTATACTATTGTAACTTTTGGTGTGTTTTCCACCATAGATCAGGCATTTCACCTGAAACAGCCAATTGGTAATCTTCATAACGGCAAGGCACGAGATAATAGCGTTCATTGACTGATTTAGATCCAAAATAAGGCACTTGAATCCACCAGCGGTCTGATTTTTTACTTTTCACAAAGACCAATTCATGCTCTTCATTTTCCAGTGTCGTGCGATAAATGATATAAGAT
>PJUE01000551.1_pt1 | contig 21584 bp, 26 predicted proteins | sample 1512171 | NCBI WGS metagenome assembly PJUE01 (sample SAMN08177674, study PRJNA422409) | Feces metagenome, whole genome shotgun sequencing project. | isolation source: Chicken feces (3) enriched on wood chips: alkali lignin treatment | host: Gallus gallus | place: USA: Madison | collected 2015-01-15
CGGGATTATTTCACCCTCAGGGAGCGAATTGCCACAGTCACAAAGCAACTGACCGGCCTGCAGGAATATGTCCGGACGCAGTGCCTGAACTAAGGTGATGCGATAGAATACATTGGCAGATAGGTTAGCTACCGAAAAGCGGATTCGTCACCGCCTTCTGCTAATGCCAATGACGAGCAACTAGACGAGGTTGTTATGTTTCCATCAAGTCAAGACCCGAAGGAAGGCGTTGAATACATTACCGGTACTGATGGCGTGAAAAGGCCAATGCCGTATTGCAAGGCTGCGGGTGAGCGGGCAAGAAAGGAAAATGAACCTAAAAAGTATGGTTCGTTTTTTGATTTTCTTGATAATCCGCAATGGCCATTCTGAATATCAAACAGGTCGCTTAGGCGGCCTTTTTTATTGCCATCAAAATGAGAATTCACGAGTTTTCATTTTAATGGCTTACCCCAACAACTGGAGCCAACAATGGCAGATATTACCGCATTGACCGAATTACAGCACATGAACCTCGAAATCTTCCGCATGGTTCAGAACGACACCGCAGCAGCTGAGAAGGCTATCTCTTTCGTTGCTGGAAATCAGCTGAACTATGAACTGTTCAAAGACCAGTATCACCTCGCTGGCGCAGAAGTAAGCCCGGTATCGCGCACCGATAAGGCGATCCGTGAAGCGAAGGAAGCGTTAGACCTGTTCACTGCTGGAGAATAACCATGGAACAACAAGAATTACCTCGCTGGCAGTGTCACAAGCAGGTATGGGCGTTAAAGATTCGACATATCGGCCACAAACCAAACCCAGACCTTTCTGGCGTCTCGGGCGCATCAAGCTATGGGGCCACCATTCACCCGGAAGATGGCACCTACGCTCCATTCGATGTAAGCCCTGAGTACGTCAGCAAGCATCAGCCGGTCGCTGGCGGGTATTACGTTGTGTATGAGGATGGCTATGCATCCTTCTCACCTGCAGACTCGTTTGAATCTGGCTACACGAAAATCTGACGGAGCGTGATATGGCTAAAGATAATCCGTTCCGTGTAATCAGCGCCGGGGAATGTGACCCTGAGCTTGAGCGACGGAAAGAGCTATGCCGCCAGGTGCTGAAAGACATGCTTCAGAAGGTGGATGACGAAGATATTCAGTCGATCTGCTTTGTTGCGGTAACTCACGACGGCGACATTGTTCATGGTCGGAGTGTTGAAACCGACTATCACTCCATCCTCGGCGGGCTTCATCGTCAGTCGTACGTGGTTAACCAACTGCTTGATCTGGTTAACGTCAATTCATCAGAGCAAGAATATTAGGACGACTTATGGCAATCACTGCAATCCAGACAGCAACAGCAGGATCCGTTGCTGCGCTCGTTACTGTGGTAAAGGCGCACATCGCTGCATCTCGCTTTCCAAATGGTGGGCTGGTCGGTGTGCATGCTACCCCAACCAAGACCGAATACTTCCAGGTAGTGGCGACCGGCGGCACAGCGGCGACCGATTACGATATCGTTGTCAGTTCTGACCGCGCTGACTTCACCGTCAAATGCAATGCGAAGATCACCGCTGGCTTCCTGCCATTAGGTGATATGAGCGTAATCCAGTTAACTCCTGGACGTATGGTTGAGTACGCGCAGGCATTCACTAAGGCGTAATGAATTATGGCTCGCCCAACAAAGTATCAAGAGGCGTATGCCGAGCAGGCTCGCAAACTGTGCTTGCTGGGCTATACCGACGCCGAACTTGCTGACTTCTTCGAGGTTAGCGAGGCAACGATCAACAACTGGAAGCTCGAACATCCGGAGTTTTTAGAGTCCATAAAAAAGGGGAAGGCCATTGCTGACGGAGACGTCACTGATCGGCTTTACCAAAGGGCTATGGGGTTTGTCGCTCCTGATGTTGATATCCGTGTAATCGACAACAAAATCGTCGAGACGCCACTCGATAAGTACTACCCCCCTGATACTGCCGCAGCCATCTTCTGGCTTAAGAACCGGCAGAAGGATAAGTGGCGCGATAAGCACGACCATGAGGTCACCGGTAAAGACGGCGGCGCTATCCAGATTGAAACATCACCAATGAGTACGCTATTCGGAAAATGACGACGATCAACCCTATCTTCCAACCGTTCATCGAGGCGCATCGCTACAAAGTCGCCAAGGGCGGTCGAGGTAGCGGTAAGTCGTGGGCCATTGCCCGGCTGCTCGTTGAAGCGGCAAGGCGTCAGGCAGTGCGCATCCTGTGCGCTCGTGAACTGCAGAACAGCATCAGTGATTCGGTGATCCGCTTGCTTGAGGACACCATTGAGCGTGAAGGATATGCGGCTGAGTTCGAAATCCAGCGTTCGATGGTCAGGCATCTGGGTACCGGCGCGGAATTCATGTTCTACGGCATCAAAAACAACCCGACCAAGATTAAATCTCTCGAAGGGATCGACATCTGCTGGGTTGAAGAGGCTGAGGCGGTAACGAAAGAGTCGTGGGATATCCTGATCCCGACCATCCGAAAGCCTAACTCTGAAATTTGGGTAAGCTTCAACCCGAAGAACATCCTCGACGACACCTATCAGCGCTTCGTCGTCGATCATCCTGATGACATCTGCCTGCTTACGGTGAACTACACCGACAATCCGCACTTTCCTGAGGTTCTACGGCTGGAGATGGAGGAGTGCAAGCGACGCAATCCCACCCTGTATCGTCACATCTGGCTCGGTGAGCCGGTAAGCGCAAGCGATATGGCAATCATCAAGCGTGAATGGCTGGAAGCGGCCACAGACGCGCACAAGAAGCTTGGGTGGAAAGCGAGAGGGGCTGTCGTTGCTTCTCACGATCCGTCAGACACCGGCCCGGATGCCAAAGGCTATGCCATGCGTCATGGATCAGTGGTCAAACGCATCTCTGAGCCGCCAGAACAGGTGGATGTTAACGATGGCGCTGATTGGGCTACAGGGCTGGCAATCAACGACGGAGCAGATCACTTCCTCTGGGATGGTGACGGACTGGGCGCTGGCCTGCGTCGGCAGATTACCGACTCATTCACCGGGAAGAAAATCACCGCGACCATGTTCAAGGGCAGCGAATCCCCGTTTGATGAAGGTGCCCCATATCAATCCGGGGCATGGGCTGATGAAGTGGTGCAGGGCGACAACATCCGCACCATCGGCGACGTGTTCCGCAATAAGCGCGCGCAGTTCTACTACACCCTTGCTGACAGGCTTTATCTGACGTACCGCGCCGTTGTGCATGGTGAATATGCTGACCCTGACGGCATGCTGAGCTTCGATAAGGAAGCTATCGGCGAGAAGATGCTGGAGAAGGCATTTGCTGAACTCACGCAGATCCAACGCAAATTCAACGGTAACGGAAAGCTTGAGCTGATGACCAAAGTCGACATGAAGCAGAAGCTCGGAATCCCGTCACCTAACCTGGCTGACTCCCTGATGATGTGTATGCATTGTCCGGCGATGGCGCCAGAAGAAACAGAAATCTACGTTCCCTCATCAAGCGGCTGGTAACAAATGGCAGAGACATTAGAGAAAAAACATGAGCGCGTCATGCTCAGGTTCGACCGCGCTTATTCGCCACAGCAGGACGTGCGCGAGAAGTGTGTCGAAGCAACTCGCTTTGCCCGCGTTCCCGGTGGGCAGTGGGAAGGTGCGACGGCAGCGGGAACCAAACTTGATGACCAGTTTGAGAAGTACCCGAAGTTTGAAATCAACAAGGTAGCGACTGAGCTTAACCGCATCATCTCCGAGTACCGGAACAACCGTATCACCGTCAAATTCCGCCCAGGCGACCGTGAGGCAAGCGAAGAGCTAGCCAATAAGCTGAATGGCCTGTTCCGCGCTGACTACGAAGAAACGGACGGCGGAGAGGCTTGCGATAATGCTTTCGATGATGCTGCAACCGGTGGCTTTGGCTGTTTCCGCTTAACCTCGATGCTGGTCAACGAATACGACCCGATGGATGAGCGTCAGCGCATCGCTATCGAGCCAGTTTACGATCCGTCACGCTCAGTATGGTTTGACCCTGACGCGAAGAAGTACGACAAGTCAGACGCGCTCTGGGCGTTCTGCATGTACTCGCTTTCGCCTGAGAAGTACGAAGCCGAATACGGCAAGACTCCGCCGTCATCGCTCGATACCACCACGATTACCAGCTGGGAGTATGACTGGTTTGCGCCGGAAGTCGTCTACATCGCCAAGTACTACGAGGTGCGCAAGGAGTCTGTTGACGTAATTAGTTATCAGCAGCCGATAACCGGTGAGATAGCCACATACGACAGCGACCAGATCGAAGATATCGAGGATGAACTGGCTGATGCAGGATTCATTGAGGTGGCTCGCCGGTCGGTTAAGCGTCGCCGCGTCTACGTCTCCGTGGTTGATGGCGAGAACTTCCTTGAGAAGCCTCGCCGCATCCCTGGCGAGCATATCCCGCTGATCCCGGTTTATGGCAAACGCTGGTTCATCGACGATATTGAGCGTGTTGAGGGTCACATTGCCAAGGCTATGGACCCGCAGCGCCTGTACAACCTTCAGGTGTCGATGCTGGCTGATACGGCAGCACAAGACCCCGGATCTACGCCCATCGTTGGCATGGAGCAGATCAGAGGTCTGGAGAAGCATTGGGAGTCTCGCAATAAGAAACGCCCGGCATTCCTCCCGCTTCGTGAGGTCAAGAACAAGGCAGGTGACGTTATTGCTCCTGCTACTCCGGCAGGCTACACACAGCCAGCGGTGATGAATCAGGCATTGGCCGCGTTGCTGCAGCAAACCAGCGCAGACATTCAGGAGGTAACCGGCGGCAGTCAGGCTATGCAGCAAATGCCTAGCAATATCTCCCAAGAGACGGTCAGCAACCTGATGAATCGCTCTGACATGGCGTCATTCATCTATCTGGACAACATGGCGAAGAGTCTGAAGCGTGCAGGTGAAGTTTGGTTGTCGATGGCTCGTGAGGTTTACGGATCTGATCGCGAGGTCAGGGTGGTTAATGAGGACGGCACTGACGATATCGCGCTGATGAATGCGCAGATCGTCGACCGGCAGACGGGGAATGTCGTTGCGCTGAATGACCTTTCTACCGGGCGTTACGATGTCACCGTTGACGTTGGGCCAAGCTATACCGCTCGCCGCGACGCCACCGTGTCGGCGCTCACTCAGGTTCTGCAAAGCATGCTGCCGCAGGACCCAATGCGCCCGGTTATTCAGGGGATCATCCTGGATAACCTCGACGGCGAGGGGATGGACGACTTCAAAGAGTTCAACCGCAAGCAGTTGTTAACGACCGGCGCCGTTAAGCCGCGCAACCAGAAAGAGCAGCAGATTGTTCAGCAGGCTCAGATGGCTGCGCAGAACCAGCCAGATCCGAACATGGTTCTTGCTCAGGCTCAGATGGTGGCAGCACAGGCCGAAGCGCAGAAAGCACAGAACGAAACCGCGCAGGTCCAGATCAAGGCGTTCTCCGCTCAGCAAGATGCACAGCTCAGTCAGGCGCAGGTTGTTAAGACGCTTGTCGATGCCAAAGCTACTGATGCGAGATCAGTGCAGGATGCTCTGAAGGTGCTTAATGACTGGTACCAGCAGCAGCAACAAAACTCCCGCGATAATGCAGATCTGATTCTGCGGCACACCCAAACAGCATCACAGTCACCGGCAGACTCACTGCCGAGTTAATCAGGAGTAATCAATGGAAAGCGAACTGATCATCGACGGTCAGGTTATTGACCTGTCTGAAAAACAGGAATCAACCGAAGAGGTAACCACTGAACAGCAGCAGCCTGAGGAGAAAAGCCAGGCATCAGCTGAAGAAGTGGAAGCCGATGTTGAGCAGACCGAAGAGCAGACGGATGAATACTCCCTGCGTGTCGGTGATGAAGAAATCCCGCTGACGGAAGAGGATGACGATCATGTTGATGGTCAGCCTGCGCCGCAGTGGGTGAAAGACCTTCGCAAGAACAACCGCGAAAAAGATAAAGAGTTACGGGAACTGCGCCGCCAGCTTGAGCAGGTTCAATCCAGGCCGACAGAGCAGCAACCACAGCAGCAAGTAGATGTTATTCCTCCAAAGCCGACTCTCGAGTCGTGTGAATACGATGAAGAAGCGTATGAGGCAGCACTGACTGACTGGCATGAGAAGAAGGGCCGTGCCGAGCAGAGCAAGCAGCAGCAACAGCGTCAGCAGCAGGAATATCAGCAGCGTTTCCAGCAGCGGGTTGAGGCCCATAAGCAGCGCGCCGCCAAACTCCCGGTGAAAGATTACCAGGAGATGGAGGAGATCGTGCGTGCAGAGGTGCCAGACCTGCATAAAGAAATCCTGATCCACTGCGCTGATGAAGGCTCCGAGCTTATCGCCTACGGGCTGGGCAAGAGCCAACAACTACGCCAGCGTGTAGCCGCTGAGACAGACCCAATTCGCGCAGCATTCCTCTTAGGCCAGATTAGCAAGCAAGTTAGCCTTGCACCGAAGCCAAAGAAAGCCATCAAACCAGAGCCGGAAGTTCGCGGTGGCGGCGCTGATGCGAAACAAGACGACTTCAACAAACTCTGCCCCGGCGCAACAATCGAATAGGAAAGCTAAATGCCTACCAATAACAAACTCGACAGCAACGTCAGTCAAATCGTCCTCAAGAAATTCCTGCCGGGCTTCATGTCTGACCTGGTGCTGGCAAAAACCGTAGACCGCCAGTTGCTGGCAGGTGAAATCAACTCCAGCACCGGCGACAGCGTAAGCTTCAAGCGTCCGCATCAGTTCGCATCCGTGCGCACCCCGACCGGTGACATTTCCGGTCAGGCGAAGAATAACCTGATCTCAGGCAAAGCGACCGGTAAGGTTGGCAACTACATCACCGTCGCCGTGGAATACGGCCAACTGGAAGAGGCTATCAAGCTGAACCAGTTGGACGAGATCCTGGCACCAGTTCGCGAGCGAATCGTCACTGACCTTGAGACTGAACTCGCCAAGTTCATGATGAACAATGGCGCGTTGTCTCTCGGCACTCCAAACACCCCGATCAACAAATGGTCTGACGTGGCGCAAACCGCTTCCTTCCTGAAAGACCTGGGCGTGGAGAAGGGTGAAAACTACGCGGTGATGGACCCATGGTCTGCACAGCGTCTGGCTGATGCTCAGTCTGGCTTACACGCCTCCGATCAGCTGGTTCGCACAGCATGGGAACAGGCGCAGATCGCCTCCAACTTCGGCGGCATCCGTGCGCTGATGTCCAACGGTCTGGCGTCACGCACTCAGGGTGCATTTGGCGGTACGCTGACTGTATCATCCACGCCAACCGTCACCTATGACGCGGTGAAAGATACCTATCAGTTCAGCGTAACCCTGGCTGGCGCGACAGCATCTGTCACTGGCTTCCTCAAAGCTGGCGATCAGATTAAGTTCACGAGCACCTACTGGCTGCAGCAGCAGACCAAGCAGGTTCTGTATAACGGCTCTGCGCCGATCAGCTTCACTGCTACCGTCCTGGCGGATGCCAACTCTACCGCAGGTGGTGCAGTGACCGTGACGTTGTCAGGTGTACCGATTTACGACACCACTAACCCGCAGTACAACGCAGTGAGCCGCGCCGTGACCTCTGGCGACGCAGTGACCGTAGTTGGTACCGCAGGCCAGACCATGAAGCCGAACCTGTTCTATAACAAATTCTTCTGCGGCCTGGGCACCATCCCACTGCCGAAGCTGAACAGCATCGACTCTGCCGTCGCAACTTACGAAGGCTTCTCTATCCGCGTGCACAAGTACGCTGACGGCGACGCCAACGTGCAGAAAATGCGTTTCGATCTGCTGCCGGCTTATGTCTGCTACAACCCTCACATGGGTGGACAATTCTTTGGCAACCCATAACCAATAGGGGCTTCGGCCCCTTTCTTATTTGAGGTGACGATATGGATCGCATGAGTGTATTCCTTCTCGCTGATAACGCCGCCGGTCATGTTCAGGCAGTTATCGCAGAGAAAGATTTCCCGATTTACGAAAAGCTCGGCTTTGTCGCATCCGTTGACGATCTGAAGCCAGCCACCAAGCGCGGACGTAAGGCGGCAGATAATGGCGATGACACTGACAAAGGGTGAGATCGTATTGTTCGCCCTGCGCAAGTTCGCAGTGGCATCGAATGCAACATTGACCGATGTTGAGCCGCCATCAATGGAAGATGGCGTCAACGACCTGGAAGATATGGCCGAAGAGTGGCTGATTAATCCGGGTGACATTGGTTACCAGTTCTCGGCTGATGACGAAGCTCCGCTGCCTGATGATGACGCCGGCATCCCACGAAAATACAAGCACGCGGTCGGCTACCAGCTTCTTCTCCGCATGATGTCCGACTACAGCCTAGAGCCATCCAGTCAGATACTCAGCAACGCACAGCGGTCATACGATGCACTACTGACCGACACTCTCGTCGTGCCTTCAATGCGGCGCCGCGGCGATATGCCGGTAGGACAGGGCAATAAGTATGACGTGATGACTGCTGATCGTTATTACCGTGGCGACCTGCCACCAATTGACGGCGACGTGCCAAATCCATAGGTGAGCTAATGCCGGTACAGCAATTACCCCTGATGAAGGGTGTCGGCAAAGACTACCGCAACGCCGACTACATCGACTATCTGCCGGTCAATATGCTGGCTACACCCAAAGAGGTGCTCAATGCATCGGGTTATTTGCGCTCGTTCCCAGGCATAGCAAAGCGATCTGATGTTGCCGGTGCATCTCGTGGGGCTCAGTACAACACCTCTCAGAACGCCGTATATCGCGTTATGGGCGGCAAGCTCTATAAGGGTGATTCGGTGGTTGGTGATGTCGCTGGCTCTGCCCGGGTGTCGCTGGCGCACGGGAGAACGTCACAGGCTGTCTGCGTCGGCGGCCAGGTTGTCGAGTATCGCTACGACGGGACTACAAAGACGATTGCAAACTGGCCGGTGTCCAGCGGGTTCACTCAGTACGACCTCGGCGCTGCCCGAGATGTCACCAGGTTACGTGGCCGCTATGCCTGGGCGAAGGATGGCTCTGACTCGTGGTTCATCTCTGACCTCGATGACGAATCGCACCCAGACCGTTATGCCGGAGAATACCGAGCAGAGTCTCAACCTGACGGAATTATTGGGATCGGCACCTGGCGTGATTTTATTGTCTGCTTTGGGGCTACTACGATTGAATACTTCACCGTTACTGGAGCAACAACCGTTGGCGCAGCGCTTTATGTTGTTAACTCCGCATACGCTGTGCAGAAAGGGATCGCCGGGACGCATTGCAAAACGCCGTACATGGACGCTTATGCCATCATCAGCAACCCGGCGTCTGGTGCGCCGTCGGTATACCTTATCGACTCAGGCCGGGCGACTGGCATCGCCACCGCCAGCATCGAGAAGATTATCCGATCGTATACTGCCAGCGAGCTTGCAACAGCCGTCATGGAAACGCTCCGGTTTGATGCGCATGAGCTTCTGCTGATCCACCTCCCGGGACAGGTGCTGGTCTATGACGCGTCAGCCAGCCAGAACGGGCCGCAGTGGTCGGTGCTGAAAACTGGTCTCGGCGATGATGTCTACCGCGCTATCGATTTCATGTACGAAGGCAACTCAATCACCTGCGGCGATAAGTCGGCGGCGGTGAAGGGTGCGCTGCAGTTCGATATCTCCAGCCAGTACGGGAACCAGCAGGAGCACCTGCTCTTCACGCCGCTGATCAAGGCAGATAACGCCAGGCTGTTCGACTTCGAGCTTGAATCGTCAACCGGCGTTGCCCAGTACGCTGACCGGCTTTTTCTGTCTGCCACCGCTGACGGCATCAACTTTGGCCGGGAGCAGCTGATTGAACAGAACGCGCCGTTTGTTTACGACAAGCGCGTTATCTGGAAGCGTATTGGTCGGGTGCGCAAAAACATCGCATTCAAGATCCGCGTCATCACCAAATCGCCGGTAACGCTGTCCGGATGCCAGGTAAGGATTGAGTAATGGCAAACAACGCACTCAATACGCCGGTAATCGTCCGGGCAATCGGACTGACAGCCTCATCACTGCCACGCGGTTCCACCCCTGCGTACGAGCAATACATCCTGTCTCAGGTGCTGGACTTCACCAACGTAGCAAACAAGGCCAACGAGGCGGGAGACGGTGCCTATGACGCGCAGGTGAGGAACGATGCGCAGGATGTGCAGCTGCTCGACCACGAGATTCGTCTGGGCAACGCCGAGGCTCAACTTCAGAACCATGAAACGCGCATCACATCGGCAGAAGCGGCGATTGTCTCGCTGGATGGCCGGGTTACCGCAGCTGAAAGCGACATTGCATTTCTTACCAGTGAGCTGATTGCACTGCAGGGCGATGTTTCCACATTGCAGGCCGATGTCTCAGGGCTGCAAACTGACGTTTCTGGTCTACAGACTGACGTATCAGCTTTACAGGCTGACGTTACTGACCATGAAACCCGAATCGACACCCTGGAAGATGCGGTAACACGCCATAAGTCAGAGGTCATCTATACCGGTGTGTCACTGGTCATCCCTACGGCGGGCGCAAACCTCGTCACGCTGCTTAAGGCGCTGACACCAACATCCGGCACGCTGGCACCGTTCTTCGATACCACTTCAGACAAGATGGTAGTGCGTAACGAGAACAAGACGATGCATTTCAAGTTGTCGCTGATCGGCAGTTATCCCGGTGGCACGACAAACCGCTCCATTCAGCTGACATTCTCTGGCGCGGTACCAGATACATTGGTGGTCAGCCGCAATGCTGCCACCGCCACGGATAACGTTCAGCTCTCCACGTTCTTCAGCGTGGACCAGGGCGGCTTCCTTGCCACTAACGGCAGCACCTTAACTATCCAGGCTAACGGCGCGGCATTCACCGCAACGACCATCAAAATCATCGCGGAACAGTAATGGAAATAAAGCTCATCGATAGTCCGGTGAAGCTTGCAGAATTCCTCAACAACCCAGCGAACACAGGAAACATCGTCGATAGCGGAGACTCATACCTCATCAAGCCTGATGCGGTATACCTCGGCATCTACGAAGGCCTGATGCTGGCTGGCGTCCATGAAGTGCGCAACTTCTGGCACAGCGTTGTCGAGTGTCACGCAATTTACGACCCCGGTTTCCGTGGTGAGTATGCGCTGAACGGTCACCGCTTATTCTGCAAATGGCTTCTCGATAACTCCCCCTTCCTGAACAGCATCACGATGGTTCCCGACACGACGAAATACGGCCGCGCGATTATCCGCCTGCTCGGGGCGACGCGCGTCGGCCATCTCGATGACGCCTATACCAGCAACGGAAAGCCGGTCGGGATCACCCTTTATCAGTTACCACGCTCAAAATATGAGGAGCTAACCAATGCTAATTCATCAGATTGCCAATAAGCACCTCAGCAGGGCTGTTTACTGCAAAGGCGGAGGTGGCGACGGCGGCGCAAAAGCACAGGCAAAAGCCACCCAGAAAGGCATCGATCTGCAGCGTGAAATGTGGCAGACGAACATGCAGAACCTTGCGCCGTTCACGCCATTGGCTGAGCAGTATGTGAAGCAATTGCAAGGGCTCTCTACGCTTCAAGGGCAAAATTCTGCCCTTGGTGATTATTACGGTTCCAAGCAGTATCAGGATCTGGCAGGACAACTCCGATATCAGGCTCTCAATGCTGCTGAGGCCACAGGTGGTCTCGGTTCGACCGCGACAACCAACTCCCTGGCTACGATTGCGCCGCAACTCGGGCAGAGTTGGCTCTCCGGCCAGATGAACAACTATCAGAACCTGGCGAATATCGGTCTTGGTGCGCTTACCGGTCAATCCAATGCCGGGCAGACATACGCCAACAATGCCAGTCAGCTCTATCAGCAGCAGGCTAATGCGGCTGCGGCGAATGCTAACCGGCCGTCTGGATTGCAATCCGCGCTCGGGGGTGCGGCTTCTGGAGCCGCTTTGGGTACAGCCATCATGCCAGGCTGGGGTACTGCGATCGGTGCCGGTGTCGGCGCGCTGGGTTCACTTTTTTAAGAGGTCTCCATGGCTACCTGGAATCAGTCAATCAATGGCGGCGGCCTGCTTGCTGGCATTGGCACCAATAACACAAATGCACCTCAAGCCAGTGATGCTAATGCTGCGTTATCGCTCATCCGTCAGAACAATGAGGATGCATGGTCAGGTCGCAACAATATTGGCTTGCAAGGCCTTCAGGGGCTGGCTGGAAACTTGCAGGTGTATAAACAGGCTCAACAAGCTGAGCGTCAGAAGGAATTCCAGCAGGCCTATGGCACCGCATATGCATCAGGCGATCGCACCGCTATGCGCAATCTGGCCGCGCAGTATCCAGACCAGATTGAAGCTGTACGCAATGGCATGAAATTCGTCGATGAAGATCAGCGCAACACCGTCGGCAATCTGGCGGCTGGCGCTCGGTTAGCTGCTGCATCGCCCGAAGCAATGGGGGCCTGGTTGCAAAATAACGCCTCTGATCTGCAAAGGGTAGGCCTTGACCCTGCAGAGGTAGCGCAAACCTATCAGCAGAATCCGCAGGGCTTTGGTGAGTTCGCCGATCACCTTGGCATGGCTGCGCTTGGCCCTGAGCAGTACTTTGCCGCGCAAGATAAAATCGTAGGCCAGCGCCAGAACCAGCAGAAAATCGAAGAAACTGCCCGCAGCAATCGGGCCGGGGAGGCGCTGCAGGCGAGAGGGCAGGACATCACTGTGCGCGGGCAGGATATCAACCGTGAAAACTCCATCCGCTCCGCTTACGCCCCTACAGCCGCCATGCAGAACTACAGCCGCTACGCACAGATGCTTAAGGAAGATCCAGAAGGAGCTGCTGCGTTTGCTCAGTCTGCGGGTATTAATACCTCAGCCAAGAAGCTAATGAGCGTCAAAGAAAACGACGACGGAACCGTAACCAAGTACTACACAGATGGCAGCGAAGAGCAGGGGAACGCCAATAAGCCGATTACTGCCGACGGCATCAGGCCAATCTCGCTGCCAGCCGCCCAGAAGGTTATGGAAAAGGCCCCGGAAGGAGCTAAAAAGGCCGCTGGGTTTGCTTACAGAGTCAGGGACTCTCTTGATTCAATGGATACACTTAAGGATCAGATTAGCCCATCTCGCGTTGCCGCCATCAACAATGCTCTCGGTAATGGGACGATTGCCAACATGAGCTTGAGTCCCACAGAGCAGCAATACGTGGTAAATGGGAATGACGCGATAATGGCCGTGCTGAGGCAGGAAACAGGTGCCGCCATCACCCCTGAGGAGATGAGTCAGTACTATAAAATGTACTTTCCTCAGCCAGGTGATGCGCCAAAAACCATTGAAACAAAACGTCGCAAGATGGAAAACCAGTTCCAGTCACTTAAGGGAGCGTCAGGCAGGGCATATGACGCATTGCGAGTGACATCAGCAGCAGACCAGCCAATCGGTCAGCAAGATCAGCAACCAGCGGCGACTCAACAGCAGGCCCCGGCAGCAGCCATCCAGGCACTGCAATCAAACCCAGCATTAGCGCCTCAGTTCAAAGCTAAATACGGCTATCTCCCATAAGGAGGGGGTAATGGCGAATTTCTTCGACCGATTTGATGAGGCCAGCCCTCAACCGGAAACTCCAGCGGCAGAGGGTAACTTCTTTGACCAGTTTGATGAGCCAGCAGCCGCCACGCAACAGACTCAGCAGCAGCCGGTAGCAAATAGTTTTGCAGCTGGCATGGCCGGAGCTAACGCTGACCTCTCTCAATCGCGCCAGCAGTCAGTTGATGATGCGACAAGTTTAAGGAGCCGCATTATTGATGCGGCCACCGGCGAAAGCAGAATGACACCAGAGATGGAGAAGTTGCAGAATGTTGGCGCAGCTCCTGAGTTAAACAGCCTGAGTACGGATGCGCTGAGGGCTGGATGGTCTCAGCTTTTCGGATCTGACGCATCACAGGAGAAGGTGCTGCAAAGTATGGGGGCCAAGCTCCGGCAGGATGAAAAGGGTAACACTATCGTTTCCCTGCCATCTGGCGAGTATGCGCTTAACAAACCGGGGATCTCCCCTCAGGATGTGACCTCTTTCCTGGCAAATGCTCTGGCATTTGCTCCTGCCAGCAGGGCGGGAACAGTGTTAGGCGCGACTGCAAAATCTGCTGCAACTGACCTTGCGTTACAGGGTGGAACGCAGGCGGTAGGGGGAGAGAATATTGATCCTCTTCAAACGCTGGTTTCTGCTGGCTTAGGCGGTGTATTGAAGGGCGGGGAAAACGCAGCGAGCGCGGTTTCTCGTTCAGTAGCAGGGAAGATTGCCCCAGAAAAACAGGCGCAGATCGACTTCGCCAAGAAGAATAATCTACCTCTAATGACCACTGATGTTGTCGAACCAAAGACAAACGTCGGGAAGCAGGCGAGGGCATTGGCGGAACGTATCCCATATGCTGGTACCGGCGGGCTGAGGAGTGAGCAGCAAGCTGCGAGGGAGGGGCTTGTTAAGACGTTCAGTGATAACGTTGGCGGAATCTCTGACGCACAGTTGTATAACTCAGCCACTAAAGGGCAGCGGCAATTCATCAAGGCGGCTGGTAACAGGTACGACCGCATCATAAATTCAATGGGTGATACACCGGTAGACATTACCAGCACTGTAAAAGCCATCGATGACCAGATAGCCAAGATTACCCGCCCTGGGGCATCTCAGGACCGCTCAGCGGTAAACGTCCTTCAACAGTTTAAGAATGACATTACCAGTGGGCCAAACAACCTACAGCTGGCACGTGAGAACCGCACTAACCTGCGTAAGCGATTCATGGCGGCTCCTGATGAGGTAGATCGGGATACGCTACAAAAAGCGTCTGACGCGGTTTACCAGGCCTATACAAGTGACATGAAAAGGGCTGTAGCGAATAACCTTGGCCCACAGGAAGCTGCGAACATGGCTCGAGTAGATCGGTCATGGGCGAAGTTTAACGACATGATGAGCAATACTCGCGTCCAGAAAGCGCTACAGAGCGGGAAAGCCACTCCAGAGGATGTCACTAAACTGGTATTCAGCCAGAGCCCGGCAGAGCGTTCTCAGCTTTATCGGTTGCTTGATGACAATGGCCGGCAAAATGCTCGTGGCGCCATCGTCCAAAGGGCCTTAGATAAGGCGACTGATGCGTCAGGAAACTTGAGCGTTGAAAAGTTTATTAATGAGATGCACAGAAATCGGAAGCAGGCAGCAACCTTTTTCCGGGGAGAGCATGGCAAGCAGCTTGATGGAGTAATTAAGTATCTTGATTCCACCAGGCAGGCAGCTACCGCAGCAGCAAGCCCTTTAACAGGGCAGATGATTGCTGGCCCGGCAGCGCTTCTTGCCGGGTTTACATCAGCAATAAACCCGGCCTTCGCAAAAGTAGCAGCGATCGGTGGTGGAATTGGTTTAAGCGGCAGGGCATACGAGTCCAAAGTGATGAGGGCTGCGCTGCTTAAATTGGCCAACACACCAAAAGGTAGCACCTCGTATGATCGGGCTATAAGCCGGGTTTCGGAAATTCTCTCTCCTGCAGCTCAGGCATCAAGTTCGAAGGCGCAGCAATAATAGATATTGGAAAGGAGTTCCATGCCTAATATGATTGATGAAAATTAAAAATGGAGTTTTGTATGTCATACATTAAGCGAAGAGATGCGTTTTTCGTAGTAATGGTCGTGATTGGAGCTGTTGCGTACTTTTTCTTTGATATAGATACCTCGTCTCTTGGGTGGCCTCTACAGATGGGAGTCTTTGGCTGCGGGATGAGCCTTTATCTCGCATTTGTCCAGATCCCAACCATTGGCGACGAGCTGGAAAAGCAAAGGGAAATCAACGATAAGTTGAACGACAAGATCAATGACCTAAAAGACCAGCTAAGGTATTCCGAACGCAAATAGCCCACTCAGGTGGGCTTTTTGTTTATGAGCGCCTCTTCGATGACCTTATCTAGAATTTGACGAAGCTTTTTTGCGTCAATTTTTGTTTCGCCCGAGTCACTTACATCTTCGAACTCAAGCGCATCCTGAAGTATCTGGACAATTTCAGCATTCATCGAGCGACCATTATTTTTGGCTCGCTCCGCTATTTTTTCCTTCAACTCTTCCGGCATACGTAAGCCGAATGGGGCAATCAAGCTTGCGCCTTTCATGGTGACTCCAGATCAACAAAAACATGGCTTCATAATGTAGTCAAAATCCATTTGACATAATAGCTACATCATGTAGTATTTAAATGACTACACCATGTAGCCAAAGGAGAGAAAATGGAAAATATCAGCAGCATTCCGCCAACAGGCATCCGTTTCCCGGAGCACCTGAAGGAACTAATCAAAAAGGCAGCAAAGGAAGAGGGACGCTCACTTAACAGCGAGGTCATTAAGCGCATTGAGCGGAGCCTTAAAGAAGATGGGTTTATCAAAGCTTAAAAACGTTGAAGCCCCGGCTGCGCTAACAGTCAGGGCCTCGGTATCGAACAAATCCAGCGACGGAAATATCGACATGAATATTGTACATAACAACGAATTAACTTTCCAGAATATCAACTTCGCTTACATGGAGGTTGCAGGGCAGATTTGGCTGACCGCTGCCCAGGTCGGCGAGGCTCTCGGCTACTCGGATGATAAAGCAATCCACCGTCTTTACCGTAAGCATGTTGATGAATTTACAGCAAATATGACGGGGGTGGTTAAAGTGACCACCCCCGGTGGAGTGCAGGATTCTCGCGTTTTTTCTCTACGCGGTGCCCACCTGATGGGCATGTTTTCTCGCACTCCAGTTGCCAAAGAATTCCGCCGGTGGGTACTCGATATTCTGGATCGTGAAGTGCACAACTCACCAATTGCTCAGCAGTTCACGGATGAAGAACTTTGCCGCCTGGCATGGATGTGGAACGTCAGCAACCGCATGCAGGACTTTGCGAAAGATATGTACCCGGCACTGCGCGATCTGAAATCTGCTCATGCTGGCAAGTTCCATGATTTCGGCAGCGAGTTCCGCTGGACGTTTGAGGAGTCGAGAAAGGCATTAGAGAAAGCAACTGCGCATATTCAGTGTCAGCCAGAACGTGATGACAACTGGGCGCGGGTGTTACCGAAGTTAAGAAAGGAGATCCACTGATTGGCGTATCGGATGGCGCAAAAAGAAAAACCGCCAGTTACAGCTGACGGTTCACTAAGGTCTAACAACGTGTAGGAACGTATATGACTAAGAAGAATGTAGCAAATCGCAGTTCCGTTGTCACTAAGATGTCAAGCCGTGAGATTGCAAAACTGACCGGAAAACATCATAAGCACGTCCTTGAAGACTGCCGAAAAATGTTCGAATCGCTCAATCTTCAATCGGCCGAGTTTTCGGCCGATTACCAGGACGAGAAAGGCCGCACTTATCAGGAGTACTGGCTCGATCAGGACCTGACCATGACTCTGATGATGGGGTACAGCATCCCGCTCCGTCACAAAGTCGCCACTCGCTGGCGCCAACTGGAGTCTGGTGAAGCGCTGCCGCAGAAATCCGCATCTCACCTGCCTGAGTTCCGTCGCGCTCGCGCTATCAAAATGGAGGTGGAGGCCATTAGCCTCGCGCTTTCCTTTATGCCGAAGCTTAGTGATGTTGCCAAGCAAACAGCAATGGCGCGCGCAGTAAACGATGCAGCTGGTATTGAGCTTCTGCCATTACCGAAGCTCGAAGAGCACTACTACAGTGCCGGAGAGGTTGGAGAAATGCTCGGAGTTTCTGCTCAGAAAATTGGCCGCGTCGCTAATGCCAACAACCTTAAGACGGACGAGTTCGGCATTTTCGTAATGGACAAATCGGCACATTCAAGCAAGCAGGTTGAGGCGTTTCGCTACAACGCAGAAGGTGTTAAAGCGCTGCGCCATCTGATTCATGGAAGTGAAGTTGCCTAATTACGCTCAGTTCATGGCGTAACTTACCCTAACCCGCTTCGGCGGGTTTTTTAATGCCCAAATTTCACCGCATCTCCGATGTGGGGATAACTTGCGCCCGGAGCACAGCAAATGTCAGATATTACCGCCAATGTCGTCGTGAGCATGCCTTCGCAGCTCTTCACCATGGCTCGCTCTTTTAAAGCCAATGCCAATGGCAAAATCTATATTGGTAAGATTGATACCGATCCGGTTAATCCAGCTAATCGGATTCAGGTCTATTTAGAAAATGAGGATGGGTCACACGTTCCTGTTCCTCAGCCAATTATCATCAATGCCGGGGGCTATCCAGTATATAATGGGCAGATCGCCAAGTTTGTTACTGTGCAAGGCCATTCTATGGCTGTGTATGACGCTTTCGGTACTCAGCAGTTTTATTACCCTAACGTGCTGAAGTACGACCCCGATCAGTTCAGTGCAGAGCTGGCCGGGGTAGGAGGGGCCTCACTTATCGGGTCTGGAAATTACGCGAATATCCGGGCTTACTCTGGTACAGGAAATAAAATTCAGTGCTATGGCCGCTCTGCAATTGGCGATGGAGGTGATGGTGTGTTCGTGCGAGACGATGCCGATACCACTACTGCTGATAATGGTGGAACGGTATTAATCGATGCAGCAGGGCGCCGCTGGAAACGTGTATTTAGTGGTGAAGTTTTACTGCTGTGGTTCTGCGAGCGAGGAGACGGTGTATCGGATTATACGACCCCGTTACGAGCTGCATCTCAGCTGGCAGTAGATAACGATCTTGATTTAGTGATTGAGGCCGGGGTTTATAATTACACCGATATCCAGATTATGTCGTCAACCTCGCGACAGGCCACCACGAAGTGGATCGCTAAGGGTGATGTTCGCCTTGTAAGCACGAAATCAACTCCTGACACCACAGATTATGATGCGGACTACGCTATCCGCTTCCGTGGTGTTTTTTCTGCTCAGGTGTCTCTTGCTGCTGATGCGGTGAGGAACGCCGGTGTTATTACGGTCTCCGACGTTTCAAATATTGAAGTGGGTGATTTGGTGGGGCTGCAAAGCTCACGGCTCATCCAGACCGATCATCGCGGGCAGGCCCGCGAAGGGCAAATTTGCAAAGTAACCAGCGTCAACTCAACCACTAAACGTGTGGGGCTTCAGAACACCCTTCGCTACATGGCGCCAGCTGCACGCAACCAGTCTGGAACCGTTACTTCTGCCGCTAGCGGGGCTGAGTTTACAACCTCCGGCCTCACTTTAACTCGACGCAATTCCAACGTGCGGATCCGTTTCAATTCTGGTGCAAACTCAGGGCAGATTCGGTATGTCACCAGGACATCCGGCAACACGCTTTACATTGGTGGTGATCAGTCTGGCTTCCCAAGCATCCCAGCTGTCGGAGACACTTTTACACTTGAATGGATGACAGACGTGTCAATCATCAAGCCAATCAAGGTGCAAATGCTGGGCAATTTCACGCTGTCCAGGGCGGTGACTACTGGCGCTACAGCCGGGGCTGTTGGCTTTCGTGGTCTTGATGTCCTATTTTCCGACAACGCCATGATTGATGGAGTGACGGTTGAAGGATTCTCCGAAACGGGCATCCGGCTTCGTGGGTCATTCCAGCCCACTCTGCTAAATGCGACCGTTCGTGATGCGAACCGCGGTTATAACACCTTCGATGGTACTGGGTACGGCATCAGCATCAACCAGTGCTTTGGCGCTTTTGTTGATAACGCGAAAACCTATCGCTGCCGAAAAGGCCTCGATATCATCGGCACTCAGATGATTTCCTGGGAAACAATGGTGAAGGGCTGCACTGTGTCTGGTGGGGGAGTGGATTATCAGGGCAATGCGTTCTGGCCCAATGGCCCGACTGAAAACTCAGGCATGGGATCACATGGTGCCGGCTACAGTTCTGAGTATCACGACTGCCTGGTAGTGGATTGCCATCTGCCATATGCGGTGCGAGGACTGAGGGAAAGTTTCATCGACTGCCGGGTGCATGGGTATGTTGCAAACGCCTGCTTGCGCGTGGCCTATGGTGGTGCGCTCACAGTAGACGGCCTGACCTACGACGATACATTTACCGAGATCGGGCAGACGGTAAGCGCATCGTATTCTGAGGACTCGAGGCCTGGCTCAAGGGCAACCGGGATGGTGGAGCTTTTCTGTGGTGTGAACGACGGATATCTAAGGACATATCCAATCACGATAAAGAACTGCAATGCCAAGAAAGTGACGCTTAGCTTCCTCCTTGCGACCGGTGCGGGGGATACTCTCACCCTCGAAAATGTCAGCTTAGGCAATAACACGATTTATGTGTCATCAGAAGACACTTCTACCACCGAGTTCTCTTTCGTGCGAACTGAGGGATTGAAGGTTATCAAGAACGTACAGGACCTTGGCGGTAACAGGTTTATTCTTGATGGAGGCACTGAAAACCAGTGGTGCATGTATGACTTGAGGACGGCTCTGATTATTCCTGATGGCGGATATGTTCGCCTGGGCGATAATAAATTCTTCTGCACGTTGGCGGATGACCAGTCGCTAAGGATCCCAATCTCCACCAAGAGTAAAACAGCTATCGTTTCAGTGTTCGATCATGAGGCGCAAAGGAACTACCGGGGATTCAGCATGTTACTAAGTGTCGGCCAGGCAACTGACACATCACCGATGCAGGCAACCAACAAAGTCGGTCTCGACGTAACAAACGTGCCACTTACCGGGACAACTGGCACGGACGGGCGATTCACTGTCGCATTCCTTCCTGCCGGCGGAACTGGTTACTTGTATCTGGAGAACCGCATGGGAGCTGTAATGCGACCTTGTGTCATTATTGAAACGGTACCATTCTAATGCGCCATATTGACGATTCCATATTGATCCACACCATTGTTGCCACCTAAGCACTGCGACCGACATTGATAGGCGTCACCACATTGATCTGCACTCTCTTTAAAACTACTGTATATAAAAACAGTAAAAGGAGTGCAGATCATGCCTCGCAGAAACGACATTCACAGTGCATTTGTGGCTGCAGTACAGCAAAATCCCAAAGGCTATCAGTGGTTACGCACTGACGACTTCATCCGTGAGTTGCGCGCGAGAAACTGGCATTTCAGTCAGTCCGACGCCAACGAGTGGATCCAGCGCTATCAAGAGTTCTTCGTCGACAAGACGCCTGACCACAGTGAGAACCGCCTCTGGATGCTCCGCAACATGGGGAGGGTGCTGTAATGGGCTTTCCTTCCCCGGCAACGGACTATATAGAGACCAGGCTCACTCCAGAGAGCATTTGCGGGATCGGCATCGACAGCCGCATCCTGGAAACCTCGTCTGGATTTGCGGTCATCGAGCCGTGCACCAGGCTGGTACAGAATCAGGTTCTGCTGATTTTGTCCGGCGGACGCACTCAGTTTGCTCGTGTGATGGGCAGGGCATTAATTACGGATGATGGTGAAGCGATAGAAGGAGCTGCAGCGGAAGAGGTGGAAGTGATGGGGCGGGTGACGTTCTTCATCAACAGTGCGATCGAAGACGACAGGGTGGTGTGATGGGGCATGGGTGGGGCATTTTATGACTCCCGATATCAGGAGAACTTAGGGGTGTGGTGTTTCTTACGGCTGCAATCGACTGATGTTTAATGCGCTCTTGGGCGATCTTTGCCGTTTATGAAAATTGCACAGTCATATCATGTC